>Ga0228698_1001723_pt1 | contig 10190 bp, 7 predicted proteins | sample McNCre117_Aug_MG_FD_178015 | JGI IMG/M metagenome (GOLD analysis project Ga0228698, IMG submission 178015) | Freshwater microbial communities from McNutts Creek, Athens, Georgia, United States - 1-17_Aug_MG | ecosystem: Environmental > Aquatic > Freshwater > Creek | place: USA: Georgia...
TATCTTGTTGCATGTTTACTGACTCCCACTGCCACCTCACGTTTCCTGACTTGGCGCACGATTGGCCGGCTATTTCGCAAGCCATGCAGGCGGCCCAAGTGCACCGTGCGCTTTGTATTTGCACCACGCTGGAAGAGTTTGATACGGTGCATCAGTTCGCGCTCTCGCAGCCTCACATTTGGGCCAGTGCTGGCGTACACCCTGACAACGAAGGCGTCAAAGAGGCTTCGTTAGCCGACTTGCTCCACTTGGGCGCACTTCCCAAAGTCGTAGCGATTGGGGAAACCGGGTTGGACTACTACCGCTTGGGCGATCGGTCCATCGCGGATATGGAGTGGCAGCGGGAGCGCTTTCGCACCCACATTCGGGCCGCGCGCGAACTCAAAAAGCCTTTGGTCATTCACACCCGCAGCGCCTCGGAGGACACCCTGAGGCTGCTGAAAGAAGAAGGGGAGTGCGGTGATGCAAGCAGCGCCGGTGGCGTCTTCCATTGCTTTACCGAGGATGTGGATATCGCCCGCCAAGCGCTGGAGCTGGGTTTTTACATCTCGTTTTCCGGTATCGTGACGTTCAAGTCCGCACAAAGTATTCGTGACGTTGCCGCTATGGTTCCCGATGACCGCCTGTTGATAGAGACTGACAGCCCCTACTTGGCACCGGTGCCATACCGGGGGAAAACCAACAATCCCTCCTACGTACCATATGTCGCGGCTGAAATTGCCAAAGTACGAAGTCGCTCGGTGGAAGATATTGCAGCGATCACCGATCAAAATTTCAGCGCACTTTTTAAGGTCTGACGATGCAACGGTATGTAGCGCGACTGCTAATGAACCTAGGCTTGTTATTCTTGAGCGTAGCGGCTCACGCTGGCTCGTACGATGATTTTTTTATCGCGATCGGCCGCGACAACGCCACCGTGGTGCAAGAGTTATTGGCACGTGGCTTCGACCCGAACACGATCAATCCACAGGGCATACCGGGCCTGCTGATTGCGATTCGAACACCCGCCCCAAAAGTGGTCAGCGCCTTGCTTGGGCACCCCGACATCAATGTCGAGCAGCGTAATCCGAAAGATGAAAGCGCACTCATGTTGGCAGCACTGGATGGCGAGTTGGAACTGTGCGCCACCTTGCTAAAAATGGATGCGGACGTCAACAAGCCAGGTTGGGCGCCCTTGCACTACGCCGCCACCAATAGCCGCTTGGACGTCATGCGTCTGTTGTTGGAGAACTTTGCCTACATTGATGCTGCGTCACCCAATGGCACTACGCCGCTGATGATGGCCGCCATGTATGGCAACAGCTCGGCGGTGAAATTGCTTCTGGAAGCGGGCGCCGACCCAACGTTAAAAAATCAGCTTGGCTTTACTGCCATTGACTTCGCGCAACAAGTGAAGCGAACGGAATCAGCCGAAATCATTGCAGCATTCGTCCGGGCGCGCCGGCCTAAAGGTAGTTGGTAAATTGGCGGTATTGCCGTGATTGGGGCCCCGTTTATTACATCTCATTTACTTTATACGATGTATATTATGTTAAGTTAATACAGGGACAGCATTATTACTGTTTATCTAACCTCAAACTGTACGCATGGCGCCGTTGGATCCGCAAACGACGCTCCCAAAGCAAAGCTACCGCTACCGTGCAATACACACTCATCTCTGCGAAGCAGCAAATCACCACTGGCACCGTCCGAAAACCGCACCCATGTCCCATAGCTACTCAGGTCTACGAGGATGATTCCGCCGTTGCGCCACTCCAGCTTGGCATGGGTTCGTGAGACACGCGGATCTGACACTACAAACTCCGCCGACTTCATTCGTCCGATATTTGCCGGCAACTCAAAAGACTTGAACGTAGAAGCTTGCCCATCAAACGACAAGATCACTTCTTTACCAAGCACGTCTCCTGGACCCAAGGCATCAAAAACAAGGCCCGCTTGCATAGTCAAGAAATCGGAGGGCTCTTCTTCTCGCCACTCCAATTGATAAACATCACAAGAATCCAAACGGCCCCGTATATGGATGGGCCCCAAAAAACGGACACTTGCGCCTGGCCGAAATTCCATTTTTTCAATCACAGAGGCGCTCGCCCAAATTTGGTCAGGGCCACACAAATCACACAATCGCGCTGCGACATTCACTGCATCGCCATAGCAATCGCCAGAAAGCACTTCGATATCCCCACAAGCCAGTCCAATACGAATTGGAAGCTTTACCTCTCCGACGGTGCGACCCGATTGACGGTGATGTAGGCGCTGTACATCCAAAACAAAGTCAATCGCATCGCTCGTTTCAGAGAAAACTACCATGACCCCATCACCGAGAGTCTTGACCAGACGCCCCCTGTAACGGGAACACATATTGGATATGCGTGACGTAATGCTGGTAATGGCTTCCGTAGCACGCACGTTACCCAAAGCACCAAACACAGCGGTGCTCCCGTGGAGGTCTGTAAACACCACTGTTGAACGTACGCTCATATCCCCTCTTCTGTTGAAATACCCAAGAGTAGTTTAGAGCAAACCTATAAGCCTTCTTTCAGGACCATGACAATCTGAACTTGGATGCATAAGGCTTCGGGAGCAGAAGACACGTCATCAAGCATTCACACATTTCCGCTAAGGTCCAATGCTTCGATAGATCAGCCAGTGACACATAAGAGACATTACTAGGGCAAGCCCTGTTGTGCCCAACTCTTCAGGAATCTATCGTTATAAAAAATAAAGTTGAATCTATGCGTTGGAAATCAATAAATTTCATTCATGAATTTGGAGGGATATTCCTTCCAAAATCTCAGTCAAATTCAGCACACAAGCAGAATTCCGTGCAAGCGATCAAGGATGCAATGCTCAAGGAGTTAGGCGACAAAGCATTGGAAAAATTTCCATTGACACAGCTGAGGATTACACACGCTGATAATGCTCAAGATTTGTGGTATTTGCGCGGGGATGTCATGACAGCCATATCATCTTTGGATGGAGAAGCTGTAGCACACAACAAAATCACGGGTATCAATAAAATGTTTTCCGGGTTGGTACCCAAAAATCTACTCATAAAAACGAATCGCCGCACCGATCAAACACTCAAGTCTTAATGCCCCCAAAAAAGCATTGCATCTTTTCCACTGACGGCCAAATCAGCTGTTTTACCAAATGGCAATAAGACTTTTGTCTGAACGTGCCCATAAGGTAGATTGGTAATAATCGGGATATTCACTTTTGATCGCAGCCACTGGATACAGGTACGCATAGAGAATCCTTTATCGTGTGCGTTTAGTGCATATCCTGTAAATTGACCTAGCAAAATAGCACTCTGTTTCTCCAAAACACCTGCATGAAGAAGCTGGGTAAACATACGCTCAATACGATAGGGATGCTCTCCAATGTCTTCGAGAAACAAGATTCCCTTCTTTATTTTGGGGAAATAAGGGCTTCCTATTAACGAACTCAATACACATAGGTTTCCCCCCCAAACAACCGCATTTTCTGCCAAGCACTCATCTAAAACCGTGGCATGTGCATTGCGATCTTGCCGCCAACCGGCTCCCTCCCCTTGCCCAGAAACCAAATCATGGAAACAATCTTCCATGATATCGTCGGGTAGTCCTTGATTTTCAATACTACCGAACCCTTCACATAGTGCAGGTCCTGCCCAAGTTACAGCTTTCGTCTGACTATAAATTGCAGATTGAAATGCAGTGAAATCACTAATGCCTACAAATTTCGTTCCATTTTCTATTGCGCTAGATATCTCTTTGTAGGGTAAGGCGTCCAATATTCTGGTGATTCCATACCCACCACGAGAGATAAGTGCCACATCTGCGCCACTCGCTGCCGCTCTCGAAAATGCATGAATACGCTGCTCATCATCTCCGGCAAAGCGCGTGGAGGACTGCAGAGCCCCCAAGTCGACCTCTACGTCGTACCCCAAATGGGCAAGTCGTTTTACCCCCCGTTTGAATGCTGCCTTGTCTCGTACGGCACCGGACGGAGAGTAAATATAAATAGATTTATTCATTGGATTATTTTTTTTAAAACTTCTTCTGCCTGTTGCCCACTTAATTCAAGTGGATAAACTTGATCATGTTTGTCAGCTGATTTATTTTCAGGGATATGGCCACCAAAACTTAAATGAAACATTCCTTCCAACACAGCAGAATATCCCGTATCAGGAAAAGGTGTCAATGCAGCCTGCAAGGGAAACTGATCAAAACTTTTTAAGTATGGCAGTAAATTTTTTTTCCAAATTAATTTATTTGCTTTTAATTCTGAAAAATTTCGAATTACATTAGACTGCAAATCAATTTTTAGTACTCGCACAATCGAAAAATTTTGCATCGCAGCAAGAAAATCAAGCAAATATCCCGATCGACCCAAGGTAACGACCTCTAGCGAGTTGACTTCAAGATAATTAATCAATTCTCCAACAACTTTTGCATGATTAGGTGCGCAGTGCCAATCACTTCTTTTAGGCTTATCACTTAGGCCACAACCGATCAAATCAGGAGCAATTACACGATACCCAAATGACTTTAACTTATCTAAAATTTTTACAGATTGATAAGACCAAAATGGGAAATCATGTAAAAAAAGCATCGTCTTTGATGCATTCACGTCAGATGCATCAATGTAATGAACTCTCCACCCTTCAGAACTCATCCAAAAGCAACCATTTTTCAGAAAATCGTGAAATACTGAAAAATCTGCCTCATTAGACCGAAGAGCATCCTCTCGTAAAGGAAATTTATTTTTGCTTTTAGTTGACCTTAGTTTTTGAAAAAAAGACTGCAATTGCTGGGCGCATTGATCAGCCAAAGTCCCAGATACCACTACCGTATGATGATTAAGTTGCGGAATTTCAAACAAATTTGTGACGGACCCCGCACTGCCTGTTTTGGGATCCGTAGCGCCATATACTAATCTTGATAAACGACTGTGAAATATTGCCCCACTGCACATGGGGCAGGGCTCGAGCGTCACGAATAACTCTAAACCATCTAGGCGGTGGTTGCCGATTTTTTTTGCAGCCGCTCGTAAGGCAAGGACTTCGGCATGTGCAGTGGGGTCACCGGTCTCCAGCGTTTGGTTTCTGCCGACACCTACCACCACTCCATTTTTAACTACTACGGCGCCTACGGGGACTTCGCCCGCTTGTTCTGCCTCTGCAGCTTGCGACAAGGCAAGCTGCATAAAATATTCGTCAGATGGATTGGATGCTGCCACGCTCACGAAGCCAGTCTTTCAGCAGAGGAGGCGTCATCGGCTTGGCATACAAATACCCTTGCCCCTCATGGCACCCTAAATCTCTTAGTTTCTGGGCCTGCGCTTCCGTCTCAATACCCTCAGCGATCACTTTGAGGTTCAAATTTTTCCCCAACTCCACCACCATGGAGGCGATGTGGCCACCCAGCACATCTGAACTCAACTCATTGACAAATGCTCTGTCAATTTTCAAACGATCTATAGGCAGTTGGCGGAGCTGACTGAGTGATGAATACCCAGTTCCAAAATCATCAATGGCAATCGAAATGCCCATTTCGCGGACCATGTGAAGCGTTTCCAGCATAAAGTCGGCGTCTTCCATGGCAACAGACTCCGTGATTTCCAATTCCAGAGAGTGCGGGCTTATTCTGGTATCCAAGAGCGCTGCACTCAACTTCTCCAAGAATTCTGGGTGGCGGAACTGAATCTGCGATACGTTGACGGACATACGCAAACCCTGTAATCCTAGGGTTTGCAAGCGCACCAACTCATGGCATGCCATCCTCAAAACCCAGTCCCCGATAGCAACAATCATCCCAGAGGCTTCTGCCAAGGGAATAAATTTGTCTGGGGGCACAAAAGTACCGTCTTCGTTTTTCCAACGAATCAGGGCCTCCATGCCCAATACATCCCCGGAAGCTAGGTCGACCTGTGGTTGGTAAACAATAAAAAGTCGTTCGCTTTCTACTGCACTACGCAAACTTTGCAACAAACGCACCCGCTCGCGGATGTCCGAACCCATTTCCGCAGAGAAAATAACAAAGCTACCACGACGGCTTTTTTTGGCACGTTTCAGGGCAATGTTGGCATCTTTAAGTGCATCGCGTCCACACACGCCACCTGCAAACAGACTCGTCAAGCCCATGGTTGCGGTGACCACCATGGCATCGTCTTGGACAACGAATGGCTCACGGAATAGTGCAAGCACCCGCAAGGGATCTACGATATTCGCAGGCCCCATCAAACCAAAAGTATCACTGCCAATGCGGGCCAACACGGCATCCGGCCCTAGCTCCTGTTTGAGGCGTTCTGCAACCGCTTGCAAAAGACGATCCCCTTGTTGATGCCCTAAAGCATCATTGATTTCCGAGAAATCATCGATATCCAGAATCGCCACGACTTCATTGCGGAGACTTGAATCGTTCAAACGCTCGTCGCTGAGATCAATGAACTTGTTACGGTTGGGTAAGCACGATAGGCGATCATAAAAAGCCATTTCGTCCAACTTGCGAATCTGCTCATAGGCACGCAAGGCAGCCGTCACCGTTGCATACAGCTTGGTACGCGTCAACTCCGACTTGGTTTTGTAGTCGTTGATATCAAAATCATGAATCGTCTCAATTTCAGGTGCATAACCTGGCTGACCGGTACGCAAAATAATGCGTAATTCCGTCAGTTTGAGCTCTTGTCGAATGGTTCGGACCAATGCGAGACCTGCGTCCTCCCGCTCCATCACCACATCTAACAATACGATTGCGACTTCAGATTCTTTGCGGAGCAACTCAGACGCTTCGAGTGCTGAATAGGCATGCAAGAATTCGAGCTGACGCCCGAGGATGCGCACCCCCGCCAACGCGAACGTCGTGGCCCGGTGAACATCCGGCTCATCGTCCACGATCAGTAGTTTCCATGAAGGCTCTTTTTGCGAGCCGACCACTGCATCGTCTTCCAAAAACTGGAGTGCGTCAGTGTCTGTCTGTGGGTCTAACAAATTCCCAGTATTCATATGAACATTGTGCACTAAAGCTGCGCATTTACACCTGTTGCAACGCAACAGATCTCCCCCGATGCAATCGCAAAGAAAAACGGACACCTTGAATACTCCAAGGTGTCCGTTTCATGCAGTGGATAAGACTGCGCTTATTCCCACTCGATGGTCGCAGGCGGTTTACTACTTACGTCGTAAGTGACCCGGTTAATACCGCGAACTTCATTAATGATACGGCTGGACACCGTCTTGAGCAAACTGTAAGGCAGCTCAGCCCAATCCGCCGTCATAAAGTCACTGGTTTGCACCGCACGTAGCGCCACCACGTAGTCATATGTGCGTCCATCCCCCATGACCCCTACACTTTTCACGGGCAGAAATACAGTGAAAGCCTGAGAAACGGCGTCGTACCATGTTTTTGGGGAGTGGCGTGGATTGGAGCCCAGTGGCTTAGCTCCCTCATAGGGGGCCTTGCGCAGTTCCTCAATAAAAATGGCATCGGCACGACGCAAGAGGTCTGCATATTCTTTCTTGACTTCACCCAGAATACGAACGCCTAAGCCTGGTCCAGGAAACGGGTGGCGGTAGACCATGTCAGCAGGCAGACCCAGTGCGACACCCAATTCGCGAACCTCGTCCTTGAACAACTCGCGCAGGGGCTCCAATAGTTTCAAGCCCAATTGCTCGGGGAGCCCACCTACGTTGTGGTGACTTTTGATGGTGACGGCTTTTTTACTCTTGGCGCCACCAGACTCAATCACATCCGGATAGATAGTGCCTTGGGCCAGCCACTTCGCACCTGTTTTCGAGGCGCCAGAAGCGGTGAGCTTCGCAGCTTCCGATTTGAATACTTCGACAAACTCACGACCGATGATTTTTCGCTTGGCTTCCGGCTCGCTGACACCAGCCAAATGCCCCAGAAACTGCTCGGAGGCATCCACGCGAATAACCTTGGCATGCAATTTCCCGACGAACATGTCCATCACCATGTCCCCTTCGTTCAAACGGAGGAGTCCATGGTCCACAAAAACGCAGGTTAGTTGATCGCCAATCGCCCGATGAATCAATGCGGCTGCAACAGAGGAGTCCACGCCTCCTGACAACCCCAGAATCACCTCTTCGTCACCCACCTGAGCACGAATGCGGTCAACAGCTTCAGCGATGTAATCCCCCATGATCCAGTCGGCACGGGTACCGCAAATCTGGAGGACAAAACGCTCCAGCAACGCCTGCCCCTGAACCGTATGGGTAACCTCAGGGTGGAACTGCACTGCATAAAACCTGCGGCTCTCATCTGCCATGCCCGCAATCGGGCAAGCCGCGTTACTGGCCATCAATTTGAAACCAAGGGGCAACGCTGTCACCTTGTCGCCATGGCTCATCCACACATCCAGCAAACCGTGGCCTTCGTCGTTCACCGCGTCTTGAATACCATCCAACAAAGCAGTATGGCCGTGTGCGAGAATTTGGGCGAACCCGAATTCTCGGGTGTGACCGGCTTCGACTTTGCCGCCCAGTTGCTGCGCCATGGTTTGCATGCCGTAGCAAATACCCAGCACCGGAATGCCTAACTCAAAGACTGCTTGGGGCGCCTTGTCGGTTGCTTCCTCGTAAACGCTGGCATGGCTACCCGAAAGGATGATGCCTTTGAGTTGGCCGTCTGCCGCGTAGTTGCGAACCCATTCGTCGCTGACATCGCAAGGATGCACTTCGCAAAACACATGGGCTTCCCGCACACGACGGGCAATCAACTGGGTGACTTGGGAACCGAAGTCGAGAATAAGAATTTTCTGGTGCATGGTGGGCGTGCCGTCAGTCAGCGCGGTAGTTGGGGGCTTCTTTCGTGATTTGCACGTCATGGACGTGGCTCTCACGGATGCCTGCAGTCGTAATTTCGACGAACTCCGCTTTGTCTTGCATGTCCGCAATCGTGGCGCAACCGCAGTAACCCATGCTGGCGCGGATTCCGCCGGCCATCTGGAACACGATGGCGACCATGGAGCCCTTGTAAGGCACCCTGCCCTCAATGCCTTCAGGCACCAGTTTGTCCGCGTTGGGGTTGCCTGTGCTGGACTCTTGGAAATAGCGATCTGCACTCCCCTGCTGCATGGCGCCAATCGAGCCCATGCCGCGGTAGCTCTTATAGCTGCGCCCTTGGTACAGGATCACCTCGCCCGGCGCTTCTTCTGTGCCAGCAAACATGCCGCCCATCATGACCGTGCTGGCACCTGCGGCAATGGCCTTGGCAATATCTCCGCTGTAGCGAATACCACCGTCTGCGATGAGAGGAACACCTGTTCCCTTCAAGGCCGTAGCCACACTGTCCACTGCCATGATCTGCGGCACGCCTACACCGGCCACGATACGGGTGGTGCAAATAGAGCCGGGGCCAATGCCAACCTTCACGGCATCTGCACCAGCCTCCGCCAAGGCCAACGCTGCGGCTCCGGTAGCGATGTTGCCACCCACCACATCCACCTGCGGGAAATTCTGTTTGACCCAGCGCACGCGATCAATCACGCCTTTGCTGTGCCCGTGGGCCGTATCCACCACAATCGCATCCACTCCCGCAGCGACCAGGGCTTCCACACGGGCTTCGGTGCCCTCGCCCACACCGACTGCAGCGCCAACACGCAAACGACCAGTAGCATCGCGAGCGGCGTTAGGGAAGTTAAGCTGCTTGGTGATGTCTTTCACGGTGATCAAGCCTTTGAGCTCGAATGCATCGTTCACCACCAGCAGGCGCTCCAACTTGTGTTTATTCAGCAAAGCCTTGGCTGCTTCAGGGGTGGTGCCATCCGGCACGGTGATCAAGCGCTCACGCGGTGTCATGATTTCCCGCACTGTTTGGTCATAGCGGGTCTCAAAACGCAGGTCGCGGCCGGTCACAATGCCTACCACTTTTCCGGCATCCACCACGGGAAAACCAGATACTCCCAATTGGTCGGACAGTGCCATCACCTGGCGCACGGTAGTGTCCGGCGTGATGACCACGGGATCGCGCAACAAACCCGACTCATACCGCTTAACCTTGGCCACTTGTGCGGCTTGTTCCGAGGGTGTCAGATTTTTGTGGACGATACCCATGCCACCCTCTTGTGCGATGGCAATCGCCAAGCGGGCTTCCGTCACTGTGTCCATGGCCGCAGAGACCAAGGGCAAATTCAGTGCGATATTGCGGGAGAAACGGGTGGCGAGGCTGGTGTCCTTGGGAAGGACTTGG
>Ga0228698_1001724_pt1 | contig 10181 bp, 6 predicted proteins | sample McNCre117_Aug_MG_FD_178015 | JGI IMG/M metagenome (GOLD analysis project Ga0228698, IMG submission 178015) | Freshwater microbial communities from McNutts Creek, Athens, Georgia, United States - 1-17_Aug_MG | ecosystem: Environmental > Aquatic > Freshwater > Creek | place: USA: Georgia...
CGTCAGGACCGCGCGCAGCTCGCGGAAGTTGCCGGGCCAGGCGTGGCGGGCGAGGCGGGAGACGGCCTCGTCGTCCAGCCGCGCCACCGGGTCGATGTCGGTCAGCACGCGCCGGGCCACGGCCGCAAAATCGCGCCGCTGGCGCAGCGGTGGCAGCTCAACGCGCACCGTGTTCAGCCGGTAGAGCAGGTCGGCACGAAAACGCCGCGCCGCCACCGCCTCCTCCAGGTCGACGTGGCTGGCCGCCACCAGCTGCACGTCGACGCGGCGCGACTGCAGCGCCCCGACCGCGCGCACCTGCTGGTCGTCCAGGAAGCGCAGCAGCGCCGCCTGCATCGGCAGAGGCAGCTCGCCCAGCTCGTCGAGCAGCAGCGTGCCACCGTCGGCGCTGGCGATCAGCCCGGGGCTGCCCTCGCGCCGCGCGCCGGTGAAAGCCCCGGCGGCGTGGCCGAACAGCTCGGCCTCGAAGAGCTCGGCGGGCATCGCCCCGCAGTTGACCGCGACGAAGGCGCCGCGGCGGCCGCTGGCCGCGTGGGCGTGGCGCGCCAGCAGCTCCTTGCCTGTGCCGGTTTCGCCGTGAATCAGCACCGGCACCTTCAGCCGAACCGCGGCGGCCACGGTGGCGTAGGCGCGGTCGACGTCGGGGTCCGCGGCAGCCACATCGGGCGCCTGAGCCCTCGGGGCCGTCGGGCGCGATGAGGCTGAGGCGACCGGCACGGCCCGCGGCGCCGGCGCGTGCACGCAGCGCACCACCAGCACGCTGCCCAGGCGGTCGCGCAGGCGCAGGTCACCGCTGCGGGCCAGCTGCGCCCGCCAGCGCTCGAAGGGCGCGTCGAACAGCGCCTCGAAGGGCTCGCCCGGCACCGCGTCCAGCCCCTGCAGCAGCTGGCGACCGCGCGCGTTCAGCGCCAGCAGGCGCCCGGCCTCGTCGAAGGCCAGCAGGCCGGCGCTGAGCGTGCCGAGGAACTCCGCGCGCGGGTGGATCGCCAGCAGCAGCCGATCGCGCATTTGCTGCGCCATCAGGCCGTTCTCCAGCTGCGTGGCCGCCATCTGCAGCAGCGCCTGGGTGTGCAGCTGGCGCGACTCAAAGCAGGAGGACGCATCCAGCGCGCCCACGATCTCGCCGTGCGCGTCGCGCACCGGTGCGGCGGTGCAGGAGATGTGCCGGTGCTGCAGGAAGTAGTGCTCCAACCCGCTGATGGCCACCGAACGGCCGGTGGCCAGCGCGGTGCCCAGGCCGTTGGTGCCGCAGCGCGCCTCGCTCCAAACGCTGCCGGGCGCGATGTCGGCGGTGTCGAGCTGCATCGCGAAGCGGTTGTCGGCGATGCGGTCGAGGATGACGCCGTCGGCGTCGGCAAAGGCGAGCAGGAAGTTGCTGCCCGCGATCTGCTGCGACAGGGTCTCCAGCTCGGCGCGGGCCAGGCGGCGCACGGCCTCGGCGCGCTCGCGGCGGCGGGCCAGCTCGGCGCCGTCGACGCGGGGGGTGATGTGCCGAGCGGCGAAGTCCAGCCCACTGCCCAGGCTGCGCGCCCAGCTGTCGAGCACGTCGGCCGAGGGCTGCCCGCTGGGCGGCAGCGAGGCGCCGCGGGCGCGCAGCAGCCGGGCATGCGCCGACTGCCGCTCCAGCGGGGCGGGGAGGGAATGACTCATTCTTTCGGTCTCCTGGCGGCCGATCGTGCGCCGGCTCGCTGCGCGGCACAGTAGCAGCGCGCCGCCCACCCGGCAACTGACCAGTTTCTGTACAGGTGGTGCACACGGAATTGCAGGACTGCACAGGCCCCGCCGCCCCGCCCCCCGGGCGGCTGGGGTCTACCCGCAGTGGTATGGCGATTGCGGAAGGCCCGGGGTGCCGCGCCGCTCGCTGGCCGGACACGCTGGCTCAAACACGACGCACGACACCGGAGACACCGCATGAAGACGACCTACCCCCTCCTGACCACGCTGACCACGCTGGCCGCCGCCGCGCTGCTCGCCACCGCCGCGCACGGCCAGGCGCTGGAGAAGATGAAGCAGATGAAGGTGGCCACCACCGACCTGAACCTGCCGCTGGTGCCCCAGACCGGCAAGAACGCCGACCAGCTGCGCGAGAACCTGAAAAAGGTCAAGCTGCCGCCGGGCTTCAAGATCGACCTCTACGCGGTGGTGCCCGACGCGCGGCACATGGCGATCGCCCCGTCGACCAACATGCTCTTCGTCGGCACGCGCAAGACCACGGTCTGGGCGGTGACCAACCGCAATTCGGGCGACATGGCCACCGAGGTGAAGTCCTTCGCGCCGAGCCTGAAGTTCAGCAACCCGAATGGCGTGTGCTGGACGCCCGACGGCTTCCTGATCGTCGCCGAGCACAACCGCGTGCTGACCTTCCCGGCCGCCGAGTTCTTCTACGAGGGCCCGGACGTGGCCGTGGGCGAGGTGGTGCCACAGGGCCAGCTGGTGCCCACCGAGGAGGAGAGCTTCAACCACGGCGCGCGCACCTGCCGCGTCGGCGCGGACAAGAAGCTCTACGTCACGCTGGGCCAGCCCTACAACGTGCAGCCGCGCGACAAGCTCAAGCTCTATGAGCAGCTGGGCATCGGCGGCATCGTGCGCATGGCCCTGGACGGCAGCAAACGCGAGGTCTTCGCCACCGGCGTGCGCAACTCGGTGGGCATGGACTTCAACCCCAAGGACGGCAGCCTCTGGTTCACCGACAACCAGACCGACGGCATGGGCGACGACATCCCCAACGGCGAGATCAACCGCGCCGACAAGCCCGGCATGTTCTTCGGCTACCCCTACATCCAGGGCAAGACGCGCATCACCGAGTTCGGCTACGACAAGGACCCGATCCCGGCCCACACCACCGCCGCCGAGGTGCTGACCGAGGCGCACGCCGCCGACCTGGGCATGACCTTCTACGCCGGCAAGCAGTTCCCGGCCAAGTACCAGGGCGCGATCTTCAGCGCCCAGCACGGCAGCTGGAACCGCACGAAGCCGATCGGCGCGCGCGTGCTGGTGACCTACCTCAAGCCCAACGGCCACGCCGACCGCACCGAGGTCTTCGCCGACGGCTGGCTGGACGACGCGACCGGCACCTACCGCGGCCGCCCGGTGGACGTGGCGATGATGAAGGACGGCTCGCTGCTCGTCTCCGACGACTACGCCGGCGCGATCTACCGCATCACCTACAGCGGCCAATGAGGATCAGACCGACGGTCCACACACCGCACCGGCTGCTGCTCGCCGCCGCGGCGCTGGCCTTCGGGCCGGCGGCCTGGGCCGATGAGATCGACGTCGGGCGCGCCAAGGCGCAGACCTGCGCCGTCTGCCACGGCCCGCTGGGCATCGCCAAGTACCCGGGCGCGCCGCACCTGGCGGGCCAGCCGGCGATCTACCTGGCCGCGCAGCTGCGCGCCTTCCGGGTCGGCGCGCGCCGCAGCCCGGAGATGGAGGTCATGGCCAAGCCGCTGAGCAACGAGGACATCGACCAGCTCGCCGCCTGGTACGCCTCGATCCAGGTGGAGGCGACCGCCTCGCGCTGACTGCGCTGACCCCAGCCCCTGGCTCCGGGCGAACCCGCCCCGGGTTCGCACGGAGCGGGTTTAGGAGTGCGTAGTGCCGCGATGGCGCACTGCGTAGTTCGACGGAAGCGCCGAGCCCCGGACCCCGACACACTCGACGCTGAGCCGAGCCGGACCCCGTCCGGCCGACCCCGACTCAGCGATCCCACCCCAAAAAACGGAGACACGATCCATGACGACCTTCACCGCCCTGCGCGCGCCCCTGACCGCCCTGGCGCTGGCCAGCGCCGCCGCCTTCGCCCTGGCCGCCGACCCGATCAAGATCGGCGTGTCCGGCCCCTTCACCGGCGGCTCGTCCTCGATGGGCGTGAGCATGCGCGACGGCGTGCGCCTGGCCGCCGAGGAGATCAACAAGGCCGGCGGCGTGCTGGGCCGCCCGATCCAGCTGGTCGAGCGCGACGACGAGGCCAAGAACGAGCGCGGCGTGCAGATCGCCCAGGAGCTGATCAACAAGGAGAAGGTCGCCGCCACGGTGGGCTTCATCAACACCGGCGTGGCGCTGGCCTCGCAGCGCTTCTACCAGGACGCCAAGATCCCGGTGATGAACAACGTGGCCACCGGCTCGCTGGTGACCCACCAGTTCGACAGCCAGCCGGAGAACTACATCTTCCGCAACGCGGCGCACGACTCGATCCAGGCGCCGATGATCGTGGAGGAGGCCATCACCCGCCGCGGCTTCAAGAAGGTCGCGATCCTGGCCGACTCGACCAACTACGGCCAGCTCGGCCGCGAGGACCTGGAGAAGGCCCTGGCGCTCAAGGGCATCAAGGCCGTGGCGGTGGAGAAGTTCAACATCAAGGACGTCGACATGACGCCTCAGCTGCTCAAGGCCAAGGAGGCCGGCGCCGAGGCGGTGCTGACCTACGGCATCGGCCCCGAGCTGGCGCAGATCGCCAACGGCATGACCAAGCTGGGCTGGAAGGTGCCGATGGTCGGTTCCTGGACGCTGTCGATGGCCAACTTCATCGACAACGCCGGCCCCGGCGGCGAGGGCGCGCGCATGCCGCAGACCTTCATCCAGGAGCCCACGACGCCCAAGCGCCAGAGCTTCATCATCAGCTACCTGAAGACCTTCAACCCGAAGAACGCGCGCATCGACTCGCCGGTGTCGGCCGCGCAGGGCTACGACTCGGTCTACCTGCTGGCCGCGGCCATCAAGCAGGCGGCCTCCACCGACGGGCCGAAGATCAAGGCCGCGCTGGAGGACCTCAAGGCCCCGGTGGACGGCGTGGTGACCACCTACACCAAGCCCTTCAGCAAGACCGACCACGAGGCGATCACCGTGAACATCCCGGTGTTCGGCGAGGTCAAGGGCCAGCGCGTGGTCTACGCCTACGAAGGCGACTTCAAGAAGGCCTCCGAGGTGCGCGTCAAGGACGCCAACGCCAAGGGCGCCCTGACCGTCGCGCCGAAAAAGTAAAGCAGCCCTGGGGCCTTCGCGGCCCGACTTGCCTTGACCGCGCCGCCGCCCACCCCGGCGGCGCGGCCGCACCTGCGCCCCGCCAGCCTGGAACCCTGCCATGCAGATCCTCACCCAACTCGTGTTCAGCGGCATCGCGCTGGGCATGATCTACGCGGTCATCGCGTTCGGCTACCAGCTCACCTTCGCCACCTCCGACACGCTGAACTTCGGCCAGGGCGACGCCCTGATGCTGGGCGCGCTGGTCGGCCTGTCGCTGGTGGGCTGGGGCGTCAACTACTGGCTGATGATCCCGCTGGTGTGCCTGTTCGGTGCGCTGCAGGGCGCGGTGGTCGAGCGCATCGGCGTGCGCCCGGCCATCCAGATCAAGAGCGAGTTCGGCTGGATCATGTCCACCATCGCGCTGGGCATCATCTTCAAGAACGTGGCCGAGAACGTCTGGGGCCGCGACGACCTGAAGTTCCCCTCGCCGCTGCCCGAGGCCCCGCTGAAGTTCCTGGGCGCCAACGTGCTGCCGATGGAGCTGCTGGTGATCGTCGGCGCGGTGGGCCTGATGCTGGCCGTCGAGCTCTTCAACCGCCGCTCGATCTACGGCAAGGCGGTGGTGGCCACCTTCAACGACCGCGAGGCCGCCAAGCTGATGGGCATCAACACCGGCCTGGTGATCACCTTCTCCTACGCGCTGTCGTCGCTGACGGCCGCCTTCGCGGGCGTGCTGATCGCGCCGCTGACGCTGACGGGCGCCACGATGGGCGCGGTGCTGGGCTTGAAGGCCTTCGCGGTGGCGATCATCGGCGGGCTCACCTCGGGCATGGGCATCATCGTCGGCGGCGTGATCCTCGGCGTGGCCGAGACGACCACCGGCTTCTACCTCTCCACCGGCTACAAGGACGTGCCGGGCCTGGTGCTGCTGCTGATCGTGCTCGCGGTCAAGCCCGCCGGCCTGTTCGGCAAGACCGCGATCAAGAAGGTCTGATCCCCATGAAGAACGCCAAATCCCTCGTGGCGGGCCTGGTCGCGGTCGCGGCGCTCGGCGCCTTCCCGCTGATGACCGGCAACCCGTACTACATCCACCTGGTCGAGACGATCATGATCTACGCGATCGTGCTCTTCGGCCTGGACATCGTGGTGGGCTACACCGGCCAGGTCTCGCTCGGCCACGCCGGCCTGTTCGGCATCGGCGCCTACACCGCCGGCGTGCTGACGGTGCAGCTGGGGCTGCCGGTCTTCGTCACGCTGCCCGCGGCGATCGCGGTGACCGCGCTGTTCGGCGTCGCGCTGGCGCTGCCCGCGCTGCGCGTGACGGGCCCCTACTTGGCGATGGTGACGCTGGCCTTTGGCACCATCATCCAGATCCTGATCAACGAGATGACCTTCCTGACCAACGGTCCGATGGGCATCACGCTGACCAAGCCGGTGCTCTTCGGCCACAAGCTCGACGAGACGGAGTACTACTGGCTCGTGACCGGGGTGCTGATCGCGGCGCTGATCGTCGTGCACCGCATCCTGCGCTCGCACCTGGGCCGGGCCTTCGAGGCGCTGCGCGGCAGCCCGGTGGCCTCGGACTGCATGGGCGTGTCGGTCTACCTCTACAAGGTCTTCGCCTTTGTGATCAGCGCCGGGCTGGCCGGCCTGGCCGGCGCGCTGTACGCCTACTCCGAGCAGTACATCTCGCCCAACACCTACAACTTCGAGCAGACGGTGCTCTTCCTGCTGGCCATCATCATGGGCGGGCGCAAGACGCGCACCGGCGCGCTGCTGGGCGCGGCGATCATCGTGCTGCTGCCCAAGCTGCTGGACGACCTGGAGGCCTTCCGCATCGTCGCCGTCGCGCTGGCGCTGGTGGTGGCGGTGTCGGCCGGCGTGGCGCTCAAGCGCGGCAAGTCGACCCTTCAGGCCGCGCTGATTCCGGTGGTCGGCTCGGTCGCGTTGGCCGCGGTGAGCTTCAAGCTGCAGACCATGACCGACTGGCGGCTGTCGATCTTCGGCCTGATCACGCTGTTCGTCGTCTACTACCTGCAAGACGGCATCGTCGGCTTCGTGCGCAACGCGCTGAACCTGCGCGGCCACGCCGCCACGGACGCCGACGAGGCCGCCAGCCAGGCCTGGTCGGGCCACGCGCTCAGCCAGGCCAGCCGCGGCAGCGGCGGCGCGGCGGTGCTGGACGCCCAGGGCATCCTGATGCAGTTCGGCGGCCTGAAGGCGCTCAACGACGTGGACCTGACCATCCAGCGCGGCAGCATCCACGGCCTGATCGGGCCCAATGGCTCGGGCAAGAGCACGATGATGAACGTGCTCACCGGCATCTACCAGCCCACCGCCGGGCGCGTGAGCTTCGACGGGCGCGACCAGGCCGGGCGCACCTCCTCGCAGATCGCGCTGTCGGGCATCGCGCGCACCTTCCAGAACGTGCAGCTCTTCGGCGAGATGAGCGCGCTGCAGAACGTGATGGTCGGCCTGCACCACAGCTTTGGCAGCAACCTGCTGGATGTGGCGCTGCACCTGCCGCGCTACCGGCGCGAGAACCGCGAGGCCAGCAGCCGCGCCACCGCCCTGCTGCGCTTCGTCGGCCTGGGCGAGTTGGCCGGCGAGGAGGCCCGCAACCTGCCCTACGGCAAGCAGCGCCTGCTGGAGATCGCCCGCGCGCTGGCGCTGGACCCGCAGCTGCTGCTGCTCGACGAGCCCGCCGCCGGGCTGACCGCGCCGGACATCAAGGAGCTGCTGGCCATCATCCAGAAGATCCGCGAGCACGGCGTCACCGTCATCCTGATCGAGCACCACATGGACGTGGTGATGCGCCTGTGCGACCGCGTCTCGGTGCTGGACTTCGGCCAGAAGATCGCCGAGGGTCTGCCCGCCGAGGTGCAGGCGAACCCGAAGGTCATCGACGCCTATCTGGGCGGCCAAGCTTCATGACCACCCCCACGCTTGCCGCTGCGCGCCTGCGCTGCCCCCCGAGGGGGCGCGGGCCAGCTTGGGGCGGCCCGGCGCTGACCCGCTGCCCTTCCTGGAGTTGAGATGCTCTCTATCAAGAATCTTTCAGCCGGCTACGGCAAGGTCCAGGTGCTGCACGGCATCTCGATCGAGGTGCCCAAGGGCCAGGTGGTGACGCTGATCGGCTCGAACGGCGCGGGCAAGACGACGACGATGCGCGCCGTGAGCGGCATGATCGCGCCCACCGGCGGCGAGATCCACCTCAACGGTGAGCGCATCGACGGCCAGGAGCCCTACCACGTCGCCCGCCGCGGGCTGGCGCACTCGCCCGAGGGCCGGCGCGTCTTCGCGACCATGACCGTGGCGGACAACCTGACGCTGGGCGCCTTCCCGCGCCTGACCGGCGCGCGCACCCGGGGCGACGTGGCGGCCGACCTCGAAAAGGCGATGGAGCTCTTCCCGCGCCTGAAGGAGCGGCGCACGCAGCTGGCCGGCACGCTCTCCGGCGGCGAGCAGCAGATGCTGGCGATGGCCCGGGCGGTGATGCTCAACCCGGAGGTGGTGCTGCTCGACGAGCCCTCGATGGGCCTGGCGCCGATCCTGGTCGAGGAGGTCTTCCGCATCATCGGCCGGCTCAAGGCCCAGGGCGTGACGATGCTGCTGGTCGAGCAGTTCGCCGCCGCCGCGCTGGCGGTGGCCGACTACGGCTACGTGCTGGAGAACGGCCGCATCGCGGTGCACGGCCCGGCCGAGCGCCTGCGCGACGACCCCGCGGTCAAGGCCGCCTACCTCGGGGGCGGCCATTGAGCCGTCCTTGAGCCGGGATTGAGCGATCGGGCGCGCGCCGGCCCCGGTCAGGGCGGCGCGTTCGATAGACTCGGCGGGTGATTCCCCAAGGCTTCATCCAGGACCTGCTCGCCCGCGCCGACATCGTCGACGTGGTGGGCCAGGTCGTGCCGCTCAAGAAAGCCGGCATCAACTACAAGGGGCTGTGCCCCTTCCACGGCGAGAAGTCGCCCAGCTTCGTCGTCAGCCCGAGCCGGCAGACCTACCACTGCTTCGGCTGCGGTGCGCACGGCAACGCGGTGGGCTTTCTGATGGAGCACAGCGGCCTGGGCTTCGTCGAGGCGGTGCGCGAGCTGGCCAGCGACCTCGGCGTCGCGGTGCCCGAGGAGGACTCCACCCCCGAGGAGCGCGCCCGCGCCGCGCAGACCCGCGAGCGCCAGGCGACGCTGACCGAGCTGCTCGCCAAGGCGGGCCAGCACTACCGCCAGCAGCTCAAGGCCAGCCCGCGGGCGATCGACTACCTCAAGCGCCGCGGCCTGAGCGGGGAGATCGCCGCGCGCTTCGGCCTGGGCTTCGCCCCGGCCGGCCAGCACGCCCTGGCCAGCTGCTTCGCGCAGTACGACGACCCGCAGCTGGTCGACGCCGGCCTGGTGATCCTGCGCGAGGACGAGGGTCGTGACACGCGCCGCTACGACCGCTTCCGCGACCGGATCATGTTCCCGATCCGCAACCCCAAGGGCGAGGTGATCGGCTTCGGCGGGCGCGTGATCGACCAGGGCGAGCCCAAGTACCTGAACTCGCCCGAGACGCCCGTGTTCATCAAGGGCCGCGAGCTCTATGGCCTGTTCGAGGGCCGCGTGGGCATCCGCCAGCGCGGCTACGTGCTGGTCACCGAGGGCTACATGGACGTGGTGGCGCTGGCGCAGTGGGGCTTCCCCAACGCGGTGGCCACGCTCGGCACTGCCTGCACCGCCGACCACGTCGCCAAGCTGCTGCGCTTTTCCGAGCAGGTGGTGTTCAGCTTCGATGGCGATGCCGCCGGGCGCCGCGCCGCCGGCCGGGCGCTGGAGGCCGTGCTGCCGCACGCCAGCGACACGCGCAGCTTCCGCTTCCTCTTCCTGCCGGCCGAGCACGACCCGGACAGCTTCATCCGCGAGCAGGGCACCGAGGCCTTCGAGGCCTGCGTCGGCCAGGCCCTGCCGCTGTCGCGCCAGCTGATCGCGGTGGCCTCCGAGGGCTGCGACCTCACCACGCCCGAGGGCCGCGCGCGCATGCTCGCCCAGGCCCGCCCGCTGATGGAGCAGCTGCCCGAGGGCCTGCTGCGCGAGCAGCTGCTGACCGAGCTGGCCCGCGAAGGCGGCGTCAGCCCGCAGGTGCTGCTCAACCACTGGCAGGGCGGCGGCCGCCCGGGAGGCCGGGCCCGACCCTCGGCCGAGGCCCATCGCCCGGCGGCCCCGGCACCGGCGGCCGACGGCGGGCCG
>Ga0228698_1001725_pt1 | contig 10180 bp, 9 predicted proteins | sample McNCre117_Aug_MG_FD_178015 | JGI IMG/M metagenome (GOLD analysis project Ga0228698, IMG submission 178015) | Freshwater microbial communities from McNutts Creek, Athens, Georgia, United States - 1-17_Aug_MG | ecosystem: Environmental > Aquatic > Freshwater > Creek | place: USA: Georgia...
GTCACGAGCACTTGTTTGCGCTCAAGCAGGCGCTGGCGGCCTTCGACTTCTGCGGCCAGCAGCTTGCCGAGCTGGATGCGCAGTTGCAGGCCCAACTGCAAAGCCTGCGGGTCAACGAGGACGAGCCGGCTCAGGGGAAGAAGCGCAGCACGGCCCGCAACGCACCGAAGTTCGACCTGCGCACCCGGCTGTTCCAGATGTGCGGGGTGGACCTCACGCGCATTGACGGCGTGGACGTGACGACGGCACTTGTGGTGGTGTCGGAGACGGGGGCAGACCTGAGTCGCTTCCCGACGGCCAAGCACTTCGCGAGCTGGCTCGGTTTGAGTCCGGGCACCAAGATCAGCGGCGGCAAGCTGCTCAGCGGTCGCACGCTGCCCAATGCCAACCGTGCGGCACAAGCCCTGCGGCTGGCGGCTGCGGCGCTGCGTACCAGCCAGTCGGCCTTGGGCGCGTACTACCGACGGATGTGCGCTCGCATGGACAAAGCCAAGGCTGTGACGGCAGCGGCGCACAAGCTGGCGCGGCTGATCTACGCCATGTTGACCCGAGGCCAGGAGTACACGGATCAGGGGCAGGACTACTTCGAGGAGCGCTACCGCCAGCGCGTTGTCGCCAGCCTCAGCCGGCGCGCCCAGCAACTCGGCATGAAGCTGGTGCCAGAAACGCAAACGGCCTGATCGAGCGCCAGGCCGCCGAGAAAGCATCAATGGAATCAACTACTTGGAGGGTGTTTCTTGAGAGCCACCACGACTCCTACGGAGCGCTTCAAGCAGTTGCTCGCGATCCTCTTTCGGCCCAAGAACCATCGTTTCGATGGTTGGCTTTCGCGCAGGCTCCGACTCACGAGGCAGTCGCTCGCCGACGTACTCGGCGGCGTCTGCGAGCGAGTTTCGACAGTAGGGGTTCGAAATAGAGGTCCACGCTGTGACGATTGCGTGCGCGATGAAGCCCGAAAAATCCCCTTCCTGCCAGCGTTCCCCCCGATCTTCAAATTCACGCTGCCGCCCTGGAAGTGCAGCGCTTCTGCAGGCATCCCATCGATCATGATCCCCTGCACGGCACCGGGATGAGAAATCGGAACGATTGAAGAAGTGAGGTCGTTGAACACACCGGCCGAGAGTGCGCCGTCCGCTCGATCCGTGATCATTGGAGCCGGCTCAAACTGCCGCCAGATCATTGATCGCGCGCAAACCACCGATACCTTGCCTTCGACGAAGGTTAGGCATAGCTCTGGGTGAAACGATGGCTTCAGCAGAAGACGAACTGCCTCTGGGACGCTCGTGCAAGCGGGGTCCTGCTCGAATGCGGGCATCCCCATGCATTTGCAAATCGTTTCTGCGGTGTATGCGTCGGTTCGCATCTGATGGCTAACGCCAAAGGTAAGCGGCGCCGAAAGGAGCGCAGCGACTGCAGGGCACCAACAAGGGCCAGGACAATGGCGAAGCCATGGCCCTTGTTGGCGTCCGCTTGACCGACCAGTTAGGCTGTCGCACGAAGTGGAAAGTGGTTGATGGCACGGAGGTCTTTAGGCGTCTGCCTTACTCGCAAGTTCGGGGTCGCGGTTGGCTTGAATGACTTGTGCTAGCACGATGTCTGAGCCGAAGATCATGCTTGTTGCGGACCAAAGATCCGCAATTGTTTGTTTCGTAAAGAAAGCGCTGCGCGCGGGATCGTGAACTAGTTCGTGCCGCAAATCGAATAAGCGCTTCAAGGCCAGCAGATCATCGCGGCTGAAGGAGCTTTCGGTGCTCGGACTGTCCTTCACTCGGACTTGCAGTTGGAGGACGTTGTCCCACAGCCCACCTTTGTTCAGAAATTTGGAAAAGACTTTGTCGATCCGGTCGATATTTTGGAACGACTGATATGCCGAGACGAGTTCTAGTGGATGAACTTGATGACGGTAGACATCGAGAAGATCTGATATGTCGAACTTCTCCGGGTAAAGCTGCTTGAGATGTGGTTCGAAGAATTTTGGCGAACAGTAACGAAAGATGAAATCAAGGATGTCTCTGTAATACACCTCTATTGCCGTAACTGTTGATATAACCGCAGACCTCTCAAGAAGCGTAACGACCTTCGAGTCTATGGAGCCGCTAAGTACCAACTCGCCTGCGGCAATACATTGCTCGACCATCTCGTGGAAGTTCGCAAAAGGCCGCTCTATGCGAGTTCGTCTGTTTGCGCGGGCTTGCAAGACTTGTCTAACGTCCATTGAAGTCTCCGGGGCGGAAAAGGCCTAACAGTCAGCGTTTATCTGCCGCAGCACGGCGTTGTCCAAGCGGAGCGGAGCAGCGGGCGGCAGATAAACCGTGTTGAACAAAACCGCTATCCCGCTGCCGGCCACGCATGAGCGGCTCTTGCGGGAATGGCAATGGGGATTGGATCGACGTCAGGCGGCACATGCGCGCCATTGTGGTCGGCCCCGACGTCGTCGGGATGCGTGCAAGCCCGGGTGCAAGCGCTGGTGCGGCGCCTGCTGGCAGTTCGTGGGGGCCTGGCGGCCTGGTTGAGGGGCAGACGCTGCAGTGCTGCCGGCCCAGCGCGCAGCCGGCCACACCACGACCCGGCGGGCATGGCACGCTGAAGACGCTGCGGCGGCGCCAGGCCGATCTGTGCGCAATGCACCCGTCACGCTCACGGCGGCCCCCGCGCTGGTCCATCGAGCTGGGCAGTGCCTGGCAGTGGCAAGCGCTTCGCGCCGGCCAGGCAGCCCACCACCCGCAGCCGCCCCGTCTTGCACTGGGGGCAGGCGCGCGTGTCGATGCGCGCCACGCGGGCCATGAAGGCCTGCGCGGCTTCTTGCGCCTGCGGGTTCGGTGCGGGCTGTGCCAGGGCCTGGCGAGCCCGCGCGAGTTGGGTCTTCTTGCAGCCGTTGGCCAGCACGCCGTAATGCCTGATGCGCTTGATGCCGCTGGGCAGTATGTGCAGCAGGAAGCGGCGGATGAACTCTTCGCCCGGCAGCGTCATGAGCCGCTTGCCACCGTGGTCGTCGGCGCGCACGCTGAAGGCCACCTCACCCGCGGGCGTGATGGCCTTGATGCGCTCGTTGCCGATGGCCGTGCGGTGGGTGTAGCGGCTGAGGTAGGCCAGCACCTGGGCGGGGCCGCCCAGCGGGGTCTTGGCATAGACCACCCAGTCATGCTGGTACAGGGCGCGCCGACCCTCGGGGGTGAGGTTGGCGTCGCAACGGGCATCGGCCAGGGCAGGGTCAGCCAGTGCCAACGCCGCCATGAAGTGGCCCCTGAAGACGCGTGACAGCGCATGCACCGGGAACAGGAAGTCGGGCTTGCGAACGGGCACATGCCACTGCCAGGCGCGGCTGTCTTCCTCGCCGCGGGCGAGCACGCCGCAGGCCATCACGGCGTGCAGGTGCAGGTGCTGGCGCAAGTCCTGGCTCCAGGTGTGCAGCACCAGGCTGAAGGCGGCTTGCCCGCCGCTCACGCCCATCCAGCGCGGGTTGGCGGCGAACTCGCCCAGCGTGCGCGCGGTGCAGGCGAACAGGGTGTCGACGAGCCAGCGCGGCTGGGTTCGGTACAGGCTGTGGAGTTGGTGCGGCAGGGTGAAGACGAGGTGGGCGTAGGGCACATCGAGCACTTCGGCCAGGCGCCCTTGCAGCCAGGCGTCCTTGGCGCGTGCGCCGCACTGCGGGCAATGCCGGTTGCGGCAGGAGTGGTAGTGCCAGTGGGCGTGCCCGCAGCTGGCGCAGGCCAGGCGCTGCCCGCCCAGGGCTGGCGTGCGGCAGGCGCAGATGCCCCGCCAGGCCTTAGCCTGGGGGCTGCTCAGGGCGTGCTCGCGCAGGTAGCCCGGTCCGCACCGGCGCAGCACCTCGGCCAGGCTGGCCATGGCGGGGGTGTCGTCGCTTGCGCTGTGCGCGGCCGTCAGTGGGGCTTGAGCGTTGGCAGCCCGGCCAGCAAGTCCAGGGGGTCGGCGCCGCGTGGGGGCTTGAATTGCGGGCTGATCAGGTGCAAGTAGCGGCTGGTGGTCTCGATATGGCTGTGACCCAGCAGGCGGCAGATGGTGTGCAGGTCCACGCCGCCTTCGAGCAAGTGGGTGGCGAAGCAGTGACGCAGGGTGTGGGTGCTGCCGGCCTTGTCGATGCGCGCATCGCGCCGGGCGGCCTGGTAGTGGCGCTGCACGCCCGACGTACTCAGTGGCTGCTGGGTGTTGGCGTTGAAGAACAACCAGCCGCCAGGCACGCGGTGGCAACCAAAGCGGCGGCAGTGCTCGCGCAGCAGGGCAAGCAGCGTCGGGCTCAACAGCGTGTAGCGATCTGCGCCGCCCTTGCCCGCGACGACGCGAACGCACATGCGGTCGCAGGCGCTGTCGATGTCGGGCACGCGCAGCTGGCAACCCTCGCTCAGGCGCAGTCCGCAGGCGTACAGCGTCTGCAGCAGCATGCGGGCCATGGGGCTGTGGCAGTGCGCGAACAGCCGGGCGATCTGCTCGCGGCTCAGCAGCTCGGGCTGCTTCTGGCGCGTGCGTGCCACTGGCGGCAGCATGCGCTCGCCCGTCTCGGGCTGGTTCAGCACGTGCGTGAACAGGAAGCGACTGGCGGCGGCGACGTGGTTGACGCTAGAGAAGGACAGCTTGCGGTCCTTGACCAGGTGCAGCATGTAGGCCTCGATCTCCTTGGCGCTCAGCACGGCCGGGCTGCGCCCGAAGTAGCGCGCCATCCGGCCCAGCGAGTCGACGTAGGTCTCTTGTGTGCGCACCGCCAAGCCGCGCACCGCCATGGCATCCAGCATTTGTTGCCGCAACGGGGTCATGACCTTCTCCTTCGTACCGGGGAACGTTCCCCAGCACGAAGGCTTGACCCGCTGCTGCCTTCGCGCAAGTCGCCGTTCAAACGCAAAACACGGTGGCCGCCACTCGGGCAGTCACCGCGTCAGCGGTTTAGTTCAACTTGTTGTAGACCGCAGACCGGCGCGGGCTATCACGGCTGCCCGCGCAGTAACGGGTCGCCCGGAAGCCGGGCTAAGTGTTTGTTGCATATGAATTTCCTCCACTGTGCCGCGCTGCTAATCGGGTGCTATTTTTCCGGGCAAATGCCGCGCCGGTTACAAACCTATCGAGGGAGGCTGCTGGCCAGCGGGCGCCCGGATGTTGCCATTGCCAGAAGTCCGTGGCTCACGCGGAGAACCCTGGCTCGAGGCCGTCGCGTTGGGGCTGCTCAGCAGTGGCGATGCCGACCAACGCTTGAGCGCGAGCCCCACACCGTAGCAGCCAGTCGTCGACGGCTGCTCCTGGCCGGCAGAACTCAGCCGTTCATCGCATCCTGGCTGACCGCCCCCGGTGCACTGCCGGCGCTCGTGAGATCCCCGCGATGCCCGATCAGCTCGGCGCGATGTTGAGGAAGAAGCGTGACAGCCAGCCGATGGCGTGCGCGTCCGACGTGGCGCCGCGGCCGCGCTGCTCGATGCGTACGTTGGCCACAGCCGTCGACACCACGGCATTGCCCTGGCCGATCATGCGCGGGTCCACCTGGCCGGAGAAGCGCAGCACGTCCACGTTGCGGTTCACGCCGATCTGCTTTTCGCCGCTGATCATCAGGTGGCCGTTGGGCAGCACGCCGGTGACGACGGCGGTGATGGCGCCGGTGAACTCGTTGGTGTTCTGGTTGCTGCCCTTGCCTTTGTTGTCGTTGGCGGACGTGGCACCCGCGCTCGCACGGCCGAAGGAGTTGGGCGCAATGCCGGGCAGTGCGGTCACACCGGCAGACAGGCTGCCCGTCTTGCTCAGCTCGCTCGTGCTGGTCTGCGTGGCCGAGACCTTCTCGGTGATGTTGATCGTCAGCGTGTCGCCCACCAGCCGGGCGCGGTGGTCCTCGAACAGCGGGCGGTAGCTGGCGCCCTGGTAGATGGAGCCATTGGCCGCGGCCGCAGGCTGCATGGGCGGCAGGTTGACGACGGGCAGCGGCGCCATCTCGACCTGCGGCTCGGGGTAAGGCGTGGCGCAGCCGGCGAGCAGGGCGATGAGTGCGAGAGAGGCAAAGCGTTTCATGATGACGTCTCCATGGATCAGGCCGCGAAGCCGGCCGCTCATCCAGCGGCTGCTGCGGAACCGGCTTTGCCGGGCCATCGGCTGCGCGCCCTGAAGGGAGCGCGCGAGCGCGACGGGTGGCTAAATCTGCGCCAGCTTCTGCAGCATCTGGTCTGAGGTCTGCACCGCCTTTGAATTGAGTTCGTAGGCGCGTTGCGTCTGGATCATCTGCACCAGTTCCTCGACGACGTTGACGTTGGAGGTCTCGACGAACCCCTGCTGCAGCGCGCCCATGCCGTTGTTGTTGGGCGCGCCGGTGTTCGGGGTGCCGCTGGACGCGGTCTCGGCGAAGAGGTTCTGGCCTTTCGGGTCCAGGCCGGCCGGGTTCACGAAGTTGGCGAGCTGGATCTGGCCGACCGTCTGCACGGCGGCCTGGCCTGGCAGCGTGACGCTGACGGTGCCGTCGTTGCCAATGGTCAGGCTCTGTGCGTTCTGCGGGATCGTGATGCCGGGCAGCACGGTGTAGCCGTTGCTCGTCACCATCTGGCCGTTGGCGTTCAGCTGGAAGGAGCCGTCCCGCGTGTAGGCGGTGGTGCCGTCAGGCATCTGGATCTGGAAGAAGCCGTCGCCCTTGATGGCCAGGTCCAGGTTGTTGCTGGTCTGCTGCAGGTTGCCCTGCGTGTAGATGCGGGCGGTTGCCACGGGCCGCACGCCCAGGCCCACCTGCAGGCCGGTGGGCAGCGTCGTCTGCTCGGTGCTGTTGGCGCCGGCCTGGCGCAGGTTCTGGTAGATCAGGTCCTCGAACACCGCGTGCGAACGCTTGTAGCCGTTGGTGGCCACGTTGGCGAGGTTGTGGGAGATGTTGTCCAGCTGGGTTTGCTGGGCTTCCATGCCGGTCTTGGCGATCCAGAGCGAGCGCATCATGGCGGTGTGTCCTTTTTACTGCTCAAGTGCTGCCGAGCAGCTTGGCCGATTGCTGGCCTTGGGTCTGGGCGAGCTGGAGCAGCTTCATCTGCTGCTCGAACTGGCGGCCAGCAGCGATCATGGCGACCATGGTCTCGACGGGGCTGACGTTGGAGCCTTCCAGCGCGCCGTCCTGCAGCCGGGCGGTCTGGTCGGCCGGCAGGTCGCCATCGGCGGCGCGGAACAGGCCGTCGTCGCCGCGTGTGAGCTGGGCGGTGGTTTCGGGTGTGACGAGCTTCAGGCGACCGACCGTCGTCGGCTTCTGGTTGGGCTGCTTGGCGCTGATGGTGCCGTCGCTGCCGATGGCCACCTCGCTGTTCTGCGGGATGTTGATCGGGCCGCCGTCACCGAGCACGGGCATGCCGTTGCGCATGACGAGGAGCCCTTCCGCGTTCACGTCCAGCGAGCCGGCGCGGGTGTAGGCCTCGGTGCCGTCGTTGCTCTGCACGGCCAGCCAGGCGTTGCCCTGCATGGCCACGTCGAGGTTGCGGCCGGTGGGCGTGAGCGCGCCGGGCGCGTCGTTGTAGCCGATGGTGGTTTCCAGCGAGAACGCGCGCGTGGACGCGCCGTCGCCGCGCACGGGCACGGCGCGAAAGGCCTGCAGCTCGGCGCGAAAGCCGTTCGTGGTCACGTTCGCGAGGTTGTGCGACAGCACATCCTGGCGTTGCATGGCCGCTTTCGCGCCGGCCATCGACAGATAGATCATCCGATCCATGACAACTCCTGGGCTCGGTGCGCGCGCCAGCGCCGCGCCTCCTCAAGCGGCCGCCGTGGAACCGGCTTTGCCGGGCCACTGGCGGCGCCCCCTTGAGGGGGAGCGCCGAAGGCGCTACGGGGGTGGGTCATCTCAGGTTGACGATCGTCTGCAGCACCTGGTCCTGCGTCTTGATCGTCTGCGCATTGGCCTGGTAGGCGCGCTGGGCGGTCACCATGTTGACGAGCTCGGCGGTCAGGTCCACGTTGCTTTCTTCGAGGGCGCCGGACTGCAGCGCACCCATGTTGCCGTCACCGGGCACGCCCACGACCGGGTCTCCCGAGGCCACGGTGCGGGTCCAGACGTTGCCACCCATGGCCTGCAGGCCCTGCGGGTTGCGGAAGTTCGCAAGCTCCAGCTGGCCGGCGGGCTTGCTCTGGCCATTGGAGTAGCGCGCCTGGATGATGCCGTCGTTGGCCACCGAGATGCCTGTGAGCTGGCCCGGTGCGTAGCCGTCCTGGGTCAGGTTGGTCACGGCGAAGCTGCTGCCGTTCTCCGTCGCGCCGGTCAGGTCGAGCTGGATGTCGGCGATCGGCAGCGTCGTGTTGCCGCGTGCGCTGGTGCCCGCGGGGATGCTCATCGTGATGGGCGTCGTCGGCAGGGTCGGCGAGCCGCCGGTGGGCGGGAAGGTGATCGTGGTGTAGGGCGTCATCGGGTTGCCGTTGGCATCCAGGTCGATGGCGGCGCCGTTGGAGTCGGTGTCGAAAGGCGTGCCGTTGGCCGTGGCGTAGACGTTCCAGGTGTCGTTGCCGTCGGCGTCGGTGGCGGCCTTCTGGAAATAGAAGGTGACGGCGACGTCCTGGCCCTTGGCGTCGTACACCGTCATGGACGTGGCGTTGTTGTAGGTCTTGCTGTCGGCCAGGTCGATGCCGGTGGTGGTGCCGTTGTCGGGGGCGGTCACGGGGAGCCGGGAGTCGAGGTTGAACTCCATGCTCACCTTGGCTGTCACGGCCGGTGCGATGCCACCGGTGGGCAGCTGCAGCGGCTGAGCCGTGCCGGGCTGGATGACGCCGGCGCCGTTGGCCGGGTAGCCCATCAGCTTGAGCCCGTCGTTGTTGACGATGAAGCCGTCCTTGCTGATCTTGAACTGGCCGTTGCGGCTGTACAGCGTGGGGTTCACGCCGTCGCTGACCTGGAAGAAGCCGCCGCCGTTGATGGCCAGGTCCATCGGGTTCTCGGTGGTCGTGATGTTGCCTTGCGTGAACTGCTGGGCAACGGCCTGCAGTTGCGTGCCGATGCCGATCTGGTTGGAGCCCGCGCCGTTCAGTGCGGCGGCGTAGATGTCCGCGAACTCCGCCCGCGACGCCTTGGAGCCATACGTGCCCGCGTTGGCGATGTTGTTGCCGATGACGTCGAGGTTCTTGGAGGAAGCGGCGAGTCCGGAGAGGCCTTGCTGGAATGCCATGGGGAGTCCTTGCTGTCGTGCGGGAGAGGGTCAGTTGACGGAGGAGACGCTCGTGTAGTCCACGGGACCCAGTCGTTGGAGGTTCAGCTTCAGGCTGCCGCCTTCGCTGTAGACGGCGTCGACCTTGTCGTAGGCATAGGTCGTCGACTTGACGGCGGCGGTGCCATTGGTGGCGGTGATGCGGTACTTGACCTCGCTGCCCTCGGCGACCTTGGTGCCGGCGGTCCAGCTGAAGGTCTGGCGGCCCGCACCCTGGGCGCCGAGCTGCTGCGTGTCGATGACGGCGCCGGCGCCGTTCAGGATCTCGAGCTTGACGTTCTGCGCGGCGCCGTCGAGCTCGTAGCTGCCGTCGGCCGCGCCGTCGTTGACCTGGATCTTGTCGCTGGGCACGCTGACCTCGCGGCCCACCAGCGAGATGGACTGCAGGGCCTGCATCTGGCCGAGCTGCGTGCCCAGGCCCTTGATGCTGGTGTCCAGCGTGGACAGCGACGTGACCTGCTGGATCTGCGCCATCTGGCTCGTGACCTGCGCGTTGTCCATCGGGTTCAGCGGGTCCTGGTTGTTCATCTGCGCGACGAGCAGCTTCAGGAAGCGGTCCTGCGTGTCGGCGGCGTTCTTCGTGGACATGGTGCCGCCCGATGTCGAGCTGCTGGTGCCGTTGAGTGCGGAGAGGTCCATGGCTTGCCTTCAGCGGTCAGGACTGACCCAGTTGCAGGGTCTTGAGCAGCAGGCTCTTGGCCGTGCCCATGACTTCGATGTTGTTCTGGTACGAGCGTGACGCCGAGATCATGTTGACCATCTCTTCCACCGGGTTCACGTTGGAGTAGGTCACGTAGCCGTCGGCGTCGGCCTGCGGATGCTTGGGGTCGTGCACGCGGCGCCCTGGCGTCTGGTCTTCGGTGATGTTGGTCACGCGCACGCCGGCGTTGCCGCTGTCGTTGCCCGCGCCCATCAGCGCCGTCTGGAACACCACCTGGCGCGCCTTGTAGGCCTGGCCGTCCGGGCCGGCCACGGTGTCGGCGTTGGCCAGGTTGCTGGCCACCACGTTGAGGCGCTGGCTTTGCGCGCTGACGGCG
>Ga0228698_1001726_pt1 | contig 10178 bp, 11 predicted proteins | sample McNCre117_Aug_MG_FD_178015 | JGI IMG/M metagenome (GOLD analysis project Ga0228698, IMG submission 178015) | Freshwater microbial communities from McNutts Creek, Athens, Georgia, United States - 1-17_Aug_MG | ecosystem: Environmental > Aquatic > Freshwater > Creek | place: USA: Georgia...
CATGGTCGCGAGGGGCAGGTTGGCCAGCAGCGCGAGATCGGAGAGCGTGGAGGTGAGGTAGCCGCGGTCATCCAGGCTGCCGACAAGGAAACGCAGGGCCTCCAGCACGGGCGGCGGGCAGTCGGCTTGTTCGGCCTGTCCCATGAGGTGCTCCTGCAGCGAGGTCTCGGTGGTCAGCGAGTCAAAGAAGTGCTGCCGGCGCTCGTCCTCTTCGCTGGATGTCTGGCGCACGCCGCCCGCATCCGAGAGGTGGTCGCGCCAGTCCTGCCCGATCTTTTCCAGGACCTGGAAGTCCTTCGAGAAATCCAGTTCCTCGCGCGGGTCGTCGGCGGGGGTGGCGTTGTCGTCGCCGTTGCGGGCCTCCTTCTCGAGGCTCACATCGTCCATGGGCAGCTCCTCCAGCGTGGGGTTGGACTGGAGCTCCTCCTGCACGGTCGCCCGGAGGTCGAGGGCCGCGACCTGCAGGATCTTGAGCGACTGCCGCATCTGCGGCGCCAGCACAAGCTGCTGCGTCTGCCTCTGGTGGAAGCTCTGGTTGAGTCCGGGGCCGCTCATGCGCGCAAGGGGTTACCTCTGGCTTTCGAGCGTGGACACGCGGGGTAGGGCGGAGGTCGGGACGGCGGGGGTTGTGCCTGGCTTGGCGGGGGGAAAGACTTCGGCGAGATAGACGGCCAGCTTCTCGTTGGTCGGGCCGTAGCGGTCGCTGTAGAGGTACATCTCCAGGTCGGTGAGCATCTCGAAGGCGGACTGGTAGCGCTGCTCGCGGTCGCGCTGCAGGGCCTTGTGGAGGATCGTGTTGAGCTTGGGGTCGATGTCGGCGCGCAGCGTGTTGAACTGCGGGATGGGCAGCGTGAGGATGTTGCGGCGGGACTCGACGCGGGTGGCGCCGCGGAAGATGTTTTTGCCGAGCAGGATCTCGGTCAGCACGATGCCAAGGGGAAACAGGTCGGAGCGCGCGTCGGTGACCGCGTAGCTGGCGCCCTCGGGGGAGAGGTACTCGTCCTTGCCGGGGATCACCTTGCCTTCCTCATTGTACATGAGGTCCAGCGCCTTCGCGATGCCGAAGTCCGTGAGCTTCACGTCGCCCTCGATCGCCAGCATGACGTTCTTCGGGTTGACGTCGCGGTGCACGATGCCGATGAGGCGGCCGTCGGCGTCGCGCTTGGTATGGGCGTAGCTGAGGCCGCGGCAGACGCGCGAGGCGATGAACACGGCCATGTCGATGGGCACCTGGCGGCCCAGCTCGAGGTGACGGTCGATGAACTGCTCGAGGTTCACGCCGCGCACGAACTCCATCGTCATGAAATACTGCCCGCCGATCTGGCCGAGGTGATAGGTCTGGACGATGTTGGTGTGGATGAGGTCGGCCACGAGCCGGGCCTCGCCGATGAAATTCTTCTGGAATTCCGGGATGCTGGAATACTCCTCGCGAATAAGCTTGATGGCGACGACCTTGCGGAAGTTGCCCGTGCCTTTTTGCACGGCCTCGTAAACCAGCCCCATGCCGCCCTCGGCGAGCTTGTTGGTGAGCTCGTATTGAAGTTCGTTGAAGATGTGCTTGAGGGCTGGCGCGGGCACAACCTGACAAATACGGCGGGGGTAACCCGTGGCAAGAACTCATGCGCTAAATTTGCACACTTCCTGCTATGGCCTTGCGCCAGCCGGTGAAAGGGCCGGTTGACAGGCGGGTCGCCGCGCCTAGGTTGCGCGCATGATCACGCTTTCCACCCGCGCCTCCCGCCAGGTGCAGGCCATGCGCGCGGCGCAGGCCGACGCGGCGAAGCAGCTGCGGGTCTTCGTGGAGAGCGGCGGCTGCTCGGGTTTCGAATACGGCATGTCCTTTGACCTGCCCAAGGCGGACGATCAGGTGTTCGAGAGCGAGGGGGTGCAGGTGCTGGTCGATCCCACCAGCCTGGCCTATCTCAGCGGCTGCAGCATCGATTTTGACGACGGCCTGCATGGCAAGGGCTTTGAGATCAGGAATCCCAACGCCCAGAGCACCTGCGGCTGCGGCAAGTCGTTCAACTAGGCTGCGGCGCATCCCGTTCCGCATGCCATCATCTCCGCACACCGAAAGGCATTTCACCGCGGGCGAGCTGGTGCGGGATGTGGTCATCGGCATGTCGGACGGGTTGACGGTGCCGTTTGCGCTCGCGGCGGGCCTGACCGGGGCGATCTCGCAGACGCACCTCATCGTCACGGCCGGCGTGGCGGAAATCGCCGCCGGATCGATTGCGATGGGCCTGGGCGGCTACCTGGCGGCCCGGGGTGATGCCGAGCACTACCTCCACGAGCTGGCCCGCGAGGAGGAGGAAGTCGTGACCAAGCCCGAGGCGGAAGCACAGGAGGTCAGGGACATCTTCAAGACCTACGGCCTGAGCGACGCCGAGAGCTCGACGGTGGTGGAATCGCTCCGGCGCCGGCCCAAGGACTGGGTCGCCTTCATGATGCGCTTTGAACTCGGCCTGGAGGCGCCCGAACCGGGGCGCGCCTGGAAGAGCGCGCTGACCATCGCCTCGGCCTACGTGGTGGGCGGCTTCGTTCCCCTGAGCGCCTACATGCTGGTGACGGATGCGCACCGGGCGTTGCAGCTTTCCGTGCTCGTGACGCTTGTGGCCCTGGCCATCTTTGGCGCCATCAAGGCGCGCTTCACCGGGGTTCCCGTGCTGCGCGGCGGGCTGCAGACGACCGTGATCGGCGGCCTGGCGGCCGCGGCCGCCTTCCTCATCGCGCGCTGGATCAGTTAGGTTCAGGCCACCGCTTCGTGCAGGGCCACAATCCCGCAGGTGAGCGGAGTTGCGCTCACTGAACCGAATCCCGCGCGGCGGATCTCTTCCGCCATCGCCGCCCGGCCGGGAAACTGCTCGATGGAGCCGCAAAGGTATTCGTAGGCCGAGCGGTCGCCCGTCACGATCGCGGCGATGGCGGGCAGGACGAATTTCAGGTAGGCGTAGTAGAAGGGCCGGAACCAGGGATACGGCTGGGAGAATTCCAGCAGGAAAAGCCGGCCGCCCGGCCGGAGCACGCGGCGCATTTCCGCCAGCGCCCGGTGACGGTCGGCCATGTTGCGCAGGCCGAAGGAAATGGTGACCGCATCGAAGGACCGGTCGGGCAGGGGGAGGGCCAGACCGTCGCCCGGGCGGAACTCAACGGCGGCCCAGCGGACATTGGTGGCGCGTTTTTTTACGGCCTCGTCCAGCATGGGCTGGCAAAAATCCATTCCGGTGATCCTGGTGTCCGCCGGCAGGCCGTCCGCCAGGGCAAAGGCCACGTCACCGCTGCCCGTCGCCAGGTCGAGAACGGCTCCAGCGCGGGCATCGTGAACGGCCCGGACCAGCCGCTGGCGCCACCAATAGTCCACTCCCCCGCTCAGGAGATGGTTGGCGAGGTCATAGCGGCCCGCGATACGGGCAAACATGGTGTTTACTGCCTTCGGATCAGGCATGGTTAAGGCCTAGCCTTTGTGCGGCTTTGCGGTTGACGCAAGCACAGGGTAGTGAATTATTTGCGGCTGTAAGGACTGCAGCACACAAAATTTCAACCCAGGCCCAGCCATGTCGACCAACCTGACCAAACGTGAGATCGTGCTCGAAATCTACGAGAAGACCGGCTTCCCGCAGAAACAAATCCAAGACACGGTGCAAATGACGCTCGATATTGTCATGGATGCACTTGCGGCCGGCCGCAATGTGGAGCTCCGCAACTTCGGCGTGCTCGAGGTGCAGGTTCGCAAGGCCCGTGTCGGTCGCAACCCCAACAAACCCGAGACCGAGGTCGTCATCCCGGAGCGCGCCGTCGTGAAGTTCAAGTCGGGCAAGATTCTCAAGCAGAAGATCAAGCAGCTCAGCCTCGAGAAATTGCGCAGCAATCCGCCGCCCCCGGCCTCGGCCTGAGCGCGCGCCCAGTCGCAGCGAGGCATGGCCGGCTTTCAGTCGCTTCCCGGCTTCCGGGATTTTTATCCGGAGGATTTTTCCCGCCGTCAGCACATCTTCCGCGTCTGGCGGCAGGCGGCCGGCAGCTTTGGCTTCCAGGAGTATGACGCCCCGGTCCTTGAGCCGCTGGAACTCTACAAGACCAAGTCGGGCGACGAAATCGAGGCGCAGCTCTTCAGTTTCACGGACAAGGGCGGCCGGGAGGTCTCCCTGCGGCCCGAGATGACCCCCACGGTCTGCCGGATGGTCGGCGAGAAGGCCGGCGCCCTGAAGCGGCCTATCAAGTGGTTCAGCATCGCTGAGTTTTACCGTTACGAGCGCGCCCAGAAGGGCCGGCTGCGGGCCTTCCATCAGTTCAATGCCGACATTTTCGGCGAAGCCGGCCCGGAGGCCGAGATCGAGCTCATTGCCCTGCTTATCCGGTGCCTGGCGGGTTTTGGGCTGACCAAGGACGACTTCTACGTCCGCCTGAGCGACCGCGACCTGTGGTTTTTCTATCTTGAGGCGCTGGGTTTCACCGATGCCCAGGCGCGATCCCTGCTGACAGCGATCGACCGCTACGAGAAGGCCGGCGACGATGCCTTCAAGACTTACACCGAGACCCACGGTGTGCTGCCCGCTGACAAAAAGGACAATTTGCTGGTTTTCCTTAAGATCAGGAGCTTGGCCGAGCTCGAGACTGCGCTCGGCCGTTTCAGCTCGGAAAAGCTCACCGCCCGACTGGCCGACTGGCGCAAGGTTCTCTCCGGCGTCGCGGCGATGGGCTTGGGCGACTTCATCCAGGTCGACCTCAGTGTCGTCCGCGGGCTGGCCTACTACACGGGTTTTGTGTTCGAGGCCTTCGACCGGAAGGGCGACCTGCGCGCGCTGGCTGGCGGCGGCCGCTACAACGACCTGATCAAGAAACTCGGCTACGCCGACCTGCCGGCCGTCGGCTTTGCCATTGGCGACGTGACCACCGGCCTGCTGATCGAACAGCGCGGCCTGGCCCCGGCGCCTGGCAGCGGGCCCCAAGTCTACGCCGTCATCGGCGGCGAGGCCGAGCGCAAGTCGGCCTTGGCGGACATCCAGGCGCTGCGTGCGACAGGCGTGCGCGTCGAGTATCCCTTCAAGGACCTGGCCTTTGGCAAGCAGTTCAAGGCGGCCTCCGAGTCCGGGGCGAAGATCGCCCTCATCTACGGCGGCGACGAGCTGGCCAAGGGGGTCGTGAAGCTCCGCGATCTGGCCGACCGGGCCGAGCGCGAGGTGCCACGCGACCAGGTTGTGACGCTGGTCCGCGAACTGCTGGCGGGACAGTGAGTGGTTCGCGACATGCTGAAGATGTCCGAACTCGCCCCTAGTGCCGGTCGCCTGCTGGTTCTGTTTGGCCTGGCCTACGTGTTCCTCGCCGTGGGCGCCCACTTCCTGTCGCTTGGGATGATGTTTCCCCGGCCGCCGGTGAAATACGACCTGGGGCCGGATTACATCCAGCTCACGGCGCCGGACGGGGTGAAGATCGCGGCGCGATACTGGCCGAACCCCAAGGCGAAATACACGTTGCTCTACCTGCACGGCAACTACGAGGATCTCGGGACCGTCGCAGGCTACCTGCCGCGGTTCGTGGCGGAGGGCTATGCGGCGTTCGCCATCGATTACCGGCGCTACGGCCGCAGCGAGGGCGTGCCCACCGAGGCCAACGTCTACGCCGACGCCGCGCTGGCCTATGACTACCTGCGCACCAAGCTGGGGGTGCCCGCCGACCGGATCATCATTTTCGGCTACTCGCTCGGCGCCGCGCCGGCGATCGAACTGGTCCGGCATCAGCCGGCCGCAGGCCTGGTGATCCAGGGCGCGTTTGTCAGCGCCTACCGGGTCATGACGAACATCCCGGTCTTCCCGGGCGACAAGTTCGTGAACCTCGCCAAGGTCCCGGAATTGACACTGCCGGTGCTTGTCATCCACGGCACGGCGGACAACAGCGTGCCGTTCTGGCATGGGGAAAGGCTTTACGGGGCGATCACGGCCCGGAAGGCCAGGCTCTTTGTCGAAGGCGGGCCGCACACCGGCTTGGGCGACTTCACCGGGCCCCGCTATTGGGTCGAGCTCCGGAAATTCACCGACTCGCTTTAAGCGAGGTCCGCGGGGCCGAACGCACCGGGCAGGAGCGCGTCGATCGACACGTCGACTTCCTGCCGGCCGTCGCAGACGGAGATGACACGGGTCGCCGGGCCGAACTCATAGATGACCTGGCGGCATGCGCCGCAGGGCGCCGTGGCGGTCTTGGTCGGCGTGTAGACGACCACGCAGCTCAGCTGCAGTTTTCTTTCGCCGGCGGCCACGGCGTTGAAGATGGCGGTGCGCTCGGCGCAGTTGGTCAGGCCGTAGGAGGCGTTCTCGACGTTGCAGCCGGAGTAGATTTTGCCGGTCGAGGTGAGGATCGCGGCACCGACCGTGAACTTGGAGTAGGGGGCGTAAGCGCGCCCGGCGGCCGTCTTGGCGGCGGCCTTGAGCTGCTTGAGTTGGGCGGGGGTGGCCATCACAGGCCGAATTCCTGCTTCACCTCGGCGAACTTCTCAATCGCAAACGCCAGGTCCTCGCGGCTGTGGGCGGCGGACACCTGCGTGCGGATGCGGGCCATGCCCTGCGGCACGACCGGGTAGAAGAAGCCGATGACGTAGACGCCCTTCTCGAGCATCCGCGCGGCGACCTTCTGCGACAACGCCGCGTCGCCGAGCATCACGGGCACGATGGGATGGGAGCCCGGGCGGATCGTGAGACCGGCCTTGGTCAGGCCCTCGCGGAAGAACTTCGTGTTGGCCTCGAGCCGGTCCCGCAGCTCCGTCGAGCGGCTGAGCATCTCCAGGCACTTGATGGACGCGGCGGCGACGCTCGGGGCGATGGTGTTCGAGAAGAGATAGGGGCGGGAACGCTGGCGCAACAGGTCGATGATCTCCTTCCGGCCGCTCGTGTAGCCGCCCGTGGCGCCGCCAAGCGCCTTGCCCAGCGTGCCGGTGAAGACGTCCACGCGGCCCATGACGCCGCAGTGCTCGTGCGTGCCGCGGCCGGTCCGGCCCATGAAGCCGACCGAGTGGCTGTCGTCGACCATCACCAGCGCCTGATACTTGTCGGCCAGGTCACAGATGCCCTTCAGGTTGGCGATAAAGCCGTCCATCGAGAACACACCGTCGGTGGCGATGAGCTTGAAGCGGGCCTTCGCGGCGTCGGCCTCCTGCAGCTTCGCCTCCAGATCCTCGAGGCTGTTGTTGCGATAACGGTAGCGCTGGGCCTTGCAGAGCCGCACGCCGTCGATGATCGAGGCGTGGTTCAGCTCGTCGGAGATGACCGCATCCTCGGCCCCGAGCAGGGTCTCGAACAGGCCGCCGTTGGCGTCGAAACAGGACGAATAGAGGATGGTGTCCTCGGTGCCGAGGAACCGGGCGAGGGCCGCCTCGAGGTCCTTGTGAATCTGCTGCGTGCCGCAGATGAAGCGCACGGAGGCGAGGCCATAGCCCCAGCGTTCCAGTGATTCCCGCGCGGCGGTGATGAGCTCGGGGTTGTCCGCCAGGCCGAGGTAATTGTTGGCGCAGAGGTTCAGGACCTTCTGGCCGGACGCCACGGCGATGTGGGCGGTCTGATGGGTGGTGATGACGCGCTCGCGCTTGTAGAGCCCGGCGGCCTCGATCTCGCCGAGGGTCTTCTTCAGGTGGTCGGAAAACTGTTTATTCATGATGCATTACACGAAGAAGCTAAGGAGCGAAGGAGTGGCTCGGGCCACAGTTGGCTTTGTTTCTTCGCTTCTTAGTGTGGGATTATTCCCAATTAAGCACGATCTTGCCGGACTTGCCCGCGCCCATGAGGTCGAAGCCTTCCTGGAAGCTGGCGACCGGCATGCGGTGGGTGATGACGGGCGTGATGTCCATGCCACCCTGCACCAGGGCGGTCATCTTATACCACGTCTCGAACATCTCGCGGCCGTAAATGCCCTTCAAGTGCAGCATCTTGAAGACGATCTTGTTCCAGTCGACCTCGGCCTTGGCGGAGTGCGTGCCGAGCAGGGCGATGCGGCCGCCCATGATCATGTTGTCGATCATCTGGTTCAGGGCGAGGGCGCTGCCGGACATCTCGAGGCCCACGTCGAAGCCCTCGGTCATGCCCAGTTCCTTGTGCCAGACATCGGAGAGGTTTTCCTTCGCGGTGTTCACGGTGCGCGTCGGGCCAAATTTCTTCGCGAGCTCGAGCCGGCCGTCGTTGATGTCGGTGATGACGACCTTGCGGGCCCCGGCGTGCCGGGCGACCGCGATGGCCATGCAACCGATCGGCCCGGCGCCGGTGATGAGCACGTCCTCGCCGACCATGTCGTAGGAGAGGGTGGTGTGCACGGCGTTGCCGAGGGGGTCGAAGCACGAGACGACGTCGAGGTCCATGCCGGCGGGCACCTTCCAGACGTTGCCCGCCGGGATGGAAACATAGTCGGCAAACGCACCGTCGCGGTTCACGCCGACGCCGACGGTGTTGGGGCAAAGGTGCCGCCGGCCGGCCAGGCAGTTGCGGCAGTGGCCGCAGACGATGTGGCCCTCGCCGGTGACGACCTGGCCCCTGGTGAAGCCGGTCACGCCGTGGCCCACGTCCTCGACCGTGCCCACGTATTCGTGGCCGATGACCAGCGGCGGCTTGATGACGCGCTGGGCCCACGAGTCCCACTTGTTGATGTGCACGTCGGTGCCGCAGATGGAGGTCTTCTTGATCTTGATGAGCACATCGTTGACGCCGGGGCGGGGCACCGGGACCTGGGTCATGACGAGACCGGGGCCGGCCGCGGGCTTCACGATGGCGCGCATGGTGGTGGACATGAGGGGATGGGTTGGCGACAACCTAGGCGCGGGACCCGGGGAAACAATCCCGAAGGCATACGCCGTTAAGACTATTCCGGGTCCCGGAGACCGGGGTGGCGCGGGTTACATGAGCCAGACCGTGGCCAGCCAGAGGAAAAGCCCCATGCTCGCCACGTCGGTCGCGGTGGTCAGGAAAATGCTCGAGGCGGTCGCCGGGTCGGCGCCGAATTTCTTCAGGGTCACGGGCACCAGCACGCCCGACAGGCCGCTGAGGAAACAGCTGCCGGTCATGGCGAGCAGGACGATGATGCTCAGCTTGAGCGGCGACTCGGCGGTGTGCTTGAGGGTGGCGTAGACATACATGCCGGCCCCGGCGGAGAGACCCACCAGGGCGCCGTTGGCCAGCCCGAGCAGGCCCTCCTTGAAGACATGGCGGCGGGAATCGCCCGGCAGCAGCTCGCCCAGCGTCATGCCGCGGAGGGCCACCGCGAGGGCCTGGCAGCCCGTGTTGCCCGACTGGCCCGCGAGCACCGGGAGGAACACCGCCAGCACCACGATGTGCTCGATGGTGTGGTCGAAGTAACCCACCACGCCCGCGGCGACGAATGCCGTGAGCAGGTTGAATTGCAGCCACGGGTGCCGGAAAAGCAGGCTGCGCCTGAGGGGCGTCGCGATGCGCTCCTCCTTCTCGACGCCCACCATGCTGCCGGGCTGGGCGCTGATCTCGATCGCCTCCTGCTCGAAGATCCGCGAGCCGCGCACGATGCCCACCAGCACCCCGCGGCTGTCGCACACCGGGTAGGACGGGTAATGCTTGTTCACGGTCTGCCGCATGACCTCCCGCACCGGCTGGTCGGCCCGCAGGGCGAAGGGCGCGCGCAGCATGAAGTCCTCGAGCCGCTCCGCCTTCTGGTGCAGCAGCAGGTCGCGCATCGTCACCACGCCCAGCAGCACTCCCGCGGGGTCCGTGACGTAGCCATAGGTGAAATGCCGGCCCCGCGCCAGCTCGCGCACCAGCTCGGTGGTTTCCCCGACGGTCAGGTGCGGCGGGAAGATCGCGATCGGCGACTCCATCAACCGGCCCACGGTTTGCTCCGGGTAAGTATCAGCCAGCGGATACGGCGGTGCACTGGTGCTCATGTTCATAGGCAGTGGGGTGCGGCCCGGGAACTAGCCCAAAGGTCAGCCCGTGTCGAGCGAACGCCACAGGTACCAGCTGGCGACCGACCGGTAGGGCGACCAGCGGCGCGCGTGCCTGAGGATGACCTCGGGGGTCGGGTCCCGGCGCTTGCGGTAGAGCCGCTTGAATCCGAGCCGGATGGCAAAATCGCCCGTGGGCATGACATCGGGGCGGCCGAGATGGAAAATCAGCAGCATGTGCACCGTCCACGGCCCGATGCCGCGCACTTCCGTCAGGCGCGCCACCAGCTCGTCA
>Ga0228698_1001727_pt1 | contig 10174 bp, 13 predicted proteins | sample McNCre117_Aug_MG_FD_178015 | JGI IMG/M metagenome (GOLD analysis project Ga0228698, IMG submission 178015) | Freshwater microbial communities from McNutts Creek, Athens, Georgia, United States - 1-17_Aug_MG | ecosystem: Environmental > Aquatic > Freshwater > Creek | place: USA: Georgia...
TTCCGAGTTCGCTTGAATGTGAGTTCCGAGACGGTAATTATTTGCACAATCGGTGGTAAACTCCGAAAAAACAACATCAATGTGAAGATGTCAGACTCCGTGGATGTTGAATTGAGTCCATATGACTTGACAAGAGGTCGTATCACGTATCGTCATAAGTGAGAACTATGCTCAAGACTTTGTTTAAATTAATTAGTGGTAGCATGTCGTCATTGAAGGTGTGGGCGATTTGCATCGGAATGGGTGGACTATTTGCATTCTTGTATCACTACCATAGTATTTCGATTGAAAATGTGAACATGAAGGGCACTATCGCAGTGCAAGAGAGTGCCCTGAAAGAGCAGGCAGAAACAATTCGAAATTTGAAGGAAACTGCTGAAAAGAGGGATAAAATTGTTGGAAATACAGTGAAATCCTTCCAGAATGTTGAAAAAATCGAAAATATTGTTAATTCCCGGTTGGAAAAAAAGAAAAATGGGGATGATCGGGACTTGACTGTGATTGCCGAACGTCATCCCGGGGTCATGAAAGATATTATTAATAATGCAACTGCAAATGTATTCCGATGCTTTGAAGTTGTATCCGGCTCTAAATTAACTGAAAACGAGATTAAAAATGGCAACACGCAATGCCCCAACCTTTTTGAAAATCTTTCTAATTAATGTTGCACTGTTAGCATCTGGGTGTACTAGTACTGCACTGAAGATGGAAAGCACACCTGTTGATATCCCAGTACTGACCGTCCCTACACCGGAACCGATAATGACGATGCCCGTGAAGTGGGAAGTAATCAATCATAATGGGGTGGAATTTTTCGCATTGACTCCATCCGCCTACAAGAATTTGAGCACCAATCAAGCTGAGATTCTTCGCTATATTCAACAACAGCAATCCGTTATTTCTGCCTATAAGGAATACTACGGAAAAACTACCGATAACAAATCCCCTAAATAAACTTAGCAGTATAGAAAGTAGATATGACCCACGAACGTCAACCAACCGAAGTGGAATCCATCGAACTAAAATTTGTTCCGGATTCTGCGGATATTTTACATAACCCCGTCCAACCTTGGGGACCGGAATTGGGGATTGACCCAGTATCTCTGGTAAAAGAAATGATGAGCATTATGTTGATCAATAAGGGAATCGGCCTTGCAGCCCCCCAAGTTGGTATTAACGCCGCCATGTTCATTATGGGCAATGAGTCATCCAGTTATGCATGCTTCAATCCACGTGTCCTGTCGGTATCATCCGATAAGAGTGTGGGCAATGAGGGATGCTTATCTTATCCGGGTCTGTACCTGAATGTGAAGCGACCCGCCTCCATTCTTGCCGAATATGAGGACGCTAAAGGCGAGACGCATCAGCGAGAGCTTTCAGGCATGATGGCCCGAGTTTTCCTCCACGAATTTGACCATCTGAATGGTATTTGCTATGTTGACAGGGTGAGTCGCCTTGGGTTACAATTAGCTAAGAAACGTATTTCTAAAAACCTCAAGCAACAAGGACTTAAATAATGAGCCAGTCAGACAGCGATAACAATAACCACATTAATGAGATTATTTCTCGTGCGTTCAATGTCGCATCCGAAAATAACCATGAATATGTAACACTGGAGCATCTACTTTTCTCCCTCATGGATGAAGAAGAGGCACAGGACATCATCATCGATCTTGGTGGTGATTATGATGATATTCGGGACAACCTGATTGAATATCTGGGCGAAATCGATTCCACAATTTCGGTTCCACTACTGGAAGATAAGACTTCTGAAGAAGGCGAGAAAGAGGCGGCTGTCCGTCATCCCAGAAAAACTGCAACACTGGAGCGCACCTTTAATCGTGCATTTACTCAGGCGCTGTTTAATGGCCGTCAATACATGACTGTGGTGGATGTTCTTATGAGCATCTTGGCGGAAAAACAAAGCCATGCCTGCTATTTCCTCATGGAAGAGGGCATTACAAAAGAAGCATTGATTGAATACATTATTGAATCGGACGAGGATGAACCGGAAGAAATGACTGATAGCGCTCAAAATAAACGAATTGAAACCAAGGCCGGTAAAAAAGCAGATACCCTATTAGACAAATATTGTACCAATTTGAATCGGGAAGCTGCCGAGGGCCGAATCGACATGGTTATTGGCCGTGAATACTTGCTAGAGAATCTAACTCAGGTATTGGCTCGTCGCAAGAAGAACAACGTGGTTCTAGTGGGTGAGCCGGGTGTTGGCAAGACTGCAATCATTGAAGGCCTAGCTGCTAAAATTGTATCCGGCGAAGTACCAGAAGTTATTGCAGATAATGTCGTCTACAGTCTTGACATTGGTGCATTGCTCGCCGGTACAAAATATCGTGGCGATTTTGAAGAACGTGTTAAGCAAGTTTTGGACGAGTTGGAAAAACTACCCCATGCCATTTTGTTTATTGATGAAATTCACATGATGATGGGTGCCGGTTCTAATGCAAATGGCAGTGGCGACATGGCTAACCTATTGAAGCCAGCCCTGAACAGTGGCAAGATTCGTTGCATTGGCTCCACTACACACGATGAGTACCGCAAACACTTTGAGAAGGATCGTGCCTTGATTCGCCGATTCTATAAGTTGAATGTGGACGAGCCTTCTAAAGAAGACACCAAGCTTATTTTGAAAGGACTGATGTCATCGTATGAGACTTTCCATTCATTGAAGTTTGAAGAGTCTGCCATTAATGCGGCAGTTGATCTATCCTGCGAGTTCATGTTGGATAAGCATCTACCCGATAAAGCACTAGACATCATTGACAGTGCAGCGGCTCGTCAGCGCATTCGCCCGGAATCTGATCGCAAATCTGTTATTACAGATGTTGAGATTCAAGAAGAAGTCGCTAAATTGACTGGTATTCCTGTTAGCCGTATGCGCACAAAGAAAGTAGATTCTCGCATCAATTATGAAGCGGAATTGAAGGGTTCAGTGTTTGGGCAGGATGAAGCTATCGACAAGCTATTGGATGGCCTCTATATCGCTCAAGCCGGATTGAAGGACCCCAATAAACCATTGGGTTGCTATCTATTCCTTGGCAAGAGTGGTTCCGGTAAAACTGAAAGTGCCGTGCAATTGAGTAAAATCATTGCCCAGCCATTGATTCGATTTGATATGTCTGAGTATCAGGAACAGCACAAAGTTGCCAGTTTGATTGGTGCTCCTCCCGGCTATGCAGGCTACAGTGATGGTCAGGCTGGCTCCGGCAAATTGATCAACGAAATTGAAAAGAATCCAAACTGTGTGTTGTTGTTGGACGAGGTTGAAAAGGCGCATCCTAGTGTTTTGAATGTGTTCCTACAATTGATGGACAATGGTATCATTTCCGGTTCAGATGGTAAAAGTGTCAATGCACGAAACATCATTCTGATCATGACATCCAATTTGGGTGCAGAAGACTCCGAGAAAAACGCGATTGGTTTTGGCGGCGGCAAAGTGCAAGGTGCATCCGAGGCGGCAGTCAAGAAATTCTTTGCACCGGAGTTCCGCAATCGTTTGGATGCGATCATCAATTTCAAGGACTTGACAAAAGACAGTATTTCCATGATCGTGAAAAAATACGTCAAGGAAGTTAATGATCTACTCAAGGATCGCGACATTCAGATTACTTTGGATGACAGTGCACTAGAATGGTTGATTGAGAATGGACACAGTACCAGCATGGGTGCACGTCCCATGAAACGATTGATCAATACAGAGATTAAGCAGCCACTCAGTAAGAAAATTTTGTTCGAGGATGGGTTTTCAAATGTGGACGTGAAAATCTCTCGTAATGCTGATGGCTGGAAGTATGACGCCGTCGCAAAATAATACGGTGCACTATAAACTAGAAGGGGTTGAAAACTATTATGTCAGTAAACCCTTCTTCAAGCATTATCATTTCAAGCTGATCTATGATTTCTCGGCTAAACCCGAGAATATCAACGGGATTGCATATGCATCTGTTCAGACAAAAATGTCATCCAGAAATATTGCAACCAATGCCGCCATTTCCATCATGCAGATGCTCCCGAATGTGGACTTTAAGCATCGGGTGGAATACGGCAAACTCAGTATGTTTTTAAGAACATATGGAGATTTTCTATTGGTAGCGAAGCATTTCCCTGATAAAATTATATCTGCAACCATGCCCATGAATAACAAGCAATCAGAGGTTATGAATGAGGACGGTACTTCAACTGTGTTCAAGAATGCTTTATTCATGAATGCATTTCGGTATAAAGTCACGACTAAGGCCAGTAATGAGTTTTTGGAGACATTTGACGCCATCCATGCGTTCAATTCTGAATTGGGGGAGAAAGAGTTTCTGGCATCTAATAATTACAAGAAGATTTTAAACAAGCAACACATCATGAAGTTGAATACAGTGAGTATGTATTACAATGACCCGCACGATATCCTCATGCTTCGCTTTATCATTGGATCGATTCACCATACGATTGAAAAATGCGTATTGTTTGACGAGATTTCGTGATAGTTGAGAAATTTGATAAATAACCTATAAAGGAATTTAAAATGGCAAAAATTGTTGAAGAAACATTTATCATTAAAGTAAGTAAGCTAGTCAAGGATGATGCAGAAAATGCGTCTTTGACTGGTGATGATTTCACTGCAACTGTGGAAGCAGTTACACAAGAAATGGTGGATGCTAAGTCCGTCGTTGAAGTGTTCAAGGCTGAGTAATGACCAGTTCGGTGGTAGTATTATTGGGACCAACCAGTGAAGTAACAAAGACTGGTCCGGCAATCAATGTGGCGACCCTTAAACGGGATAAAGATGCCATGTATACTGCTACCATTTCCGTGGATGATTTCTGCGGAAGAGTGTTCATTCAGGGCACCTTGGTCAAAAATCCAAAGTCCAGTGATTGGTTCAATATCAAGATAGGGGATAACCGTTATATTGATTATCCTATCACTCCGGGTCATCCTAGAGACACTAGGGTGGGTGCATTCGGGGATACCGCAATTGATAAGTTCAATTTCGAGGGCAATTATCTCCAGATTCGTGCGGTAGTTGACAAGTCTGGTGTCCCAACTCCAAGCGGCAGAATCACTCAAATTCTTCTGTCAGATGAGTATAGCTCTGGGCTACATAATGAATGGGGCCAAGATACTTCCGGAACAGTTCCCGGGGGTGGCGGTTCAGGCGGTGGCACAGGTGGTGGTATCCCATCATCCGGCACAACAACGGCTGATTATGCATCCGTAACAGTCGATCCGTTAGGTCGAATCACCAAGATCAGCGGCAATGATCCAACTCAAATCAGCGCCCAGACGTACGTTGTCAATCTATTCTCAGATTTGACTCCAATCAAGCCTCAAGTCGGGGATGCAGCATTTGTAATGTCTGAAACTGACCCACAGAGGGGATATTACATCTACACTGGCACAGTATGGCATTGCCTGACTGACAATGATTTCGCGATTAAACGAAACGTGGCTGCGGGTACTTATACCAATGCCACAATTGAGGTGGATAAATTTGGCCGAGTAGTATCTGCCTCAAATGGTGCACCCCAGCCTCCCGTGACAGTACCAGCCGATAGTTTCAGAACTGCCACATTCACAGCAGATACCCCGATTGTGACTATTGGTGATCCAATTCCATCATTATCTCTTGTCAAGAAGATCGTGATTGAAATTGTGACAGCATTTGATCCATCTTGTGTTATCACAGTAGTGGACCAGAATAATCAAACATTGATTTCCAGTGATGAGATTGCATTCGAAGAAAATGATCAAATCTCTGTGTATGAACTAAATTTGGTATACGATACTGGTGGTTCTTTCCAAATTTTGGTAAATAGTAATGGAACCCACGTAGGTTCCGGTAAAATTACCATCACTTTCGCCCAAAAATAACTACGACAACGGGCTTTTATATAGCAGGGAGTCTTAATAGATTCCCTGCTATTTTTTTCGTATAATTGGCCCTATTGTTGGCTGATTGATAAATAGACTAACATAGAACAAAATCATGTCATCCACCATCTATAATGCAAAGGGAACTAGTAACCCTAGTTTCAAAATTCACAAAAGTGGCCCAACCTTGTATCAGGGTCCTGATCCTCTATTGGTCGAAAGTCCAAAGGAGGGGGATTTGTACGTCAAAGTGGGGGTTGATAGTTTTATGTATCAGTTTCAATCCGGAAAATGGCAAGAAACTGGAAAGGTTAAAATCGGTAATCAATCCCTGCGTGCCCAGAACAACGTAAATATTTCCTCAAATGAGTACGTTTATTATGGAAAAACAGTGGATTCCACTGAAACTAAGTTGAGTTTGGATGGGATGGGACAAGAATTTGAAATTCCCCTCCTAACATCCGGGCAATATCAGATCAGTGTGATTGGGTCAAGTTTGGATCATTTGCACCATCTTGCCATGACAGTCAAGGGATTGTATGTCAATTTCGTGAATGGACAGGGCACCGTGCTTGGGAGTCCTGCACAGGAAGTCATGGTACAGACAGATGAAGCGATGAATGCCGATGTGAAAGTGACTAATACTGGAAATACCAGTACGTTCAGTGTTGTGGTGAATGGATTGCCAAATACTGACATCATGTGGAGTGCCTTTATACACACTACCACTGTTAACGGAGTTGCATAATCATGCTGTATACATTTGAATTTCTAGTGGCATTGATTGCCATTCTTGGAGTAGCATTCGGTCTATGGGCTTATATGTGGCAAGATGAGGTCAAATGTCTTAAACGTCAGCGAGAACTATTGAAGCAGAGTATTGCTTTAAATCCAATTCAATTCAGTGCATTACGTCAGCACAACGTCATCAACTTCGATGACATCAATCAACAAACATCTGAATCCCAGAAACAAGAAAATACCGGCTATTCTATTGGCTATTTTTGAAAAATAGTACTTGATTTTTGAGTTGGGTGCATGGTATCATTGAGTTGTGTGATTCTTTTGAATCATTCAGATTAAAAATGACCATAAAGGTTGGTGGGCCGATTGCAATACCACTGGCGAATCCGTTCTGATGTGCGACGGTAACCAATTCTGTATTTTGTCATTCTACGGACTTCTATTCTCTATCCATGTGCTGCATGGATGCCTATATACAAAATGACTTCCCATGGAAGAAAACATTAGAATAGTCGAATCAGGTTGAGCAAACAAGTAATTGTGCTACGTTCTATACTTCTATGGACTCAATGACACGGAGAGTCCTTAAAAATCGCGGTAGGTTGGGTCAGCGCGGAGCCCAAGAAGTGAACGGAAAATACCTACTGTCGGGTTCCGATGAACTCAGGAAAGATCAATTTTCTTTTTTTGGCACTACCAAAAGTGGTGTCAAATCCCTCAAAATCTTGGAATGGATTCATAGTGTTTTTCATTTCTTCTTGAAAATTTTTATTCTATGTGATTATTTCTTCTATTAAAATTAGAGAGAAAAGAATTGAAATCGAATGGAAATGAGAACTTATTGAGGAACGAGATAAGTTCGAAATGGAGTGAAGATTTCGGACCTAGACGAAGTCTAGTCCTTTAAAATTACCTTTAAAATTTGTTGTTTTTAAGGATAAGTACGCCTTGAAATTAAGAGTGAATTCCTAAGAGAAGTGACTGCATCACTTTAGAGGGTAAACCCTAATAAATTCCAACATTTGAGCCATAAATACTAGTACAATTGGGACATGGATGCTCGCTATGAGGTCCATATTCAACCCAACTCGCTTAAAAGGAGCAATTTACTATGTTTACCACTTTCAACAACAATGCCTTCACTGATATGTCTAAGGCTTACTCTACTGCCGCCATCAAGGCCGGTACTGATTTCACTGCTCAAATCATTGCAGCCAATCAGAAATTCACCAAATCTCTCACTGAGGCCGTTAAAAGTGAAGAAGTGCAAAAGTATGTCCAGCCTGTTCAGGATGCTGTTTCCGGCATGGTCAAAACTTATACCGATTCTGTGACTCAGTTCTCTAAGTCTTTCAGCAAGTGATGTTATCGATTATTTCATTTGAAATAATCGAAGTATATTAAAAATGGGCGGTGGATATGAAAGCTTTTTCTAATTAGTTAGCAGCATCACAGAAACTGCCCCATTTTTCGACTTAAATAACGTGTTTATGAATGTATAGTATCGTACACGAACGATAAACTCATGCCAATGGATTCTGATATTTGTTTTACCGTTATCCCATTAGCCCTCATTTCTTTAACTAACAACTTCTTATCCAAATTGCCATAAGATCGAAGTGTATTTTCTTGTATTGATACCCATTCTAGATTCGTTATTGCATTGTTTTTTCGATTATTGTCTTTATGATCGACTACTGCATTTTCGAACGGTTTTTCGGTTCCAAAATGTTCAATCACGAGACGATGAACTGCCGTGGTCTTTTTTCGTTTATTTTTCACGAGATTGACATATTGATATCCATAGTTATTTTCACTATTTTTCAAAATTTTGTCAGATCGAAGAGATTTAACTTTCCCACAAGAACTTATCGCGTAATCGGAGTATCCATTTATAATTTTCCATTCCATGGTAGGATTTCCTTTATGTTGCTTAACAGTTATATTTAGTGTATTTCATCTACCAGCGATCGTTAAATTTGTTCGGTGCACCACGATTTTTCGGGTTATCGACTAAATAGCTTAGGGTAAACCCTAGTTTGCCTATAATCATAAAGAAGGGAAGGCACAAAATGTCAACTTTGAAGAAAATCACAAAATGGTTTAAGAATCTGTTTGTCGGACAAAATTTGACAACTGAGATGGATGCATATATTGAATCCAAGAACCCCACTAATATGGCTGAAGTCGATTACTGGATCAAACATTATGATCAAGCAACCATGAAGGGAACTTATCTATGGAAAGCTTAAATAATGTACTGAACACGATCAAGTCGATTGTTCTGGTCCTATTCAGCAAAAAGCCGTATAGCTGCTGGTATTGATTGCATAGAATCATTATCGAATCCCTGATGGAGAAATCTTTCAGGGATTTTCTGTTTTCGGATAAATAAAAGATAATACAAACTTTTAGGGATTATCTATATGCGTCTACGCGAACTTTTTGAATCTAAGTCAAATATCAGTGAAGTGTCATCCGAGCTATTGGGTCGATACAAAACTGCTGCTTCGGCTGCTTCCACTGCTGCGGATGCGGCTGGTGACTATGAGAAGGGGCACAAGAGATATAAGGGGATTCTATCTGCAACCCAGAAGCAACTAGACAAGGATGCAGAAAAAGCACAAAAAGTATTGGCGAAATACGAGAAAAGCCATGAAGATGTCAATGAAGCTGACGATGGTACTGACAGTAATGCAATGATCCTCAAACAAGAAGTAGGCGAGTTGAATGGATTATCTGCCCTTTCATTCGAGGAGTACACTGACTCCGAAGTTGAAATTTCCAATATTGAGACAATTATTAAGGGTTCTGGTGCTGGCACCAAAGCCATGCGTGCCATCATTCGTGCTGCAGACAAGCATGGAATCGATTTGATGTTAATCCCCGCAGGGTCTGGTGATCGTCGTGAGCGATTGGTAGACTTTTACTCTAGATTTGGATTTGAAGAGGATGGTGATGTCATGCGCCGCAGTGCACACCGAGTCCCACAATCGAATCAACCACAATCTGAAATGACTGAAGCGGCATCTGAAAAAGAGCAGGCTGTTATCGATGCACAAAAGGCTGCATTCAAACGTCAAGAAATGCAACACGAATTGGGTCATGAGGAAGAACAAGAACGACAAGAACAGGATGTCACTCACTATATTCTCATCAATGGTAAAATCCTCAAAAAAGATGGCGTGCCATACCACTATCGTGGCAAACAGGCGGCATATGCCGCCGCACGAAGTATGATGACAAAAGATTGGAACAAAGGTAAGTCTTTCCATATTTCTACCAAACCAGAAGATGATGCTGAACTTATTGCAGCCGCCAAAATTAAACCACAATCTGCGCCTTCAAAGAAAGAAAAAGTGTTCACGTTCTTTGATATTGCCCGTGGCGGTAAGAGCTTCACTGATGATCAATTGAAACAGATGGGATTAATCAAATCCACTAGTGGAAAATGGTATGCACCCACTGATGATCGCACGATTATTGGTGGATTGGAAGTGAAACTAAATGTTCGTGGCAAAACATGGAAACCACCGGTCAAAGA
>Ga0228698_1001728_pt1 | contig 10173 bp, 27 predicted proteins | sample McNCre117_Aug_MG_FD_178015 | JGI IMG/M metagenome (GOLD analysis project Ga0228698, IMG submission 178015) | Freshwater microbial communities from McNutts Creek, Athens, Georgia, United States - 1-17_Aug_MG | ecosystem: Environmental > Aquatic > Freshwater > Creek | place: USA: Georgia...
ACAGGGCTCGCTACTTCATCAGCGAGCACATCAGCGAACCAGCACTCAACCGAGTGTGCAACCGTGTCCTGAGCGACAAGACGGGCTGGGGCTATTGGATTGACCGATGCCTTGGCCGCGACATCAAAGGCAATGTGGCTTGGGCCAATTGCGATTGGACGGATTGGTTCATCTAGGAGGCTACATGTACACAGCACCCGAACCCGTAGGCGTCAACTGGAGCGATGCGTACCACAAACGTATCGGCGCAGCGCTCTACTACCTCCGCGATCTGTTGGATCGTGAATGGGAATACCCGGACGCCGAATGGAAGGCGTCGGTCAAGCATGACGTGAAGGCATCCGATCTGCGTGCCGCTTACGACGAGTTTTGCAGCACCTGACAAGTCAGCCTGTAGCGCAGTGACAGTGCGCTATGGAGTGATCGTCTCGCCCTTCGGGGCTTTTTTTATGCCTGAAAGGAAACCGTATGCAAATCGTTATCCGCATCAAAGACGTTTTCGGGAAGCGCACCATCTATCCGGTGTGCGACAAAGCCAAGCTCTTCGCTGAGTTGGCAGGCACACGGACTCTGACACAAATGGCGCTGCTGTCCATTCAGAAGCTCGGCTACGAAGTGAAGTGTGAGCAGGTGACGCTATGAGCTACACCGAGCGCCGCAAAGCAGATCGCTTGGCAATGGCGAAGGCGATTGAACAGATTGCACTCAAGCACGGAGCTACTTGCGAATGGGAAGGCGATGGCAAGGAACTGCACATTGCAGCGCGGCATCCAAGTGGCCTTGCTGTGAGCTTGTGGGTCTGCAGCTTCTCAACACAACCCGATGTGCATGTTATCCCTTGGCACATCACATACGGTCACGACGTTCGACTTGCATCCACCTTTGGCGATGTGAACCCGTACCACAGGCAGAAGGCCACACACGTTCGCCGTGGCTGGGACGCCCTTGTCGCTGAGATTGAACGCGGACTTTCTGCTGCTGCTGATGGCAGTGCTTTTCAAACACCAAAGGAGATCGTATGACACAAGTTTTCTTCAGCCCAACAGCCGACTACTGCAGCGCCCTCGATGTGGTGCGCCCTGATGGCCGTGGACAGTACAGCGGCAAGACGCTCGACGACTTCCGCCTTGAGCATGCAGATGTGCAGATTGTGGACTCCGAAGTGTCTGTGCAGCATGACCGTAATCGGCGCATCACTCCACCTGTGGAGATCACACAGGAGCGCTTTTGGGAATTGCTTGAGTGTCTGCCACCCTGCAAGTGGAAGCGTGGCGTGGACGGTGAGGCGTTCCACATCTCCGAGCGGATCACCTACGACATCGTGGATTGGTGTGTACGGATCGGCGAGAAGTATTACTCGTTCCAAGACACCGACAAGATGAGCGCAGACGAGGCCATCAAGAAAGTGGCGGATGTTTTTCTGAAGATGGAGGCAGCATGATCTCGAACCTACACAAGAACTGCATGGGCACCGTCAGCTTTGACGGAAAGTTTGATGGGATGCGCAAGGCGCAAGACTTCATCGTGTACCCCATACACAACGAAGCGGATGCGCAAGAAATTCAGATTCAAAGCGATACCCGCATCGGCAGGGTCCGCATGTCTGATGGCCGCGTGATGCTTTCGCCGTCTCGCAAGGGCGGCTCCTACGGTGTGCATCTGATGTTTGCGACACATGCCGGAAAGCTTGAGGCGGATGAGTTGCTGCTGCTCAAGGCTCACATCATGTCCACCGCCCACGGCGCTGCAGGCAAACGAGAAAACGGATTCATTCAGACAGACAACAGCGGCGCACTTGCCGTGTTTGGAGCTTGATTATGTTCGACTACACCACACAGCGCGAAATCCGCGCCGAGTTTTGGCGCAACAACCCGCAGTTCAAGCGCCACGCCGGATGGAAGCAGAACCAATACCCCGCCGATGTGCGGCAAGCGTTCTGCGACTTTGTGGAGCACCTGAACCGCAGCGGAATGATCAGTGATGCACTTGCAGAAAGGACTACGTTATGAGCTACACACAGGGTCCGTGGAAATATCGCCGCAACGCGAATGGCAGTCTTGATTTCTTTGGGGAAGACGGCGGCAGGGTGATTTTGTCAAACGCCCGATTGATGAATCAAGAGGCCAATGCGCAACTCATTGCCGCAGCGCCAAACATGCTCGATGCGCTTACCCGCCTTCTCGCTCAGTGCGACAGGCTGCGCCTAACAGGTCAGGCGATAACGAGCGCAGAGAAGTTTGCAGCCGAAGTGATCCGCGAAGCCAATGGAGGTAAGGAATGAAAGTCACCACCCAACGCATCGTAAACAACACCTACGTCAACATCGTGTCAGACGAGTTTGACATGAGCCTGTATGTGCCGGAAGACGCAACACCGCTGCAGGCATTGCAGGCCGAAGAGGCGTACTGCATTGCTCGAAGCGAGTTGGCGCTGAAGCGTGCTGCACGTTTCCGGCAGGCTGCGCTTGAGTTGGAGCGAGAGCTATGACACATCGACTCATCAACGCCTTTTTGTTCGCCACCTACACAGTGGCTTTTTTTGTACTTTTTTTGGATTGCTACCTGTGGAGGCCACTATGAACAACGTCCACCCCACGATGCTGCCCTACCTCGCATCGTTTGCACCGCCTGAGCGCCAGCCGCAAGCCGTGTACCACCCCGGCATGTCGCAGTTCCAACACAACGTAGGCGGCATCCTGCTCGACTGTTGGCTTGAGTACACCGCGCCACAGTGCAGCACAAGCACGGACCCTGCGTACCCTGCACAGGCCGATCTGTGTCATGTGTACCACCGTGGCGAGGACATCTACGACTTCACGCCGCAATGGTTGCGTGATGACATCGAAAACGCATATCTTGAAGAGTTGGGGGTAGCATGAAATTCACAGACCAAGGCGGGTTTACTCGCCACATTCATGTGCGGCACATCGACGCAATACCGGATAATTTTCAGGTGGGCATCGTGAGCTATCTTGGCAGCGCTAAGAACCCGAGCGAGCCGCAAAAGACACTGACAATGACCGTGGACTACAAGGGATTGGTGGCAATGCGCAATGAACTGCACAGTGCCATCGTGGAACATAACGACAAGGGGGATTTATGAGCCTCAAGGAAATTATCCGCATTGAGATGCAAACCAAGGTTCAGGAGTGGGTGGAAAAATCTCAACGCACAGATTACAAGTCTGGCGGCTACCTCATTAAAGAAACCATCATCAGGAGAACTAAAGTTGGACCAAGTGCGCTACTGGAATGTGGGCACTGGACTGAGGTGACGCCACAAAGCTCTAGGGCACTCAAAGCGAAAAGGCTGCGCTGCTGGGAGTGCGAATCACAAAATTTGCCAAATGTTCCAGAGTCGCAAGAAGGAGGAGTATGACCATTCCCGTGTACTACCACCCAAAGCAAAATTGCACCGCCGCCGTTGGTTACTCGCCATCGGCGGGCAAGCCTGCGCTGGTCATGCAGGACTGGTTGAAGCATGGCCTCATCACCGAGTCTGATGTGCATTCCTTTGAGCCGCTGAACCGCGAGGACATTGTGTTGGCGCATTCTCGCCGGTACGTCGATGACGTGCTTGACTGCGTTATGGAAAATGGATTTGGCAATGTCGATCCAGACGTGGCTGCATCACTTCCATACACAACCGGATCATTTGCTGCAGCCGCAGAGCATGCGGTCACACATGGCGGGATTGCGTTCTCGCTGACATCCGGGTTTCATCATGCACGATGGGATCAGGGAGGCGGTTTCTGCACGTTCAATGGGTTGATGATTGCAGCCCACCTTCTGCGAGCACAGGGTCTAGCAAAGCGCATCCTCATCATCGACGGTGATGCCCACCATGGTGATGGCACAGAAGACATCATCAATCGCACAAAGGCATCGTCATGGATCAAGCACATCACTGCACGCAAGAGCTATTGCTCCGTGAATGACTTCATGTTTGAGACGGGAGTCAAGAAGCTGGCAAGCGATTTCGAGCAGATGTGGGATGGCGCACCACCCGATCTAGTGATGTATCAAGCCGGTGCAGATGCGTGGAAAAACGACCCGCTTGGCGCTGGCATGTTCACCCTTCCGCAACTGGAGAAGCGTGATGCCAGCATCTTCCGCGCAGCCAAGAAGTACGGAGTCCCCATCGTGGTCAACTTGGCTGGAGGCTACTCAAAAGACAAGCGCGGCAGCATTGAGCCGGTGCTGAAAATTCATCGGCAGACAATGGAAGTCTGCCTCAAGGAGTACACATGAAATTCTATGTATGCGAAGACGCAATGGGCACGAGCTTCGATTGCTACCTCACACTCAAAGAAGCCAAGCGGCGCGTCCGAGAAGATGCGCCGGGAGGCTTGGTTGAGATGGTAGATGTACCGGTGTCTGCCGAATCCATCCAACGCTTGCTCACCACCAAGGGCGGCTATGCAAACGAGAGTCGAGTGGTTTACGAGGACAAGCTCTAGCCGCCGCGCCAGACCAGTCGGCCCAGCACGTTGAGCGAAGGCACATCAGTGACAGGGATGTGCTCTTCTGGGTGGCGGGTGTTGTCGTATCGCACCACAATGCCACCGTTGAACGTGCGAGCCAGCCGCGCAAGGCGGATAGACCGCGAGTGCTCAATGGCGTAAATCTCGTTATCGATGACAGACTTCTGGCCGACGTCAATCACAGCATCATCGCCGTGGCTGATATTGGGCTCCATGTGGTCGGTGTGGGTGGTGAACGTGCGCAGGTTCTCTTGGGACGTGACGTTTCTTTTAGCCAGAATTTCCCGGCTAATCGTTATCGGCGGCAATTTATTTTCTTCCTCTCCTGTGGAGTCCCCTTCCAGTCGTAGTTCGCATCTTTCAACAATCGCGAACATTCCAACCGGAACTTCCTGTAGGGTTCTCCATAGGGGCACAGTGTTAAGCGTCGGGTCAGTTTTGTCAAGCCAATTCGTTGGCATGACGAGGCGACGCTCAAGGTGACGTGCTGTGCGCTCGCCGAAAGACCTGTTCCCACTGAGTATCAAATTGATGTAGGCGGGGCTGCGGGCCACCCTCTCCGCCACATCTCTCTGGTTCAGTGAGTGATCCCGCATCCACTGCTCCAGCCGCTCCCGCCGCATCTGTTGTATTTGCTGCTTCATCTCAGAATCATGCGCGAAATCCGTTTGCTTTTCGGTTGATTCTTGATTTACCTTTTGGGACAATTCTGTCATGTCGATTTTTTCCACTAAGTTGAACGAGACGGGCGTGTCCAAGGCTCTTGCACAGGGTTTGGGACTCTCCGCGTCGTACATCTCCAACATGAAGCGCGGGCGCAAGAAGATACCAGAAGCAAAATTTGAAGCAATGGCTTCAATTCTGGGGTTAACCATTACGGACCTCCTTGCGCACAACGCGGAACGACGGGAGCGAATGAAATGCTTGACGACGTAAAAAAGACCGAGCGCGTTACCGTGTGGCTCACTGAGAGGGAATTCGTTGACCTTTCCCGGTCCGCAGCCAAGGACGACCGCAAGCAGTCTGAAATGCTGCGTGTGATCTTCCGTCGGTACGCCTATGGAAATATCGGCTGCGAAGGGCTGGATGACAAGACAGCGAATCGCGGAGATTCGCTCGAATGAGGCCCACCTACGAGACGGCACAGGATCGCGTCAACGAGCAGCAGGTCATCGATCTGTTGTGCGGGAAATGGAAATGCACCGCACGCAAGACCCCGGCCTTCTACCAGACGGACTGGACACTGAGCCGCCACGGCAAGGTGCTCGCCTTCGTGGAAATCAAGTTCAGAAACAAGAGCTACGACACATACAGGCTGTCCTTGCACAAGTTCTCGAACATGTTGCTCAGTTCGATAGCGAGCAAGCTGCACCACATTCTGGCCGTGTGCTGACCCGAAGGCGGCAGGCGCGTAGTCCGGTACGTTGAGGTAACGCACGACCTGCATGCAGAGGTTGTGCATGGCGGCAGATGGGATCGCGGTGATGTGCAGGACGAAGAGCCGATGGCAGAGATACCAATGAGCAAGTTCAAACTTCTGGGAGCGTTGTGATGGAGAAACAAATCTTCAGACTGGCTCACGACGAGGCGCGCCGTCGTGCCATGAGTGCTGTGGCAAATGCGCCTGAGGGGTGGAAGGTGACGATTCAAGAGGCCAATAGGTCGTTGGATCAAAACGCGAAATTCCACGCGCTGTGCAGCGATCTGGCGCGCTCCAAGATCGAATGGATGGGCAAGCCGCGCAGCGCAGACCAGTGGAAGGTGTTGCTTGTCTCTGGGCATGCGGTCGCAACCCGCGAGGGCGCAGAGATCGTCCCCGGCATCGAGGGAGAGTTCGTGAACATTCGCGAGTCCACGGCGCTCATGGGAAAGAAGCGCGGGTCGAGCCTGATCGAATACGCCCTTGCCTTCTGCGCGGCTCACGAGGTAGCTGTGGCGGAGTGCGCATGACCGGCAAGTCATCTCGCAACAAAGGTGCAGCCGGTGAGCGCGAACTGCTGAAGTTACTGGGCGAGGAGCTTGGCGTCATCCTGCAGCGCAACCTGCAGCAGACCCGCGCAGGCGGCGCAGACTGCATCGAACTCAAAGGGTTCGCCATCGAGGTCAAGCGAGTCGAGAGATACAACCGGCTTGCATGGTGGCGTCAGGCATGCGAGCAGGCCGAAGCGCTGGGTGCCGAGCCAATCCTTTTCTATCGACGATCCCGCGAACCGTGGACTGCGTGGATCAAAACAACTGACGGGCACCGCGAGGCGACCCTCATCGAAGCAGCACAGCACATCCGCGAAAGCTGGCTGACGTAAACGCGCAAATCTCCGCGAAATATTCTTTGCAAGCATTGCTTTTTGCTTGCCTTTTGATTTACCTTTTAGTAAACTACGCTTTATCAACCGCTCACGAAAGGGGTTTCACATGAGCAAGACAGATGTCATCAACCTACTTTATGCCATTGGCTGCGAGTACGGAATTTCTGACGACGCAATGCAACGGCTTTGCGCTGCTTGCGGCGTTGCATTCACCGACCTGATGGTCAGCACGGGAGTCTGACCATGACCAACATGAAACTTTGGAACTCAGTGTGCGTCACTGATCCCGCGTCAGTCAAGCCGATCACTGGCAAGCCCTACAAGGGCAACTCTCCCAAGCCCTACTACCTGATCCAGAAGGCCACCGAGGCGTTTGGCCCTTGCGGCAAGGGCTGGGGTATTGAAGTCAAGAGCGAGCGCTTCGAGCGCATGACCGAAACCGATCTGCTGCACATCGCACTGGTGCGTGTGTGGTGGACAGATGGTGGCGAGAAGCACTACATCGAGCAGATGGGCCAGACCAAGGCGGTATATCAGTCGGCCAAGGGAACTGTGGTCGATGAGGATGCGCCGAAGAAGTCGGTGACAGATGCTATGACCAAGTGCCTTTCCATGCTCGGCTTTGCTGGCGACATCTTCAGCGGTCGCTGGGATGACTCCGGTTACGTGGAGTGGGCGCGCGAGCAGCACGCCCCAAAGACAACGCTCACTGATCAGCAGATCGACGAGATCACCAAGCTGGTCAACGAAGTAAATGCCGACTTCCCTGCCCTCATGGCTTGGGTATCCAAGGCTGCAGGCTATGAAGTCGCAAGCCTGCAGGAAACACCGGCAGAAGCCTATACCCCAATCGTCAAGCAACTCAACCGCAAAAAGGTGCCAGCATGAACATCTTCCTCGACATTGAAACCCTGCCGACCAACCGCGAAGACGTGATCGCGGACATCACGGCAAACGTCAAGCCACCAGCAACGTACAAAAAGCCCGAGTCCATTGCCGAGTGGATCAAGACCGAAGGCGAGGCCGCTGCCGAACAGGAGGTCCGCAAGACATCCTTGGATGGTGCGTATGGCCGGGTGTGCGTGATTGGCTGGGCGCTGGATGACTCCGGCGCAAAGGCTGTCTATTCGGTTGACGATGAGTACAGCCTGCTCAATTCACTCAACGGAGCACTGGCCTCCATCCGCGCATCCGAGCACTTTGCCATGACGGTGGTGGGTCACAACGTCAGCGCCTTCGATCTTCGCTTTCTGGTGCAGCGCTTCATTGTGAACGGGCTCAAGCCGAACCCGATCTTGATGCGTGCCGCGCAAGCCAAGCCGTGGGAGTCCGACAAGGTGTACGACACGATGGTGCAGTGGGCTGGTACTGGCAACCGCGTCAGCCTCGACAAGCTGTGCAAGGCGTTGTCCATCCCCACCCCAAAGACGGACATCACAGGCGCGACTGTGTACGACGCAGTGCTGTCTGGTCGCATCGAAGAGGTTGCGGAGTATTGCAAGCGCGACGTGGAGGCGACTCGTCAAGTGTACGAGCGCATGAAGTTCATCAACACAGAGCAGATGCGGGAGGCAGCATGAAAACCATGACCATCAACGGCTTCGCATATTGCAAGCCAGCGGAAAGCTATCACAAGGGCGATGTGAATGTGATCGACGGGTTCAGGTACTACTTCAACTGCACCAGTGTCGAAGGATGGGGCGATGGCTACATCAACGCTGGCGAGGCCCAACTGATCATCACTTTGCCAGAGGGCTTCGATCCACGCGGCGGCGCAGTCAAGGCGCTGGAAGAGCAGAAGCGCGAACTGATGGCTGAGTTCCAGAAGCGCATCACGCAGATCGATGAGCAGATCAATCGGTTCACTGCGTTGGAGATGGCATGACAGCAGCCGAACTCCGCGAGCAGATCGAGCGCTTGATCAAGCGCGCTCCATTGGCAGACAAGGTGTCGAGCGTGAACTCCGCTCGCGCTTTCAAAGCATCGGTGGCAGAGGCAAAAAAAGCCAAGTCACTCGAAAAACTTCAATCCACTTTCAACAACTTACGGGGGTACTACGGTGTCTAAACAACGAATCTACATCGCCAAGCATGGCGAATCCAAGCGCCTGATCCGCGCATCCACTCCTGCTGCGGCACGCAATCATATTGCTCGCGACTCGATCGCGGTTGATGTGGCGAGTCAGGATGATCTGGTCGAGATGATCAGCAAAGGCCGCGTCGTTGAAGAGACGACCGAAGGCGCAGTGCAGATGGAGATGGGCGAATGAGCTTTCCACTCGACCACGCAGCGATTGAAGACGCAGCCTCCGATCTGACATTCTTCTGCCACGGACAGGCAAAGCACAACGGCTGGTGGACTGAGCTTGGCACAGGCCGCGACATGACCAGCACGGGCTACCCCAAGGTGCTGCCGACACGCAACGTCGGCGAACTTCTGTGCCTCGTGCATAGCGAGGTCAGCGAAGCAATGGAAGGCCATCGCAAGGTGCTGATGGACGACAAGCTGCCGCATCGCACGATGCTCGAAGTCGAACTCGCAGACGCCGTCATCAGACTTTTTGATATGAGCGGCGGACTTGGCCTCGACATCGCTGGAGCCATCGCCGAGAAGCTGGAGTTCAACGGCCAACGCGCAGATCACCAGATCGCAAACCGCCGCGCTGTTGGCGGCAAGAAATTTTAAGGAGCAAGCATGAGCATCACGATTGAAAAAGGCATTCCTCTACCTGAGAAGTATTCCACACATGGCAATACGAAGTACCCATTCGCGCTGATGAAGGCGGGCGACAGCTTCAGCACGGGAGCGGTTGCATCTGTGCGCAACTGCCTGCAGGCATACAAGCGTCGTAGCAAGACCAACGCGCAGTTCATCACGCGCAAGGTCATCGGTGGCGTCCGGGTTTGGCGAGTTCAGTAAGGAGTAACTATGAAGCACATCATCATCGCAGCGGCAGTCGTCGCATCACTGGCAGCTTGCAGCAAGCAAGAGGTTTCCTTTGACACACTTGAGACGGCTCGCTCACAGGGAAAGGCCAACGCGGAGTTCAATGCGCAAGTGTTCCGCGCATCCGCTCCGCAGTATGCAAACACCGCAATCATTGCGCAGACCGACTCGACCATGACGCCAGACTGCCCGCAAGGCGACGGCTGGGCATCCGTCAAGCTGGTGGACAAGGCGAACCCCGCGCAGAAGGTTGGACTGAAATGCTCCACCGTCTCTGGCTCCGTTGGCTGTCTTCTGGACAGCGACTTTCAGACGAAGTCCTATGCGGGTGACGACGGCCGCTGTCAGCCAGTCAGCAAAGTCCCCTTCCCTATCCCCAAGGTAGGCAAATGACAGTCATCAATTTTCTGCTTGGTTTCGCAGTCGTCCTCCTCGTATG
>Ga0228698_1001729_pt1 | contig 10171 bp, 9 predicted proteins | sample McNCre117_Aug_MG_FD_178015 | JGI IMG/M metagenome (GOLD analysis project Ga0228698, IMG submission 178015) | Freshwater microbial communities from McNutts Creek, Athens, Georgia, United States - 1-17_Aug_MG | ecosystem: Environmental > Aquatic > Freshwater > Creek | place: USA: Georgia...
TGTTCTCTATCTTGAAGGGGTATGCCGATGAATTCAAGAAACTTCCTAGTCACGACGAAAGCCTTGTCGAACTTAAAGACAAGAAAGGGATTTCCCAAGACACAGTGAATGCTGCAAGTGAATTCTTGCGCAAGATTTGGTCAGAAGGCAATGCGGTTCGGATGAAAGAACTGTCTATGGATTGGTTGCTTAAAAAGACCAAGAAGTATTTGACCGAAAGGGCTTGTTATAACGTCATCATGGAATCTTTAAGCATTCTTGATGAATCGGATAAGACCAAGGGAAAAAAGCTGCCAGAGGCCATTCCTGACCTATTTGCGCAAGCTTTGAGCATCGACTTTGATGAAAGTATTGGGCACGACTACTTTGATGACATCGAAGCTAGGCATGACTTCTACACCCGCAAGGAAGAATGCATCCCATTTAGCCTTAGTATGCTTAACAAGGTTCTTGGTGGCCGTGGTATGCCTAGACGGTCTTTGGTGATCCCTATTGCGGCTACAGGCACTGGTAAAAGCCTTTTCATGACCGACCAAGCGGCTTTCCATGTATCCCAAGGTAGGAATGTCTTGTACATCTCTTTAGAAATGGCCGAGGAAAAACTTGCCGAAAGGATTGATTCAAAGCTACTGAACCTGAACATCTGGGAGGTGAAGAACATTCCAAAGGAAACCTTCATCGCAAAGATGGAGAAGTTGAAGCAAAAAGAAATCGGCAAGATCATCATCAAGGCTTATGCACCAAAGACTTTTCACAGCGTCCATCTACGGACTTTGTTGAACACTTTGAAGAAGCAAGGGTTTGTGCCTGATGTGATCTGTATTGACTACCTTGGCCTTATGGCAAGCCATCAGGTCAAACTCGGGAATGTGAACACCAATACATTCTTGGGTACAGTATCGGAAGAATTACGTGGTGTAATGATGGATTACAATTGCGTTGGTATTGCACCTATGCAAACTAATCGCGGTGGTATGAACAACAGTGACCCCGAACTCGATGCCATTGCCGATAGTATTGCCGTGACCCATACGGCAGACTTGATCTGGGTGATGACAAGTACACCGGAATTGGAACAAGCTGGCTTGGTTCGGTTCAAGTTATTGAAGAACAGGAATGGTAGCATGACCAATCCTAATTCTTGGACAGTTGGGATTGACCGCGCCAAGATGAGTCTATTCGATGCCGACTTACCACAAGAACCTATACCAAAACCCGCCAATGGGGTTGGTATGGAACAACGAAGTAAGCTAAAATTCGGGTAAATAAGGGAGCATCTAGCTCCCTTTTCTTTTGGAATCCATATGAAATCCTTTCACGAATTTTTCGGCATCGAATCCCCAGTAGCCCTCGAAGAAGAACTAAACGACTATCAGAAAAAGATTGTCGATAAGATGTATGTTGGTCGTGCAGCAAAGACCGACCACGATGCGGCATTCGGCGCGGGAAATGACAAGATCGTGTTGCCATTTGACCATGTGGATGAAACCATTTCAACCGACAATCCAAGAAGCTATGATGGACTGCATCATACAAAAAAGATCATTGATTCTTTAGCTAGTCAAGGGTACAAAACCGATGATTACCATAGTGGCCTAGCATACCATAAGGACACACCAAACCGCAAGATCAAGATTGGCAAGGCTTTGGAAGCATCTGGCATTGCCGACATTCATACCCACTTTTCTAACAAGAAGGGTGAGCAAATGACACATTCCCAAGTCTATGCGGCAGACCCATCACGTTCGGCGCAAGGCGAAAAGCAAATCGTCATCACAAGGAATCCGCACGATGTTTGTGGCATGTCCAGTGGTCGTGGGTGGACATCTTGCATGCAAATGCCAAAGTTTTCTGGGGATTCTGACAAAGGGGTGAATCAACACTACCTGAAGCATGACATCGAAAATGGGACTTTGACGGCCTACCTTACCAAGAAAGGGGATGATGAACTGAAAAGCCCTATCGGTAGGGTTAACTTGAAACAATTCCAGAATGACGGTCATCACATCTATCGTCCAGAGGCCAGCACATATGGTTCTATGTCGGCATCTACCAAGGATGCGTTGAAAGGTGCTGTTGGAGATTGGTCTGAAAAGACTTATGAATCGAAACCCGGCATCTATTTGAAGAACCCTTCGCTATACAACGATGATGGCAATTCGATCAAGATGGAAAAGCCTATTGAAGCAGGAACCGATGCCGGTTCTACGTTTTCGATGATTCGTAATGCGGTTCGTGACGCAAATCGTGCTGGGTTAGAACATGCAGATATTCGTGCATATAAGCATGATGACTACGAAGCCGTGTCCAATCATGAAGAATCCATGAAATCGCTTGTAGGCAAACTTCACAATCAATTACCCCCAAATGAACAAGCACTTCACACAATCCATTCGCTGATTTCAAATGCTGAAGATCATGATGGTGATGGTACAGAACGTCATTACCAAGACATTGATACCAGCGAAAAGTCTGCCTACGACTATATGCATGAGCATGCTTTGAATAGGGCGAATTCAACTAATAGTAATCGTGGAGTAGTCGAAGATTTTCATCAGATGGAAAAGATGCCTTCACACGAAGCATTCGCATTGCATAAGAAAATTGATGCAACCATCAAGAATACCCGCAACCCAGAAGAACATAGTGAACTGAAAGACTATCATTCTGGGTTAATCGACAACATCATGCGCAAGGGTTCTGAACAAGAAAAGAACGAAACCTTACATGACATGATTGGTGCAACCGGTGAACATGCCGAATACTACAAAGACATGAACGAAAATCATGATAGTATTTTTGATGACCATCATCCAGCAACTTTGACAACGAATCCAAGAACCATTCATTCTTTGATGACCAATACGAATGAAGCAATCCCACAAGCAGAATCATTTAAGGATAGTGACGTTGCACAGCACATCGGTAAACATACCGACGAAAAACTTGCACATGAGTTGACACATGGGGAATTGGCACATCATTTCGATAGCGATTGGTCGGTTGGTTCTAATGGAAAGGCATACGCGCACGGTAATGGTGTCCATGAAGACTTTATTCATGGTTTGAATGCTAACCCACATGGGGAGCATATTCAACATTCATTGACATCTGAAATGTTGCTTACTGGTGGGCATAGCCCAGACCAAAGAACGACGCTTGACGTTAACCCGGTACACAACTATACCAAGACACGAGTTGCACCAACGGCATCACATGGTGGAGGCGAAAGGCTTGATAAGAAAGCAGGCAGACCATCTGTTCCATATTCGGAAACCGAAGCATCCGATGGCGACCGTCAGCTAGAAGCCTACAAAGACATCGCACAACATTCCAAGTTCTGTTCCGTTGTCAGTAAGCTAAAGAATCGTGAAGACACCCAACACCCAGAGATTCTTGATGCCATCAAGAACAACGATCATGGACTACACGAGGAAGTCAGACTGATTTCTTTGCGTCAATTCCTTGCCGAATCATCCCCCGGATTTGAAATTCCTAACGAAAGGAAAGGTCTGAATAAGTCTAGGTATCGGATGCCGCAAGTTAAAGCAGACGACATCAAATCCGATGGTAATTTGAAGACTACCGAAAAGACCGTGCGAACATCTGACCTGATCCCAACCCAAGGACAATTCAATTGGGATAAAGTGAAAGGTATTGCGGCTACTGGTAAACCGCAAGGCGGTGTGGTTGTGTCGTCCGATAACTATGTCATCGACGGTCATCATAGATTCCTAGCAGGACATGCCATCAATGGTCAAGTCGGTGTGGTGCAGGTAAACAAACCCGCCGAAGAATTGATTGACTATTTGAAAGATGCACCATACGCACAATTCAAGAAACTGTATGAAGCCAAGTCTGAAAAGGATGTCAAGAAGAAAAAGGAAAAGTCTGCGAAGATTGAACCTACCGAAATCGTCACAGAACCACAAGAAGATGATTTGCTGACCGCTGGCGGCGAGAAATGATAAAGGGAGCATTTGCTCCCTTTTGTCTTACAGAATCTCGAAGATTCGTGTCTTTTCTTCGTCAGGAAGTTCGTACTTCAAAGTAACCGTCAACAAGCCATTTTCCAGCTTGATCGTGTCAACTTCGACATACTTTGCCACAACGAATTTCAGTTTGAAAGCGCGTTTAGCAAGACCATTGTGAATAACTGTACGTGGAACTTCATTTTCCAACGAAACATCAGTAGGTGCGCCGGAAATGTAGATGTAGTCGCCGGTCTTGGAAACTTCAATTTCATTCTTGGCGAAACCAGCCACAGCAAGTTCGATGGTGTATTCCGTACCAGTTTCGGTCTTTGTCTTGAATACGTTGTGGGGAGGATAAGACTTCCATTGTTGGAAATCGGACAGTTCAGTAAAGCCAATGGTGGCTACTTTGTTCAGTTCGTCAAAAAGTTTGTCAAAAGGCATATTGCACTCCTAGTTAAAGCAAGTTGGGTAAATATGCTAAGACCTATTAAAGCATCCTAGCAAAACTATTTATGTCAGACCTAACCAAAGTTCTCAATGAAATGACCATGCCGTTTTCAGGTGATTTCGGCAAAGTCCAGCAAGCTAGTTCTGGCAATGTCGAATTGTACCAGATTCTGATGACGGCGGCTAACTTGCATACGACCATTGCAACCATCATGCAAAAGTCTGGTAATAGTCGTGCGGCCTACCACAAAGCACTTGCCGAAAAATTGCGTGTGGATGCTAATCAAACCTCTATCAGGAGATAACCTTGGCACTACCAACAACACAAGCCGAACTTGAAGCATGGGCGCTTAGGCAGCTTGGTGGCGGTGTAATCCGCATCAATGTGTCGCCAGCACAAGTCACCGATGCCATCGACGAAGCCTTGCAATTCTGGCAAGAATACCAAGAAGATGCCGAAGAACGCACCTATATCGCTACCCAATTGGATGCCGGTATGGTTGCCACAAGAAGCATCACTTTGCCAGATGGAGTAGTCGCTGTCCTTAAAGTGATTGATTGGTCAACCTTTGGTGGGTCAGTTTCAGGCGACACGTTGTTCAACTTCAATTACCACATGGGTGCGGATATGGCTTGGCAAATGACAAGCCCTAGCGGCGGTGGTTCTGGCATGTTCCCATATGCCATCACAAAGCAATATTTGGCAGACCTTGATGTGATGCTTTCCCCAGAACCTTGCTTCCGTTTCCGTCAACACAATGGCATCTTGCACATCGACAGCAAAATGCCTTTGACCGTTGGCAACTATGTGGTTGTCGAATGTCACAAGACCCTTGACCCAGCAACCAATCCTAAAGTGTGGTCAGACAGATACCTTAGACAGCTTTCCACGGCTTACTTGAAGCGTCAATGGGCAAGCAACTTACAAAAGTACGAAAACATCCAAATGCCGTCCGGTATCACTATCAACGGCACACAATTGAAGCAAGAAGCCCTTATGGAAATCCAGTCCATCGAGAAAGACATCAAGATGCACATGGAACCCCTTGGAATCATCGTAGCTTAAATAACCGATAACCTTTATTGGAAATAGACACATGGCAGCAATTATCAAACAGCAATTTCGCACAGAAAACGCTGCAAACTTTGTGGCAAGTTTTGCCAGCAATCCAACATACGTTGTAATCGGCCAGACCCGACCTTGGACGGCATCAGTCGAATACCCAACGGCAAGCGAATCGAATCCCCCTACGCCGGAAGATACCTACGGCCAAATCTACCGCACATATCGGTCAGCAATTGCGGCAAAGCGTGTCCAAGCTGCCGATGCAATTCAAGGTGCTCCACGATTTGATTGGACTAGCGGTACGATCTATACCCAATATGATTCGGAAGACCAAGCCCTTTATGGCAAGTCATTCTATGTGATGACTTCTTCATACAATGTCTATAAGTGTTTGTTCAATAACTTCGGCGCGGCATCCACGGTAGAACCTACGGGGACATCAACGACGCAATTCACCACTGCTGATGGCTATGTGTGGAAGTATTTGTACACGGTGTCCACAACTTCCGTTTTGAAGTTCTTGAACAGTTCTTTCATCCCAGCCGAACCCGATTCGACGGTTTCATCTGCTGCGATTGCTGGGCAAATCTTTTCGGCTGGCGTGATTGCTGGTGGTACTGGCTACACCAATGGTACACAAACTTGCACGGTGTCTGGTGATGGTACTGGTTGTACGGCTACGGCTACCGTTGTCGGTGGTGTCGTGACGAAGATTACCATTACTGCTGTTGGTTCCGGCTACACATACGCAACAATCACATTGCCTACCGGAACCGGCTTGAATTGCTATGCCAATATCGCCCCGATTGGTGGTCATGGCAAGAATCTTTTGGACGAAATTGGTGCGTTCTATGTCATCTCTACGGTATCACTAAGTTCTACCGAGGGGGGTGACTTCTCTATCGTGAATGACTACCGTTCGATTTCGATGGTGCGCAATCCATTGGCAAGTGACAACGTGACCGCGTTCACGGCGACCACCGCCAACATGACAACAAAAATCAACGTGGCGAGTTCCGCTGGGTTCGTTGTGGATGACAAAATTACGGCAGGAACTTCCACGGCATACATTGTTGAAATCGGTACTGGTTACCTATTCGTCAATGATGTGTCTGGTACGATTCCATCATCCGGTGCTATCACTGGCGTTTCCGGTGGGTCTAGTACAATCACCAGCTTGGTTCAACCAGAAATCTACAAGAACAGTGGAAAGCTGATGTACGTCGAACAACGACCGCCCATTCAACGCGCCACGGGTCAGACGGAAACCCTCCGAATCGTATTCCAATATTGACCAAAGGTAAGCCATGTCAATTCTTAAAGTAGATGCGATTTCCAATTTATTCGAGACGGTCAGTGTAAACACGGTTGACTTGGTTGGAAAGACACTACCAGCAGTGCTTGCACCAACCCTATCTAATGGTTGGGCGAATGTAGGCGGTACTAGAGTAGCCGCCGGGTACTACAAAGATGCGTTCGGTATCGTTCGCCTACAAGGATCAATCTCCAACCCCGGTTCACCAGCAACCCCCGGAGTTATTTGTATTCTACCCGCTGGATACAGGCCCCTTGGGCGAGTTAGCTTTGCGGTTCATTCCGGTTCTACTGGGGTGGCTGGTGTTATCGGTTTCGTATTCATTGATAGCGATGGATATGTGTACTATGATGGCGGCAACCTTACCGAGTTCTCTTTGGATGGAATTTATTTCAGAACCACTTAACCGATGTAAATAATCCCAATCCGTCATAAGAAAGGGACTTACATGACAAAACGACGCTCAGTAGCTTTATTCAAAGAACCCAGCAATATTGAGCGCCAACAAAAACGATTGTCGAAGCAACAAAAGAAGCTAGACCAAGACATTGAAAACCTAGCCAAAACTGCACCAAAACCTCGCACAATCAATTATTCTGCCATCAAGCGTATCAGTCCATTGACAGATACCCAAAAGGCTGTATTCGACGCATTTGACGATGCCGACAATATGGCCTTTGTTCTTTATGGATCGGCAGGTACTGGTAAATCCTTCCTAGCAATCCATCATGCACTTTGTCAGGTACTTGATGCCGATACCGAATATGACAAAATCGTTATCATTAGAAGCACCACACAATGTCGTGAACAAGGCTTTGTGAAAGGCGATAACGCCGAAAAGGTAGCCCCATTTGAATCCCCATACATCGCAATCTGTCAAGAACTATTGGGTAGAAAAGATGCCTACGAAAAGTTGAAAGACCTTGGGAAGCTGGAATTTGAAAGCACTGCATTCTTGCGCGGTATTTCATTCCATAGGGCTATCATTGTGGTGGATGAAATGCAGAACATGAATTGGTCGGAATTGTCTACTATTGCGGGTCGTGTCGGTGAACATTCCAAGATCATTTTCTGCGGTGACGGTAGACAAGATGACTTGAATAAATCTGCACATGATGTCAGCGGCTTTAGAGACTTCTTACACGTGTCTTCCAAGATGTCGGAATTCAGAAGTTTCCGGTTCACTTGTGATGATATTGTGCGCAGCAGCTTTGTCAAAAGTTTTATAATGACTTGCGAGAAACTTGGGATGATGTGATTTGTAAATAGGGGATGAATAAACTAAACTTCATCTCCTTCGCAGATTTCATTGCCGAATCTTTGGACTACACACCAGCAGGACATTCCGATGCACCTACACCAAAGAATTCCATCTCGGAAATCATTGCGTCCCCTAGACTGAATGTTGCCTACAAGACGGCGAAAAGATTCAATCCATCATACGACTTGAAACAAGAACATCCACAAAGTTCTTTACTGAAGCAATATGTTATTGGCAAGACGATGGAACTTGCGCAAAAAGGCTCCCCTGAATACAAGCAGGCCGTCTTCGATGCGTACAAGGAACATTCACCATCATCGCTAGGCGGAACTACCAATTATGATGACTTCGTGAATGCATCTTACAAAAGGCTTGGGAAGGACACCAACCGACAATTTGATGCGCTTCCGGTCAAGCTACATTTCCATGATGGTGAAGCTGATTACAAGTCGTCTGGTGAAATGGTCAATGATGTCCATAAGAATCGAAATCTGAATGTCTTTGGTGGCGGCGATCCACATTCGCATGACGTGACCGATCCCAAGAGTGGGTTGACATTGAACCAAAAGTTCCGCGCAGTTCATGACTTCTACGGACACGCCATTCACAATACACAATTTGGCCCAAAGGGTGAAGAAGCTGCATGGAATAGTCATCGGCAGCTTTATTCTGATTTGGCGGTTCCTACGGTCACGGCAGAAACCCGTGGACAGAATTCTCAGGTGAACTATACACCCATGAATCTACAGAATCTTGTTGATATGAAGGCTCATAGAGAAGCTGCTAAAGCTGCTAAAGCATCTGGCGATACCAATGCGTTCAATATGCATACCGATCAAGTTAGGCAGATTGGGGGTCGATGGAACTATGCCCCACAAGTAGGAGTTGTGTTGCCGCATGAGATGAATTCACCAGACTACAATGGCGAAGTCCCAAAGTCGGTCAAAGGGCTACTGAAAGACCCTAGATCGGAATTTAGTAAGACATATGATTCCAAAGCAGATCATCTAGGGATTGTCGGATTGGCTAGGCACTATCACCCTGACGAATGGCAAGATGTTGCAACAAAACTTGCCAAGATTCATGGGTTCAATAAGGTATCGGCACTGCAATTGAACGAATCTTCTGATGACTTGGGCATGCACGAAGTTTCCACAAAGGAATTCATGTCGGCAATCAAACCAAGTCTTTCTACAGTTCATGGCGCAGCCAACCTGACAGACCACCCGGAATCACATTACAATAAGGCTAAACGACTTGTTCTTAGTTCGGACAAGCAATCCGGCTATGCAATCTTCCATGATGGAGAATTCGGCAATTTATTCAGTAGCGTAAAAGGTCGTTGCGATGCTTTGGTGAAACATGCTGTCCAAACAAACCCCGGAGCGCATGGTAATGCATTTGAAGGTCATCTTACAGACCTATATAAAAGGCATGGTGCGAAAGAAGTGCGCCGTGAAGCCAATTGGACAGCCGGACAACCAGATGTCATACACTTACAATTTTGACTATGGAAACAAACATCATACAAGAACTTCCCAAAAACAAGATCGTGGAATTCATCGACGCATTGCCAGAATTCCAATCTTCTACAGACCTTGTACCGACAGACTTCCAAAGGTCTATCGAACCAGTTCACGTAGAACTTGAAAAGGGTACTGCTGAAGAAGAACTTGAGGCAGACTTTGCCACCATCCGACAAAACCTTGCTGAAGTATCCCAAAGGGCTAATCAAGGTATTGAAAAGTTGATGGAACTTGCTGTGTCTAGTGAATCTCCAAGGGCTTATGAAGTCCTTGTGAATGCTATCACGGCTATGGCAAATACCAACAAAGATTTGTTAGATGCACATGCGAAACGTGCAGAAATCAAGAAGAAACTTGCGGCGGTAAATCCATTAGTCCCAGACAATCAAACCAACATCCAAAACAACAATGTCTTTGTGGGTAGCACAAGCGACCTTTTGGATATGCTTAATAGGAAGTGAATATGCGTCTGGTTGAAATTGATGATGATTCGTATTACCTAGAGTCTCATACAAAAAGTGAAATTATGGAAGCATATAGTAATGCTCCAGAAAATGCAGGTAAATTAAAAACATATAG
>Ga0228698_1001730_pt1 | contig 10166 bp, 10 predicted proteins | sample McNCre117_Aug_MG_FD_178015 | JGI IMG/M metagenome (GOLD analysis project Ga0228698, IMG submission 178015) | Freshwater microbial communities from McNutts Creek, Athens, Georgia, United States - 1-17_Aug_MG | ecosystem: Environmental > Aquatic > Freshwater > Creek | place: USA: Georgia...
TTTGAAAGGGTACCCGATTGGCGTGCTGTATTTCAACAAAGTTGCAGAAGGGAAATACGAAGTGCTCGACGGTCAGCAGCGTATCACCAGTATTGGCCGTTTTGTCACGGGCAAATTCGCAGTGAAAGATGCAAACGGCCACGAGCAGTACTACGACGGCATGGCTAAGAGCCAGTGTGAAAAAATACTCAACACCAAACTTCTCATATATATCTGTGAAGGGGACGAGCCAGAAATTAAAGATTGGTTTCGTACCATCAACATCGCAGGTGTACCACTCACTGAGCAGGAAATCCTGAACGCGGTGTACTCCGGCCCGTTTGTCACGAAGGCGCGCGAAGAGTTTAGCAACAGTCAAAATGCCAACGTGCAGAAGTGGAGCGCATACATCGCAGGTGATCTGAAGCGTCAGGCATACCTCGAGCGCGCGCTCGAGTGGGTGTCAGATGGTGCCGTAGAAAACTACATGAGCAAGCACCGCCAAGACAAAAATATTACGGAGCTCAAGAAACATTTCGACACGGTCATCGACTGGGTCTCCGCTGTCTTTACCGATGTAGAAAATGAAATGAAAGGCCTCGAGTGGAATCGTCTCTACAACACGTACCATACACAAAAGTATGATGCGAAAAAGGTCTCTGCTGCGGTGCGACGATTGTATGGAGACGAGCATGTGAAGAGTCGCAAGGGAGTTTTCGAGTACATTCTTGGCGGGGAGCAAGACAAACGGCTGCTCGAAATTCGTGTGTTTGAAGAATCAACGAAGAAGGTGGTGTACGAGAAGCAGACGACTGCTGCAAAAGCGAAGGGTGTTTCAAACTGTTCACTCTGCGCTCTTGGTCACGATGCCAACAAAGAGAAAATCTGGAAGCTTGTGGAAATGGACGCCGACCACGTGGCTGCGTGGAGCAAGGGCGGTGCGACTGATATAAAGAACTGTGAAATGCTCTGCAAGACGCACAACAGAGCAAAGGGGAATAGGTAAATAGAACGACTCACGTATACTATTGACTCAACCTCAATATGACGAATCAGATATCGGATGAAGCACTCGAGTATGTAAAACGTCACCACAAGAAAATTGTGGCTGAGGTGATAGCGGACCGCGTGCCTTCACCCGGCGCTGCGATATCAATTTTTATGGCAGGTTCGCCGGGTGCGGGGAAGACGGAATTCTCTAAGCGTTTTTTGCAAGAGATTATGGGTATAGAGAAATATGTCGTTCGTATTGATCCAGATGAAATACGCCAGAAACTCCCACAATATATTCCAGGACAAGCAGAAGTACTAAATCCTGCGGTAGCAAAAGCAGTTGAGAAGGTTCTTGATTATGTCTTCCACAAAGATTTCAGCTTTCTGCTCGATGGCACACTTTCAAAAATAGATATTGCGAGGAAAAATATTGATCGAGCATTGAGTAAAAATCGTGTTGTTTTAATCCAGTATCTGTATCAAGATCCCTTCGTGGCGTGGCGATTTACACAGGCGCGCGAGAAAGAAGAGGGAAGAAATATACCAAAGGATGCTTTTATAACTCAATTTTTTGCAGCACGAAAGAATATTAATATTCTTAAAAAGGAGTACGGGCCAAAGATACAAGTCGATCTAATTGTGCGCAATATTGAGGCTCGAAAGTATGATTTTACGTACAATGTAGACAACATTGACAGATATCTTGAACAAAAGTACTCTGAGGAGACATTAAGGCGTGATTTATGAAGAAAATTCTCACAAAAATTGGTCTAATAAAGCCAACGAAGGGCGAAAGCAACCCTGCGTATGAGTTTTTTGTGAATGCGTCTTCGCGTGAGAAAAAGAAGGTGTATACTCGAGCGCTTGAGGCAGCACAGGAAGATCAGCTCAAGATTTTAAACAAGAAGCGAGCATAGCATAAAACATCCTCTTATGAGGATGTTTTATTATCATTCCATTGGTTCGGCCTCTGCAAATAAGTAGGATATAAAAATAAAACCGTCGCATAGGTGCGGCAGTTTTTTTGAAAAATTGTGGTGCTCTAGACATGTCAGAAATCTTGTATACTAGAGGGTAATGACTAAGGACAAAAAGACAAAAGGAGTCGTCATCTACCAGACAAAGTCTGGAGCTCTTGAGCTGCGCGGAGATTTTTCTAAAGAAACTATCTGGGCGACTCAGGCGCAGATCATTACACTTTTTGGTATTGATCAGTCGGTTGTATCGCGTCACATTCGAAATCTTTTCAAAGATGGAGAAGTTGACGCAAAAAGCAATATGCAAAAAATGCATATTGCAAATTCTGATCGACCAGTAGCTCTGTATTCCCTTGATGTTATTTTGGGTGTTGGGTATCGAACAAACTCTAAGGTTGCAATTGAATTTCGTCAGTGGGCGACAAAGACCCTTCGCACGCATATCACGAAAGGATATACGCTGAATCCAAAACGCATCGGCCAAAACTACGATGAGTTTATGACTGCGGTGCAAAATATTCAAACGCTGTTGCCAGAGCACGTCGTGCTTGACCCAAAGGCAGTGCTCGAGCTCATCAAAGAATTTGCATCGACGTGGGTGTCGCTTGATGCGTATGACAAAGACGCGCTCACGCTGCGCAGTGCAAGCAAGAAAAATGTGAAGCTGACGGGAGCTGAGCTCGCAAGCGCAATCGCGAGCTTAAAAGCAGAGCTTTTGAAGAAAAGAGAGGCGACCGATATCTTTGCAAATGAACGCGCAGTTGGAAATATCGAGGGTATCGTCGGCAATGTGATGCAGTCGTTTGGCGGAAAGGCGGTATATCCATCCATCGAAGAAAAAGCTGCGCACCTCTTGTACTTTATGGTGAAAAACCACCCGTTTACTGATGGCAATAAGCGTTCGGGTGCTTTTGCGTTTGTGTGGTTTCTCCGAAAGGCAGGAGCAAAAGGAAAACGAAACATAAACCCCGCAGCACTCACTGCGCTCACCCTCCTTATCGCAGAGAGCGACCCACAGCGGAAGGATCAGATGGTCGCGCTCGTGACGCAGATGCTCTAGGGGGAGTAGCTGAAAGGCTGGGGAGTGGCACTTCACAGTCGAATTAAAACAAAGGGAAGCTCATGCGAGCTTCCCTTTGTTTTTGCAAAAATGCTATGCTCGAGCTATGCAAATGGTGTCGAAACGGATGCTCCGATACATTGTGGTGCTCCTCGCGGGGGTGGTTATCCCGCTGCTTCCGTACCTCGCATCGTATATACCGAGCGAAACGAAGGGCGATGGAAAAACACTCAAGGTTGTCATTTTCGACATCGGACAGGGTGACTCCATTTTTATACAATCGCCCACGGGGAAGCAAGTGCTCATCGACGGTGGTCCCGATGCTACCGTGCTCCGCAGGCTCGCGGCGGAGATGGGATACTTCGACCGCACACTCGACATGGTGGTAGCGACGCACGAAGATCGCGACCACGTGGGCGGGCTTCCTGATGTCTTTTCGCACTACCGCGTCGGCACCTTTCTCCGCACCGAAAACCAAGGTGCAAGTGCCGAAGCGCACATCATTGATGACGTCACGAAAATTGGCGGAAGCCAGATCGTGTACGCACGACGCGGCATGACCTTTGACCTCGGTGCGTCCACCACGCTCACCGTCCTTTTCCCCGACCGCGACCCGACCAACCTCGAGCCCAACACGTCGTCGATCGTCGCAAAGCTCACGTACGGAACAAAATCATTTTTGTTCACGGGCGATTCGCCGCAGGTGATTGAGAAATATCTCATCTCGCTTGATGCGGCGGGCCTGCGGAGCGATGTGCTCAAGCTCGGGCACCACGGCTCGCGCACGTCGTCGTCGCGTGAATACCTCGAGGCGGTGCACCCAGAGTATGGCGTGGTGTCCTCGGGGAGAAATAATAGGTACGGGCACCCGCACAAGGAAGTGGTGGATCTGCTTCGCGAGCTCGGGATCAACATGCCCAACACTGCTGTGGAAGGGAACATTGTGTTCGAGACCGATGGTGTGATGCTGGTGAAGAAGTAGGGAAAACAAAAAGCGCCCCGAGTTCAAACATGCTGGGAGCATGTTTGAAGGGCGCTTTTTGTTTGAGATTTAGATGAGGCCGGCTGCCTTGAGGGTCTTGAATGCGCCGTTCTTTGCAATGGTGCGGAGACCCTGTGTAGAGACATGTACCGTAATGGTCTTGCCGAGCTCAGGAACGAAGATGCTCTTCTTCTGGAGGTTTGGCTGGCGACGGACATTGCCGCATGGGTTAAACTGCGTCGCACGAGTGCGGTTTGAGTAGCGGCCTCCTACCTGAGAGGTTTTTCCGGTGATTTGACAGACTTTTGCCATATGCGTAATTGAACAGGCATAGTAGCACATAGAGAAAACTTTTCAAGTCTCCCAGCCATTTCCTTAGCCAAAAGGCGGCACATCGGCTACACTTATATATATGGATCCAGCAATCATCATGACCACAATCACTATTGCGGCGCTCGTTATGTCGATCGTCATCCATGAGGTGGCGCACGGCTTTATGGCAAACTTCCTCGGTGATCCGACAGCTCGTCTCTCGGGTCGCCTCACGATAAACCCCATTAGCCACATCGACATCGTGGGATCGATCATCGTTCCTGCACTGCTCTATATCTCCCATGCGGGGCTGCTATTTGGTTGGGCAAAGCCAGTGCCGTACAACCCCTACAACCTCAAGAACCAGCGCTGGGGCGAAGCGCTCGTCGCAGCAGCAGGCCCGGGTACCAACATCATCATTGCGCTTATTTTCTCGGTGGTCATCCGTATGAACGGTTCACTTGGAGGCACCCCTGCGTTTGTGGAGATTCTCGGATACATCGTCTACATCAACATACTTCTTGCATGTTTCAATATGATTCCGATTCCACCGCTCGACGGCTCGAAGATCCTCGCTGCAGTACTCCCGTATCGTCTCGAGATGAAGTATCGGGAGCTCACCGCGCTTGTGGAGCAAAACGGTATTATGGCAACCTTTGTGTTCATTTTCTTCTTTGTCTACATACTCCAGCAGCCATTTTCTGCACTGGTATCAGCGGTATATACGCTTTTTGTCGGCACGAGCTTGTAGAGACGAGTATTCTTTGCTACAGTCTGCGTAGCAGTTGCTCCTGGGAAGGCGTTTATGGTGGAGGGAGTTTCCCATGGAGCGCACCTCGGCCTCCTTCCACCACTCAAGCTCGCATATGCGGGCTTTATTCTTTCACCCCTTATCCCTACGCTTGCAAAGCATGGTGAGACGTAGTAGAGTATGCGAACCGTATTTCCGCGGTTTTATTTTTGTCACGGTCAAGCGCCTTGGCAGCAAAACAGCGACGGAACAAAACACATAATGACAACAATCAACCAACTTACACGAAAGAAGCGCGTCGTTCAGAAGAGCCGTTCAAAGACGGGTGCTTTGGCGTATGGCTTCAATCACATCACAAACCGCCCAAAGCCATACAATTCTCCATTCAAGCGCGGTGTGTGCACTCGTGTAACCACCAAAACTCCTCGCAAGCCAAACTCAGCTATTCGTAAGATCGCTCGCGTACGCCTCACTAATGGTCAGGAAGTGACTGCGTACATCCCAGGCGAGGGCCACACACTTCAGGAGCACTCTGTGGTACTCCTCCGTGGCGGTCGCGTGAAGGACATCGGTGTACAGTACACCGTTGTTCGTGGTCGCTATGATGCGACCGGTGTTGAGAAGCGCCGTATGGGCCGTTCACGCTATGGCGCAAAGCGTCCTAAGGCTGCAAAGTAATCTCTCCTAAATAATTTTTTACTATTATGCGACGACCAATTAAACGACGAGCACCACTTACTGCAGATGCCGAGCATGGCACGGTGCAGGTGACGAAGCTCATTAACTGCGTGATGCAGCGTGGGCAGAAGGCGACCGCACGCAAGATCGTGTACGCAGCTTTTGAAGAGATCAAGAATGCTACCGAAGGCGGCGGCAACCCTGTGGAAGTATTTGAAACAGCGATCCGCAATGCAGGTCCTCAGATGGAAGTACGTTCACGTCGCGTCGGTGGTGCAAACTACCAGGTGCCTCGCGAAGTTCGCCCTGAGCGCCGTCTCGCACTCGCACTCCGCTGGATCATTGCTGGCGCTCGCGGACAGAAGGGTGTCCCGATGCACAAAGCACTTGCCGCAGAGCTTATCTCCGCAGCAAAGAACGAAGGCAACGCAGTGAAGAAGAAGGAGGATACGCACAAGATGGCAGAGGCCAACCGCGCATTCGCCCATTTTGCCTGGTAATTTTCCGCGAAGCAGGAAAATTCCAGTTGCAAAACGGAGTGTACCCCTGTGGTGCGCCCATTTTGCCTGGTAAGCAAAGCTTGCTCACTGCACTCACTCGAAAAAGAAAGCGGACTCCTTTGGAGTCCGCTTTCTCTTGTCGAGCATAGTGCCGTGCATGTCTGCAAGCTGTTTTTTCGATCGCGGTTCGACCTACGACACCGATGGTAATGCCTTTTTGTGTCATACTGATGTATTCCTTTCTCTCGGTACTATACCGTGCGGCGGCAAAGACGTTTCATTGCAGTCGCCCCATATTTGTTCTATAGTATGCACATTAAAGGCGTCACGCCTTTTTATTTTGACCGCGGCACTGCCTCGGGGAAATAGGGGAGACGCATTAACACATACATTACACATATAAGCACTTAGTAACTTTATTTATGGCACGCGAATATCCACTCAACCGTACACGCAACTTCGGTATCATTGCGCACATCGACGCTGGCAAGACCACCACGTCTGAGCGTATTCTCTATTACACTGGCATGAGCCACAAGATCGGCGAAGTGCATGACGGTGATACGACGACCGACTGGATGGAACAGGAGCGCGAGCGCGGCATCACCATTACGGCTGCTGCCATCACGTGTTTCTGGACACCGACCTACGTCGCGGACAAAAAGGATACCGCGCAGAAGATCCGCTTCAACGTGATCGACACCCCAGGTCACATCGACTTCACCGTAGAAGTGAAGCGCTCGCTTCGCGTGCTCGACGGCGCTGTAGTGGTGTTCGACGGCGTTGCCGGCGTAGAACCACAGTCCGAGACCAACTGGCGCTACGCAGAGGAAGCACAGGTGCCTCGTATCTGTCTCATCAACAAGATGGACCGCACCGGTGCATCGTTCGAACGCTCGTTCGCATCGATCCTCTCGCGTCTCTCAAAGAAGGCGATTCCCGTACAGCTCCCGATTGGCGCTGAAGATCAGTTTGCTGGCGTCATCGACCTCATCACCATGAAGGCGTACAAGTTTGAAGGCGAAATGGGTATGGATGTGATTCCATATGAGATTCCAGCAGAGTATATGGACGCTGCAAAGGCTGCGCGCGCAGAGCTCGTGGAGCGCATCGTTGAAAACGATGACGCCATGATGAGCGCATACCTCGAAGGTACTGAGCCATCACTTCCTGAGCTCAAGCGCGTGCTTCGCCAGGCAGTTATTGCAAACAAGATCTTCCCGGTCATGACTGGCTCAGCACTCAAGAACAAGGGTGTGCAGCTCGTGCTCGACGCTGTGGTGGACTACCTTCCGTCGCCACTCGACATTCCTCCACAGAAGGGTACCAACCCAAACACTGGCGCTGAAGAAGTGCGTCTTCCTTCAGACGACGAACCATTCTGTGCGCTTGCGTTCAAGCTTCAGACTGACCCATTCGTGGGCGCGCTCACCTTCTTCCGTGTCTATTCGGGCGTCGTGAAATCAGGTACGTATATATACAATGCGAACACGGGCAACAAAGAGCGTCTCGGCCGCATCGTGCGCCTCCAGGCAGACAAGCGCGAAGAAGTAACCGAAGTCTACGCAGGAGAAATCGCTGCAGCAGTGGGTCTCAAGGAGACAAAGACCTCACACACACTCTGTGATGAAAACAAGCCTATTATTCTCGAACAGATCGTCTTCCCTGAGCCAGTGGTCGCAATGCGTGTCGAACCAAAAACAAAGGCCGACCAGGAGAAAATGGGTATGGCACTCAAGAAGCTTTCTGATGAGGATCCAACATTCCGCGTATCAACTGACAGCGAGACTATGGAAACGATTATTGCGGGTATGGGTGAGCTTCACCTTGAAATCATTGTTGACCGCATGAAGCGCGAGTTCGACGTTGAGGCAAACACTGGCAAGCCACAGGTAGCGTACCGCGAAACAATCCGTCGTTCTGCAGAAGCAGACTACAAGTACGTGAAGCAGTCGGGTGGTAAGGGTCAGTATGGTCACGTAAAGATCCGCATTAGCCCAATGCAGCCGCTTGAAGAAGGTGAAGAGCTCAAGAAGAACGTCAAGCGTTACGACGACTTCGAGTTCATCAACAACATCAAGGGAGGTGTGATTCCAAACGAATACATCCCTGCAGTCGAAAAGGGTGTAAAGGAAGCGCTCGATCGCGGTACGGTCGCAGGTTTCAAGATGGTGAACGTTTCTGTCGAACTCTACGATGGTTCGTATCACGACGTCGACTCGTCTGAAATTGCCTTCAAGCTCGCGGCTATCAACGCCTTCAAGGAAGCTGCAGACAAGGCTGACTCAGTACTTCTCGAGCCAATCATGAAGATTGAAGTGGTAACTCCTGATAAGTTCATGGGTGACATCAACGGAAACCTTGCTTCAAAGCGCGGTCAGATCGAGAGCATGGACGCTCGCGACATGGTGCAGGTCATCAATGCAAAGGTGCCGCTCTCAGAAATGTTCGGCTACACTACCACCCTTCGCTCGATGACTGAAGGTCGCGCATCAATGACGATGGAATTCGACCACTACGAAGTCGTTCCACCAAACGTTGCGATGACCATCAAGGAAGCGCGCAAGTAATTGTAGGAACCAGCATAAAAACAGCCGCGCGTCCCTTTTGGGACGCGCGGCTGTTTTCAACACACGCAACCACATCGTCAAGTATATAAGGTATCATATACCATATGAACAAAACATTATCTCGCATCATCATTGGTGTGACGTTGCTCCTTATTATTGGTGTGGCAGCTCAGTATGCATACACAGCTTACCCGAGTCTCTTTGGTGTCACACCTGAGGTTGTGGTGGTTCCTGTTGCGCCACAGCTTGCTGGCTCACTCATCATGACGCTCCAGCCGTCGATACCGCTCGGCAGTCATGCTGCCATCTACGCGGTATCACCTCAGACTGGTTCAATGAAAAAAATCGATGACACACATAGCTACTTCGCACCCTCGTTCTCCTCTGACGGTCGCGTGGCAGTCGCTACCTCGCTCGGCAACTCAGCGGTCGCACTTGCGCTCGTGAAAGTGAGTGATAAAGACCACCCCACCTACGTGGTGCCACCCACTCCCGCACTGTTTCCTGGTGCAGCATCATGGTCCAGTGACAACAAGTACGTTGTCTATGAAGCAATCACCGCACTCCCCACACCAGGAGACCCCGCCATTGAAAACTCCCGTGTCGTTCTCCTCGATACCCTCACCAATGCACAGAAGATGATCGATGTCGGCGTGAGCCCGCTCTTTTTGAAGGATGGCTCAATCCTCTATATCAAACAGGATGGTATCTATCGTATCGATGCACAAGGACTCACCGCGTCATCTTCTGCAAAGTTTGCAAAACGAGTAGCGTACTTTGAGGGGTATGAGGCATCACGACGTTCAAAGCTTGCGTTGTCACATGACAATACAAAACTCCTTATAACGCACCCAAGCGTCGGCTTGTTTGCGGGCTATTCAATTACCGTCAACCAAAAACCTGCGTTGGTCAGCGTCTTTTCCTTAATTACTAGGGAAGTACTATATCCAGTTTTTGCTCCGGACGATCGCAGTGTTTCGTATGTGGAAGTAACAAAAGACGCAGACGGACATTTCACAAAAACCCTCATGACCGCCGACACCCGCACCTTCGAAGCACACAAGCTCCTTAGTCTCGCACCATACACTGACGTCGCCCTCTCACTTGCAGCCTGGATTCAATAACATGCCACAACTTCGTATGAAAAAATATATATTCACCATCGTCGCACTCATGCTCATGTTCCAGCTCTCGACCGGCCTTGCGCAGGCGGGGTCATCCTCGGGTGGTAGTAGTGGTGGCGGGGCGTCGCTTACAGGCACGACATTTCAGGACACTGTGACGTTCACAAACAACGCAGGGCAAACTATTGAGCAACATTATTGGAATGACGCAAACGGTGTGGGGCATCAGTCTGAGACGTG
>Ga0228698_1001731_pt1 | contig 10155 bp, 11 predicted proteins | sample McNCre117_Aug_MG_FD_178015 | JGI IMG/M metagenome (GOLD analysis project Ga0228698, IMG submission 178015) | Freshwater microbial communities from McNutts Creek, Athens, Georgia, United States - 1-17_Aug_MG | ecosystem: Environmental > Aquatic > Freshwater > Creek | place: USA: Georgia...
CCACGGGATTGAGCGCGGGGTTGTCGATGTAGGGTCGCGGCCGGTTCCAGGCGGCCTTGGCGGCATCAACGGGCGGCCGGCACTCGACCCAGACCTGTTGCATGATCGCCGCCGTGCGGGGGAGGGCTTCCGGCGTGCAGGGCCGGCCGAGCACGTCCGTCAAGAACAGGAAGCAGTCATATTTCTCATAGCGCTTGGCCAGCGCCACCTGCGCGGCGCTTCGCTGGTGATCCAGCATGAGGGCCACTTCCCGCTCGGCCTCGGCGGTGGTCGAGCCGGGGACCGGCGGCGGCGGGACCACGGCGTGCCAGTCGAAGCGGGCGGCATCGAAATACTCCGGGGCGGCCGGTGCCGGGTCGGCGGCGAAGGCGGCGGACGCGAACAGCAGCACCGCCGGCAGGAGGGGGAAACGTTTCATGGGGCGGCCTATTCCACGGTGCGGAGCTGGATGCTGTCAATGCGGCGGTCCTTGGCCTGCACGTCGGAGACGATGACGAGCTTCTCGCCCGGGGAGATGCGGCCGAGCTTGAGCAGCGAGGCGGTGGCGCGCTCGATGGTGGCCTCGGGGTCGCCGAAGGGCGCGAGCAGGAAGGGCTCGACCGAGCGCACCATCTTCAGGTGGCGCAGGGTCTCGAGCGAGTCCGTGACGGCGAGGATGGGCGCGCGCGGCGGGCGGTGCGCGGCGAGGCCGGCGGCGTTGGTGCCGTGGCGGGTGAAGACGACGATGAGCGAGCGGGGGAACTCGTTCGCCAGCACGACGGCCGCGCGGAAGACCTTCATGCGCTCCTGGATGAACACCGCGGGTTCCGGGAAGTCGGCGGCCTGCTCCTCCTCGACGCGGCGGGCGATGGAATCGAGGATCCGCACGCACTCCAGCGGGTATTTGCCCACGGTGGTCTCGCCGGAGAGCATCACGCAGTCGGCCTGCTCGTAGACGGCGTTGGCCACGTCGGTGATCTCGGCGCGGCTGGGCATCGGCTGCCCGATCATCGACTCGAGCATGTGGGTGGCGATGATCACGGGCCGGCCGATGGAGAGGCAGAGGCGCACGGCGCGGCGCTGGATGACGGGCAGCTCCTGCAGCGGGACCTCGATGCCGAGGTCGCCGCGCGCGACCATCAGGACGTCGGTCGCGCGGATGATGTCGTCGAGGTTGTCGATGGCGGACTGGTCCTCGATCTTGGCGACGATGCGGGCGCGGGACTTGTGCTCCTTGAGGAACAGGCGCAGCAGGTCGACGTCGTGGCCCTCGCGCACGAAGGACAGGGCGATGAAATCGACGCCCTCCTCGATGCCGACGAGCGTGTCGCCGCGGTCCTTCTGGGTGAAGGAGGGGAGGTTGACCTTGACGCCCGGCAGATTGATGTGGCGGCGCGAGGTGAGCGAACCGGGGGTGAGCACGCGGCAGCGGATGTGGGCGTGGTCCTTCGACAGCACCTCGAGGCGGATGAGGCCGCTGTCCACCAGCACGGTGTCGCCGATCTTGATGTCGTTGACGAGGTCGCGGTAGTTCACGTCGACGGAACGGACCTCAACGGAGTTCTCGCGGGCGGCGCCGGGCTTGACCGTGAAGTCGAAGATCTCGCCCGGCTTGAGCTCGATGGGGGCCTCGAGGTCGCCGGTGCGGATCTCGGGGCCCTTGATGTCCATCATGATGGCGACCTCGCGGCCGGCCGTTTTCGACGCCTCGCGGATGCGGCGGATGATCATCCGCGTCCAGTCGTGCTTGGCGTGCGCCATGTTGAGGCGCACCACGTCGACGCCGGCGGTGATGAGCTTGACGAGCATCTCCTCGCTCTCGGTGGCGGGGCCGAGCGTGGCGATGATCTTGGTGCGGCGGAGGTTGGTGGGCATGGTCAGCAGTCGAAGAAGGGGGTGCCGGCGCCCGGGGCGACGACGGAGCAGCCGCAGGCGCGCGCCGCGAGCACGGCGCCGCAGGCGGCCTCGACGGCGGCGGGCGAGTTGCAGTCGCGGGAGAGGTGGGTGAGGAACACGTGGCGCCAGCGCGGGCTGGCGACGCTTTCCAGCAGTTCGCGTGCCGCGGTGTTGGACAGGTGGCCGTGCCGGCCGCTGATGCGCTGCTTGGTGGACCACGGGCGCTTGGTGTCGGCCTCGAGCATCTGCGGGCAGTGGTTGGCCTCGACGACGAGCACGTCGGCCTCGCGGATGCGCTCGCGCACGTTCGCCGGCGCGTGGCCGAGGTCGGTCAGCCAGGCGAGGCGCCGGCGCGGCGCGAGCAGGTCGTCCTCGCCATGGGCGATGAGAAAGCCGACGGGATCCTGGGCGTCGTGCGGCACGGAGAACGTGCCGACCTCGAGGTCGCGGAACCGGAACGTGCCGCCGGTCTCGAACAGCTGCCAGTCGATCCGGTGCTTCAGGCCCGCCTGGAGGGCGGCAGCCGTGGCGCGGTTGGCGAAGACCTTGATGCCGGGGAAGCGTGCCAGGCCGGTGAGGGCCGCGGCGTGGTCGCTGTGCTCGTGGGTCAGGAAAATGGCGTCGATCCCGGCGAGCGGCTCGCCGTGCGCGGCCAGCAGTTCGGCCAGGCGCTTGGCCGAGAAGCCGGCGTCGACCAGCGCGCGGGTGTTGTCCGTCCGGAGCAGGGCGGAGTTGCCCGCGCTGCCGCTGCCGAGGATGCTGAACCGCATGGCCATGGCCGCGATTGAACGCCCGCCGGGGTGGCACGGGCAATGGTTAATTTGGCTCATGACACGGGCCCGCCGCCGGGGTTGACGCGCGGCGGAATCTGGCTTGCCTTGACCCTCCATGCCGAAGCAGGCCTCCAGTCGCAAAACACCGGTGCGGGCCGTGCGCGCCCTCACCGGCACGGTGTGCATCACCCGGCAGGTGCATTTCAACTCCGCCCACCGGTTGTACAACCCGGCCCGGAGCCAGGCCTGGAACAAGCAGCAGTACGGCCTGTGCACCAACCCGCACTGGCACGGCCACAACTACGTGCTCGAGGTCACGCTCAAGGGCGTGCCGGATCCCGTGACCGGCTACATCATCGACCTCGGCGAGCTGAAGCGCATCCTGCACCGCGCGGTCGTGGACAAGTGCGACCACCGCAACCTCAACGACGAGGTGGACTTCCTCCGCGGCGTCATCCCCTCGACGGAGAACCTGGTCATCGCCTTCTGGCGGGAGATCGCCCCGCACATCCGGCGCCCCGCCGCGCTCCACTGCGTCCGCCTCTACGAAACCCCGCGCAACTTCGCCGAGTTTTTCGGCCCCGCCCCCACGCCATGAAACAAATGTACCTCCACCGCTCGAGCTGCGGGCAGCAACCGCCGGTCAAGCGCGGTTACGACCGGAAGTTCAAGCCCACCGCCGCCTACCGCGCCACGCTGCCCGACATGATGGAGGTCGCGCACGAGACCATCCAGGGCGCGCATGTGCCGATCCAGCAGGTCGGCATCCACAACTTCAAGCTGCCGCTCAAATACCGCACGAAGGCCGGCAAGACGCTCACGCTCGAGACCAGCGTCACCGGCACCGTGTCGCTCGAGGCCGAGCTGAAGGGCATCAACATGAGCCGCATCATGCGGACCTTCTACGAGCACAAGGACGAGGTCACGACCGGCGAGTGGATGGGCAAGATCCTCAAGGCCTACCTCCGCAAGGTCGAGACGAAGGACGCGCGGCTGAAGATCGCCTTCTCCTACCCGATGGTCCGGCCCAGCCTCCGCACGAAGCTCGAGGGCTACCAGTTCTACAACGTGGCCTTCGAGGGCGTGATGACGCGGGACGGCCGCTACCGGCGCTTCATCCATTTCGATTTCGTCTACTCCTCCGCCTGCCCGTGTTCCGCCGAGCTGACCGAGCACGCCCGCGCCCGCCGCGGTGCCTACGGCGTGCCGCACTCGCAGCGCAGCAAGGCCCGCGTGACCGTCGAGGAGGCCGAGGGCCGGAAGATCTGGATCGAGGACATCCACGCCCTGTGCCTCGCGGCCCTGCAGACCGAGACGCAGGTCATGGTGAAGCGCGAGGACGAGCAGGCCTTCGCCGAGCTCAACGGCGCCTACCTGAAGTTCGTCGAGGACGCCGCCCGGGCGCTCTACCTGGAGTTTGACCGCGACCGGCGCATCGCCGACTTCCGCATCGCGTGCTCGCACCTCGAGTCGCTGCACTCGCACGACGCCGTGAGCGTGATCTGCAAGGGCGTGCAGGGCGGCTTCACCGCCGACTTCATGGATTTCGGCGCGCTGCTCTGCTGACGCCATGGTCGAGCCCGGCCCAGTCGTGTTGATCACCGGCGCCTCGCAGGGCATCGGCGCGGCCATCGCGCGGACGTTCGCCGCCGAGCTGCCCGGCGTCCGGCTGGCGCTCGTGGCCCGCCACGAGCCTAACCTCCGCGCCACCGCGCGCGAATGCCTGAAGCGCGGCGCCGAGGTGGAGCTCTTCCTCTGCGATGTGACCAGGGAGAAAGCCGTGGCGGCGATGGCCCGCGCGGTCGCCAAGCATTTCGGCCCGGTGGACGTGCTGATCAACAACGCCGGGGCGTTCACCATGGCGCCGTTCGCGAAGACCAGCGTGGCGGCCTTCGATGACATGATCGCAACGAACCTGCGCAGCGCCTTCCTCGTCACCCAGGCTTTCCTGCCCGCGATGCTCAGGCGGAAGCGGGGCGACATATTCTTCCTGAGCTCGATCGCGGGCCTCGGGGCCTATCCGCAGGCGGCGGCGTATTGCGCCGCCAAGTTCGGCGTGACCGGCCTGGCCGAGGTCCTGCGGGCGGAAACCAAGGACCAGGGCATCCGCGTGTGCTGCGTGCACCCCGGCGCGACCTGGTCGCCCTCGTGGAGCAAGAGCGGCGTGAAACCCCAGCGCATCATGCCGGCGGAGGACATCGCCCGCGCCATCCTCGACGTCCACCGCCTCAGCCGCCGCACCGTGGTGGAGAAGATCGTCCTCCGCCCGCAACTGGGTGATTTGTAGGCGCGGGCGGGTGCTTCCGGGTTACATTCCTGTGAATCGCGCCGGTCCGGCCCCGGCAGCCCCGCGGCAGCCGCGTCCGGGGCTTGCCACCCCGGCGGCACCGGCTACCACAGGGGCATGGAAACCCGCAGCCCCGTCCTGTTCCGTTATCTCCTGTTGCTGGCCGCGCTCGTGGGCGTCGCCCCCGCGGCCCGCGCCAAGCCCACGGCGGACGACCAGCGCGCCGCGATCCACAAGACCCGCGACGACGTGCTGGCGGAACTCTACAAGCTGAATCCCAGCGCCAAGGAAAAGATCCGGAAGGCCGCGGGCTACGCGGTGTTCTCCAATGTCGGCATCAACCTCGTGCTCGCGAGCTTCGCGGGCGGCCATGGCATCGTGGTGGAGAAGGGCCTGATCCGGGACACGGAGACCTACATGAAGATGGGCTCGGCCGGCATCGGCCTGGGCCTCGGCGTGAAGGACTTCCGGGCGGTCTTTGTGTTCGATGACGCGGCCAAGCTCCGGACGTTCGTGGACAAGGGCTGGGATTTCAGCGGCCAGGCCGATGCCGCCGCGAAGTCCAACGAGAAAGGCGCCGCGACCGGCGCCGCCGCCAACATCGCGCCGGGCGTGGAGGTCTACCAGATCACGAAGAACGGCCTCGCGCTGCAGGCCACGCTGCAGGGCACCAAATACTGGAAGGACAAGGACCTGAACTGACCGGGGATTCCGGTGTCGACTGCCCCGGCCGCGGGGCCAGCATCGGCCCCATGAAGACACCCTGGTTCAGATCATGGGGCTGGCTTTACCTGCCGGTTTCCGTGCCGGGCTTCGGGGCGACCCTGCTGCCGGCCGTCTTTGCGTGGAAGGTGTTTGCCGCGGTCGACCGCCACTCCCACTCGGCCAGCGACACGCTCTACGGCGTATTTCCCTACTGGGCGCCGGCTTTCCTGCTGTGGCTGTGGGTGGCCGCGAAGACCAGCCGCGCGAAGGAACCGGCCGCCACCTGAGCCGGCGGCTTACAACAGCGTCTGCTGGTTGCCGCCGGTCGCGGCTTTCAGCCCGATGGCCCCGTAGCCCTTGGGCGTGAGGATGCGGCCCTGCGCCGTGCGGGCGAGGTAGCCTTCCTGGATCAGGAACGGCTCGTGGACCTCCTCGAGGGTGTCGGCTTCCTCGCCGACGGCGATGGCGATGGTGCCGAGGCCGACGGGGCCGCCGGCGTAGTTCTCGGCCATGAGGCGCAGCACGCGCTTGTCCATCTCGTCGAGCCCGGCGGCGTCAATCTCGAGGAGCTCGAGCGCGGCGGCGGCGACGGGCTGGGTGATCCGGCCCCGGGCCTTCTCCGAGGCGTAGTCGCGGCAGAAGTTGACGAGATTGTTGGCGATGCGTGGCGTGCCGCGGGCGCGCCGCGCGATTTCCTGCGCGCCGCCGTCGTCGAGCTCCACCTTGAGCAGGCCGCAACTGCGCTTGACGATGCCCTCGAGCGTGGAGCGCTCGTAGTAATCGAGACGGGTGTTGAGCGTGAAACGCGAGCGGAGCGGGGCGGTGAGCAGGCCGGAGCGGGTGGTGGCGCCGATGAGGGTGAACTTCGGGATCGAAAGCCGCACACTGCGGGCGTTGGGGCCCTGGTCGATCATGATGTCGAGCCGGAAGTCCTCCATCGCGGAGTAGAGGTACTCCTCGACGGTCTTGGGTATGCGGTGGATCTCGTCGATGAAGAGGATGTCGCCCTCCTCCAGGTTGGTCAGCAGGCCGGCGAGGTCGCCCGCCTTCTCGATGACCGGGCCGGAGGTGACGCGGACGTTGCGGCCAAGCTCGTGGCCGAGGATGAAGGCGAGCGTGGTCTTGCCCAGGCCCGGCGGCCCCGAGAGCAGGATGTGGTTGAGGGCCTCCCCGCGGCGCTTGGCGGCGCCGACCATGACCTTGAGGCGCTCGACGGTCTTCGGCTGGCCGGCGAAGTCGGCGAACGACAGCGGGCGCAGGGCGGCCTCGGCGGGGGAGACGGGCGAGGTCAGGGCCGTGGTCAGGAAATCGGAGCCCTTGGGGGCTTTGTCAGGTGAAGGCATTTTAAACCACAGATTTCTTTAACCACTAATCCACACTAATGGGACACTAATGATTAGTGAGGTATTAGGGTGGATTAGTGGTTAAAAAGGATTGGCTCACTGCCATTCGACCTCGGCGCCGAGGCTGCGGAGGTTCTCCACAAAGTTCGGGTGGGCGCGCTTGATGGTGTCGGCGTTCTTGACGACGGACCTGCCCGGGATGCTGGCGGCGACCATGTAGAGGGCGACGGCGGCGCGGATGATGTAGGGCGCCTCGACCGTGGCGGCGCGGAGCGGCTTGGCGCCGAAGACCGTGATGCGGTGCGGGTCGCTGACGACCACGTGCGCGCCGAACTTCGACAGCTCGGACATCCAGGTGAAGCCGCCCTCGTAGACCTTGTTCCAGAACATCACCGTGCCCTCGGCGCGGACGGCCAGCGCGATCATGCAGGGCAGGAGGTCGACGGGGAAATACGGCCAGGGCGCGGCCTCGATCTTCGGCAGCAGGTTTGACGTGAACGGCTCGGTGACGACCAGCTTCTGCCGCTTGCGGACGATGGCGGTGTCGCCGTCATATTCGATCCTCACCCCCAGCTTGGCGAAGGAGCGGTTGATGAGGTCGAAATGGCGGGGCAGGGAGTTTTTCACGCGCACCTCGCCGCCGGTGATGGCGCCGAGGGCGAGGAAGGTGACGACCTCGTGGTGGTCGGAGTTGATGGTGAACACGCCGCCCTTGAGCCGGGCCACGCCGGTGACGGTGAGCTGGCTGGTGCCGAGGCCGGTGATCTTCGCCCCCATGGCGGCGAGCACGGCGCAGAGGTCCTGCACGTGCGGCTCGCTGGCGGCGTTGAGGAGGACGGACTCGCCCGCGGCGAGCACGGCGGCCATGACGAAATTCTCGGTGGCGGTGACCGACATGTAGTCCGGCCAGTGCCGGGCGCCGCGGAAGCGGCCCTGGAGCGACATCTTCAGGTCGCCGTTGTGCGTGATCTTCGCGCCGAGTTTCCCGAGGATCTCGAGGTGCGGGTCGAGCTCGCGGATGCCGAGCGAGCAGCCCTTGGCGTTGGTCGGCAGCGTGATCTGCTTCATGCGCTGCAGGAGCGGCGCGAAGAGGAGGACGGAGGAACGCATGCCGGCCGGCAGCTCGCCGTTGAGGCGGCCGGCGTCAAAGGCCGAGTGGTCGAGGGCCATCGTGCCGGCGGCGCGGTCCCACGCGATGACCGAGCCCTGCTCGGTGAAGAAGTTCACGAGCTTCTCGACGTCCGTGATGTGCGGGACATTGCGCAGGACGACCTTGGCGTCGGTCAGCAGCGTCGCGCAGAGGATGGGCAGGACGGAGTTCTTGTTGCCCGACGGCGTGATGGTGCCGCTCAGGGGTTTGCCGCCGTGGATGATGAGATCCGCCATTCCCGGGAAGCTACGGCGGGATTATCGCTACGCAATAAAAAGGCGCCTGCGGTGAAGCAGGCGCCGGAAAGCTATGGCAGGATCAACCGGGTGGCTCAGACGCCGCCCTGCCGGCTGCCCTCGGAGCGTTCGCCCCGGAAGCCGCCGCTGCGACCGCGGCCGCCCCGGCCGCGACCCCGGCCGCCTTCGCCACCACCCTGGCCGCCGCGATTGCGGCCGCCCCGGTGACGACGCTGGCCGCCTTCACGCTGAAACTCGCCGTGGGCACTGGGCGCCGCGGCGGGCTGCTCGGCGGCCGAGCCGCCGAAGAGGGACTTCAGCCAGCCGAAGAAGCCGCCCGATTTCGCGGGAACTTCAACGGAGGCCTCCATGGCGCGCTCGGGCGAACCGTGGGCGGGGCGCTCGCTGCGTTCGCGCGGAGCGCCGCCGTAGTTGCGCGGGGTGGGCACGTAGGTGTGGCCCGGGCGCACATAGAGGAATTGCGGGGGGATCGAGGCGATGTCCACCGGCTCATCGGCCGGACGCTCGCTCCGCTCTTCGCGGCGCGGGCGATCCGAACGGGGCTCGCGGACGGGCTTGAAGCCCTCGCTCTCCCAAGTCTGGGCGGGCGCGACTTTCTGCTGGGCCGGCTCCAGGATGTTCAGCTCGGCGGGCTCGTCGTGCTGGACGGGCGCGTCGGCCGGGGCCGCATCGGCCATCGGTTCGACGTGCTCCCGGTGGGCGGGTGTTTCCGGCGCGCGCTCGGCGCGGACCGGGGCGGGGGTGATGACGACCGGAGCCGGTTCAAACGGCGCCGGGGCGGGAGCCGCCGCCGGCGTTTCGGCCGGGGCGAACGGGTTCTGGTATTCACGCGGAGCGTTGACGACTTCGATGGCGGTCGGCGTGTATTCAGCGGAAGCCGCGGTGGAGGCGGCGGGACCGGCGGCGGGACGCTTGCCACGGGCAAGACCCGAGCCGCGGGTGGAGCCGAATGTAGGGAACGCGGCGGCAGGCGCCGGGGTGGTCGCGGTGGCTTCGGCAGGAGCACCGGACGATTCAGTGGAGGACATGTCTATCTATGTTGTTGGTTGAAAGCGCCTGCCAAGGGGTGGCGGCGCGGGTAGTGGATGCCAGCCGGAGCTCGAAAATCTCGCTCAACAGCGGCAATAACACGTCAAAGTCAGTTATTCACAGCAGCAGGGCAACTTAATTTTCCCGGGCGGCGGGCTTGCCAGCCGCCGGGGGGTCTCCCACGCTCACCGGCCATGGACAAACTCGAGGAGATCTTTCGTATGCAAGATGCGCTGAATAAGCGCATTGGAGTGAATCTGCCCCCGCCGACGGACGAGGAAAAGGCGAAGTGGATCCTTAATTATACCCGGGCCATGCAGCAGGAGACGGCCGAGCTGATCGACAGCGTGCCGTGGAAGTGGTGGGCCAAATACCAGAAGTTCGACGAGCAGAACGCCAAGGTCGAGGTCGTGGACCTTTTCCATTTCCTGGTGTCGCTGGCGCAGACCCTCGGCATGACGCCCGATGATGTCTACCAGGCCTACGTGAAAAAGAATGCCGTCAACCACCAGCGGCAGGAAAGCGGCTACGTCAAGAAGGACGAAGCCGATTCGAAGCACATCTGAGCGGGGCGGGCCGTGGGTGGTCGCCGATTTCCATATCGGCGACAGGCGTCGGTGTGGAAACCGACGTCCCCCACCATCAACGCGGCGCCTCGCCTGGTAGGAACACCAGTGTGCCCCGGTAGGTGCCCGTGGCTTTCGCCGGTTGCGCGCTCGGGCCGGAAACTTCCGGG
>Ga0228698_1001732_pt1 | contig 10153 bp, 15 predicted proteins | sample McNCre117_Aug_MG_FD_178015 | JGI IMG/M metagenome (GOLD analysis project Ga0228698, IMG submission 178015) | Freshwater microbial communities from McNutts Creek, Athens, Georgia, United States - 1-17_Aug_MG | ecosystem: Environmental > Aquatic > Freshwater > Creek | place: USA: Georgia...
GTGGCGAGGAGCGTGTGAGGATGGCTGAGGAGGCCGTATTGGCCCCCTGACCGGCCTTTGGTCAGGCAGCGAGCATCGGCAGGCATACACCGACCGCCGCAGAGGTCAGTCGCCACACCGTGCAGTTCATGCGCAAGAGCCGGTGCGATCGCACCGGGTCATGAAAACAGGGTTACGCGAAGTGCCCCTCAGGCAGGCCAAGGTGTATCCCCAATATTGGCACTGCCGGCTCCCGGCGGGTAGATCGTCCGGACGATCCTTCAGCCATGCCACACTTTACTCCGTGATAGCGGTGATGTGGACTGGTAAGTGAACCTTTGTGTAGTCGTCGGCAGGAACCTTCGGTCGATTGAGTGGATCCGCTTTCGTTGTCCGCTCATCCGTCGATCGCAGTGGAAATAAGAATATGGAGTTGACTCATGCAGATCCCCGAGAGATCAGTTCGGGCAACGATGAACTGCAAGTGAACCCGGATCGACCCCATGTAGCAATTTTGTAATGAACCACCTGCGCACTGCTCATTGGGACAAGTGTCCCGTGATGGCACGGGTTCAGCATATTCCGCACTCGTCGATGGCCAATAATGCTTACTAACGTCAAAGTTGAGCCGCGCTGTGCGACGCCGGGCCGCGAGGCGCAACCTGAGCCGGGGCGCTTCGCGGCCCGGCGGTGCATAGCGTCGGTTCCAACGCGGGGTTAGGCCTGTTTTGCCTTCCAAGCATCGGAAACGACGGAAGCACGCTCCGAAAGATCAACATTCGTACGAGACACACGCACAGCGATATCGAAGACATCGTATTCGCCAAAGGAGTCGTTGGGCTTCGGAGAGTACAGGCAAACATCTTCGATTAGGCCAACCGCAGCCAACGGATCATCTCGCAGAATTTGCCTGAGCTCAAGAAGAAGTGTACGGATTTGCGGAGAGCCATTCGGATTGAACGAATCGAACAAGGCAGGCCAAGTTTGGCTGGCCTCCTTTAACTCACCAACTCGCACCAATAGCGCAGCAACCCTGTTTTCCTTGGTGGAAGAATCAGGCTTAACATGCTTGACCCTAGCTGCCGGTCTAGTCCGAAAAAACCGCTTACGACCAAAGCTGACCTGGATCGCCATAAAGCAACCGACAGAAAAGAGAAAGGCGCACACAACGGAAAGCATTACAGATCGTGCCGAGAGAGGATTTTTGGCCTAACGTCAGAGTTGAGCCGCGCTGTGCAGCGCCGGGCCGAGAAGCGCAACATGAGCCGGGGCGCTTCGCGGCCCGGCGGTGCATAGCGTCGGTTCCAACGACAGGTTAGACCGCCGAGAGACCAACCTGGCAGGTGATAGGACCTTGCGAGAGTTCAAGGAGTCGTTCACCGCCCAACCACTTTACGCAAGTCCGCGAGAGCAGCGTTCGCGTTCTTGACCAACGCCGCACAAACACGCTTTGACATTCCAGGACATGCTTGTTCTGCCACCTGCTTGATGCCCGCCAGTTGTTCGGCCGTGAGTGAAGAATCCACGTGCTTGACCACCAGCGCATAGAAGCCGGGATCGGTCTCGCCGAACTGTTGCAGTAGGTGCAGTTGCGGTCGCTTCCCCAGAACAATACGCGCGACCGACTCGGATATGCCCTCTCCGATCCATCCGTCATCGCAAGCCGAAAGGACGGCGTAGGCCCGATGCATTTCCGTCCACGTCTGGGCTGCTGCTACCGCCCGCTCCGCGGCCGCCGCTTGCAATGAAGAGCACGCTTCTGCGGCCTCAGCGGGTGTAGAGACTGCAAACATGGCGAGCAACGCTGCGGCGCACCCGATACGGTTCATGCTGGCCGCCCCTCGCGTTTTGTCGCAGAGCCGCATATCGAGACCTCCCATGTGCGATCCACCTCCACGAGAGCGGTCTAACGTCAAAGGTAAGGGGCGTGCTGCTCACAGGCGCGGCGAGGCGCCGAATTGGCCGCTGCGCCTCTCCGCGCCTGTGGGCAGCACTTCCCTTTGACCGCGGGGTTAGGCCACACCAAAGGCTTTTGAGTGGCTTGCGTTTAACGCCTTGCTCTCGCGCGATTCCTGACGGTCTTTACTGCGAGAAAACCCACTAAGGCATATACTGAAAAATCGACTGCAAAAGCGATGAAATCAAATTTGTCCTCCGGACCAAGTTTGTTCTCGATCGATATGCCGCCCACGTCATAAAGATAGGCAAGTGGAAACCCGCCCGTAAGCTGTGGGTGCAGACATGGTTCACTTCCGGTGGCTCCGCACATGTTGCCGACCTGAACAAACTCCGGCCCCGTTCTCTGGATCAAGACCGTGGACAAAGAAATTATGAGCGCGGCCAAGGCAAGGGTAGAGTACCTCAGGAGCAAAAACAAGACCTTCAGCAATTCAACCTCTCATCTGCAGTTCAAGAGCGAAAGCGTCGATTGTGTGGCCTAACGTCAAAGGTAAGGGACGTGGTGCCCACAGGCGCGGCGAGGCGCCGAATTGGCCGCTGCGCCTCGCCGCGCCTGTGGGCACCACGTCCCTTTGACCGCGGGGTTAGGCCGCAGCTTACTCACAAGCAACCCTCCACGTATTCGACTGAAGGTTCAAGGCCAGCGCGCACTTCGGTCACCCGCCCATCACTCTCTTCAAACAATATCGCGGCCTTTCTATCTTTTGTCGCCAAGACCAAATAATGACCTCTTTCGTCATACTTATGCGGCAGGATGACTATCGACGGAAAGCGTGCTTTTACCGCATTGAGACTCGCCCCAACGACAACCTTTGCGCTGTTTTTGACAGCACGATTTACGTCCGCCCGTGTGATCACTCCATCTTCAATCATGAACCTCACTCCGGGGTACTTCTCAAATACAACATAATCACAACCAGCACTAGGATATTGCTCAAGCGTGCGTTGCCTCAGGACAGATTCAGCTTGCGGCACCTTCATGCCAAACTTAACCTCACCGTACCCATATGACGACAAAACGGGTCCGACCGAATGGCAAGGCAGCGCCACAAAGCCGAGCAAGTAGGCAACTGTACGAGCGATGCAGCGCATGTTCTGCGGCCTAACGTCAAAGTTGAGCCGCGCTGTGCGGCGCCGGGCCGCGAAGCGCATGGTGAGCCGGGGCGCTTCGCGGCCCGGCGGTGCATAGCGTCGGTTCCAACGACTTGTTAGGCACATTCTGCATCGTTCACCCTCACGCTTCACTCAATGCACATTGACGGGCACGGAATCCGATTGACCGCGGTTAGGCTGCAGCGCCAGGCCGGCAAGACGTCGAAGGGACGCACCCCACCCCCAGCAAACTCGCTGACCTGAAACCGCTTGAGCTGACGTTGGTCCCCCGCAGTGCTCCACTGGGCTCTAGCCAACATGCGCAAACGCGCCTTCATGATGGAATAGGGAAATGCATTTGGATTCGGGCCACACGAAGACAACGTCTCCATCAAACGCAAACTCTGTCAATTGTTGAAGTGCATCGCGAAGGCTTTCGCCGCTGCAGGACAGTGCGCTCCCGCTAATGAATCCACTATCCGTAACCAAGAGACATTCGCCAAGCGGTAGAACTCGGCCACGGAAGATCAGATCGAAGATCTCAAGCTTGCCAAGCTCGACCGCCCCGGACTCATGTTCAGCCCAGTTTTCCATCAGTTGAAAAGCACAGGGTAGCTTCATTAGCTCGCATCGCTCGAGAATCTGGTCAGGCGAAAGCGAAGAGATTCCAATGATCTCGTGCACTGCAGCTTGCGCGCTTGCGAGAGGCCGTTGATTACTCATGACATGGAGATCTGAAGCACGAAACGACCTGCTGGAAGGGCCGCGAATACGAAGAAGGCCTAACGTCAAAGTTGAGCCGCGCTGTGCGACGTCGGGCCGCGAAGCGCAGCATGAGCCGGGGCGCTTCGCAGCCCGGCGGCGCATAGCGTCGGTTCCAACGCAGTGTTAGGCCTAATTCTTGGCGACTTCCCTCGAGCGCTCATCAATTACGCCTCCACTTGCGGCTGAGTAGCGCTGCCAACCCTGCGGAAAGCAGCATAAAAATCAGGCACGGAACGAAGACCAGGTACCACAGGTTCGCCTCTCCGGTAAGGCTACCAACTGAGACCCGCCCCAGCAAGAAGCCACTGAACGATCCGAACAATGCTAGGCGACCACCGAGCGCTCCAGAGACGGCTGCAAGGATAATTGCAATTGCCAACAGCGCACCTATCCAAATCATGGATTCCTCATTTCCAACCAAGAGGGCTGCCGCGCTTGGGGCGATGAAATAAGCAAGTACTGGTAGCACGAAGCCAAGCGACTTCGGCGCTGATTGGCGAAGCGCCGGACCAAGTGATTGGGGGTGTGGCATTGGGAGCGATGCCTAACGTCAGAGTTGAGCCGCGCTGTGCGACGACGGGCCGCGAGGCGCAGCATGAGCCGGGGCGCCTCGCGGCCCGGCGGCGCATAGCGTCGGTTCCAACGCGGGGTTAGGCACCACTCGAGGCGCTACCGCTGTGCTTGGAGATGTACTCCTTGAGCACCCCGTCCATTCGAGCCTGCCAGCCCTCGCCAGTTGACTTGAAGTACGCCAGAACCTCGGGGCTGTAGCGGATGGAAACCAACTGCTTCTTGGATTCAAGCGGCGGCCTTCCGCGCAATGCACGAACGGGCACCATGGCCTTGAGTTGAGCTGTGGTCAAGGGTTGCGCATCGGGATCTGCCTTTGCGGCAGCGGTGATGGCACGGTCTTCCTCTGCCGAAGGCATGACGATGCCGACGCGCTTACTGGGCTTGGACATAGTGTTTGACCTCGCGACGATTGGCGCGGCGCAGACTGATGATTCTGCGGACGCTACTGCGATCTACGAACGCCACGTAGTACAAGATGCCTGTACGAGGAGCCAGGGCGATCATTCGACACTCGCCGTACTCGAACCGATCGTCGACCCAGATGAGGGCCTCGTCCCAATCCAACTCCGAGGCAAATGCCAACGAGACGCCGTGCTTGACGAGGTTGGATTGGTCTTTGAGTGGGTCGAACTCGATCAGCACGCTTTAATGTAGCTACACAAATGCGCGCTGTCAACCGCGGCGCAACGGGGTGCCGGGCTGTGGTGCCTAACGTCAAAGGTAAGGGGCGTGATGCCCACAGGCGCGGCGAGGTGCTGAATCAGCCCTTGCGCCTCGCCGCGCCTGTGGGCAGCACGTCCCTTTGACCGCGTAGTTAGGGCGCTTTGGCTGTTGAACCTTCACCGACACCTTCGCACCTCTTCGTTCGATTTGCTCAACGGTACCCGAAAAGCCGATCGGTTCCAGATCCGCGTCGTTCAATTTCTGCCATCCGTTCCGGACTGCAAGCCCGTTCGGATTCAGCCAAGACACAGCGGCCTTGCCGCCCGACCGAAGCCGCCACCTTGGCCCAGAAACATGAACGAACCCCTGACCTTGTTTGAAGCCCCAGCCGGGACACAACTCGCGAGGGTTGGGAACCAAATACCCCCTTCCCCATCGCCCCCAGCCAAGCCCTTGGCCGATGGCAACGCGAACCAATGCGCACCGCGCGCCGCCAGGCCATTCGCCGTCCGGCTTCGCCGAAGGAACCGCTGACCCAGCCGTGCGACCTCGCGAAGGGTGACGCCCTAACGTCAAAGTTGAGCCGCGCTGTGCGACGACGGGCCGCGATGCGCATGGTAAGCCGGGGCGCATCGCGGCCCGGCGTTGCATAGCGTCGGTTCGAACGACTTGTTAGGCGTATTCTGCCTCTTGAACACGAACGTTTGCCACGCTGTATTTGGGCAGTTACCCGCAGTCGGTTGGCCGCTCCGCGCAGATACGCTGATCATAGGCATGCGAGGTGAGCCAAAGAGGAAGACTGCCCAGGATGGCAATAATCGCGAATAGTGCAAGTGACCCGAATTGAACCAGCACCACCGCCGCTGTAACGTCGCGCGCACCGAGGTAGCACTCTTTGTGCGGACCGAACGGATTTAGGTCGCAGCCGTCTAGGGCGACTGGAAGCAAGAACGAGCCTGCACAAACCAATGCGGGCGCGATGAAGAGCCAGAGCGCGACTTTGCGAAGAGTTGTTGCGGTGACCATAGTTAGAGATCTGACTGGCAGGCGGCGCCACGCACGACGCAGCGATCGTACGAAGAAGGCCTAACGTCAAAGTTGAGCCGCGCTGTGCGACGACGGGCTGCGAAGCGCAACATGAGCCGGGGCGCTTCGCGGCCCGGCGGCGCATAGCGTCGGTTCCAACGACAGGTTAGGCCTCATTTTTGCCCTTCATGAAGCCGCGCTCGCCCCACATCGCTGAGTACAACGATCTCAGATTCGCTGGAATGATGCTCCACCCCTGACGCTTCAAGCTTTCATCCTTCAGGTCCCACATCAGCGGCTCCACATATGAAACGTCAATGCACTTGGTGACTTCTTCGCCTCCGGCAGCAAGCACCCGGGACAGCAGATTCAAATGAGCACGCGCCGTTTGAAGATCCTGGCGCTTGATTGCATCCGTGGTTAGCTGCGAAAAGCGCTCTAGCCATTCGTGATGCGAAGAATCGTCGAAGCCGCGCGAACGGATGAAGGCATCAACACCGTCAGCCGCCTCGGGGAACGAGGTCCGGACTGCCTGCACGACGTCTCCCGCAGTGACGGGGTAGCGCACTCGAGACATGAGGCCTAACGTTCAAAGTAACTGGCGGACCTGCCGCCACGACCTGGCCCGAAGGCCCAAAACCTCGAATGGCAGGGCCGTCCAGTTGACTGCAGGGTTAGGCTGACGAGCGCGCCCCGTTTGAAGCACATTCTGCCCGCCTGGATGGTGGCTGGCTACTTCGCCACCCGCGCCCTTCGCAGATCCAGCGGCGCGGAACCCGTGCGAGCCGGGCAGCCTCGGCGGCCCTCCTGAACGACCCGCTTCACAAACGAACCGCCCGTGCATGCCTTGGCTCGTGGCGGGTGCAAGCGCTGACCTACGAAGCGCAAGAAACTGGCCGGCCGCAGCCACGCAGATCGGTTCGCGCGGAACCCATACGAGCCACTTCGGCGCAGCGAACGCGCGTGTGACGTGAGCTCAGACCCAGGGGCCCGAAAACTCGGCAAGCCGAGCGGCCCGTTTCGGCAAGCCTAACGTCAGAGTTGAGCCGCGCTGTGCGACGACGGGCCGCGAAGTGCAGCATGAGCCGGGGCGCTTCGCGGCCCGGCGGCGCATAGCGTCGGTTCCAACGCGGGGTTAGGCCTCATTGTGTAGCTGTTGGGACTGAGAGTCAGCCGAGGAAGCTAACCTTGGCAAGCTCTTCGGGACTTGCTCCTTCACGCAACAGCTCAATTAGCCGCCGCATCGCTCGCTCTTGCATGTCACGGTAACCCGGATCTCTGTCTCGAATGTCCTGATCTGCCGCGAAGTGCCAGAGATTACCTGCGCAGGGCTCAACGACCATTGCCATAGAGCCTGGCGAGCGCAACAACTGCTCTAGCGAGGACTCACGTTCTAGAACACGTTCCAGGTACATCGCAAGATCGCTAGATTTGGACTGCATCGCGCGCTGCTGTTATGACAGACCACCGTCAAACATCACCTTCGCGCTGCCAACACAGGCAGCGCGGGCCGAATGGAAATGGGCACACGGAGGAGACCGCAAAGGGCCGCGACGGACAGACGATGTCGCCATTTGAGGCCTAACTAGTTTATCGCCCGCATTCTTGCACGATCAGCCCACCGCCGTCCCCGTAACAAGAACGCAGACGATACCTGGGAAGCCCATGAAAAGGCCCCCCTGGTCGACAGGCTGTATGCATTCACAGCCACAATTCTCCGCCAAAACCAGCCAGACGCCCTCCTCACCACACGCTGGGTGCGCCATAACATCACCCTAAGCTCCTGAGCGCTCGTGCGCCGATCGCCTGTCAAACCCACCAATTGGCGCTCGTCGCCATTGACTGTATGTTCATACAGTCTTAGCCTGCAACAAGTGCAGCAAATCCGGCCCGTACCCGTCGTGCGGCTTTGCTGCGCCTTCATCCTGCGCAGGGGGCATCGTGGCGTCGTCGGCTCGTGGTCGCTCAAATCCATCCAATTCTCATCGCAAGTCCGCCCAGCCGCCCCGCGTGCGCCCGCCAGCGTCCCTGGTGCCACTGGGCGGCGGCGGTGGCGGTAGTGGCTCAAGTTCGGCGGCTCTGGCGTTGCCCACCCCCAGCGCGGTCGTGGGCCCGGTTCCGCTCAAGTTGTTCGACCAGGTGCGCGCCCGCATCCGGGCCATGCACTACAGCCGTCGCACGGAAGATGCTTACGTCCACTGGTGCCGCGAGTTCATCCGCTTCCACGGGTTGCGCCACCCGCTGGACATGGGTGCCCCCGAAGTCGAGGCCTTCCTCAGCGATCTGGCCAACGCGCGGCAGGCGGCCACGTCCACACATCGCCAGGCACTGTCGGCCTTGGTGTTCCTGTACGCCAAGGTCTATGGGCTGAAGCTGCCCTGGTTGGCCGAAATCGGGCGGCCGCGCACCAAGCGCCGCCTGCCCTTCGTGCTGTCGCCTGCCGAAGTCACGTCCATCCTTCGTCTGCTCGATGGTGAACACCGCCTCTTGGGGCAGGTGCTCTACGGCACGGGCATGCGCATCTCCGAAGCGCTGGGGCTCCGGGTGAAGGACGTGGATTTCGAGCACGGTTCGATCATCGTGCGCTCCGGCAAGGGCGACAAGGACCGGGTGCTGATGCTGCCGCAAAGCCTGGTGCCGGCGCTGCGCACCCAACTGGCCCGGGCGCGGATCCTGTGGCTGGCCGATCAGGCCGCGGGCCGGGGTGGGGTCTACATGCCCGATGCACTGGACCGCAAATACCCGCGGGCCGGTGCGTCCTGGGGCTGGTTCTGGGTGTTTCCGCAAGGGTCTCACTCGGCGGATCCACGCACCGGGGAGGTCCGCCGGCACCACCTCTATGACCAGACCTTCCAGCGCGCATTCAAGAAGGCCGTGCAGCAGGTGGGCTTGGCAAAGCCGGCCACGCCGCATTCGTTGCGTCACGCCTTTGCCACCCACCTGCTCCAGGCAGGCTACGACATCCGCACGGTGCAGGAACTGCTGGGCCACAGCGATGTGGCCACAACCATGATCTACACGCACGTGCTGAAGGTCGGCGGTGGCGGGGTGCGCAGCCCGGTCGACGGCTTGGCGCTGGAGTAGGCGCCATGTCCGTCGTCCGCTCACTCACGCTCGCGCATCGCCGGGTCGTCCGATTCCGGCTCGTCCGCTCGGCATTCGAAGTGCAACAGGTCATGCCACACCCCATGGAGCTCGAAGCTCCGGCGGCTGCGCCCGTACTGGCGGAAGCCCAGGCGGGAAAGCACCGTTGCCGAGGCTTCGTTCATCGACGACGCACAGGCTTCCAGCCGCTGCAGGCCATGCCGGCCGAACGCCAGCAGTCGGACCTGCGCCACCGCAGCCCGGGCCAGCCCCTGCCCGGTAAAGGCCTCGGCCACACGGTAACCCAGTTCGGCGCTGTGGAAGTGCGCCCGCCGCAAGCGGCTGAGGTTGACGCGGGCCAGGATGCAACCGCCCTCCCCCTTGACCAGGTACTGGCGGCCGGTATCGGCCTGGGCCTCGCGCAGCGCCAGGTCAATGGCGGCGCTCACGCCGTCCAGGCTGTAATAGGCCGGCGGCCGCGCATTGATGTGCCGCTCGAAAAATCCACGGTTGTCGCACTCGAAAGCCAGCAGGGCAGGCGCATCGGCCAAGGTGGGCGGCGTCAGGGTGAAGGGCAGCATGTCGGGGTTCCGGCGGGGTTCACCCGCCGGATTCTGCGCGTGGCCGCTCAGCGGGCCACCACCACCTTGCCGATCATGTCGCCGGCTTCGACCAGGGCATGGGCCCGGCGCAGGCCGGCAGCGTCCAGGCCCTGGATCAGGCGGGTGCGGGTGTGCCGCAAGCTGCCTTCATCCACCAGTTCGGCCACGCGGCGCAGCAGCGCATGCTGGCGCTCCAGGCTGCGGGTGTTGAAGATGGGTCGCGTGTACATGAGCTCCCAGTGCACCGAAATCGACTTGGCCTTGAGCGGGCCGATGTCCAGGCCCACGGGGTCGTCGATGAGCGCGAACCGGCCCTCGGGCCGCAACACCTGGGCAATCTGTGGCAGATGGCGGGCGCTGTGGTTGAGGCCGGCCACATGGCTCACGTAGCTGAGGCCCAGTGCCGCCAG
>Ga0228698_1001733_pt1 | contig 10152 bp, 6 predicted proteins | sample McNCre117_Aug_MG_FD_178015 | JGI IMG/M metagenome (GOLD analysis project Ga0228698, IMG submission 178015) | Freshwater microbial communities from McNutts Creek, Athens, Georgia, United States - 1-17_Aug_MG | ecosystem: Environmental > Aquatic > Freshwater > Creek | place: USA: Georgia...
GCCGCCGCAGGCCGCCAGGCCGGCCGCGGCCACCGACAGGGCCAGCACGCGCAACGAGCGCCAACGCAGGCCGTCTCCGGCCGGGGCTGCTGGACGGGCGGGCGCCGGGGCGCCAGGAAGGGCAGGGCGGTCAGACATGGTGCGACGGGATGGGTGAATGTTTCTATTTCGACGTGAAACGAGTTTCACCGACACCTCAGGCCGGGCTCCACCCCTCTGTCGAGGGAGGGGCGGCGTTTGACCGGGCCGCCCGGGCCGCGCCACACGGGCCCGCTGTTGCGCGGATCACGCGCCGACGGCAAGGCCATCGGCCAAGGCGCTTGAATTGCGCTGGCACAAGCGTGAAGATGGGCTCGTCCCCCCCGCCTTTTCCCGCGACTGAACCTGCCGCCCCGGGGGCACTCTGAGCTTCATCGACGCCAACTTTTTCACGCCCGGGCACCCGCCGGGCGCGCCGTTCCAGCGCTGTTGCATCGGCCCGGCCACCCGGCCCCCGGCCACGGCCCACCGGACAGCTTTGATCACGCCCTGCCGCCCCCTGCGGAGCGCGATCAAAACTTTCCTGCAGGCTTCCCGTGCCGCCCCGGCCACCCCCGGTGTGCGGCGTGCATTCAACCAGCCCGGAGGTGTCCCATGGACGTGATCAGCCACTTTGCCGCGCGATACGAGCGCACCCGCGAGGAAGAGCTTTCCCTCGAGGAGTACCTGGCCGAGTGCAAACGCAACCCGCTGGCGTTCGCCACCGCGGCCGAGCGCATGCTGCAGGCCATCGGCGAGCCCCGCACCGTGGACACCCGCAACGACCCGCGCCTGTCGCGCCTGTTCGCCAACAAGGTCATCAAGATCTACCCGGCCTTCGCCGAGTTCTACGGCATGGAAGACGCCATCGAACAGGTGGTCTCGTACTTCCGCCACGCCGCCCAGGGCCTGGAAGAAAAGAAGCAGATCCTCTACCTGCTGGGCCCGGTGGGCGGCGGCAAGAGTTCCATCGCCGAGCGCCTGAAGGCGCTGATGGAGCAGGTGCCGTTCTACGCGATCAAGGGCTCGCCGGTGAACGAGTCCCCGCTGGGCCTGTTCGACCCGGCCGAGGACGGCCCGCTGCTCGAAAAGGAATACGGCATTCCGCGCCGCTACCTGCAGCGCATCATGTCGCCCTGGGCCGTCAAGCGGCTGGAAGAGTACGGCGGCGACATCCGCAAGTTCCGCGTGGTCAAGCGCCACCCCAGCATCCTCAAGCAGGTGGGCATCGCCAAGACCGAGCCGGGCGACGAGAACAACCAGGACATCTCGTCCCTGGTCGGCAAGGTCGACATCCGCAAGCTCGAGACCTTCGCGCAGGACGATCCCGACGCCTACAGCTACAGCGGCGGCCTGTGCCTGGCCAACCAGGGCCTGCTCGAGTTCGTCGAGATGTTCAAGGCGCCGATCAAGGTGCTGCACCCACTGCTGACGGCCACGCAGGAAGGCAACTTCAAGGGCACCGAAGGCTTCGGCGCCATCCCCTTCGACGGCGTGGTGCTGGCCCACTCCAACGAGAGCGAGTGGAAGACCTTCCGCAACAACAAGAACAACGAGGCCTTCCTCGACCGCATCTACATCGTCAAGGTGCCCTACTGCCTGCGCGTGTCCGAAGAGGTGAAGATCTACGAGAAGCTGATCCGCGGCTCCTCGCTGGCCGAGGCCACCTGCTCACCGGGCACGCTCAAGATGATGGCCCAGTTCGCGATGCTCACCCGCCTGAAGGAGCCCGAGAACAGCACGCTGTACTCGAAGATGCAGATCTACGACGGCGAGAACCTCAAGGACACCGACCCGCGCGCCAAGAGCTACCAGGAGTACCGCGACTACGCGGGGGTGGACGAAGGCATGTCGGGCATCTCCACCCGCTTCGCCTACAAGATCCTCTCCAAGGTCTTCAACTTCGACTCCACCGAGGTCGCGGCCAACCCGGTGCACCTGATGTACGTGCTCGAGCAGCAGATCGAGCGCGAGCAGTTCCCGGCCGAGACCGAGCAGAAGTACGTGGCCTTCATCAAGGAGGTGCTGGCCCCGCGCTATGCCGAGTTCATCGGCAAGGAGATCCAGACCGCCTACCTCGAGTCCTACTCCGAGTACGGCCAGAACATCTTCGACCGCTACGTCACCTACGCCGACTACTGGATCCAGGACCAGGAGTACCGCGACACCGACACCGGCGAGGTCTTCGACCGCGTGGCGCTCAACGGCGAGCTGGAAAAGATCGAGAAGCCCGCGGGCATCAGCAACCCCAAGGACTTCCGCAACGAGATCGTCAACTTCGTTCTGCGCGCCCGCGCGCAGAACGCAGGCAAGAACCCGGTGTGGACGTCCTACGAGAAGCTGCGCACGGTGATCGAGAAGAAGATGTTCTCCAACACCGAGGAGCTGCTGCCGGTGATCAGCTTCAACGCCAAGGCCAGCGCCGACGAGGCCCGCAAGCACGAGGACTTCGTCAACCGCATGGTCAACAAGGGCTACACGCCCAAGCAGGTGCGCCTGCTGTGCGAGTGGTACCTGCGCGTGCGCAAGAGCTCCTGAGGCTCCTGCGGCCCGGCCCGGGCCGGCCGGCGTGAAGCCCCTTTTCGGGCCCACGCCGCCACCGGGCCGCCCCTGACCCCACCGAGAGGCGCCATGATCCAGCAGATCATCGACCGCAGGCTGTCCGGCAAGAACAAGTCGGTCGGCAACCGCGAGCGCTTCCTGCGCCGCCACAAGGAGCAGATCCGCGAAGCCGTGCGCCGCGCCGTCGACGGCCGCGGCATCCGCGACCTGGCCCAGGGCGAGGACGTGCACATCCCCAAGCGGGATCTGAACGAACCCGTGTTCAGCCACGGCCCCGGCGGCACGCGCGAAGCCGTGCACCCGGGCAACCAGGAATACGTCACCGGCGACCGCGTCAAGCGCCCGCAAGGCGGGCAGGGCGGCGGCGGCGGCGGCGGCCAGGCCAGCGATTCCGGCGAGGGGGACGACGACTTCGTCTTCCACCTCAGCAAGGAAGAGTTCATGCAGGTCTTCTTCGACGACCTGGCCCTGCCCAACCTGACCCGCACCCAGCTGGCCGAAGTCCCGGAATACAAGACCCACCGCGCCGGCCTCACCAGCGACGGCACGCCGTCCAACCTGCACATCGTGCGCAGCATGCGCGGCGCGCTGGGCCGTCGCATCGCGCTGGGCCAAGGCTCACGGCGTGAGCTTCACGAGGCCGAGGATCAACTCGCGGCCCTGGTGCGCAGCGGCGCCACCGACGAGGTCACGCTGAAGCTGCGCAGCGAACTCGAAGCGCAGATCCATGCGCTCAAGGCCCGCCTGCAGCGCATCCCCTTCCTCGACCCGATCGACCTGAAGTTCCGCAGCCGCGTTCGCGTGGCCGTGCCCAGCACGCGCGCGGTGATGTTCTGCCTGATGGACATCTCGGGCTCGATGGACGAACAGCGCAAGGAGCTCAGCAAGCGCTTCTTCATCCTGCTGTACCTGTTCCTCACGCGCCACTACGAGAAGATCGAGGTGGTCTTCATCCGCCACCACACGCAGGCGGCCGAAGTCGACGAACAGAACTTCTTCCACGCCACCGAGACCGGCGGCACCGTGGTCTCCAGCGCCCTGGTGCTGATGGACGAGATCATCCGCCAGCGCTACCCCACCAGCGAGTGGAACATCTACGGCGCCCAGGCCAGCGACGGCGACAACTGGCACCACGACAGCGGCCGCTGCCGCGAGCTGCTGATGGACAAGATCCTGCCCGCCTGCCGCTACTTCGCCTACGTGCAGGTGGCCGACCCCGAGCAGAACCTGTGGGAGGAATACGCCCGCGTGGCCGAGGCCGTGCCGCACTTCGCGATGCGCAAGGCCACGGCCGCGGCCCAGATCTACCCGGTGTTCCGTGAGCTGTTCAAGAAGGAAGGGAAGACCGCATGACCTTCAACGAGAACCGCCGCGCGGTGGGCCGCGGCGCCCGCCCCGACGAGTACGGCGGCCGCCGCCACCGCCTGCCCCCCACCCAGATCGCCCCGGTGGCCGAGCGCCCGGCCCAGCCCCTGCCCGCGCCCAGCGACTGGACCTTCGAGCTGATCCACCAGTACCACGAGGTCATCCGCGCCACGGCCGAGCGCTTCGGCCTGGACACCTACCCGAACCAGCTCGAGATCATCACCAGCGAGCAGATGATGGACGCCTACGCCAGCGTGGGCATGCCGGTCAATTACCGCCACTGGAGCTACGGCAAGGAGTTCATCGCCACCGAGAAGAACTACAAGCGCGGCCAGATGGGCCTGGCCTACGAGATCGTCATCAACTCCGACCCCTGCATCAGCTACCTGATGGAGGAGAACACCCTGGCCATGCAGGCCCTGGTGATCGCCCACGCCGCCTACGGCCACAACAGCTTCTTCAAGGGCAACTACCTGTTCCGCATGTGGACGGATGCCTCGTCCATCATCGACTACCTGGTCTACAGCAAGCACTACATCGCCGAGTGCGAAGAGCGGCACGGGCTCGACGCGGTCGAACAGCTGCTCGACTCCTGCCACGCGCTGATGAACCACGGCGTGGACCGCTACCGCCGCCCCAGCAAGCTGAGCCTCGCGGCCGAGCAGGCCCGCCGCACCGACCGCGAAGCCTACGCGCAACTGCAGGTCAACGACCTCTGGCGCACCCTGCCGCGCAAGGCCGGGGCCGACGAGGCCGCCGCCCCCGAACGCCGCTTCCCGGCCGAGCCGCAAGAGAACCTGCTGTACTTCATCGAGAAGAACGCCCCCCTGCTCGAGCCCTGGCAGCGCGAGGTGGTGCGCATCGTGCGCAAGATCGCCCAGTACTTCTACCCGCAGCGGCAAACGCAGGTGATGAACGAAGGCTGGGCCACGTTCTGGCACCACCGCCTGCTCAACACCATGTACGACGACGGCTACCTGGCCGACGGCATGATGATCGAGTGGCTCAAGTCCCACACCAACGTGATCGCCCAGCCCCCGGTGGGCTCGCGCGCCTACAGCGGCCTGAACCCCTACGCGCTGGGCTTCGCGATGTACACCGACATCCAGCGCATCTGCGAGCACCCCACGGACGAAGACCGCGAGTGGTTCCCCGACATCGCGGGCGCCCCCTGGCTGCCGACGCTGGATCACGCGATGCGCAACTTCAAGGACGAGAGCTTCATCGGCCAGTACCTGTCGCCCCACCTGATGCGCGAGTTCCGGCTGTTCGCCGTGCTCGATGACGAGACCCGGCCCGAACTCGAGATCTCGGCCATCCACGACGACAACGGCTACCGCCGCCTGCGCGAGGCCTTGTCGCGGCAGTACGACCTGTCCGCACGCGAGCCCAACATCCAGGTGTGGAACGTCAACGTGCGCGGTGACCGCTCGCTGACCTTGCGCCACACCCAGCACCAGAACCGGCCGCTGGGCGACAGCGCCCAAGAGGTGCTCAAGCACGTGGCCCGGCTGTGGGGCTTCGACGTGCACCTGGAAAGCGTCAACGACCAGGGCCGCACCACGCGGCAGTGGACGGTGGAGCCGCCACGGCACTGATCAACAGGCTCATCCGTTGAGCCTGTTGATCAACCCGGCCGGAAGATCTTCCCCGGGTTCAGCGTGCCGTGCGGGTCCAGCGCGGCCTTGATCCGGCGCATCAGGGCCACCGCGCCTTCGCCGGCCTCGTCCACCAGGAAGCCCTGCTTGTGCAGGCCGATGCCGTGCTCGCCGGTGCAGGTGCCGCCCGCGGCAATGGCGCGCGCCACCAGGCGCGCGTTGAGCTGCTCGGCCAGCTCGCGCTCGGCCGGCAGGGCCGGGTCGATCAGGTAGGCGATGTGGAAGTTGCCATCGCCCACATGGCCCACCAGGAAGTGCGGCAGGCCGTCCGCCTCGGCCTCGGCCAGCGCCGCCGTGACGCCCTCGGCCAGCCGTGAGATCGGCACGCAGCTGTCCGTGGTCACGGCCCGGCAGCCCGGGCGCAACTGCAGGCCCGACAGGTAGGCATGGTGGCGCGCGGTCCACAGCCGCGTGCGCTCCTCGGGGGTGGTGGCCCACTGGAAGGCCGTGCCGCCCAGTTCGTCGGCGATCGCCTGCACCTGGGCCGCCTGCTCCTGCACGCCCGCAGCGCTGCCGTGGAACTCCATCAGCAGCATCGGTTGCTCGGCCAGGCCCAGGCGGTCGTGGGCGTTCACCGCGCGCACCGCGTTCACGTCCAGCAGCTCGCAGCGCGCGATCGGGATGCCCGACTGGATCACCGCGATCGTGGTGTCCACCGCCGCCTTCACGTCGGGGAACGAGCAGATGGCCGCGGCCACGCTCTCGGGCAGCGGGTGCAGCTTCAAGGTCAGCTCGGTGATCACGGCCAGCGTGCCCTCGCTGCCCACCAGCAGGCGCGTCAGGTCGTAGCCGGCGCTGGACTTGCGCGCCCGCGTGCCGGTGCGGATCACCTCGCCGTCGGCCATCACCGCCGTCAACCCCAGCACGTTCTCGCGCATCGTGCCGTAGCGCACCGCGTTCGTGCCCGAAGCCCGCGTGGCGGCCATGCCGCCCAGCGTGGCGTCGGCGCCGGGGTCGATGGGGAAGAACAGGCCCAGGTCCTTGATCTCGCGGTTGAGCTGCAGCCGGCTCACGCCCGCCTGCACCCGCACCGTCAGGTCCTCGGGCTCGACCGACAGCACCCGGTTCATGCGCGACAGGTCCAGGCTGATGCCGCCCTGCACGGCCAGCAGGTGCCCCTCCAGCGAGGTGCCTGCGCCATAGGGGATCACCGGCACGCGGTGCGCGTCGGCCAGCGCCAGCACCGCGGCCACGTCCTCGGTGCTCTCGGCAAACACCACGGCCTGCGGCGGGGCCACGTCGAACGGGGATTCGTCCCGCCCGTGCAGCTCGCGCACCGCGCGCGCCTGGGTGAAGCGCGGGCCCAGGCGGGCGGACAGGGCCTCGGCCAAGGGGGCGGGCAGGGCGGCCTCGGTGCCGGCGGCCGGTACGTCATCTGCATTCATCATGAACCCATTCTGACCCATCCCACGCCTTGTGGACGCGCCCCGCCCAAGCCCCCCCGGCACCCACAGAACAAGGGATGCCGGCGGGCGGGCCGGCTTTGAAGATGCGGTCACCGCAGGCCAGGCGGGCACCCGCACCGCCGGCCCCGGCCTTCATCACGATCCACCCGTCACGAGGAGATTCCCATGTCCTTCACCCTCCGTTCCTGGCTGACCGCCGCCGCGGCCACCCTGCTGGTGGCCGGCCCGGCCGCCCAAGCCGCCGCGCTGACCCCGTCCCAAGCGCAGGCGCAGGCGCGCGTCGGCGCCGCGCTGGCCCGCTCGGCCCAGGCGATCACGCCCCAGCAACTGACGCAGATGCCCGCCGGCATCCGCCAGGCCTTCCTGAAGGCGCGCATGGCGCAGCAGAAGGCCGCGGCCGCGACCAATGACGGCCTGGACCACGTGCCGCCCACGCTCACCGCGATCCAGACCAGCCCGCCGGTCAACACCGCCGGGGACAACTTCATGGCCAAGTTCAAGCTGCAACTGGCCGACAGCTTCTCGGGTGTCGCCAGCGCGTGCGTGACCGTCAGCAGCCCCGGCGGCATCTACTACGGCACCTGTCACTCGAGCCTGCCCAGCCACAATCTGTCGGCCAACCTGGGTCTGGAGCTCGGCAGCGTGGAGCCGGGGACCTGGTCCGTGGTGGAAGTGGATGTCTGGGACGCCGCCGGCAACTGGGCCGGGTACTACGGCGACAGCCTGGCCCCGTTCGGGAACCTGAACTTCGAGGTCAAGAGCCCGCGTTGGTACGGGAACGACTCGGTCGCGCCGACCATTTCCTTGGGCACGGTGCTGACCCCCACGCTGTCGCTGAGCAGCCATGCCAAGGGCACCAACAACGCCCCGTACGCGGCCGTGACGCTCAGCGTGGCCGACCAAGGCTCGCCCACCGCCTCCGGGATCCGCTCCGCCGGCGCCTATTTCTGCACCCCGGACACCTGGTACTGCCTCTACACCAGCGCCGACGACTCCGTCTATCGCCACGGCTCGGAGGACCTCAAGGCCTTCACCCAGCTCCCCACCTGGTACCTGATCCCCGGGGACTACCAGCTGTACTACGCCTGGGTGGTCGACTTCCATGGCAACTCCACGTACTACACGAGCACCTTCTTCGGCGGCGAAACCGACATGAGCACCCTGTTCCCCGCCGGCTCCACGATCACCCTGACCCCGTGATCGCCGGCCACCGGCCCAGCGCCCGCCCCGCTGAAGAGTGATTCGACCTCAGCCAGCGGGACTGCGAACCGGCCTCGGTGCCGGCGGCCGGTGCGCCCTCCGTCTTCATCATGAACCCCATGCAGGCACTGCGGGCCCGGCGGACATCCGCGCCGCGGGCCCCGGTCGCCAGCAGGATCCTGCCGTCCCGAGGAGAACCCCATGTCTTTCACGCTCCGTTCCTGGCTGACCGCGGCTGCGGCCAGCCTGCTGGTTGCTGGCCCAGCCGCCCACGCCGCTGCGTCGTCCGCAGCCAGCGCGCAGGCTCAGGCGCGCATAGGCGCCGCGCTGGCCCGCTCAGGCCAGGCGACCACCCCCGAGCGCCTGAGGCAGATGCCCGCCGGCATCCGCCAAGCCTTCCTGAAGGCGCGCATGGCGCAGCAGAAGGCCGCAGCCACCAATGATGGCCTGGACCACGTGCCGCCCACGCTCACCGCGATCCAGACCAGCCCGCCGGTCAACACGGCCGGCGACAACTACATGGCCAAGTTCAAGCTGCAATTGGCGGACAGCTACTCGGGCGTCTCCCTTGTCTGCATATGGATCACGAGCCCCAGCGGCAGGAATGACAACGGAACATGCAACGACACAGGGCTCCCGACGCAGAAGGTTTCCATTTCATTGGGTATCCAACCAGGGACCACGGAAGCAGGCTCATGGAGCGTGAATCAAGTCGCCATCTGGGACGCCGCGGGCAACGTCAGCATGTACGACAGCCAAGACCTCAGCGCGTTCGGCGACCTGCACTTCGACATCAAGAGTCCGGTCAGGTACCAGGACGACACCGTCGCCCCAGCCTTCATCTCCGGCTTGTTGCTGACCCCGACCCTCTCCCTCAGCAGCCATCCCCGAGGCACCACCAGTGACCCGTATCTCGGTGCGCGGTTCAGCGTTGCCGATCAGGGCTCACCACGCGCCTCCGGCCTCAAGTCCTTCTACGCCGTCTTCTGCCTGTTGAACATGTCGTATTGCGTAGACATCTCCCACCTCGACACGGTCTATCGACACGCGGCAGAGACAGTCATCGCCGGGACCCAGGTGCTTCCTGGCAATCTCGTCCCTGGCGAATACCAGCTGTACTACACCTACGTCAACGACCACTTCGGCAATTACCACCACGACATCAGCACCCTCTTCGGCGGCGACACCGACATGAGCACCCTGTTCCCCGCCGGCGCCACGATCACCCTGACCGAGTGATCGACCGACGTCACGCCGCGCGCGCATGCGCGTGATTGCGCCCGCGCAGCCCCCGCCCCCGACCGCCCTGCCCCCGCCAGGGCCTCGGGGGCGGCCCTACACTCTGGCCCCATGGCCAATCGACTCACTCAGATCGCCACCCGCACCGGCGACGACGGCAGCACCGGGCTCGGCGACGGCTCCCGCGTGCCCAAGACCCACCTGCGCATCGCCGCGATGGGCGACGTGGACGAACTCAACTCCCACCTCGGCGTGCTGCTGGCCGAGCCGCTGCCCGACGACGTGCGGCAACTGCTGGTGATGATCCAGCACGAGCTGTTCAACCTGGGCGGCGAGCTCTCCATCCCCGGCTACACGCTGCTGAAGGACGAGGCCGTGGCCGCGCTCGATGACGCGCTGGCCACGCACAACACCACGCTGCCGCGCCTGGTGGAGTTCATCCTGCCCGCGGGCACGCGCAGCGCCTCGCTGGCCCACGTGGCCCGCTCGGTGGCCCGCCGGGCCGAACGCGCGGTGATCGCCGCGGCCGCCGGCGGCGAGGCCATCAACCCGGCCCCGCGCCTGTTCCTCAACCGCCTCAGCGACCTGCTGTTCGTGCTGGCCCGCGTGCTCAACCGCGCCAACCTGGACGGCCTGGGCGGCGACGACGTCTACTGGGCCAGCGCCCGCGTGGCCGCCCAGCAGGGCACGGACTCCGCCGCCGA
>Ga0228698_1001734_pt1 | contig 10150 bp, 9 predicted proteins | sample McNCre117_Aug_MG_FD_178015 | JGI IMG/M metagenome (GOLD analysis project Ga0228698, IMG submission 178015) | Freshwater microbial communities from McNutts Creek, Athens, Georgia, United States - 1-17_Aug_MG | ecosystem: Environmental > Aquatic > Freshwater > Creek | place: USA: Georgia...
CGGGGCGAGCGGCTCGACCCCGCGCTGGCCCTGCCGCTGTACGTGCGCGACAAGGTGGCCCAGACCACCGCCGAGCGCGAGGCCACCCGGCGCGCCGCGGCGGGCGAGGTGCCGGCATGACGCGACCGCTGACCCCTTCGGCGGCGGCGTCGGCCGGGACCGCCAGCACCCAGGGCGTGCCGCGGCTGCTGCCGATGCAGGTCGGCCACCTCGACGCGGTGATGGCCATCGAGGTGCAGGCCTACCCCTTTCCCTGGAGCCGCGGCAACTTCGTTGACTCGATCGCCTCGGGCTACTGGTGCCAGTGCCTGTGCGCGCCCGACGGCACGGTGCTGGGCTACATGATCGTGATGGCGGGGCTCGACGAGCTGCACCTGCTGAACGTCACCGTCTCGCCGACCCAGCAGGGGCAGGGCCATGCGCTGCTGATGCTGCAGGCGCTGGACCTGCACGGGCGCCGCGTGGACGCGCACTGGCTCTGGCTGGAGGTGCGGCCGAGCAACCTGCGCGCGCGCTCGATCTACGAGCGCTTCGGCTTCGAGCAGGTCGGCCTGCGGCGCAGCTACTACCCCGCCGCGGGCGGTCAACGCGAGGACGCGCTGGTGCTGCGTCGCGCCGTCGAGCCGCCGGACCCGGGCTGGGGAGCGCCGCGATGAGCGACGCCACGCCCACCGACAGCGCCCCGCGCTGGAGCGAGCGCCAGCTCGCGATGCTCGACGCCATGGGCCTGCGGCTGTGGCTGCCGCAGCCCACCGCACGGCCCGCGGTTTCCCCCGCGGAAATCGCCGCGGCGCCGACTTTGCCCGTCGAGGCGGTCCCGCCGCCGCCGCCGGCCCTCGCTCCCGTGGCCGCACCGCAGCGGTCATCTCCTCCCATTGCTCCGGCCGTCGCTCCGGCTGCGACTGCGGCCTCGTCACGTCCTCCCGCTGTGGCGGAGGGGCTCGGCGCGCGGCCGATCGGCGTGGCCGCGATGGGCTGGCCGGAATTGCGCGAGGCGGTCGCCGGCTGCCGGGCTTGCTCGCTCTGCGAATCGCGCCGCCAGACCGTGTTCGGCGTCGGCCACGAGCAGGCCCAGTGGATGCTCGTCGGCGAGGCGCCGGGTGAGCAGGAGGACCGGCTGGGCGAGCCCTTCGTCGGCAAGGCGGGCCAGCTGCTGGACGCCATGCTGCGCGCCGTGGGCCTGACCCGCGAGGCCGCCGAGGCGGATCGGCAGGTCTACATCGCCAACGTGCTCAAGTGCCGCCCGCCCGCCAACCGCAACCCCGAGCCGCAGGAGGTGGCGCAGTGCGAGCCCTTCCTGACGCGCCAGGTGGCGCTGGTGGCGCCGAAGCTGATCCTGGCGATGGGCCGCTTCGCGGTGCAGTCCCTGCTCGGCAGCCAGGAGCCCATCGGCCGCCTGCGCGGGCGCGTGCACCGCTACCACGGCGTGCCGGTGGTGGTGACCTACCACCCAGCCTACCTGCTGCGCAATCCGCTCGACAAGGCCCGCGCCTGGGACGACCTCTGCCTGGCGCGCGAGGTGCTGGCGCAGGCCGAGTCGGGCGACCCCGCCGGCGCAGCCTGAGAACCGTCGTCGGTTTTCAGGCGCCACGCCGTCAAGGCGAGGCGTGCGTGCCCAGGTAGCGCTTGCGCCAGAAGTAGATCCCCAGGCCACCGCCGATCAGCGCCATCGTCGCCGCGGCGATCCACACCCCGGTGCTGCGGTGAATCAGCGGCAGGCCGTCGAAGTTCATGCCGAAGAAGCCGGTGATCAGGTTCAGCGGCAGGAAAATGGCGGTGAGCACCGTCAGCGTGCGCATGATGTCGTTGGTGCGCTGGCCCTGGGCCGAGAAGTGCATCTGCACCGCCGATTCGGCCGAGGCCTGCAGCCGCCGCACATGGCTGAGCACGCGTTCGATGTGCTCCTGCACGTCGCGTGAGCGCAGCCGCAGCAGCTCGCGCTCGCGCGCCGCCCGCGGGTCGGGCTCGGCCGGCCATTCGCCCAGCGCGTCCAGCCACTCCTGCACCGCACCGTGCTGGTCCTCGCAGACGTCCTCGAGCAGGTGCAGCGTGTTGCGCGATTCCAGCAGGGCCTGCCAGTTCACCCGCCGGTTGCGTGGGCCGAGCAGGTCCTGCTGCAGTGTCGTGAGCTGGCGCGTCAGCAGCCGGCGCAGCTGCAGGTAGCTGTCGACCATGTGGTTGACCACGCGCAGCATCAGGTCGGCCGGGCTGTTGGGCAGGCGCCCGCCGAAGCCGGACTGCAGCAGCTTGGTCGCGAAGACGTCGCGCACCTGGCAGTCGGTGGGGTGCACCGACAGCAGCAGGCGGTCGAACACGACGAAGCCCACCGGGCTGGTGTCGATCGCGCGCAGCGCCTGCATGGCGCTGCTCACCGTGCCATGGTCCTCGTCGAGGAAGAGGCCGTCGCTGCCCGGCGCAGCGGCCAGGCGGCGGAACACCAGCATGTCGTAGTCGCTGGTGTAGTCGAAGTGCGAGGGCAGCTGCGGGTTCAGCAGGTCGGAAACGTGCAGATCGACCAGCTGCACGCCGGTCCAGCGCTGGAGTGCGTCCTGGAGCGCCCCCGCCTGCAGCTCGAACTCGCGCCGCGCCGGGGCCACCCAGAGGTAGCCGCGCGGCGGCAGCTCGTGGGGCAGCGCGTCGAGCTCGGTGCAGCCCTCGTCGAAAAGGAAGATGCGCATGCGGCGCGGCGGGCCGGGTTCAGCCCTGGCGCAGCAGCCGGGCGGCATCGAGCGCGAAGTAGGTCAGGATGCCGTCGGCCCCGGCGCGCTTGAAGGCCAGCAGCGACTCCATCATCACCGCGTCGTGGTCGAGCCAGCCGTTCTGGGCGGCGGCCTTGAGCATCGCGTACTCGCCGCTGACCTGGTAGGCGAAGGTGGGCACGCGGAACTCGTCCTTCACGCGGCGCACGATGTCCAGGTACGGCATGCCGGGCTTGACCATCACCATGTCGGCGCCCTCAGCCAGGTCCAGCGCCACTTCGCGCAGCGCTTCGTCGCTGTTGCCTGGGTCCATCTGGTAGACCTTCTTGTTGCTCTTGCCCAGGTTGCCGGCCGAGCCCACCGCGTCGCGGAAGGGGCCGTAGAAGGCGCTGGCGTACTTGGCGCTGTAGGCCATGATGCGGGTGTGGATGAAGCGGTGTTCCTCCAGCGCGCGGCGGATCGCGCCGATGCGCCCGTCCATCATGTCGCTCGGGGCGACGATGTCCACGCCGGCTTCGGCCTGCACCAGCGCCTGCTGCACCAGCACCTCGATGGTCTCGTCGTTGAGCACGTAGCCGCTGTCGTCGATCAGGCCGTCCTGACCATGCGAGGTGTAAGGGTCGAGCGCCACGTCGGTCATGACGCCCAGATCCGGGAAGCGCTTCTTCAGCTCGCGCACCACCTGGGGCACGAGGCCTTCGGGGTTGGCGGCCTCGCGGCCGTCGGGCGTCTTGCCGGCGCTGCCCAGGACCGGGAACAGCGCCATGACCGGAATGCCCAGCGCGACGCATTGCTCGGCCACTGGCAGCAGCTGGTCCAGGCTGCGGCGCTGCACGCCGGGCATCGAGGCCACGTCCTGCACCAGCCCCTGGCCTTCGAGCACGAACACCGGATAGATCAGGTCCGACGGCGACAGGCGGTGCTCGCGCACCAGGTCACGCGTGAAGGCATCACGGCGCAGGCGGCGCGGGCGGTTCAGGGGGTGGCTGGCGGGAGGGAGCATCGCAGGGTTCCGGTGAACGACGGTTGGGGCGCGTTGGCGCCCCGGCAACGCCGCCTTTATACGCTCACGCGCTGCGATTTTCGTGGCGTCGATCACCCGAACGCCCGGGCGATGGCGTTGTGGTGCGTCGGTCCTTGACCATGGGCAGACTGGAGGTGCTAAACTCATTCCTGAATGACGTGCCTCCCGGCACTCATTCCCTGCTTTTCCTCCCTGAGCAGGTGCCTTACCGTGTTGACAGCGTTAAGGCTTTGCAGCCCCAGCCCAAAGCTGGGGCTCTTTTTTTGTCCGCGTGATGTTCCTACCGCTTGGGAACTGTGCTGCAACGTGGCGCCCCGATCCGTCTCGCACCCGGTGGCGACCGCGAGGGTCACCCTCAAATGACACGCGCAGGCCTGCGCACCTGTCGGGCCACTCGCCTCCGGATGCGCTGACTGTCAATGGGCATGACAATACGATGACGTCATCGCATGACGTGAAGATGACGAATTCGGAGTTTTCCACCCCCGGACTAGGGGGTGCTCCGCCCGCTCACCGTCCGGCGCGTGCAATCGGGGTCGGACGGATCGCGCCGCCCAATCCAGGGTGTCCCACGTCGTGTGAGGAGGTCACCTCGATCGAGTCGAGTTGGGTCGGTTGGGTGGCGTTCAGCTCGTCGAACCAGGTGGAACGCGGCGGATCCTTCTGACCGCGCAGGGAGTCGTTGGCCTCGATGTCGCTCGGGGCGGGTCCTCGCGCACGGCCCGGGCCGAAGCGCACCGGAGTCAGCGGGCTGGTGTCCGGTCCCTGATCCATCTGCGGCTCCAGGGGCGGGAGGACCGATTCGGGTGTGAACGCCCGGCGAACGGCCGCTGGATCGGGCAGCAGCGATTCGTTCCACAGATGAACGGGAATGCCAGCGGCGCTCAGGACCCGTTCCAGGCGGGCGTGCCGCTTGCGCGCCCGTTCGGACAGCACCCGGTCGGGTTGCCGCAGTTCGATCACGGCGATCACGTTGGACGACGTATCGCAGACCATCAGGTCCACGCAGACGTGACCGATCCGGCGCTGCCACTCCAGATAGGAGTAGCGTGTGGGCACCCTGATGAAGTGGGAAATGGGCACCTGGGCCAGCACCATGTGTTGGGGCAGTGCCTGGCGCAGCAGGTCCAGGGCGCGTTGGTGCTTGCTGGTCAGCACCCGGGTGGCCTCGGGCGGCCAGCCGATCAACGTGTCCACCGCGTCCAGGGTCCGTGGCCGACTCACCGCCGTGGTGCTCTCTTGCCCATGCTGCCAGCGCCGCCAAGCCCAGAGCAGTAGGGCGGCCACCACGCCACCGATCACGAGCAGGCGCAGGTTGCCAGAGCCAATAAATGAGAAATCCATCACGGCAAAGTAATCGTGTCCGTGACCCCCGTCAATCCCGTACGGTCGACGAGGTTGTAACAAAACCCGTGCCGGCCACCTCAAATCGCTGGCTGGAGGCTTATGGAGGTCTTGCTGGCTGGCGCTGTTGGCAACGTCACACGGTCACGAGGTGGGCGCGCACCGAAGTACGTCACATCCCCATGCCTGGGAAGCCGCCCTTCTTGAGCCCGCCCATGCGCTTCATCATCTTCATCAGGCCGCCGCCCTTCATCTTCTTCATCACGTCGCGCATCTGCTCGAACTGGTTGAGCATGCGGTTGACGTCCTGAACCTGCACGCCCGATCCGGCGGCGATGCGGCGTTTGCGGCTGGCCTTGATCAGCTCGGGCTTGGCGCGCTCGCCGGGCGTCATCGCGTTGATCATGCCCTCCATGCGGCGCACGTCCTTCTCGGCCTTGGTCATGTCGGCCTGGCCGGCCCTGGCGGCCAGCTCGGTGGGCAGCTTGTCGAGCAGGCCCGACAGGCCGCCCATCTTCTTCATCTGGCTGATCTGGGCGAGGAAGTCGTTCAGATCAAAGGCGCTGCCGCTCTTGACCTTCTCGGCCAGCTTCTGCGCGGCCTCGATGTCGACGCCCTTTTGCACCTCCTCGACCAGCGCGAGGATGTCGCCCATGCCGAGCACGCGGCCGGCGTGGCGGTCGGCATCGAAGACCTCCAGGCCGTCGATTTTCTCGGACACGCCGGCGAACTTGATCGGCGCGCCGGTGATCGAGCGCACCGACAGCGCCGCGCCGCCGCGCGAGTCACCGTCGAGCTTGGTCAGCACGATGCCGGTCAGCGGCAGGGCCTCCTTGAAGGCGCGGGCGGTGTTGACGGCGTCCTGGCCCTGCATCGCATCGACGACGAAGAGCGTCTCGACCGGATTCAGCGTCGCGTGCAGGTCCTTGATCTCGGCCATCAGCGCTTCGTCGATCGCCAGCCGGCCGGCGGTGTCGACCAGCAGCACATCGCAGTAGTGCTTCTTGGCCCAGTCCAGCGCGGCCAGCGCGATGTCGCGCGGCTTCTGGTCCGGTGCGCTCGGGAACCACTCGGCCCCGGCCTGCTTGGTGACGGTCTTGAGCTGCTCAATGGCGGCAGGGCGGTAGACGTCCGCGGAGACGGTCAGCACCTTCTTCTTGCGCCGCTCGATCAGGTGTTTGGCCAGCTTGGCGGTGGTGGTGGTCTTGCCCGCACCCTGCAGGCCGGCCATCAGGATGACCGCCGGCGGCTGCACCGCGAGGTTGATGTCGGCGATGCCCTCGCCCATCGTCGCGGCCAGCTCCTTGTGGACGATGCCCACCAGCGCCTGGCCGGGGTTGAGCGAGCCGGCGACCTCCTGGCCGAGGGCCTTGTCCTTGACCCGGGCGATGAAGTCGCGCACGACGGGCAGGGCCACGTCGGCCTCGAGCAGGGCCATGCGCACTTCGCGCAGCATGTCCTGGACGTTCGATTCGGTGATGCGCGCCTGGCCGCGCATCGTCTTGACGAGCTTGGACAGGCGTTCTGAAAGCGCTGATGCCATGGCGGCCCCGCAAAAGGCAGGCCGCGGGCGGCCCGAAAGTACACTGTGCAGGTGATTCTATCGACCCCCCCCTCGCCCCCCTCGGATGTGCTGACGGTCTGGTCGGTCGCGCCCGCCCTGCTGGCGCTGGTCGGCTACGCGCTGAGCGCCACCCGGCGCCTGCCCTGGGCCCAACGCTGGGCGCTGCCGCTGGCCTGGGCCGCGCATGGTCTGGCGCTGCTGGCGCACCTCTTCGGCGTCGGCCTGCCTGGCAGTGGCGCACGCTTCGGCTTCGCGCCGGCGCTGTCGGCCACCGCCTGGCTGGTGGTGACGGTGCACGCGGTCGAGTCCCGTTTTGTGCCGCTGGACGGCCTGCGCCGCTGGATGGCCGCGCTGGGCGGCCTGGGTGTGCTGCTGGCGCTGGCCTTCCCGGGCGAGGGCGCGGTGCATGCCGCCTCGCCCTGGGCACCGCTGCACTGGCTGGCCGGACTGGCGTCTTATGGCCTGTTCGGCGCCGCGGTGCTGCACGCGATGCTGCTCGACCGCAGCGAGCGCGCCCTGCGCCAGCGCCAGACGCCGCCGGCCACGGGGGGGCTGCCGCTGCTGACGCTGGAGAAGCTCACCTTCCGCTTCGTGGCGGCTGGCTTCATCGTGCTGACCCTGGCGCTGGTCTTCGGCATGGGCTTCACCCCCGCCTGGCGCTGGGACCACAAGACGGTGTTCTCGCTGCTGGGGTGGGGCGTCTTCGCAGCGCTGCTGACCGGGCGGCGCGCCTTCGGCTGGCGCGGCCGGCGGGCGACGCGCTGGCTCTACGTCGGCACCGGGCTGCTGCTGCTGGCCTACGTCGGCTCGCGCTTCGTCTTCGAGGTGCTGCTGCACCGCAGCCCGGCGGGCGGCTGAGGCTGGGCACCCGCCCTGTCTTCACGCACCGAGGGAGGTTCGCACATGGCCCGACTGGTCTGGGTTCTGCTGATTGCGCTGGCGGTGGTCGCGCTGTGGCGCGGCGCGCGGCGGCGTGACGCCCGAGCCGACGCCGCGCGGCCCGGTGCGGCCGTGACGCCGACCCGGCGCGCGGCACCGCCCGAGGCGATGGTGCGCTGCGCCCACTGTGGCCTGCACCTGGCCGCGGCCGAGGCGGTGCAAGACGGTGGGCTGCGCTATTGCAGCGAGGCCCACCGCCGGGCAGGGTCCGCTCGGTCCGGCTGAGCGACGCTGGCGCGCCGATGGCTCGTCCTCCGCCTCCCCACCTCGACGGCGCGAGCACCGTGTCCGGCCTCGACGAGCCGCCGACCGAACCCGGGGCGATCGACACGGTTTCGGGGGGCGGCCTGCACCCGGAACCCCAGGTCGGGCCGATGGCGCAGGGACCGGCTGGGGGCGAGGCAGCGCCGGCCGCCGCACCGCAGGTGACCGCCTCCCCCGATGCGCCGCCGCGGGCGATCGAGGTGCCGCCGGCGTTCGCGCGCATCTTCCGCGCCTTCGTGCTCGCGCGCGGGCTGGTGGGCCTGCTGCTGGTGTTGATGCAAGGGCTGCTGGCGCTGCTGACCAGCGACAGCCCGAGCCTGCTGGCCCAGCTGATCTGCACCGCCTATGCGGGCGTCGGCCTGGTCACGCTGATCTGGACGGCGCGGCACGGCCCGCCGCTGGACGCCCCCGCCAGCCCGGGCGGCGTGCTGGGCCCGCGCTGGTGGTTGATCACCGTGGGGGTGGACCTGCTGGGCTTCGGGCTGCTGCTCTTCGTCGGCACGGTGGGGCTGAACGTGGCGGCGCTGTTCGTGCTGCCGGTGCTGATGTCGGCCACGTTGATGGAGCGCCGCCCGGCGCTGGCGGTGTCGGCCGGCGTGGTGCTGCTGCTGCTCGCGCACGCGGCGATCCAGGGGCTGGGCGCGGTGGACTTCGCGCCCCAGCTGGCCCAGGCCGGGCTGACCGGCGCAGGCATGCTGGCGATCGCCGTGCTGACCAGCGAGCTGGCCGACCGCCTGGCGCGCCAGGAGATGGCCGCTCGCAGCACGCTCGAACTGGCCCGCCAGCAGGCCCGCCTGAACCGCCTGATGATCGAGGAGATGCCCGACGGCGTGATGGTGGTGGACCGCAACGGCCGGGTGCGGGCGGCCAACCCGGCCGCCATCGCGCTGATCGGCGCCGAGCGGCAGCGCCGCTTCCTGCCCTTCGAGCTGGGGGGTCAGCCCGGCTGGCAGGCGCTGCTGGCGGCATTGCGCCAGGGCTTCGACACCGGCACCTGGCCGCAGGGCGGGCAGGAGCTGGCCGTGCAGCCGCCGGCCGTCGACGGGGCCCCGGCCGAAGAGCGGCAGCTGCGCGTGCGCATGCGCTTCACGCGCCGTCAGCGGGCCCGCGAGACCGAGGAGCTGGGCGTGCTCTTCCTCGAGGACATGCGCGTGCTGCGCGGGCGCGCCCAGCAGGAGAAGCTCGCCGCGATGGGCCGGGTGTCGGCCGGCATCGCCCACGAGATCCGCAACCCGCTGGCGGCGATCGCCCAGGCCAACGCGCTGCTGGCCGAGGACCTGACCGAGCCCGGCGCGGCGCGGCTGGCGCAGATGGTGGCCGACAACGTGCGGCGCCTGCAGCGCATCGTCGACGACGTGCTGGAGGTGGTGCCCGGCGCGCCGCTGCAGGCGCCGGTGATCGACCTGGGGCTGCAGGTCGAATCGCTGTGCGCCGAGTGGGCCCGCACCGCCGGGCTGAGCGCCAGCGCCGCCAGCCCGCTGCAGGTGGACAGCGGCAGCGAACCGCTGGCGGTGCGCTTCGACCCCGAGCACCTGCGCCGCGTGCTGATCAACCTGCTCGACAACGCGCTGCGCCACGGCAGCGGCCAGCCCCAGGCGGTGTGGGTGCGTGTGGCCGCGCTCGGGCCGCACCAGGCCAGCCTGTCGGTGGCCAGCGACGGCCGGCCCATCGCCCCGGACGTCGAGCCCTATCTCTTCGAGCCCTTCTTCTCGACGCGCAGCCGCGGCAGCGGCCTCGGCCTGTATATTTGCCGCGAACTCTGCGAGCGCTACGGCGGCAGCATCGAATACCAACCGCGGGGAGCGGGGGCGCGGCATCGCAATGCCTTCATCGTCACCCTGCCACGGCTGGCCGATGCGCCCGCACGCGGCCGCTTGATCTGAGGCCCACCGGCCGGTCCTTCGGCACCGGTCCGTTCCCTGCCTTCGTCATCCGCCTGCGCGGAGGAGCCCATGAGCGTCGCCCTGTCTCCCAGCATCCTGGTCGTCGACGATGAGCCTGATTTGCGCACGCTCTACGAGCTGTCCCTGCTGCGCGAAGGCTACGACGTCGAGACCGCCGGCGCGGTCGAAGAGGCCTGGTCGATGCTCAAGGACCGCAGCTACCAGGCCGTGATCACCGACATGCGGCTGCCCGACGGCAGCGGGCTGGACCTGCTGCAGCGACTCGAGCGGGCGGGGCGTGGCGAGCGCAGCATCGTCATCACCGCCTACGGCTCGCCCGAGAACGCGGTGCAGGCGCTCAAGGCCGGCGCCTACGACTACCTGACCAAGCCGGTGGACCTCAAGCAGTTCCGCGCCGTGGTGGCCTCGGCCC
>Ga0228698_1001735_pt1 | contig 10150 bp, 13 predicted proteins | sample McNCre117_Aug_MG_FD_178015 | JGI IMG/M metagenome (GOLD analysis project Ga0228698, IMG submission 178015) | Freshwater microbial communities from McNutts Creek, Athens, Georgia, United States - 1-17_Aug_MG | ecosystem: Environmental > Aquatic > Freshwater > Creek | place: USA: Georgia...
TGAAGGTGGGGTTCCGATTCCCCTTTTATCCTTCATCCTTCATCCCTCATCCTTTGATCAATCTGGCATCCGCGGGAAGTGATGGATGGTGCAATCGAAGCCGGTGAGTTTGGCCTCGCGGCTGTTGGTGATCTTGGCACCGGGCTGCATGATGAAGAGTCCCTCGTTGCCATCGAAGCCCATGAGGAGCGTTGTCGGCCAGGTGAAGGGCAAACTGCCTTTGCTGATGGTGGCACCGGGCATGGTGTTGAGTAGCGTGCCTTGCAAGGTGCTGTCGCGCACGAAACCATTGAAGGCGATGGCGAGGTGGTGATCGGAATAGAGCTGTCCGGCAGTGCTCTTGGTGGCACCGTCCATCATGGTGTCCACGGTGCCCTGGCTGGTGAAGTTCAGTGATTCACCGAGGACGTCAGCGGTGTCGCCGACGATGTAGAAGGGTGTCGGGTAAATGCCGAGGGCGACGGGAGTGGTGGGGGCGGCCATGAGTCAGAAAGGATGAGGGATGAGGGATGAAGGATGAAACTTCAGCAGGCGATGGTGTGCGCGTGTCAAACGCCGGGGGCGAGTTCGATCATGAAATGCATCTGTGCGGCATAGTGCTGCTGCTTGCTGTCGTCGCTCACGCTGACGGTGACGGCGGGGTGAACGATGGTGTAGATCGGCTTCCATCCTTGCCTGTCGGCTTCGGGCACGGTGGACGTGAATGCGTTGATGAGCACCTTGTCGCTGAGCGCGCGTTTGATTTCAACCATGAGCGCGGAGCATTCATCGTGCGAGACGCTGCCCGCGCGGACGAGTGTGATGCTCACGTTGATTTCGCAAATCAACGGATGTGAGTGCTCTGTGCGCTTGCCAACGAATGAGAGTTGGTTGATGTCGGGTGCATCAACGTCGATGCGGATGACCTTGCGCGGCAGTGTGGCGATGGCTTCGATGTCGTAGGCGGCGAGGGTGGCGGCATCGCTGAGGTAGGCGGCGAGGATGAGAGGGAGACGGTCTTCGGGGGGGAGCATGAGGAAGGATGAAGGAGTGTTAAAAGGATGAAGGATGAAGGATGAAGGATGAAATCCAGAGGTCGGGTTTCATACTTCATCATTCATCCTTCATCCTTGGTTCTGAAGTTGTTCGGCTTTGGCGGCGGCGCGGATGACGTGGGGGAATTCGCGCTGCATGGCTTTTTTTCGATAGACTAGGACGCTGTCGAAGCGTCGCTGGAGGTCGATTTTTGCATAAGGGGCGGCGAGCTTGAAGTGAAACGCGCAGCGGCCTTTGTTGTCCACGATCTCAGTGATGCGTCCCCAAAAAACGGCGTGGCGTTCCACCCATGGCGGGACGCCGGAGAGCTTGCCAAATTTTTCGTCACCAGCCTGCACAAATGCAGCGGCGAGCATTCCCACTTTCTTCTTTTCCTCGGCAAAAAGAGCTTCGGCTTGCGATTTGCTGATCACCCATTTGTCGATAAATTTCCACCGTCCAATATCGCGGGTGGCTCCCCCGGCTTCGCTCATGCGCCCATTTTTGAAGTTGGACTTGTGCCATCCTTTCAACTCAGCCAGGCCAGCATCCCCTTTGAAGTGGGCACGGTCTGTTCCATACACCGTGCCGTTTTTTTTCACGAAAAGGCGGACATTGGCGCTCTTTTCATAAATGCCCGATTCGAGAGCCCCTGCAATGATACCATCAGCCAAGGGAGTAAACAATCCGGCACGAGTGCCTCCTGTTGATCTCTTGCCTCCGCTGCCGAAGAGATCGCGCCAGATGGCCAGCTCCCCGCGCTTCTTTGCATCACTGGACTTGTCTCCCGCCACATCAAAACGAAACGGGGGCGTCGCCTGCACCAGACCTTTATACTTGCCGCTGGATGAGACGAGATTGCGCGCGCCTTTCACGAGCCAGGGACGCAAGGCCGCATCCAGCTTACCTGGCATCTTGTCCATGCGGCTGATGGCTTTGGCGATGGTCATCTTCATCGTGATCATGCGCGAAAGGATGAAGGATGAAGGATGAAGGATGAAGAGTGCATCAGATGACGCGGCGGGCGCGGATGGTCCAGGTGAGTTCGTGGGGTGCGTCGCCGCTGGTGGCGGTGACGAAGAAGTCGTTGCCATTCCAAGTGAGCGCGGTGTCTTTGGCTGGGCGTGTGACGAGCAGGGTTTTGCGAATGGCGATGCTGATGGTTTGCACCTGCTTCCAGCCTTGCTCGGTCATCTCGTAAGTGATGGCGCTCGGTGTCAGGGCGACTTGATAGTTGGTGCCGTTGAGGGTGATGGTGGCACCGTCGATGGCTTCATCCCAGGTGATGACTTGGGATTCGAGGGAGCGTGAGGAGTCGGCTAGAGTCATGAGCAGAGAGCGAAGAGCTAAGAGTGAAGATCAGAGGTGACGGGCTCGGGGTTGCTCGTCGAGTTGAGTGGCGATGGCGCGGAGGATGGCGGCGAGGTCGCGGTTGATCATGCCTTCGAAGGGGACGAGCTGCGGTGCGGTGTCGCCGGCGAGCCAAGTCTTCTCGTGCGTCAGGATCGAGAGAGTGACTTGGTGGGCATCGAGATCAGCGATGAAGTTGCGCTGCGCGTGCTGGCCTTCCATGCTGCTTTCGGTGATGCGTTCCATGAATGGAAGAGCGGTGTCAACGATGCTGAAAAGGTTCCATGTGGAACGAAAAGCCCGCCGCGCTGGCGAGGGCGCGACGGGCTTCGGGGTAACAACGACGGAGGAACGAGACCGAGGCTGAAAGGGTTACTTCTTTTTCTTGTCGAGTTCGGCGAGTTGAGCTTCGAGTTCGGCGATGCGTTGTTTGCCAACCTTAATCTCGTCCTCAGCGCGAGCGAGTTGATCTTCGATTGTATCCCCGCCAAGAACGATGGTGTGATGCTGATTCGGATCAGTAACAGCAACAAGTTCAGTGGCGGTGAAACCATTGTCGCCAACAAAGGTATAGCCTTCGTCGGTCTTGGTTGCCGTGCCCGCGCGCGGTGGCAGGTCTTTGTGGAAGTAGGTGGCTTTCATGGAGATGAAACGATGGGTGCGGTGAACTGTGAATTAACCAAGGAGGGTGGCGACAAACTCAGGCTTCCAGACCTTCGCCTCGTAGAAGACGACAAACTTGAGCATGTTCATGCCCATGCCTTTGTAGAGGCCCATGTCGAAGACGAGGCCGGTCTTGTCATCGTAGAGGGTGTCATGGAAGCCAGAGTCACCGCCGTCAGGCATCGCCGGTGGACGCATGCCGAGTTCGATGGCGGAGCGATGGAAGCCGATGTTGCCGGTATAGCCAGCGCCAACGGTGATGGCGTTGTTATCTGGCAGTGCGACCTTGATGCCAGGGTAGTTGAGGGTAACGACGTTGGATGCGAGCGCGCTGCCAACGACGTATTTGTTCGTGCTATCGGCAGCATACGTGATGACATCGCCCGCGAGGATGGTGCCTGAACCGGTGTCCACCGTGAGCGCGCGATCACCGATGGCGGCGGCTCCGTTGGCTAGGTAGCTGGCCCCGCTGCCTGCGGTGTGCGTGGCGATGCCAGCGGTTTCACGGATGCTGAATCCATGCAGGTTCAGCAGTTCGCCGCGACGCAACGTTGCATCGCTGCCAGCTTCGTTGACCTTGTAAAGGTTGGAGACGTTGCGAAGGTTGGTGCCTGCGCTGCTGTTGATGATGAGGCTCAACATGCCGTCATCCATCGGACAACCGTTGTCGAGAAGTATCTGGCGAAGCTGCGCGATGGTGTTGACGTTGCTCGCGAAGGGCGTGGTGCCTGCGGTGCCGATGGCGCGAGATGCACCATTTTTTGCTACGACGCCGATGCGGGCTTCGATGGTGTTGCGGAGCCCACGGATGGCCTGAGCGATAAGGTTCTGCAAACCCTGAGCGCCTGCGGTGTTCATGAGTTGCTTCATGGTTTCACCCTTCAACGGAATGTCGGCGGTGGCGACCTGGCTGAGCGTCATCGAGTCCGTCGTCGTGGTGAGGTCGGATGCGGCGGAGACAGTCATTGCAGGCGTGTAACTGGTGCCGATTGTAGGCACTGCCGTTCGCATGCTGGTGATGGTGCCGTTGATGGAGACGCCTTCAACGTTGCTGTTGATCATGACGCCTTGAGCGAAGCCGGTGGGCTCGGCTGCAACCTGATCGCGTGCAGCGTAAACGATTTCAGTGAGGCCAGTGAGTGAGATGTCGTTGGACATGGTAGTTTAGTTGGGGTGCGAGATTCGTGTGTGAGGAGGTGCGAGATTCGTGTGTGAGGAGGTGTCAATCAGTTCGCGGTGGCATCGACCAGCTTACCGCCACTGCGAACGAAGGCATTGCGCGCGGTGTGAGGAAGCTTTTGGAATTCAGTCATCGTCATTTCCTTGGCACCGTGATCCGCACTGCCACGCGATGGAAGTTTGGATTCAGGGACTCCAGCGGAAGCGAGGGCGTCGGTGATGGCGAGGGCTTTCTCGGCGGCGGCTTTCTCGGCGGCGGCGGTGAGGGCGGCTTCGTGCTGCGCGTTCAGTGCAGCGAGGGCGGACTCGTGCGAGGTCTGGCGCTCAGTGAGCGAGGCTTCCAGTTCGGTGATGCGCGCGAGGGCGGTGTCACGCTCGGTATGAGTGGTGGCAAGAGTGGCCTGCGCAGTGGCAAGTTCAGTCTTGAGATCGGCGATGATTTTGGCGGAGTTAAACATGGTGCGGATGTAGGTTCGTGGTTGCGTGTCAATGGCTGGGACTGGAGAGGAGTTGCGCGATGTATTCTTCGAGGCAGCAGGGGACGAGCTGGTCGATGATGTGGTTGTCATGGCCTTCGGAGGCGTCGAACCACTGGCCTTCCATGGCTGACTGGGGAACCTCACGCGTGGCAGTGACGGCGGCGCGGAAGTCTGCCCAGGTCTTGTTGACGTTGTCCTGCAAGAGCTTGCGTTCGCTGTCGGCAAGGGCTTTCCATTCGGCTCCCATGGTCTTGAATTCACCGGCGGAAATGCATTCAACTTTCAAGCCTTCGGCTTCATACGCGGCGGAAGCATCCATGAGGGCGATGTAAACGCCGATGCTGCCGATGGTGGCGCTCGGTGTGGCGGCGATGACATCACAGGCGGAGGCGAGCCACATGCCAGCGGAACAGCAGAGTGTATCCGTGTAGGCGTGAACCTCCTTGGTTTGCGCGAGTTCGCGGATGCGGGCGGCAGTCTCGGGGACACCGACGGTGGAACCGCCGGGGGTGTCGAAGTTGAGGACGATGGTGTTGATCTGCGGGTTGTCGCGCGCGGCGCAGAGGGCTTCATCGACATCGCGGAGATCAACGGCATCGAAGCATTCGACTTCGAAGTCGGACAAGGCCTTGTCGATGGCACCGCAGATGTGGATGACGGCGACGTTGGCGTATTGCTCGCAAAGGCATTGAGCGCGCTCGGAGCAGCATTGAGCGAAGGCGGCGGCGTTGGTGCGCGGGCGACGTTGCTGTGCGATGCGGTCTTCGTCACGGATGATGAGATCACCGCCAGTGATGCGACGTGCGAGGACGTTGCCGAAGTTGCGGAGCACGGGAGGGTGCAAGAGCAACGGACGATTGAACAACTTGGCGGAGAGGTGAACGAAGGATTTCATGAGTGTGCGGAAGTTCGTTTGTTTACCGGTAAACAAACTTTGAAGGGTCATGCGGCTGCTGCGTCGGTGGTATCTTCGGTATCGACTTCGATGTTGGCGGCGGATGGATCAGCGGCGGGGATGAGCGGGGCGAGCTGGGGTTCGAAGCGATCCGGGAAGATGCGTTCAGGGCTGAGTCGGCCCGGTGGCAGTCCGCTTTCTTCTTCGGCGCGGAGGCATTCGGCTTCGATGAATTGGACTTCGTTGATCGTTTGTTTGATCGCGCGTTTCCAAAATACTCCACGCTGTCCGTGCTCGGTGAGGTAGTTGGTTTGCCCACTGCGGAGATCGGTCAATGTGGCGGCGGCGGTGCGTCCGCCGTCGATGTCCATGGCGGCGAGGCCGATGTATTCAAGCCGGTTCCACCACTGCTCGCCGGGCTTCAAGATGGGCTGGCGAAGGCGTCCGCTTTTCATTTGCTTCGCCAGGGCCCAGACGGTGAGGCGATGCACGCGAGTCACTTGCGGCTTGCGACGCAGCAGCGTCCAGCGTTTCAATGCGGCGTTGAGGTAACGGATGCCGGGGCCGGTGACGCGGCTGATGTCCGCGATGGACTCGTAATCGAGATCGCAGGCATGACAGCAATCGGTGAGCACGGCACGCTCGAACTCGCGAAAGTTCTGTGAGGGCCGGTCGTCAGCGATAACCTTGACGTGCTGGCCCGGTGCCAGCGTTTGATTCTTGGTTCCATTGGTGGCGACTTCAAAGGTGAGCTGTTGCTGTGTGCCATCGGGCAATGTGGCGGTGACAGTCTGCTGTGGATAGACGCCAGCGCCGCCGACGCCGTGCTGCGCGTTCGGCAAGTCCTGTTCAATGACGATGCCTTTGCGCGCGTGCTCATTGATCGCGGCCTTGATGGCTCCGCGTGTATCGACGACGTCGATCATGTTCAGCACCGCCGGGACGAGGATGCTGATGGCGTGGACTTGTCCACGGTTTTCGAAGTTGCCGAAATAGACGGCGTCCTTCGCATCAACGATGGTGAACTGCGTCTTGTCTTCGCCGTCCTGAACGCAGTAGGCGATGTGCGCGCCGCTGCGACTGAGGAGCACGCCATCCACCCAGCCGGTGCCGGTGCATCCTGGGCCGTTCTTGATTTGATGTGCTTCGTAATACGCGAGACGTGGCTGGCCGTTCGTCGTCTCGGTCATCACGGCGAGCGTGAAGCCGTCGCGGAAGATGCTGACGTTGTCCTGCACTTGGCCGGTGATGCCGTCGAACTTGCCTTGGATGTCCCACACGACGGCGTTGCCGAGGGTGTTCTGAATCGCGTCATAGGCGAGTTCATTCCATTCTTCATCGCTGGTATTCGGCTGCGGAACGACGTAGCCGAGGAGTCGCGCCATGCCATTCACGAGGCGGCGACAAAAACCGAAATGCGCATAAAGCCACTGGACGCGGCGAAGGATTTCGGTGCGCGTGAAGCTGGTCATTTGCCGACGGGTGTCAGTCGTGCTCCACATGATATAACCGCGATTCGGCGACTGGCCTGCGGCTTGATAATCGCTGCCCCAGAGGAGGAATGCGCCGCTGTTGCCGGTGTCGGCCTGCGACTTGGCGACGATGGGCGCGAGTGCCTGCGGCTGGCGACGTGTGTGTGACTTGGTGCGCTTGCTCATGCGAGGACGGGGCGGTAGTTGTGCGCGGTCGTGGAGGCGAGCGAGGCGGGGTTGACGGCGGAGGTGGCGTCGGGATCGAGCTGCTTGATCGCGGCCTGACAGGCGAGCAAGATGCCTTCGGCGTCGTCAATGGTGGAGACGAGGATGCCGGCGGATGAAGAGCCGTCACGCGAACGTTGATTGATCTGAATCGGCAACTGCGCGCGGCCCAACAGTGCATCATGCACTTGATTCCGAATCGCGCGCACGGCGGCGAGATCGAAGCGATCAATGAGAATGTCGGTTTGCAGTGCTACGTCCACGACGAAAGCCGTGTGTCAAAGGTCAGGCGATGTCGGGCGCGCCTTCGCCGCGCTCGGCGCGCCAGACCATGCGGAAGAGAAGGGCACGGAGGCTGCAATCGCCATAGTGATCGGCGGGGACTTTCTTCCACATGTCCTGTCCGTTGTGGCGGATTTTTTGCTGGCCGGCGTGGCCTTTGATGAGGGATTCATCGGCGTCTCGCGGGATGTAGAATCGCGGCGCGCGCTGTTCTTTGATGAGTCCTTCGTAGAGTTCGTTTTTGCAGTTGTGCGTGGAGAATGTGTAAACGTCGAGTTGATGCTCGCGCTTGTATTGCTTACCCCAGGTGCCGGTTCGCGTGTCCGAGCCTTCGCTTGGAAACCAGAAGCCGCGCGACTTCCGGCACATGTCCATGACACGGATGGTTTGGTCTGCGGAGTCGATGAAGCCGCGTGCAGGTGCGAGTTGATCATCGGTGCCGCGAATGGTGTATTTCAATTTCGATGGCAGCGGAAGGCAGTCTTCAATGGTGAGGACGGTGCCCCAATCAACGACGGCGATCTCATCGTTGTCCATGATGGCGACCACTTCATAATGCGTCTCGCGGTCGCCGACATCCGCGCAGAGCGCTAGCGCATAAGGGCGGCGCGGAATTTCACCGCGACGATAATCACTGATGTCGCGGAGCTTCCGAACGTCTTCGTCTTTGATGTTGGATCGGAGTTCCTGCCAGGGCAAGGCGAGCCAGGAGTTGTAATGGTTCTGCGAGTTGTCGAAGAGATCAACGCGCTTCATTCGGTTCCACGCGACATCGGCAAAGGTGAGCCGGTGGGCGTAAAAGGCGGGCAAGCGAAAGCTGCGATGCGCGGTGCGTCCGGTCGTGGTGCGCAGGTTGTGCGGCGTGACGTGGGCGAGCATGGAGGTGCGCTGATGCTCCTCAATGGGGAAACCGCAATTCGGACAGATGTAGCGGATGGTCTCGCGGAGCTTCTGTTCATTCCATTCGCCATTGGCTTCGCGCGCATCGGGCGACCAGACGAGGCTGCGATAATCAGGGCCGACTTTTTCATAACCGATGAGCCCTTGTTTTTGAACGGAGTTCGGGAAGTCCTCGAATGGAAAATGGTGATCACAGTTCGGACAGGCGACGAGGAAGTGTGTCTGCGTGCCCGCATCGTATTCATAGTAGAACGGATGAGCGATGTGGTTCGGCGATGATGACTTGTAACGGAAGGCATCGGCTCCGTAGTCCTTCGCGCGTTCGTCGGCGAGAAGCATGGGATGCGCTTCGGGCGACTCTTCCGACTCACGGTGCTCGAATTTGCACACTTCATCCTGCGCGATGATGCCCTCGGTTGTGCCTGACAATTCGGTGGCTGAGTTCGCGCCGGTGAGTCGGATGGCACCGCCGAGCATCGCCATCTCCATGTCTTTGAAGTGATCGGCGTTCAGTGGTTTGCGCGCGGCGAGAATGTCGTTGCCATTGATGAGTGGTTGAAGTTTTTTTCGGCTGACGTTGTTCTGCGCGTAGTGCTTCGACGGAAACACGATGAGCATCGGCTGAGGGACGTGAATGATGCGGTAACAGATGCCCATTAACATGCCGAAGGTCTTGAAGACTTGCGTGGCCGACATGACGGTGCAGTCGGTGACGCCGGTCGATGGATTCCAGCATTCGAGGATTTCCGGCGCGAAGCCCTGCCCTTCAAAGCTGACGGGCTGGGAGATTCCGCGCACGCGGGCGGGCGCTAGGGACTTGGGGATACGGATGTTGTGCGTGAGGAAATCAACGACGCCAGGGCGCGGCGCGATGATGAAGTGACCAAGCAGCCGATTGCGTCGATCACTCATGCTGCGAGGCCCGTGCGTTCGATGAACGCACGGGTAGCGGGATTGATTTTTTCTTCCACCCAACGCTCGAAGATCACGAGGAGCCGATGCGGATTCGTTGGATCAATGCGCGCGGCGAGATCGGCCATCATGCCCTGCTGAATCTGCGTGAGCTTCATCACGTCCATGCACAGTGCTTCGTATTCGGAGGCAGGGAGGGTATTGCCGCGATGGAGGTCGTCGCGTTCGCGTGCTTGTTTTGCGAGCAGGTAGCCTTTGAATGCTTCCAGTGCAGTGCGTGCGAAGCCAGCGGCGAGAAGGTCATCACGAGCACGGGCGGCTTTCTCAGAAGCACGAGCATTCGAAAGATACATGCCCCATGCTACGACTTCAGCGTGCTCGTTCGCGGTGCGATCAGACGGTAGTTTGTTCGCAGCGGGCGGACCGAGTGGGATGGACTCGGGAAGCGATTCAGAGGGTTCCGTCTCTTCGATCAATGAAGCCACTGGCTCAATTCGTCGCTCAACGACTTCCGTCCGAGCGTGCTCTTCATGAGCGCCGAACGTTGCACGGGTGCGCGCTTCCCAGGCAAGGTAACGCGGAGTGCGTTCCTTCACGTCCCGCTGCGCCGTCCGCTTTGATAGGCCGAGGTCGCGCTGGAACATTTTGATTTTATCACTGTGAGCATTGCGAGGCATGGCGCGTTGACGTTTGGCCCGTGTCAATGGCGCATCGTTGGCGCTTATTGGCGCAACGGCTCTGTCGCTTCCGATCTCACTTCATCGCAGCGACGTTTTAAC
>Ga0228698_1001736_pt1 | contig 10146 bp, 12 predicted proteins | sample McNCre117_Aug_MG_FD_178015 | JGI IMG/M metagenome (GOLD analysis project Ga0228698, IMG submission 178015) | Freshwater microbial communities from McNutts Creek, Athens, Georgia, United States - 1-17_Aug_MG | ecosystem: Environmental > Aquatic > Freshwater > Creek | place: USA: Georgia...
ACCACTTTGCTGTCGGGTTCGATTTCAGCAAACACCGACTCGTTCGGGTAGTTACTCCCATCAGGCCCATGCATGGTGAACTTCCACTGCCCGCCGGGCTGGAATTCACAGACCTCAAAGGTATTGGTAAAGCCCGCAGGGCCCCACCAAAGTGCCAGGCGGCTGGGGTTTTTGAAGGCGGCGAACACTGCGCAAGGAGAGGCGTCAATGTGACGTGACGTTTTGAAAGCGGTCATTCAACGGATCCTTTGGCGATTGGACAGAACCAAGCTATGGCAATTGGCGCCATTCTCCAGCAAAGCGCCAACCGCCGCTTGTGCCAGATTTTTACATTTACTTTACTTCTAAAGTATTTTTAGCGCTTGTTGGAAATAACCGACACCACGCCGTTTTCGCCGGTGTTACCTTCGCTGCGCTTGACCACCTTTCACCGAGAAGAGACCCACCATGACCACTTTGCAAGACTGCCAGCAGCGCGATGCGGCAGACCCGCTGCGCGGTTTGCGCGACTTGTTTTCCATTCCGCCGGGTGTGATTTACCTGGACGGCAACTCGCTGGGCGCGATGCCGAAGGCCGCACTGGCGCGCGCGACCGAAGTGGTCACCAACGAGTGGGGGCGAGACCTCATCAAGTCCTGGAACACAGCGGGCTGGTTCGCCCTGCCCCAGCGCCTGGGCAACCAGATTGCCCCGCTGATTGGCGCGGGGCCGGACCAGGTGGTGGCTACCGACACCACGTCCATCAATCTCTACAAAGTGCTGTCGGCTGCGATCAGCATCGCGCAGCAAGATGCCCCCGAGCGCCGCACCATCGTGAGTGAGCGCAGCAACTTTCCCACCGACCTCTACATTGCCGAGGGCTTGTGCAAGCAGCACGGCTTCACACTCAAGCTGGTGGAGCCCGAGGAGATTGCCGCTGGCATGGATGGCACGCTGGCCATCCTGATGCTCACGCACGTGAACTACCGCACGGGCGCCATGCACAACATGGCAGCGGTCACCGCAGCCGCCCAAGCCGCTGGTGCATTGGTGATTTGGGACCTGGCGCACAGCGCAGGTGCCGTGCCAGTGGATTTGGTGGGCGCGGGCGCGGACTTTGCGGTGGGCTGCGGCTACAAGTACCTCAACGGTGGCCCCGGTGCACCGGCCTTTTTGTGGGTCAGCCCCAAACATGCCGACCGCTTCTGGCAGCCGCTTTCCGGCTGGTGGGGCCATGCGGCGCCGTTTGCGTTCACGCCCGACTACCAGCCCGCCCCCGGTGTCACGCGATACCTGTGCGGCACGCAACCCATGGTGAGCCTGGCGCTGCTGGAATGTGGCCTCGACGGGTTCAAAGCGGCTGAGCCACTGGGCGGCATGGCGGCATTGAGGACCAAGTCACTGGCCCTGACCGACCTATTTATTGCGCTGGTCGAAGAACGTTGCGCGGGCCACGGACTTGGTTTGGCGACACCACGCGACCATGCGCACCGCGGCTCGCAGGTGTGCCTCACCCGCGACCATGGCCAAGGTGCCTTTGCCATCGTGCAGGCGCTGATTGCGCGCGGCGTGATTGGCGACTTCCGCGCGGGCGATGGCGGTGCGTACAAAGACATTCTTCGCTTTGGCTTTACGCCGCTCTACATTGGCTTTGAAGACGTGTGGAACGCAGTCGAGCATCTTCGCCAGGTGCTGCAGAGTGGCGAATGGCAAAAACCGGAATTCAACCAAAAGCATGCCGTGACCTAACCATTCGCGAAGGCCCAAACAAGGCGGCCGGGCGGCGCGGCCTAGGGCCGATTTGCAGATCCGCGAGGACTGATGAGGCCCAGCCCCAGCCCCAGCCCCAGCCCCAGGCACACACCACACAGCCACCTCCTGTTTCGCGCCCCTCACCACTGCAGGAAAGAAAAGGAAACCATGACATCCACTGAAAAAATCGTTGCCGAAGAAAAGGCCCAGCTCGACTTCAGCAACAACATGAGCTACGGCGACTACCTGCACATTGACACCATCCTCAGTGCCCAGCATCCGCTGTCGCCCGCGCATGACGAGCTGCTTTTCATCGTCCAGCACCAGACCAGCGAGCTGTGGATGAAGCTGATGCTGCATGAACTGGGTGGCGCCTTGCGCCACATTGCCAACGACGAAATGCCGCCAGCCTTCAAGATGCTGGCGCGCGTCTCCAAAATCATGGAGCAACTGGTGCACGCCTGGGATGTGCTGGCCACCATGACGCCGCCCGAGTATTCCGCCATCCGGCCGTACCTTGGGCAAAGCAGCGGCTTCCAGAGTTACCAGTACCGCTGCATCGAGTTCAGCCTTGGCAACAAAAACGCCGCCATGCTCAAGCCCCATGCACACAGCGCAGAACGGTTGGCACTGGTGCAAGCCGCCTATGAAGCACCTTCGCTGTATGACGAAGCCCTCAAGCTCCTCGCGCGCCGCGGCATTGCTGTGCCGCAAAGCCACTTGCAACGCGACTGGACGCAGCCCTACACCGCCAGCCCCGAGGTCGAACAAGCCTGGCTTCAGGTCTACCGCAACCCGGAGCGGCACTGGGACCTGTACCAACTGGGCGAAGAACTCACTGATCTGGAAGACGCTTTCCGGCTCTGGCGCTTCCGCCATGTGACCACCGTAGAGCGCGTGATCGGCTTCAAACGGGGCTCCGGCGGCACCGGCGGCGTGAGCTACCTGCGCAAGATGCTGGATGTGGTGTTGTTTCCCGAAATCTGGACCCTGCGCACGGCCTTGTGATAGCGCAAAGGAAGGCTTGAAACCAGAACCAGCGCGTGCAGTTTCTGGCAGACTGGCGCGAAGATTCAGGATTGACCGCTTATTTCTACCTTGTGGCGCCCTTGCATGAATAGTTTCCAAAAGCAGACTGCGCTTCGCATTGCACTGGTCAGCATCGGCCTGGCTTTACTGGCCAGCACCCTGGCCTGGTTTGTATCCCGTGAAAGTGCCGAAGAAGGCATTGTGGCGCTGGCGATGGAAGAATCCGGCCGCCTGTTGCACCGGTACGATGCCATAGAGCTGGATGGGCCAGCAGCCAAAACCCATGCCGAAACGGCCGCACAAATCATTGTCGGCGGGCTGTTCGACATCGCTGAAATTTACAGCAGCAAAGGGACCAAGTTGGCCGAAGCCATGACCACCGATGGCCAGCGCATCGAAAATCAGGTCCCCAGCCATGGAATCCCGACTTACCGCGTAGCGTCGTACGACAGCCTGAAGTTTGATAACCAGGTCTGGGTGTTGCGCGTATTTATTCCCTTGCGCAATTCCGCAACCGACATGTCGCTGCCCATCACCGGGTACTTCGAGGGCGTGCGCCTGGTGCCGCAATGGCAACGCGATCAAATCGTCAGCAGTTCCCTGACGGCGGCGCTCATGGCGGCCATGGCCTCGCTGCTGTGCGGCCTGGTGATTTACCCGCTGGTGGTTCACCTGTCCAAGGAAAACGAGCGCAAGACACGCGAGGTGCTGGACTCGCACATTTCCATGATGGAAGCGCTAGGCCGTGCCATCGCCAAGCGCGACTCGGACACTGGCGCCCACAACTACCGCGTTTCATGGATCGCATCGTGCATCGGCGAACGCATGGGCCTCACCGGCAGCGCCATGCAGTCACTGATCGCGGGCAGTTTCTTGCACGACGTGGGAAAAATTGGTATTCCGGATGCCATTCTGCTCAAGCCCGGTCGACTGGACGAAGCGGAATTTGAGGTCATGCGCACCCACGTTTCCCAAGGCGAGGAAATCGTGCGCGGCATGGGCTGGCTGGACGGCGCCAACGAAGTCGTTGCCGGCCACCATGAAAAGTGGAATGGCACCGGCTACCCACGCGGTCTCAAGGGCAACGACATTCCTCTGTCGGCCCGCATCTTCGCGGTAGCCGATGTGTTTGACGCCCTGTGCTCCAAGCGACCCTACAAAGACCCCATGCCCTATGACCAGGTCATGGACATATTGCAGCGCGATGCCGGCAGCCACTTTGACCCGGCCGTTGTCGCCGAGTTTCAAGCCCTATCCAGCAGCATCCATCAGCGCTTGGCCGGTGCAACAGAAGAAGACACACGTGGCCTGCTTGAAGCGCGGGTACGCGAGCATTTTTAGTGGCTCCGTTTACCGCTTGTTACAACCTGCCGTGTAACACCCCGTTACCATTCCCGGTCGGCGGTTTCCTGACTGGCTGAAGAATATAAAACTCTCGAGAGGACACTTATGCGCACTGACATGCTTCAGCAAACACTGGAAGACTTGAATGGATCCACTGCAGAAATCGAAGCCTGTGCGCTGATCTCGCTCGATGGCCTGATGATTGCCTCGGCCCTGCCACAAGGCATGGACGAAGACCGCATCGGCGCCATGTCTGCCGCCCTCTTGTCTTTGGGTGAGCGCACCGCCGGCGAACTTAGCCGAGGCACGCTGGAGCGGGTGCTGATTCAAGGCGAGAAAGGCTACGTGATCATGAGTGCGGCAGGCCCTGAAGCGGTGCTCACGGTGCTGGCCAAATCGAACGCCAAGCTCGGCCTTATTTTTCTGGACATCAAGCGCGCCGCGCAGGCGCTGTCCAAAATGATCTGAAGCGGAACACGCCATGCCATTACCCGACATGACCGCCCCAAGCGCCGATGCGCAAGAGGCCCTGCTCACCTACACCGACGGCAGTTCGCGCCGTGTCTTCACGACCGACGTGGAAGTGGCTTTCCCGGACGGCCGGCTGATCGTTTCACGCACCGACCTGCAAGGCATCATCACCCACGCCAACGACGCCTTTGTAGAGCTCAGTGGCTGGACCCGCGAGGAGCTGATCGGCGCGCCACACCACATCCTGCGCCACCCCGACATGCCCAAAGTGGCGTTCAAGGGTCTGTGGGACACCATGGCCGAAGTCAAAAAGTGGCATGGCTATGTCAAAAACCTGCGCAAAGACGGCGCCTATTACTGGGTCTATGCGACGGCCGTGCCCAACGTGCGCAACGGGCAGGTGGTGGGCTACACCTCGGTGCGCCGCAAGCCTTCACGCACCCGTGTTGCCGAAGTCATTCCACTCTACCGCGACTGGCTGGCCCAGGAAAAGGCCGCATCATGAAACTCAATTTTCTGGTTGCTCCGGACTTTGCACCCGAACGCTTTGCCGGCTGGCACATGCTCAACACGGTTTTGCAACGCCGCTCCGGCATCCACCTGCACCTGCTGACACCCGCAGACTCGGCCGAGCAGGCCCATTTGCTGGAGCAACAACAGGTCGATCTGGTGTACGCCAACCCGTTCGATGCGACCGACATGATTCAGTCGCAGGGCTTTGTGCCCTTTGCCCGCCCACGCCAACACTACGATGAAATGGTGATCGCCACAGCAGCCGGCGGCAGTCTGCAAACCGTGGAAGACCTGAAGCCTGGTTGCCGCATTGCTGTCACACCCAATAAGGACGTCAAACTCATTGGCCTGCGCCTCTTGGAGCCGGCCGATCTGGACGCCACGTTGATTGATTGGGCGCCGGTCGAAAGCTACCAGGCAGCAGCGCGACTGGCCATCAAGGGCGAGGTACAGGCGGCGTTCTTTCTGGCCGACGCCTATGCGTCGCTGACGCGCCTGACCCGTGGTCAATTGCATGTGCTGATGGAGAGCCGCATCAGCGACATCTCGCATGTGGTGCTGGCCCACCCACGCATGGACGCAGAGTTGCCGCGCATCCGCGAAGCGCTGCTGGGCATGGGCGCGCAGCCGACGGACGCAGCAGTGCTGGATGCGCTCGGACTGGCGCGTGGATTTGAAGCCATGAGCCGGGAAGATGCGGACTTCATGATCGACCTGATGGACACCCTGCTGGACTGAGGCTGTGCCAGAGGCTACAAACCCGCTTTCAGCTGCGTCCGCCCGGATTCGCCTGCGCGCCCATGCCCGGCGCGTATTGGCGCACCCGGGTGATGCCCAAGCCCATTTGGGGCGTGTACAAGCGGCGCTGCTACTGGACGGAACCGAGGCCGTCCAGGGTGCATTGGCCGACATGTTCACGCAGCTGGACGCACAGCAAGCCGATGCCAAGCGCCTTGCGTTTCAGTCCTGTGCAGAGCGTCTGTCACCCCGCGCGCACGCCGCCTTCGAGCAGTTGCTCCCGCTCGGGCCGCTGGCCCGGATCAACCCGCTTTCAACCCGCTGGAGCCTGTTGTCCATTCCCACCGCCGACATTCCGGCCCGGGCGCGCCGTTGCAGCCTGGACGACTCGCGCCGGCTGGCACAGTTGGGCATCGAGGCTTTTGAAACCGCCGACGCCGATGGGCAAGAGGCTTTTCTGGACCACTGCATCACCTGCCACGACAAGATGGCCTTCATGCTGGCGCGGCGTGCCGTCATCAAGCATTCCGGGCGGCTGCCCGCGCATTGGGAAGCCGTGGGCGAGCGCCTAGAGGCACTTTGATGGGCGATTTGCATATCGTCCTCGCAGGCATGCGCTCGCAAGAAGCCGCCGTCATGGAAGTACTGGCCGGCAAAACACTGCCCGGCAGTATGTGCCTTAGTGTCGCCACGTTGCCAGAAGTAAGCAGCGCACCGCCCGGCCTGTGTGTATTGGACCTCCCGGGCCTGGGCCTGCACCGGCATAGCGACACCGCCGCAACACAGTTGCAAGACTGCCTGCGCAACCGCGCGGCCATCGTTTTGTACCGCCCTCAAGACGGTGGCTGGCCCGGCGGCGACGCAGCCCATGCGCCCCAGCGCATCTGGCTTCCCAAGCCCGTCTCGGCATCGGCCATGCGCGATGCACTGGAGCTGATGCGACGCACCCACCTCCCCCGCCAGGCGCAAAAACCTGCCACGGCCACGGCCACTGCCACGGCCACGGCCACGGCCACGGCCACGGCCACTGCTACTGCCACTGCCACTGCCACTTCTCCTTCTCCTTCTCCTTCTCCTTCTCCTTCTCCTTCTCCTTCTCCTTCTCCTTCTCCTTCTCCTTCTCCTTCTCCTTCTCCTTCTCCTTCTCCTTCTCCTGCTTCTGCGTCTGCGTCTGCTTCTGCCCCGTCCAGCACTACCCTCGCCGCCCCGCCCTTGCCCATACCTGACGCGACGCCCCTTCAAGCAACGCCCGATGTGACCGAACCCGAAGGCCTGTCACCCGCCGAATTTTTGGTGCAAGTGCAGCAACTGGAGCCGACAAAGCCCGCCCTCTTTCTGCGCAAACTTGCCGGTGCGTTGGCAGCCGGCGGCAATTTCGAAATCCGGCTGACCCTGCAGCACGGCATGCTGGCGTGCCCCAGTGAAGAGTGGATTGCCAGCAATACGCCCATGGCCGTCATTTACCGTTTGGCAGGCAGCGACGCGTTGGCAGCAGCGGCCCATATTCTTCCGGTCGAGGGGGACGCCGGCCGGCTTCTGGCCCGTCATGCCAACATGTCGATTGCGCCACTGGATCACTTTCTGTGGCAGCTGTTACACCCCCTATCCACTGATAAAACCGTATGACCACACCCAACCCCGAATGGCTGATGCTGACCCCGGGCGGCGCCCTGAAAGCGTTTGGGCAAGCTGCGACCGCTCCGCATGAGCTTGCGCTGCAACATTTGCTCAGCGCCGATGCGGCCTTGGAAACCGCCGCCTGGCTGGACTCTGAAAGCAGGACACCCGATATTTTGGAAGAAGCCATTGCAAACGGCTGGGTTCAAAGGCTTCAACAGCCCATGCAGGGCCCCGACTCACACCTTGACCACTTTTTGCAGCACGTGGTTGCCTCACTTTCCGACGAACGCCGGGCGGCATTGGCCTCAGAAAGCGGCTTTTGCCTGGGTCGCGCAGGCCTGGAAGCCGACGAAGCCGAGGTGCTGTGCGCCGCGGCGGCGGACTATTTCGACTTTGCCAAACGCCAGACCCGGCGCGGCTGGGACATCCACAGGCACTTTGTCACTTTCCACCGTGAAGCCCATCTGCTGCTGCCTACGCATACCTTTGTACCGCTCTGGGTAGACGGCGTGGGATACTGGCTGGTCATTCTGGGTGAACCCCTGCTCAATAACCCCGCACTGGTTGAACTGCTGTGGGGTATAAAGCGCGCAGGAAGCCGGTTTGGGGACGCCACCGCAGGCCTTTAATACATGAAAAAATACGCCAAGACTGAAGCTGGTCACATTGCATTCAAGACGCGCTCGGGAGCCATTCCAGCGCGCCTGCGTTCGGTCTTCATTTTGTTTGATGGCCACAAAACTCTGGCTGAAGTGCTCCAGATGGGAACCGTTCTGGGCGCCACGCCGGCCGACATCGACGACCTGGTGGCCGCTGGCCTGCTGGAACTGGTTGGCGGAAATGAGCCCCCCGCGCCCGCCGCGACTGCGGCCAAAGCCGACACCAAAGCACCCCCGGTCCGTGCCCATGCGGTAGAAGAAGCACCAACGCCCGAGGAACCTGATTCGATGTCCCACTCCGAGTTGTATGCACGTGCCATGCCGATTGCCACCAAGATCACGGCCGGGCTGGGTTTGCGCGGTTTTCGCCTGAACCTGGCAGTGGAGAGTGCCATGGGTTACCAGGACCTGTGTGCGCTGTTTCCAAAAATCAAGGCCGCCGCCGGTGATGACAAAGTCCGCGCGCTGGAGAAGGCCCTGCGCCTGGGCTAAGGTGGGCCGCCCTGGCTGGCGGCTTTGATCTACCTCAAGATTCCACTGTGCCGGGCACATGCACCTTCTTGAGTAAGGCACTGTTCAGAATGCACCCTCATAGTGCAAAGCAACGAAAATAATGGCTTCGCAGCCAAGCGCCGCGAAGAATCAACATGGCGCAGTTGGAACAATCACAGGCCGGCTTGATAGCCCAAGCAGCCACCAAATACTTGGAAAGCATGCCTGTCGATGCAACCCCAAGTCAGTTGCGCCACGTGGTCCGACTGGCCCAAGCTGCCGAACAATCGCCCGAAACCGGCGCAATGGAGCTCCAGAACGTCCAAAGTGCCTTGTGCACCTTCTGCAAAGGTGAAAACATTTTTCCATGCCGTGGCTACCAGCGCCAAAACGGCTGCGCCTTCGTCGAGACCGGCTTGGCGCTGACACCTAGCCAGTTTGGTGCTTTAGCAGCCACAACCTGACGCCGGCAAACGGTCGAGAAACCAGCCCGGTGCTTTCAATGGGCCCGGCATCAGGTTGCCGCGCCCATGGTTTTTGGTAGCATGGACCGTCACCCGCGTGGTGGTGCCACTAACCGGAACTTGGAAACGCCTGTATGAATATCCCATTGACACGTATTTGCACCGGATTGCTTTTGGCAAGTGCGTTGGCGGCCTGTGAATCCAACCCATCGGCATCGTCAGCCGCTCGCGTGCCACAGCCGGAAATCCAGTTCGTGGACATGCAGGGCTTTGATTCAGATCTGTCCAGCGCATTGGGAGCCCCCCTGCCCAAGGTTGAAGTCAGCTTCTACGACAAGATCACACCCAGCGCATTGCCGACCCGATTGCAGACTTGGTTGTCTTCGGTTGAAGCGGGTGGCGGCAAAGTCAAAGTCACCCCACCCAAATCGGACATTGCCGCCAAAGACCCGTTTCTGTTGATGACCTTGATTTCGTCCTTGTGGAACGCATCCAAGATTGCCAAGGAAGCTGCCACCAAAGCACAGTTCAGCTCAGCGCAGGGCTACAACGCCGAGCTGGTTTTGAAGGACGACGGCAGTGGCCAGTCCGTCATCGATAAAGTCGTGTTCGTTAAACGCGAAAAGTAACTGTGCTGTCCCGGCGTACCCTGGCCTGGCTACAAAGCCACCTCGGCACAAAAAAAACACGGTCCCCGGAGCAGCGGGCCCGGGAATTAATCAGTGCCATTGATGCAGGTGGCCTGCCGTTAAACCCCGCGCGGGTCAACGACATCGCCCGGCAACTCGGCTTGGAAGTGTCCGCAAAAGCCTCCATGCCCGAAACCATTGAACGCATTCGCCAGGCAGTACACCGCCTTGGATAGCGCATGACCCGTTTTTCAGTACTTTTTGTATGCATGGGCAACATCTGCCGCAGCCCCACCGCAGAGGGCGTGATGCGGCGCAAAGTAGCACTGGCAGGCCTCGAAAAAGAGATTAGGGTGGACTCGGCGGGAACGCACAACTACCACCCCGGCAGCCCACCCGATGGGCGCTCCCAAGCGCACGCCGCACGCCGTGGCTATGACCTGAGCAAACAGCGTG
>Ga0228698_1001737_pt1 | contig 10145 bp, 6 predicted proteins | sample McNCre117_Aug_MG_FD_178015 | JGI IMG/M metagenome (GOLD analysis project Ga0228698, IMG submission 178015) | Freshwater microbial communities from McNutts Creek, Athens, Georgia, United States - 1-17_Aug_MG | ecosystem: Environmental > Aquatic > Freshwater > Creek | place: USA: Georgia...
GAACGGGAACTGGCGCAGGTAGGCCAGGGACGAATAGCCGGTGCCGAAGTCGTCCAGCGCGATGCGCACGCCCATCTGGCGCAGCGCTTCCAGGTTGGCCAGGGCCTTGGGCGACGCGTCGATGAACAGGGACTCGGTGATTTCCAGCTCGAGGCGGTGCGGGGGCAGGCCGCTTTCGGTGAGCGCGCGCTTGACCACGTCGACGAAGTCGTCGGCCGTGAGCTGGCGCGGCGACGCGTTGACGGCGATGTTCATGTCGCGCAACTGGGTGGCGCCCACGCGGCAGGCTTCGCGCAGCACCCAGGTGCCCACGTCGATGATGAGCCCGCTTTCCTCGGCCACCGGGATGAACTGCATCGGCGGCACCAGGCCCAGGCGCGGGTGCTGCCAACGCACCAGGGCTTCGCAACCGCTGATGCACCAGCGCGAGGTGTCGACCTGGGGCTGCCAGTGGATGCGCAGCTCGCCGCGGCCCGGGGCCTGGCGCAGGTCGGCTTCCAGGGCCACGCGCATGCGCAGGCGTTCGCCCAGGTCGGGGTGGAACATGTCGCAGCGGCCGCGGCCACCGGCCTTGGCGGCCGACAAGGCCAGGTCGGCATTGGCCAGCAGTTCGTCGACGGTGCGCCCATGTTCGGGAATCATCACCAGGCCGGCACTGACGCCGGCACGCACCGTCATGCCGTTGACCGTGACCGGGGCGCCCAGCGTGTCGACGATGCGGTGGCCCAGGGCCATCACGGCCTCGGCATCCCCCGGATCCTGCACCAGCACGGCGAATTCGTCGCCGCCGGCGCGGGCGGCCAGGTCCGAGGTGCGCACCAGGGCCTGCAGGCGTCGGGCGGCCTCGCGCAGCACCTGGTCGCCCATCGCATGGCCGTAGCGGTCGTTGACCCACTTGAAGTTGTCCATGTCCAGGCACACCAGCACCGAGCGGCGCTCGGCCGACTGGTCCAGCGCCACCTGCAGGCGGTCGCGCAACTGGGTGCGGTTGGCCAGGTTGGTCAGCGAGTCGTGGCGGGCCAGGTGGTCCACGCGGGCATAAGCCTCGCGCTCCAGCGTGATGTCGGTGATGACGCCGCGCCAGCCCTGGTCCAGGCCGGCTTCGTCCACCAGCGGCCGCCCCGACAGGGCCCACCAGCGGCGCCGGTTGCCCACCAGCACCGGGATCTCGACATCGCGGAACGGGCGCCCCTGGCGGAACGCCAGACGCAGCCGCACCAGGGCCGTGGCCCCGATCTCGCCGCCGGCGTTGAGCTCGAACCAGGTCAGCAGCGGGATGTCGTGCATCTGGTCGGGCGGCACCCGCAGCAGGGCCAGCAGCTTGTTGCTGGCGCGGGTGACCCGGCCCATGGCATCCGTCTCCCACATCACGTCGGCGGACTGGGTCTCGAAGTCGCGCAGCAGCAGGCTCACCAGGTGGCCCTGCTGGATGGCCTCACGCTGGGTCAGCAGGCCCAGGGTGGCCCGGCGGGCGCCGACCAGGATCGAGGCCAGCACCATCATGCCGAACGCGCCCAGCAGCCCCATCAGCGCGAACCGGCCCTCCAGATCGGAGCGCAGCAGGGCCACCACGGCACTGCCGGAAAAGCCCAGCACCCATACGCAGGCCGCCAGCGGCATGGGGAACATGACCAGGGCCCCGCCGGCGATCATGCCGGGCATCAGCGAGGCCAGCAGCAGGCGCACCTCGATGTGGCCATGCGGGAACAGCACGATGGGCGGCACGGCCCACACCAGGGCCAGGGCCCCGGCGTGCCAGGCCGTGCGCACCACGACCCGGGGCGACACGCGACGCGGCGGCGCACGCCGGTAGCCCCACCAGCCCCACAGCCCGGCCAGGCACAGCAGCAGCAGGCAGATGCCCCAACCCAGCACCCAGGTGGCCGGCAGATCGACCCCGACCGCGCTCCACAACAGCAGGCCGTTGAGCAGATTGACGGCCATCGCGAACGGCGACAGGGTCATCAGCGCGTGCAGATGCCGGGCGCGGATCTCGGCCGACTCGCGGTCCAGGCCTCGGTAGGCATGCAGGGTGCGCGCCCAGCCGCCCATCAGACGGGGCAGGGGCGCGTGGGCCGGCAAGGACGGAGGAGCAGAGGAAGGGGAGGTCGGCACGGGGATCCTGCTGAGGGCTTCAGGCCCGACAAAGGGCCCTCGGGGTATCGGCCGGGCAGACGCCGACTTGAGCGCCCGGGGGCGTCCGAGCCCGCCGGCGGCCTGCCCGGGGGGGGCGGTCCGCCTCGGCCCCAGTGTCTCATCTCAGCCGCCGGCTGCGGCCAATCCGTTGTCGAAATGTGCCCGCATCAGCGCGGCCGCACCGGGGCCGTCGCGCCGCTGCAGTGCCGCCATCAGGTCGCGGTGCTCCTGCAGGGATTCCTCGATCCGCCCCTGGCGGAACAGCGAATGGTGCCGGTTGAGCTTCATCACCTTGCGCAAGTCGTCCACCACCTGCAGGCGCCAGCGGTTGCCGGCCAATGTGAGCAAGCGCAAGTGGAAGGCCTCGTTGGCCAGGAAGAACGCGTCGCGATGGGCCGTTTCGGCCTCCAGCCGCTGGTGCAGCGCCGCCAGTTCGTCCAGCGCGGTCGGCTCCCCGCGCTCTGCCACCTCGGCGGCGGCGTCGCTCTCCAGCAGGGACAGCAGGCGGTAGACCTGGCGCACGTCGTCCACCGACATCTCGGTGACGTAGGCGCCGCGGCGCACCTTCATCGTGACCAGGCCTTCGGTGGCCAGCACCTTGAGCGCCTCGCGCAGCGGGGTGCGGCTGATGCCGTATTCCAGCGCCAGCTTCTGCTCGTCGACCCAGCTGCCGGGCTCGAGTTCGCGGCTGTAGATCTGCTGGCGCAGCCGCTCGGCCACCTGCTCGTAAAGCGCGCGAGGGGCCAGGCTGGCGGGCGGGGGCGTGTCGCGGAGGGCGTTCATGCGGTGGGGCGGGTGCGTCGGGCTTGAGCCTTGTCAGTTCAGCGTCAAGGCATTGAATTCATAATTATGCATCACGTATCATGTCGGGCAAGCACCGAAACGCGTGCAGCGGCCGTCCATTGAAGCCGCCGCCGCCCCGCCCCCGATCGATCCCAGGAGCCCCGTTCATGTCCTCGACCCCCACGCCCGAGTTCCCCGCCGCTTCGCTGGAGCAATGGCGCAAGGCCGCGGCCAAGGCCGCCCCGGGCGGTGACCTGGCCAACCTGGACTGGGTCACGCCGGACGGCATCCGCGTCAAGCCGCTGTACACGGCCGCCGACACCGCCGCCCTGCCCCATGCCGACACCCTGCCGGGCTTCGCCCCCTTCGTTCGCGGCACGCAGGCCACGATGTACGCGGTGCGCCCCTGGACGATCCGCCAGTACGCGGGCTTCTCGACCGCCGAAGAATCCAACGCGTTCTACCGCAAGGCGCTGGCTGCCGGCGGCCAGGGCGTGTCCGTGGCTTTCGACCTGGCCACGCACCGCGGCTACGACAGCGACCACCCGCGCGTGACCGGCGACGTGGGCAAGGCCGGCGTGGCCATCGATTCGGTGGAGGACATGAAGATCCTGTTCGACGGCATCCCGCTGGACAAGGTCTCGGTGTCGATGACCATGAACGGCGCCGTGCTGCCGGTGCTGGCGGGCTACGTGGTGGCCGCCGAGGAACAGGGCGTGAGCCAGGCCCAGCTGGCCGGGACCATCCAGAACGACATCCTCAAGGAGTTCATGGTCCGCAACACCTACATCTACCCGCCCGCGCCGAGCATGAAGATCATCGGCGACATCATCGAGTACACGGCGCAGCACATGCCCAAGTTCAACTCGATCTCGATCTCGGGCTACCACATGCAGGAAGCCGGGGCGAACCAGGCGCTGGAGCTGGCGTTCACGCTGGCCGACGGCCGCGAGTACGTGAAGACGGCCCTGGCCAAGGGCCTGGACGTGGACGACTTCGCCCCGCGCCTGAGCTTCTTCTGGGCGATCGGGATGAACTTCTACCTCGAGATCGCCAAGATGCGCGCCGCCCGCCTGCTGTGGTGCCGCATCATGCAGGGCTTCGGGGCCAAGAACCCCAAGAGCCTGATGCTGCGCACCCACTGCCAGACCTCGGGCTGGTCGCTGACCGAGCAGGACCCGTACAACAACGTGGTGCGCACCACGGTCGAGGCCATGGCCCGGTGTTCGGCGGCACGCAGTCCCTGCACACCAACTCGCTGGACGAGGCCATCGCCCTGCCCACCGAGTTCAGCTCGCGCATCGCCCGCAACACCCAGCTGATCATCCAGGAAGAGACCCACATCACCAACGTGGTCGACCCCTGGGCCGGCAGCTACATGATGGAGTCGCTGACCCAGCAGATGGCCGACGAGGCCTGGAAGATCATCGAGGAGGTCGATACCCAGGGGGGCATGACCCGCGCGGTGGATTCGGGCTGGGCCAAGCTCAAGATCGAGGCCGCGGCCGCCGAGAAGCAGGCGCGCATCGATTCGGGCAAGGACGTCATCGTGGGCGTCAACAAGTACAAGCTGGCCAAGGAAGACAAGGTCGACATCCTCGAGGTGGACAACGTCAAGGTGCGCGACGCGCAGATCGCCCGCCTGCAGCAACTGCGCGCGGCGCGGGATGCCGAGGCCGTGAAGGCCGCCTTGGCCGCGCTGACCGAGGCCGCGCAGAGCGGCCAGGGCAACCTGCTGGACCTGGCCATCCGCGCGGTGCGCCTGCGCGCCACCGTGGGCGAGGTCTCGGACGCGCTGGAGCAGGTGTTCGGCCGCCACCGTGCCGACATCCAGAAGGTCACCGGCGTCTACGCCGCGGCCTATGACAGCGCCGAGGGCTGGGAGAAGCTGCAGGGCGAGATCGCCGCGTTCGCCGACACCCACGGCCGCCGCCCCCGCGTGATGATCGCCAAGCTGGGCCAGGACGGCCACGACCGCGGCGCCAAGGTGGTGGCCACGGCCTACGCCGACCTGGGCTTCGATGTGGACATGGGCCCGCTGTTCCAGACCCCGGCCGAATGCGCGCGCCAGGCCATCGAGAACGACGTGCACGCGGTGGGCGTCAGCACCCTGGCCGCCGGCCACAAGACCCTGGTGCCGGCCATTCTGGCCGAGCTGAAGGCGCAGGGGGCGGACGACATCATCGTGTTCGTCGGCGGCGTGATCCCGCAGCAGGACTACGACTTCCTGTTCGAAGCCGGCGTCAAGGGCATCTACGGCCCGGGCACGCCGATCCCGGCCAGTGCCAAGGACGTGCTCGAGCAGATCCGCCGCGCCCAGGGCGAGACTCAGGCCGCCTGAGGCGGGCCGCCGCGATGAAGGACACCGTGACCCTGCCGCCGCACGCGCAGGCCCTGCTGCACACGCAGGGGCCGGCGCAGCGCCGTGCGCTGGCCAAGGCCATCACCCTGGCCGAATCCACGCGGGCCGACCACCGGGCGCAGGCCGACGCCATGATCGACGCGCTGATGCCCCACACCGGCGGCGCGTTCCGCCTGGGCATCTCGGGCGTGCCGGGCGTGGGCAAGAGCACCTTCATCGAGGCCCTGGGCCTGTACCTGGTGGGCCGGGGCCTGCGCGTGGCCGTGCTGGCCGTGGACCCGTCCTCCAGCATCAGCGGCGGCTCCATCCTGGGCGACAAGACCCGCATGGAGCAGCTCTCGGTGCACGAGCGCGCGTTCATCCGCCCCAGCCCCTCGGCCGGCACCCTGGGCGGTGTGGCCGAGAAGACGCGCGAGGCCCTGCTGCTGTGCGAGGCCGCGGGCTTCGACATCGTGATCGTCGAGACCGTGGGCGTGGGCCAGAGCGAGACCACGGTGGCCGGCATGACCGACCTGTTCCTGCTGCTGCAGCTGCCCAACGCGGGCGACGACCTGCAGGCCATCAAGAAGGGCGTGATGGAGCTGGCCGACCTGATCGTGATCAACAAGGCCGACCTGGACGCGGCCGCGGCCACGCGCGCACGCGCGCAGATCACCAGCGCGCTGCGCCTGCTGGGCCTGCACGCGCGCGACGGGGTGGATCCGCACGCGGACCCCTACCCGGCCGTGGACCGCCCTGCCCCCTGGCGCCCCGAGGTGATGCAGCTGAGCGCGCTGGAAGGCAGCGGCCTGCCCGAGTTCTGGGCCACCGTCGAGCGCTTCCGCGCCAGCCAGCAGGCCCATGGCCGCTTGGCCGCGCGGCGCCACCAGCAGGACGAGGCCTGGATGTGGCAACGCATCGCCAGCGGCCTGCAACAACGATTCGACACCCACCCGGGCGTGCGCGCCCGGCTGCCCGGCACCTTGCAGAAGGTGCGCCAGGGTGAGCTCGCGCCCTCGCTGGCCGCGCGCCAGCTGTTGGCCCTGCTCGACGGCGGGCCCAACCCGGGGCCCGCCTGAACCGCCCCGACCAAGACACACCGGATACCCCACCCCCCATCCAGACCCGGCGCACAGCCAAGCCCCGGACCACGACGACTCCCCGAGGAGACCCCATGCACGACATCATCGAACAACTGGAACGCAAGCGCGCCGCGGCCCGCCTGGGCGGCGGCGAGAAGCGCATCGCCGCCCAGCATGCCAAGGGCAAGCTGACCGCGCGCGAGCGCCTTGAACTGCTGCTGGACGAAGGCACGTTCGAAGAATGGGACATGTTCGTCGAGCACCGCTGCACCGACTTCGGCATGGCCGACAACAAGATCCCCGGCGACGGCGTGGTCACCGGCTACGGCATGATCAACGGCCGCCTGGTGTTCGTGTTCAGCCAGGACTTCACCGTGTTCGGCGGCGCGCTCTCCGAAGCCCACGCCGAGAAGATCTGCAAGGTGATGGACCAGGCGATGAAGGTCGGCGCCCCGGTGATCGGCCTCAACGACTCGGGCGGCGCCCGCATCCAGGAAGGCGTGGCCTCGCTGGGCGGCTATGCCGACGTGTTCCAGAAGAACGTGCTGGCCTCGGGCGTGATCCCGCAGATCAGCCTGATCATGGGCCCTTGCGCGGGCGGCGCGGTGTACTCGCCGGCCATGACCGACTTCATCTTCATGGTCAAGGACACGTCCTACATGTTCGTCACCGGCCCCGAGGTGGTGAAGACGGTCACGCATGAGGAAGTGACGGCCGAGGAGCTGGGCGGCGCGGTGACCCACACCGGCAAGAGCGGCGTGGCCGACCTGGCCTTCGAGAACGACCTTGAAGCCATCCTGATGCTGCGGCGCTTCTTCAACTACCTGCCGCTGAACAACCGCGAGAAGCCGCCGGTGCGCGTCTCGGGCGACCCGGCCGACCGCCTGGACCTGTCGCTGGACACCCTGGTGCCGGACAACGCGAACAAGCCCTACGACATGAAGGAGCTGATCCTGAAGACGGTCGACGACGGCGACTTCTTCGAGATCCAGCCCGACTACGCCAAGAACATCATCATCGGCTTCGGCCGCCTGGAAGGCCAGACCGTGGGCATCGTGGCCAACCAGCCCCTGGTGCTGGCCGGCTGCCTGGACATCAAGTCCAGCATCAAGGCCGCGCGCTTCGTGCGCTTCTGCGACGCGTTCAACATCCCGGTGGTGACCTTCGTGGACGTGCCCGGCTTCATGCCCGGCACCTCGCAGGAATACGGCGGCATCATCAAGCACGGCGCCAAGCTGCTCTACGCCTACGCCGAATGCACGGTGCCCAAGGTCACGGTGATCACGCGCAAGGCCTATGGTGGCGCGTACGACGTGATGGCCTCCAAGCACCTGCGCGGCGACGTCAACTTCGCCTGGCCCAATGCCGAGATCGCGGTGATGGGGGCCAAGGGCGCGGTGGAGATCATCTTCCGCGAAGACAAGGGCGATGCCGAGAAGCTGGCCGCCCGCGAAGCCGAATACAAGGCCCGCTTCGCCAACCCCTTCGTGGCCGGCGCCCGCGGCTTCATCGACGACGTGATCCAGCCGCACGAGACGCGCAAGCGCGTGTGCCGCTCGCTGGCGATGCTGCGCGACAAGAAGCTGGAAAACCCCTGGCGCAAGCACGGCAACATTCCGCTCTGAGTTTCGAATACCCCACGGGGTACGCGCTGCCGCGTATCCCGACTGACACCTTGTCGAGAGGTTGAACATGTTCAAGAAGATCCTGATCGCCAACCGGGGCGAAATCGCGTGCCGGGTGATCAAGACGGCCAAGAAGCTGGGCATCGCCACGGTGGCGGTGTATTCCGAGGCCGACCGTGACGCGCGCCACGTGGCGCTGGCCGATGAATCCGTGCTGCTGGGGCCGGCGCCCTCGCGCGAGTCCTACCTGGTGGCCGACAAGATCATCGCCGCGGCCAAGGCCACCGGCGCCGAGGCCATCCACCCGGGCTACGGCTTCCTGTCCGAGAACGAGGAGTTCGCGCGCCGGGTCGAAGAAGAAGGCATCATCTTCATCGGCCCCAAGCACCACTCCATCGCGGCCATGGGCGACAAGATCGCCTCGAAGAAGCTGGCCAACGCGGCCCAGGTCAACACCATCCCGGGTTGGAACGAGGCCATCGAATCGCCCGAGGCGGCGGTGACCATCGCCCAGGGCATCGGCTACCCGGTGATGATCAAGGCCAGCGCCGGCGGCGGCGGCAAGGGCCTGCGCGTGGCCTTCAACGACAAGGAAGCCTTCGAGGGCTTCAGCTCCTGCCGCAACGAGGCGCGCAACAGCTTCGGTGACGACCGCGTGTTCATCGAGAAGTTCGTCGAAGAGCCGCGCCACATCGAGATCCAGGTGCTGGGCGACGCCCACGGCAACGTGGTCTACCTCAACGAGCGCGAATGTTCGATCCAGCGCCGCCACCAGAAGGTGATCGAGGAAGCGCCCTCCCCCTTCATCAGCGACGAGACCCGCAAGGCCATGGGCGAGCAGGCGGTGCAACTGGCCAAGGCCGTGAACTACCAGAGCGCGGGCACGGTGGAGTTCGTGGTCGGCAAGGACCAGAGCTTCTACTTCCTGGAAATGAACACCCGGCTGCAGGTGGAACACCCGGTGACCGAGTGCATCACCGGCCTGGACCTGGTGGAGCTGATGATCCGCGTGGCCGCGGGCGAGCGCCTGCCGCTGACCCAGGACATGGTGCGCCGCGACGGCTGGGCCATCGAGTGCCGCATCAACGCGGAAGACCCGTTCCGCAACTTCCTGCCCTCCACCGGTCGCCTGGTGCGCTTCCAGCCGCCGCTGCAGACCCTGGAGGCCGCGGGCCCGATGTCGCAGGCCGGCGGCGTGCGCGTGGACACGGGCGTCACCGAAGGTGGCGAGATCCCGATGTACTACGACTCGATGATCGCCAAGCTGATCGTGCACGGCCGTGACCGCCAGGAGGCGATCGCCCGCATGCGCGAGGCGCTCAACGGCTTCGTGATCCGCGGCATCTCCAGCAACATCCCGTTCCAGTCGGCCCTGCTGGCCCACCCGAAGTTCGTCAGCGGCCAGTTCAACACCGGCTTCATCGCCGAGCACTACCCCAAGGGCTTCGTGGCCGAGGACGTGCCGCATGAAGACCCGCTGTTCCTGGTGGCCCTGGCCGCGTTCGTGCGCCGCAAGACGCGCGAGCGCGCGGCCGGCATCACCGGCCAACTGCCCGGCCACGAAGTCAAGCAGCAGGGCGAGCTGGTGGCGCTGATGAAGGCCCAGGACGGCACGGTCACGCAGCAGGCCGTCAGCATCACCGAGTTCGACGGCGTCAACGGCCGGGCCCAGATCGCCATCGGCCGCGACCGCCGCTACCGCATCGAGTCGCACTCGCGCCTGAACGACATCCGCCAGACCGGCCATGTCAACGGCATCCCGTTCACCGCCCAGATCGAGCGCGGCACCGCGCGCAATCCGCTGGCCTACCGCGTGAGCCACAACGGCACCCAGATCGAGGTGACCGTGGTGTCACCGCGCGCGGCCCAGTTGGCCCAGTGGATGCCGCACAAGGCCCCGCCGGACACCAGCAAGTTCCTGCTCTCGCCGATGCCGGGCCTGCTGGTCAACATCGCGGTCAAGCCGGGTCAGGTGGTGCAGGCCGGCGAGCGCCTGGCCACGATCGAGGCCATGAAGATGGAGAACATCCTGGTGGCCGCGCAGGACGGCACGGTCGCCGAGGTGATGGCCACCCAAGGCGAGAGCCTGTCGGTGGACCAGCCCATCCTGCGCTTCGAATGACCCGGAGGATCAGCGCATGAGCCTCACCGACGCCAAGCCCTTCCGCATCCTGGGCC
>Ga0228698_1001738_pt1 | contig 10131 bp, 8 predicted proteins | sample McNCre117_Aug_MG_FD_178015 | JGI IMG/M metagenome (GOLD analysis project Ga0228698, IMG submission 178015) | Freshwater microbial communities from McNutts Creek, Athens, Georgia, United States - 1-17_Aug_MG | ecosystem: Environmental > Aquatic > Freshwater > Creek | place: USA: Georgia...
TGACCTTGGACAGATAGTTGGTGAAGATGAAGCTCGTACCCGACCCGTCAGCGCGGTGCACCACGGCAATCGGCGCATCCGGCAGAGCCACACCCGGGTTGAGTGCAGTCACAGCCGCATCATTCCACTTGGCGACCTTGCCCAGGAAGATGTCGGCCAGCACAGCACCCGTCAGCTTGATCTGGCCCGCAGCGATGCCCTTGATGTTGACCACCGGCACAACCCCACCAATCACGGTGGGGAACTGCATCAGCCCGTCCTTGGCCAGATCTTCGTCCTTCAGCGGCATGTCAGAGGCCCCAAAATCGACCGTCTTGGCCTTGATCTGCTTGATGCCCGCGCCAGAACCCACCGATTGGTAGTTGACTCGTACGCCGCTGCTCTTGTTATAGGCATCGGCCCACTTGGCGTAGATCGGGGCCGGGAACGTAGCCCCCGCTCCGGTGACGTCCTCAGCCGCTGCAACGGTGGTGACGGAGGCCAGAACGGCCAGGGGCAGGACGAAGCGCTGGATGAACGAAGTCATGACAGGTTGGGCTTGGGTTGGTGAGGTCGTGAATTTGTACTTTTCGAGCCGCAACTCTAGGGCACTCGTGTGACATTTTCGTGACGCACTTGGCATCGCTGCGCGAGCGCGCCAGTCCCCACCGGGCTACAGGGATAATTGTGGGTTCATCCGATATCCCGCTCGTGACCGCCCCCATGCTCCTGCCTTCGGGTGATGCCCCACCGACTCCGGAACAGGAAATTCACCAGCTTCGGCAGCGCATTGCCGAACTCGAAGGCAAAGTCGAGGCGCTGGACGCCATGCTGGATCGGCAGCAGGAACTGCAGCGGGAACTCATCTCGGTCCTCGATCACCTGCCTTCAACGATCGGCTACTGGGATCGCAATCTGTGCAACCGCTTTGCCAATGCGGCTTACCGCACCTGGTGGAATGTCGACCCGGCACGGCTGGGCGGCATGCACATCCGCGAGCTCCTGGGCGGACCGCTGTATATGCTGAATCGGCCTCATCTTGAGGCAGCCCTGGCCGGAGAACCGCAGGTCTTCGAGCGCGTCATCCCCGCGGCCAAGGACCGACAACCCCGACAGGTTCTCGTTCACTACAACCCGGATATCCGTGACGGCAACGTCCAGGGGCTTTGCGTGCTGGTCTCGGACGTGACCCCGCTTCAGCAGGCGCAGGCCCAGCTGAGGCTGGCTGCCAGCGTCTTCGAGACCAGTCTGGACGGCATCATCATCACGGACAACGAGTTTCTCATCATCGATGTGAATCCGGCATTCACCGGCATCACCGGCTACGGACGCGAGGCGGTGCTGGGCACCAATCCCCGACAGATCGGCAGCCCCCGCCAGCCCGCGGGGATCTTCACGCAGATGAAAGAGTCTCTGCTGCGCCATGGCACCTGGCGCGGCGAACTCTGGAACCGCCGCCGCGGCGGCGAAGACTACCCCGTGCTGCTATCGATCTCGGCGGTTCGGGACGAGCATCAGGCGGTAATGCGCTATGTCGGCGTGTTTTCCGACATCAGCCGCATCAAGGAACACGAAGCCGAACTGGAGCGCATCGCCCTGTACGACCCGCTGACGGGGCTGCCCAACCGCCGCTGGCTCTCACAGCAGCTGGAGCGGTCGGTCAGCCGTGCGCTCAACGGCGGACAGGCGCTGGCGGTGTGCTACCTTGATCTGGATGGCTTCAAGGCCATCAACGATCAGCATGGTCACGAAGCTGGCGACCGGCTGCTGATCAGCATCAGCAGCCGGTTGCGCAGTGCGCTGATGCCCGAGGACAAGCTGATCCGACTAGGTGGCGACGAATTCGTACTGCTGCTCGAAGACATTCACTCCTCGGGGGAACGAAGCTGCCCGATCCGGCTTAAGCGGGCTCTGGATGCCATCGCAAAACCGATCGAGCTCTCGCCCCGTCTGCAGGTGCGCATTTCAGCCAGCATCGGTGTGACGGTGTTCCCGCAGGATGGATCCGACCCCGATACCCTGCTGCGCCACGCCGACCAGGCGATGTATGCCGCCAAGGAATCAGGCAGGAATCGCTACAACCTGTTCACCAGCCGGTTGCGGGGGCCGAGCCCGTAGCCGGCGCGAAATGCACCCAGCTCAGCGGGGCTCCTGAAGCGTGGCGGCCAGTTCGGTGGCACAACGCCTGGCCTGAGCGGCATCGCGGGCCTCGACCATCACGCGGACCAGGGGTTCGGTGCCACTGGCCCGGATCAGAATGCGCCCGGCATCGCCGAGCTCCTGACTGATGCGCTCGCGAGCCGCCGCCAGGGCGGGCTCCGAAACCCAGTCCTGCCCGGGACGCAGTCGCACATTGATCATGGTCTGCGGAAACAGTGCCAATCCGTCGAGCAGGCCGGACAGCGTCTTGCCCGTGCGCACCTGAGCCTGGATCACCTGCAGGGCGCTGATGATGCCGTCGCCGGTAGTATGGCGATCCAGGGCCAACAGATGCCCCGAACCCTCGCCACCGAGCTGCCAGCGCCGACGCACCAGCTCTTCCAGCACATAACGATCGCCGACCTTGGCCCGAACGAACTCGATGCCCCGCTGACGCAGTGCCACTTCGACCGCCATGTTGGTCATCAGGGTACCGACCACGCCCGATACGGTTTCACCCTGGGTCAACCGGTCCAGAGCCATCAGGTAGACCAGCTCGTCGCCGTTATAGAGCCGTCCGGCCTGATCGACCAGTTGCAACCGGTCCGCATCGCCATCCAGGGCGATGCCGAAATCGGCCTTGTGCTCCAGCACTGTCCTGACCAGCAGCTCCGGCGAGGTCGCACCGACGCCGTCATTGATGTTGTAGCCATCGGGGCTGCAACCGATGCGAATCACATCGGCGCCGAGCTCGTGGAAGACATCCGGGGCGACATGGTAGGCCGCACCATGAGAAGCATCGACCACGATGCGCAGGCCGCGCAGCGACAGATCATTCGAGAACGTGGACTTGCAGAACTCGATGTAACGCCCTGCTGCGTCCTCCAGCCGACGCGCCCGCCCGAGGGAGTGCGAATCGACCCAAAGAGCGGGCTGCTCCAGCGCCTGTTCGACTTCAAGCTCCCAGGCATCCGGCAGCTTCTCGCCGCGCGAGGAAAAGAACTTGATGCCGTTGTCGGGATACGGGTTGTGGGATGCACTGATCACCACACCGAGATCGAGTCGCAGGGCCCGTGTCAGGTAGGCCACACCGGGGGTGGGCAACGGACCGGTCAACACCGCATCGGCCCCAGCCGAATTCAGACCGGCCACGAAGGCCGACTCCAGCATGTAGCCGGAAATCCGGGTGTCCTTGCCGATCAGGACCGTCGGTCGTACCGACCCACCGGCGGCACACAGCACCCGCCCTACGGCGTGACCAAGCCGCAGCACAAAATCCGGTGTGATCGGATCCCTGCCGACGGTTCCCCGGATGCCGTCGGTGCCGAAGTAGCGCCTGCTCATGAAATCAGTCCTCGTATGGATGTTGTAGCTGCCAGCCCGGATTGTCTGTTGCACACGGCAACCCACCGTGTCAGATCGGTGTCATCAATGCATTCAGGTGCAACACAGCCCGGCGTGTCGCCAGATTTTCAACGCATCGACGGTGTCAGCGACGTCATGGACCCGGATGATCCGTGCCCCCCAGGCCACAGCGGCCAGGGCGGCTGCAACGCTGGGTACCATCCGGTCTGCCACAGCCCGACCGGTCACCGCTCCCAGGGAGGACTTGCGAGACCACCCTGCCAGCACCGGGTAACCCAGAGCCAGCAAAGCCTGTTGCCCGGGCAGCAAGGCGAAGTTCTGCTCGACCGTCTTGCCAAATCCGATCCCCGGATCCAGCACGATGCGATCCCCGCCAACCCCGGCGGCGCACAGCATTCCCGCGCGTCCGGCCAGAAAGTCGCAGACCTCACCGACCACATCACCGTACTGCGGAGCCTGCTGCATCGTGCGGGGATCGCCCTGCATGTGCATCAGGCACACCCCGCAGTGTGAATGCGCTGCGACCACGTCGATCGCCCCGGCCGCCTGCAGGGCCAGCACGTCATTGATGATGTCGGCTCCGGCATCCAGGGCAGCCCGCATCACTTCCGGCTTGCAGGTATCGACCGACACCGGCACACCCAGCGTGACAGCGTGGCGGATCACCGGCAGGACGCGTTCGATTTCAACCTCAAGCGGTACGGCTGCGGCACCAGGCCGGGTTGACTCCCCCCCGATATCCAGCAGATCCGCCCCCTGCATCAGCAATTGCTCACAGTAGGCCAAAGCCTGGCCCGCCCCGCGCCCGCCATCCGAGAAGGAATCCGGCGTAACGTTGACGATTCCCATCACCTGTGGACGGGACAGATCGATACAAAAACGGCCGGCCCTCCACAAGGCCGACCGTGGTTCTGGTACGACAGACAGGGTCATCGACCGAGCAAGGTGCAGGTCAGGCTGTCGCTGCAGCGCTTCCCGGGGCGACCGGCGGATTGCTGCCACCCTTGTTTACCGAGGAAGGGCTCCAATCCTTCGGCGGGCGCGGCGGACGACCTTCCATGATGTCGTCGATCTGTTCGGCATCGATCGTTTCCCAGTCGAGCAATGCCTGCGCCATCACATGCATCTTGTCCTGGTGGTCCTCGATCAGATGACGGGCGATCGAATACTGCAGATCAATAATGCGGCGCACCTCGGCGTCGACCTTCTGCATGGTCTGCTCGCTCATGCTGGTGGTCTTGGTGACCGAACGACCGAGGAAAACCTCGCCTTCGTTCTCGGCGTAAACCATCGGGCCCAGAGCCTCAGTCATGCCGTAACGGGTGACCATGTCGCGGGCGATGTGGGTGGCGCGCTCGAAGTCGTTGCTGGCCCCGGTGGTCATCTGGTGCATGAACACTTCTTCGGCAATGCGACCGCCGAACAGTACCGAGATGGTCGAGAGCATGCGCTCCTTGTCCATGCTGTAGCGGTCGCCCTCGGGCAACTGCATCGTTACACCCAGCGCCCGCCCGCGCGGAATCACTGTCACTTTGTGAACCGGGTCAGTCTTGGGCATCAGGCGCGCCACCAGCGCATGACCCGCCTCGTGGTAGGCCGTGTTGCGGCGCTCCTCCTCGGGCATGACCATCGACTTGCGCTCGGGGCCCATCATGATCTTGTCCTTGGCACGCTCGAAGTCGACCATCTCGACCACCCGGGCATTGCGCCGAGCTGCGAACAGGGCGGCCTCGTTGACCAGGTTGGCCAGATCAGCACCGCTAAAACCGGGCGTACCCCGTGCCAGGATGTCGGCACGGATGTCCTGTCCCACCGGCACCTTGCGCATGTGGACGTTGAGAATCTGTTCGCGACCGCGCACATCGGGCAGCGTCACGTAGACCTGACGGTCAAATCGACCGGGTCGCAGCAGCGCCGGGTCGAGGATGTCGGGCCGATTAGTGGCTGCCATCACGATCACGCCGAGATTGGTTTCGAAGCCATCCATCTCGACCAGCATCTGATTGAGCGTCTGTTCGCGCTCATCATTGCCGCCACCCAGACCCGCCCCACGATGACGACCGACTGCGTCGATTTCGTCGATGAAGATAATGCACGGCGCACTCTTCTTGGCCTGCTCGAACATGTCGCGCACCCGGGCCGCACCCACGCCGACGAACATCTCGACGAAGTCGGAACCGGAGATGCTGAAGAATGGCACCTTGGCCTCGCCCGCAATGGCCTTGGCCAACAGGGTCTTGCCGGTGCCCGGTGGGCCGACCAGCAGCACGCCACGGGGAATACGGCCACCCAGCTTCTGGAATTTCTGCGGATCACGCAGAAAATCGACCAGCTCCTTGACCTCTTCCTTGGCCTCGTCACAGCCGGCCACATCGGAGAAGGTGGTGGAGTTGTTGGCCTCGTCGAGCATGCGAGCCTTGCTCTTGCCAAAGCTGAAAGCCCCACCCTTGCCACCGCCCTGCATCTGGCGCATGAAGTACACCCACACGCCGATCAACAGGACCATCGGCCCCCAGGAAATCAGCAGGCTGGTCAGCAGCGAGGGCTCCTCGCGCGGCTTGACACGGAACTTGATGCCATTGCTGATCAGGTCACCCACCAAACCCCGATCGAGGTAGGTGGCGGTGGTGCGGATCTTGCGATCGTCCGTGGTCAGTGCCTCAATCTCGGCGCCCCCCGGATTTTCCTGCAGCACGACATCGCGGATGCGCTTGGCCCGTACCTCCTCCAGGAAATCGGAATAGCCGATCTGACTGCCGCCAATTGTCGACCGGTCGAACTGCTTGAACACGGTGAACAACACCAGGGCAATCACCAGCCAAACGGCCACCTTGGAGAACCATTGATTGTTCACCGCAACTCCTTCAAGTCCTATCCACTTCAGTCCCGTCAGGGACTCCGAGGCACCGCTGCGTGCCCGACACCATGCGGCATATGGGGCTGATTCTATTCGACTCAACCCTGCGGAATCCGCCCGGGGGTATGGCGATTTCAGCCCTTAAGGCGCAACCCGACCAGGAAGGTCTCGGCCGAGCGATCCCGCGAGGCCTTGGGCTTGATCGGCTTGACCACATGGAAGTTCTGGCGAAAGAGTTCGACCAGCTGGCTATAGCCACTGCCATGAAAGACCTTGCACACCAGCGCACCCTGCGGCCGCAAGTGTGCACGAGAGAAATCAATGGCCAGCTCGACCAGGTGTTCAATGCGAGCCGCATCGGTGATCTCGACCCCCGACAAATTCGGCGCCATGTCGGAAACCACCACATCAACCTGCTTGCCTTCCAGGGCCTGAACCAGCTGATCGAGCACTGACTCCTCGCGGAAATCGCCCTGGATGAAGATCACCCCCTCGATCGGCTCGAAGTCGAGCAGGTCCAGCGCAATGATCGTGCCCTGCAACTGTCCGACCGCCGCTCCGCCACTGCCGGCTTCCTTGGGAGCGAAACGTCGACGGATGTACTGGCTCCAGGCCCCTGGCGAGGACCCGAGATCGACCACAACCTGCCCCGGCCGCAACAGGGCCAGCGTCTCGTCGATCTCCTTGAGCTTGTAGGCGGCGCGCGAGCGGTAGCCCTCCTTCTGCGCCTGTCGGACGTAAGGATCATGGACGTGATCATTGAGCCACGCCTTGTTGACCTTCTTGCTCTTGGTATTGATCTTCATCGTGTGGGGATAATAGAGGGATGGCATCCATCCAACTGACTCCGGCCCAGCGCAAGGAACACCGCGCCGCGGCCCATCATCTCGATCCGGTCGTCCTGATCGGCTCCGAGGGACTGACTCCCGCCGTGCTCAAGGAGGCCGATACGGCCCTCAAGGCACACGGCCTGATCAAGATCCGCGTCTTCAGCGATCAGCGCGACGAACGCGAGGCACTGCTTCACCGTCTCGCCGACGAACTCGGCGCTGCGCCGATCCAGCATATCGGCAAGCTGCTCGTGCTGTGGCGCCCGATTCCGGAAAAGGCCGAGGCCGACAGCCATCATCGCGGCCCCGGGCCGCGTGTGGTCAAGGTGGTCAAGCCGGCCAAGAGCCCGACTCACCGTCCGCAAGTCAAGAAGCTGACGATCTTCGGCAACGAACGCCTGACCGCCGGCGGCAACGTCAAGCGCGCCAAGAAGCGCGTGGTCAGCGTCAAGAAGCGCGTTCAGGACTGAGTCCGTCCGGGACCGGAGGATTCGGCATGCAGGCTGATCCTCCACAGCAGGGCCAGCAACAGCATGCCCTTGACGGCAAAGATCATGCTCGATATGCCGTGAAGCAGGCCGAACCGCGCCCGATCACCAACGTCGCGTGCGGTCTCCATCATCGGCTGCAGCGCCCAGTAGCCCAGCACGGTGCAGAACATCGCTCCTAGCACCAGCCACAGCGTGGCCGTCGGCACCCAGGCCCGATCACGGTCCGCGCCTGCGCCCAGCCGGCGCTCGATCAGCACCAGCAGGATCGCTGCGACCAGCCCGACCGTCGCCTCGATGCGGAACATCCGGCCCGCAACCTGGCCGGCCACGGCACGCTCCAGCACCGCGAAGACCGTCGGCGCAGCCACCGCCGCCAACGTCACGATCAGCCCGAGCCACAGTGCAACCAGCAGCAGCCTCAGGCGCAACAGGATCGACATCGGCGATTGTTCCGCAGCGCGCATCAGCAATAGCGGACTTCGAGAATCTCGTAGCTCTTGACGCCGCCCGGCGCCTGCACATGTGCCATATCGCCGGCTTCCTTGCCGATCAGGGCCCGTGCAATCGGCGAACCGACCGAGATGCGGCCTGCCTTCAGATCAGCCTCGTCCTCACCGACGATCTGGTAGGTCACCTGATCACCCGACTCTTCCTCCTCCAGATCGACCGTGGCACCGAACACCACGCGGCCACCAGCATCCAGCGTGGTCGGATCGATGACCTGAGCCACCGACAGCTTGCTTTCGACTTCGAGGATGCGTCCCTCGATGAACCCCTGCTTGTCCTTGGCGGCGTCGTATTCGGCGTTTTCCGATAGATCACCCTGGGCGCGGGCTTCGGCGATGGCGTTGATGACCGCCGGCCGGTCAACAGTCTTGAGGCGATGCAGTTCCTGCTTGAGCAGTTCGGCGCCGCGCTTGGTCAGTGGGATGGTGGCCATGGGATGTCGTTCGATCGGGAAGTGAGGCGACGGCTCAGCGAGCGCGCCCTGGAAAAAAGGAACCGCCACCGGCGGGTGCCGGTGGCGGCATCGGAGTCAGTGTCCGGCAGGATCCTCCGGCCTCAAACCGGGAGATCCCTGCACCCTGTGTTCAGACCAGCTCGGCGTGCATTTCCTGCAGCGAGAACACCGTCAGATCCGACTGGTGCTTGAGCGCCTCGGTCGCCGCCTCGCAGCCAGCCATCGTCGTGTAGTAGGTGACGCGGTTGGCCAACGCCGCGGTACGGATGTAGCGCGAATCAGCGATTGCCGTGCGTGTCTCATCGACGGTGGTGAACACCAGCTGCACCTCGCCCGCCTTGATCAGGTCAGCGATGTGCGGACGGCCGTCCTTGATCTTGTTGACCACGCGCACCGGCACGCCGGCCGCAGCGATGGCCGCCGCAGTGCCCTTGGTCGCGATGATGCCGAAGCCAAGCTGATGCAGCTGGCCAGCCACGGCCGCCGCACGGGCATGCTCGTTGGCTTTGACCGAGATCACCACGTTGCCCTTGGTCGGCAGGCGCGAGCCGGCACCGAGCTGGCTCTTGAGCATCGCTTCGCCAAAGGTGCGACCGGCCCCCATCACTTCACCGGTCGAGCGCATTTCCGGGCTCAGGATCGGATCCACGCCCGGGAACTTGTTGAACGGGAACACCGCTTCCTTGACGCTGAAGTACGGCGGCACCACCTCGTGCGGCGGCTTGCCCCCCAGACCCTTCTGGTCCGACAGCTTCTGACCAGCCATGCAGCGCGCGGCGATCTTGGCCAGCGACTGCCCGGTGGCCTTTGACACGTAGGGCACGGTACGCGAAGCGCGCGGATTGACTTCCAGCACGTAGACCGTGCAGGCATCCAGCCCCTGGGTGACATCGCCCTGAACGGCGAACTGCACGTTCATCAGGCCAATCACCTTCAGGGCCCGGGCCATCAGGGCAGTCTGACGACGCAGCTCGTCCTGCAGCGCGGCCGACAGCGTATAGGGCGGCAGCGAGCAGGCCGAGTCGCCCGAGTGGACGCCAGCCTGTTCGATGTGTTCCATGATGCCGCCGATCATCACGCCGTCGGGGCCATCGCTGCCATCGCTGATGCAATCGACATCGACCTCGACCGCATCGTCGAGGAAGCGGTCGAGCAGCACGGGGGACTTCTCGGAAACGCGCACCGCCTCGCGCATGTAGCGCTGCAGATCCTTGTCACCGTGGACGATTTCCATCGCCCGGCCGCCCAGCACATAGGACGGACGCACCACCAGCGGGTAGCCAATCTCGTTGGCAAGCAGGATGGCGGCCTCTTCGGTGCGTGCGGTGCGGTTGGGCGGCTGCTTCAGGCCGAGCGTGTGCAGCAGTTGCTGGAAGCGCTCGCGGTCCTCAGCGATATCGATCGAGTCCGGCGTCGTACCGATGATCGGCACCCCGTTGGCTTCAAGGTCGAGGGCCAGCTTGAGCGGCGTCTGGCCACCGTACTGCACGATCACACCGACCGGACGCT
>Ga0228698_1001739_pt1 | contig 10127 bp, 7 predicted proteins | sample McNCre117_Aug_MG_FD_178015 | JGI IMG/M metagenome (GOLD analysis project Ga0228698, IMG submission 178015) | Freshwater microbial communities from McNutts Creek, Athens, Georgia, United States - 1-17_Aug_MG | ecosystem: Environmental > Aquatic > Freshwater > Creek | place: USA: Georgia...
TCCGTCCGCCGGACACCGCCGATGTGCCCATCGCCGACGCCGTGGGCACGCTCCGGACGGTGCCGGTCGACGGCGACCTTGTCACCACCGGCAAGGCCCTGGGCATCTGCTGGGGGGAGTGACCGCCGCGGTCAGCGGGCAGCGCGAAACAGGCTCGCCTCCCTGCGGCGGGTTTGCACATTCCGGCCCTGACACGGGCGTGTAGCTCAATGGTTAGAGCAGGGGACTCATAATCCCTTGGTTCTGGGTTCGAGCCCCAGCGCGCCCACCACCTGTGGCCGGGTGGGCATGCTGCGCCGGGTTGGGAAATATCTTTGCGTGTGGCCGGCGAGGCCGTCAGACAGGTGCTACCCGGTTCTGTTGGTGATCGGGGGCCCGGAGCATTTTCCCATGCACAGATTAATCACACCAATCATGCTGCTGGTGCTCGGTCTGGGCCTGGCTGCTGCGGCCCCGGCGGTCGAGCTTCCGGCTGCTGCGAAAGGCAAGGACACCCCGGTCACGGCGGCCAAGCCGGAGACCGACAAGGGCGCGAAGGATCCGGCGGATTTTTTCCGGCCGCCGGGTTTGGTGCGTACCTCCTACAGCCAGGCGGCGGGAAAAAATCGCGACGAGGAAATTGCCACCTACCACGCGTCAGCCGGGATGGACGAGGTCGCGACAGCCTTCCTCGAGCGCCTGCAGGCCGCCGGCTGGAAGCAAGGGGCCGACTCCGTCAGCGGCTCTGGTGCAAGCCGGGTCCGGATTATCGAATGGACAATGCCAGCGAAGGAGGCCGAGGTCCGTTTCTATGCGGTCAAGGGCAGTGGCTGCGACCTTCGGGTGCGGGTGTACAGTTACAAATCCTCGGCTTCCGCGAAGTCTGTGGAGGAAAATCTCTCTCCGCCACCCGTCATGATCCCAGTGCCGAATGTGGTGGGATTAGCTCTGGATAAAGCAGGGACGAATTTGCAGACAAGCCGCCTGAAGGTGCGGTTGGGCGCACCGCTTCAACCGCTGCCGCCGGAGGCAACGCTCGCCGACGAGGTGGTGGGAGCGCAGAGTCCGGCCGCCGGGGTGGCGGTGCCGGTGAACACCGAGATCGTGCTGAACCCGAAGCTGGGGACAGTCGTGGTGCCGCCCTTGCTGTCAGGTCGGACATTCGCCGAAGCGCAGAACACCCTGAGCGCAAACCGCCTCAAGGCCGTCCACGCGCCGGTGGAAAAGGAGACCCCGAACGAGCTGCGTAACGGCCTGGTGGCGGAGCAGAGTCCGGCGGCGGGCACGACGGTGGACAAGCTGAGCACTGTCACCCTGACCATGTACAAGTCCATGATCCCGGTGCCCGACGTGGTGGGACTGGCGTTGGATGCGGCAAGTGCAAACCTGAAGATAAAGCGCCTGACAGTGTGGGTGAGCGGGCCGAGCAATCCACTGCCAGCTGAAGCGACGAGGGCCGACGAGGTGGTGGGAGCGCAGAGTCCGGCCGCCGGGGTGGCGGTGCCGGTGAACACGCAGATCGTGCTGACGCCCAAGCTGGGGACGGTCGTGGTGCCGGACCTGCTGTCGGGCCGGACGTTCGGGCAGGCGCAGAGCACCTTGAGCGCGAACCGCCTCAACGCCGTCCACGCGCCGGTGGAAAAGGAGACCCCGAACGAGCTGCGTAACGGCCTGGTGGCGGAGCAGAGTCCGGCTGCGGGCACGACGGTGGACAAGCTGAGCACCGTCACCCTGACCACGTGGAAGGCCATGATCCCGGTGCCCGATGTGGTGGGACAACCCGCCAGCAAAGCGGAAAAATTGCTCCATCAGGCCCACCTCAGGACAGTAATAGTTCAAGGCCCAACTACGTTGGACAAGAATTCCGTGGGGCTCATCTCAGCGCAATCTCCCATGGCGGGCCAAAGCGTGGCAAGGGACACCGTGGTCACGCTTACCACCTATACGGCGCGTATCCAATAAGAGCGGGGAAGGGCGGTCCCTTCAAAGGAGGCTGCCAGCGTTCAACCCCAACGCGCTTCTAAAAACACGTTTGCCGAATTAGCAGTGCAGCCCCGACTCGCGGCGCCCCCGGTCAGTCTTTGCCGGAGAGGGTCAGCTGGAGGTAGGTGTCCTTGCCGTTCTTCGTGATCATGATGGTGCAGTTCCGCTCGCCCTTCTTGGTCGTGATCATGAAGCCCTCGCCCATCGCCATGCTGGCGTCGATCGTCCAGCCCTGCTTCTTCATCTCCTCGGTGTAGAATTTCACCCCTTCGTCCACGGTGGCGGGGATGTTCGTCCCCAGCATCCGGGTGCCCGAGACCGAGTTGTCCATCTGCACGACGGCCTTGGGGAAAAGCGGGACATCCTTCGGCAGTTCCGTGGCGAGCTTCATGCCCTTTTCGCTTACGTTCAGGCTGATCTTGTCGCCGGACTTGCTCTTGATCTCCATGGTCGTCTGGTCGCCCTTTTTCTCGAGCGTCACCTTGCTGCCGTCGGGGGCGGTCGCGGATTCCTTGACGTTCTTGCTGCAAGCGGCCGTGGCCAGGAGCACGGCGGCGCTGAGGATCAGGGACAGGGTCTTCATGGGATGGGCAATGCGGGTTGGAATGGAACCGCCGGGCCGCCCGCTTCAGGCGATCATATGAACGGCTGAAAGCATCCGGCCGCCGGCAATCCATGCAGCATGGTCGTCCGTCCCGGAGGGTCAAGCGCCGGCCGCCCCTCCCGGGCCCGCCGGTTTGACGGCACCTTTTTCCCGGCTTACGGTCACAGCATCGGAACCTTCCGACCTGCCATGAAAACCTCCTCCCGTCTCACCCTCGCGCTGCTCGCTTCCGCCCTGGCGGCGCCTTTCGCGATGGCCGCTGATCAACCGGCCGCGCCCACGGTTTCTGCGGCTGCTCCCGCCCCTGCCGTCACCGCGCTGCCGCCGGTCAACCATCTCGTGTACCTGCCCCAGCTGCCGACGCCGGCGTCGCTGATGAAGGAAGCCGCCGCGCAGGGCAAGTCGGTCGAGCGCATCGACCGCACGGGCGACAGCGTTGTGGTGGTCTATAAATACGCCGACGGCCACACCGACACCTACGGTTACACCACGCTCTCGGCCGCCAGCACCGAGGAGGATCCCGCCGTCGCGCCGGCGGCCCCGGCCCCGGGCGCCCCGCCTACCACCCCTCCGCCCGCCACCACCGTCGTATACCGGGAGGCGGCGCCGGTCTATTACGAGACCCGTTACCGCTATTACCGCGACCCTTTCGATGATTTCTGGGCGCCGCTGGCGGTGGGGATCGGCATCGGCTGGATCACGGGTGGCCATGGCGGCCACTATTATCACGGACACGGCGGCTGGCGGCACTGAGCCGGCGGCGGCCGGTTGGCCGCAAGTTTCACTCGCCACGCGGGGGGCGGCCCGTAAATTCGCGGCACTCCCCCATGTCCGCCCCCGCCGAGGCCGCCACGCCGCGCAAGTGGTATCAGCTTTCCCTCACGCAGCAGATCCTGCTCGGCCTCGTGGTCGGCGTCCTCCTCGGCTGGTGGCTGAGCGGCCAGGCCCCGGAGGCCAAGGCGGGCTGGAACGAGTGGCTCGGCGTCATCCGCGACATCTTCCTCCACCTGATCAAGGTGATGATCGCCCCGCTGATCTTCGCCAGCGTCGTGCAGGGCTTCGCCGGCACGGGCGACATGAAGAAGGTCGGCCGCATCGGCTGGAAGGCGCTGCTGTATTTTGAGATCGTCACGACCTTCGCGCTCCTCGTCGGCCTGGTGGTCGTCAACGTCGTGAAGCCCGGCGCCGGGGTGATCCTCGCGGCCAACGCGGCCCAGTCCACCGCCGGCCTCGCCAAGCCGCAGACGCTCGGCGAGATCATCCTGCACATGTTCCCCGTGAGCGTGATGGATGCCATGGCGCGCAACGACGTGCTGCAGGTCGTGATCTTCGCGGTGCTCTTCGCCATGGCGGTGATCGCCGCGGGTGAGGCCGGCAAGCCCGTCCTCGCGTTCTTCGGCAGCCTGACCCAGGTGATGTTCAAGTTCGCCGGCCTCATCATGAAGTTCGCGCCGTTCGGCGTGGGCGCCGCCATCGCCGTCACGATCGGCGCGCAGGGCCTCGGCTCGCTGGTGACGCTGGGCAAGCTGGTCTTCACCCTTTACGGCGCGCTGGTGATCTTCGTGGTCGGCGTCTTCGGCACGGTGATCTGGATCGCGAAGGTCCCGCTCCGGCCCTTCGTCAAGGCCGTGCGCGAGCCGTTCACCCTGGCTTTCGCCACGGCCAACAGCGAGGCCGCCCTGCCCAAGGCCTTCGAGAACATGGAAAAGGTCGGCGTGCCGCGCGGCATCGTCGGCTTCGTGCTGCCCGCCGGCTACTCCTTCAACCTCGACGGCTCCACGCTGCACCTCGCGGTGGCGTCGGTCTTCGTCGCCCAGGCGGCCGAGACCACCACCGGCATCCACTTCAGCATCGAGCAGCAGATCACGATGATGCTGATGCTCATGCTGACCTCGAAGGGCGTCGCCGCCGTGCCGCGCGCATCGTTCGTGGTCCTCGTGGCGGCGCTGGAATCCTTCAAGCTGCCGCTCGCCGGCGCCTTCCTCATCCTCGGGGTGGACGCGCTCCTGGACATGGCCCGCACCTCGGTGAACGTCCTCGGCAACTGCCTCGCCAGCGTGGTCGTGGCGCGCTGGGAAGGGGAGTTCGACGACGGGAAGGCCGCCGCCTACCTTGCGGACACGGGCCCCAAGGCCTGACCTGCCTAAACGCATCACCGGTGGGGACTTAACCCCAGCCCGGGCCAAATGATTTGCCCGCCGGGTGGGGGGCCGTAGCTTCCGGCCGGCGTCCCTCCCATGCATCCCTTGCTCGGCTTCTCCCTCGAAATCCTCGGCATCCTCGCGCTCGTGGCGGCCAACGGTTTTTTCGTGGCCACGGAGTTCGCGCTGGTGAAGGTCCGGGCCAGCCAGTTGCGGCCGCTGGCCAGCAAGGGCCGGCCGGCCTGGCGCGTGCGGATGGCGCTCTGGGCCAACTCGCACCTCGGGGCCATGCTGTCCGCCGCGCAGCTCGGCGTGACGCTCGCCAGCCTCGGGCTGGGCTGGGTGGGCGAACCGATCCTGGCGCACCGGCTCTCGCCGGTGCTCGGCCGCCTCGGGATCAGCGACCCGGCCATGGTCTCCTCCATCGCCTTCACGGCGGCGTTCACGGTGATCACCTTCGTCCACATCGTCTTTGGCGAGCTCGGCCCGAAGGCCCTCGCCATCCAGCGGGCGCGCAAGATCTCGCTCTGGGGCGCCGCGCCGCTCGTGGTGTTCTATTACTGCTTCTACCCGTTCATCTGGCTGCTCAACGCCACGGCCAACGTCTTGCTCAACGCCATCGGCCTGCAGGCGGCCGGCGAGGGTGACCAGGCGCTCAGCGCCGAGGAGCTGGAATACGTCTTCAGCCACGCCCGCCACGCCCACCCGGGTGACGCGCTCATCAACAAGCTCATGGTGCAGTCCCTCCGCGCCCGCGCCACCCAGGCCCGGCACATCATGCGCCCGCGCGACCAGGTCGTGGCCCTCTGGCTCGACAAGCCCCTGGCCGAGAACCTGCGCACCGCGCAGACCAGCGGCCACAGCCGGTTTCCCGTCTGCTCGGGCTCGCTCGACAAGGTCGTGGGCCTGCTCCTCGTCCGCGAATGGCTCTGGCAGATCAGCGTCCTCGGCCCCGACACGCCCTTCGAGCCGCTCGTGCGCGACGTCGTCGAGTTCGAGCTCACCACGCCGCTGCACACCATGATCGAGCGCTTCCGCACCTCGCGCAGCCACCTGGCCGTCGTGCTCGACGAGAAGCAGGCGCTCGCCGGCATCGTCACCTTCGAGGACGTGCTCGAGGAGATCGTGGGCGACATCCGCGACGAGACCGACATCGAGAGCGGCCCGATCTACGAGCGCACCGCCCACGCCATCACCGTCAGCGCCACGCTCACCATGCGCGAGCTGCAGGCCGAGACCGGCTGGCCGCTGGAGTGGACGCCGCGCGAGACGGTCGCCGTCTGGGTGCACCGCCACCTGGGCCGCGTGCCCAAGCGCGACGACGCCCTGACCGTCGGTGAATACCGGATCACCATCCTCGAGGCCAACGCCGAGCGCTGCCGCCGCGTGAAGTTCGATCGCGCCGTCGCCAGCGACAGCACCCCGCCGATGTGAGCGGGTAAAGTTGCTGCTCGCCGGCGGCTGGCCGGTCATTAAATCCGGGAGCGGGGATCGGCCCCCGGCGGCATCGCTTCCCACGACTCCCATCTCTCCACTCCCAACCAGCGCCATGACCCTCTCGCTCGCCTTCGCCGCCGCCGTCCTGCTGTTCTGGCTGGCCGTCGGGCAGGAGGTCTTTCGCGGCAACCGCCGGCTGCGGTGGCTCGGCCGGCTCACGGCGCCGGTGCCCACGGCCTGGCCGCGCGTCTCGGTGGTCTTCGCCGCGCGCAACGAGGCCGCCACCGTCGGCGCCGCCGTGCCGACGATGCTGGCGCTCGACTACCCGGACTGGGAGCTCATCGCGGTCAACGACCGCTCGGAGGACGGCACCGGCGCGATCCTCGACGGGCTCGCGGCGGCGCATCCGCGGCTGAAGGTCGTGCATCTCACGGAGCTGCCCGCCGGCTGGCTGGGCAAGAACCACGCCCTCGCCGAGGGCGCGGAGCGCGCCATGGGCGACTGGATCCTGTTCACGGACGCCGACGTCCACTTCCGGCCCGACGTGCTGCGGCGGGCCGTCGCCTACGCCCGGGCGCAGGACCTCGACCACCTCGCCGCGGTGCCGTCGCTCAGCGAGCACGGCGGCTGGCTCGGGATCTGCGTGAACGCCTTCAGCTTCGCCTTCACGGCCGGCATCCGCCCGTGGAAGATCCCCGACCCGCGCAGCCGCGCCCACGGCGGCGTCGGCGCCTTCAACCTCGTCCGCACCTCCACCTACCGCAAGCTCGGCGGCCACGTGCCGCTGCACCTGCGGCCCGACGACGACATCAAGCTGGGCAAGCTGATGAAGTCGGGCGGATTCAGCGAGTTCGTGCTCGGGGCCGGGGCGATCTCGGTCTCGTGGTATGCCTCGGTCGGCGGGATGATCCGCGGGCTCGAGAAAAACGCCTACGCCGGGGCGGATTACCGGCTCTGGGTGCCGCCGTTCGCGGCGGTCGTGGTGCTGCTCGGCTATCTCTGGCCGCTGGCCGCGCTGGGCCTGGCGGACGGCCCGGCCCGCTGGTGCTACGCCGGCGCGGTCCTGCTTATGCTCGGGCTCGGCTGCGACCAGACGCGCTTCACCGGCGGCCGCTGGTGGCACGGGCTCCTGCTGCCGGCCGGCATGGCGGCCTTCAGCTATATGCTGTTCCGCTCGATGGTCGTCACGCTCTGGACGGGCGGCATCACGTGGCGCGGGACGTTCTACCCGCTGCGCGAATTGAAGAACAACCGCCTCTGAGCCGCGCCCGGGGTCGGGAGAGGCCGGCCGCCGCCATGTCCAAATAAAAAATCCCGCCCCGGGCCGAATCTTTTTTTGCTTTTCGCCCCGGCCGGGCAATCCGTGTGCGCTGTGCACGCGCGTCCGTCCGTCCCCGCCATCCCCGGCCGCGGCTCCAGCCTCAATCCCGCCAACCGCTTTGCCCCCCTCGCCATCGAGCCCGATGGCGAGTGGCTCGACGCCGAGTTTGCGGCGACCGGTTCGGTGCCGCACCCGCGGACGCAGTTCTACGCGGACGCGACCGAGTCGCTCCTCACGCACCACGACAGCCCCGACATCGGCCCGGGCTGGGGCCTCAACTGCTACCGCGGTTGCGAGCACGGCTGCGCCTACTGTTTCGCCCGGCCCTACCACGACTACCTCGGTTGGAGCAGCGGCCTCGAGTTCGAGACGAAGATCCTCGTCAAGACCCGTGCCCCGGCGCTCCTCCGCGCCGAGCTCTCGGCGCGCCGCTGGCGGCCCGAGCCGATCCTGATGAGCGGCGCCACCGACTGCTACCAGCCGGCCGAGCGCCGCTTCCGGCTGACGCGGCAGTGCCTCGGGGTGCTGGCCGAGTTCCGCCAGCCCGTGAGCATCCTCACGAAGAACTTCCTCGTCACCCGCGATCTCGACCTGCTCGCGGAGCTGGCCCGCTGGTCGTGCGTGGAGGTCAACGTCACCATCGTCACCCTGGACGACAGCCTGGCCGGCCGGCTCGAGCCGCGCGCCGCCCGGCCCGCGCACCGCCTGCGGGCCATCCGGCTGCTGGCCGATGCCGGCGTGCCGGTCGGCGTGATGGTAGCGCCCGTCATCCCGGGGCTCACCGATCACGAGCTGCCCGGCATCCTGGCCGCCGCGGCCGCGGCCGGCGCCCGCCGCGCGGGTTGCATCACCCTCCGCCTGCCCCACGCGGTGAAGGACGTTTTCCTGCGGTGGCTCGACGACCACGAGCCGGGCAAGAAGGAGCGCGTGCTCTCGCGGATCCGCGCCCTCCACGGCGGCAGGCTCTACGATGCCACCTTCGGCGAGCGGCTGCGCGGGCAGGGAATCTTCGCCGAGCAGATCCAGCAGATGTTCGCCGTGGCCTGCCGCCGCGCCGGGCTCAACCGCGGGAGGACGCCGCTCTCGGCCGCACACTTCCGCCGTCCGGGTGGCGTGCAGCTGGAGTTGCTGTAAAGACCGGGCCCGGGGACGGAATCCGGAAGACCGGATGTTAAATTTCACGTTTCGGGGCCGGTTGCACAGACTAGCATTGAACCGGCTGTGCTAATTCCCTCATCCTACCCGGATGGACAGCACGGCCAGTCGCGAGCCCCCGGACGATCTCAATCGCCGGCTGACCGACCTTAACCAGATCGGCGTCGCGCTGTCGCAGGAGAAGGATCTCAACCGCCTGCTGGAGCTCATCCTCCTCGCGGCGAAGAAGATCACCAACGCCGACGGCGGCACGCTCTACCGCCGCCACGCCGACCAGCCCGACGCCCTGGCCTTCGAGATCATCCGCACCGACTCGCTCGGTGTCGCCATGGGCGGCACCACCGGCACCAAGATCCCGTTCCCGCCCATCCAGCTGCGCGACAACCGCGGCCGCGACAACAACTCCATGGTCGTCGCCTACGCGGTGCTGAAGGACCGCACGGTCAACATCACCGACGCCTACCAGGAAAAGGGCTTCGATTTCTCCGGCACCAAGGCCTTCGACCGCCACACCGGCTACCACTCGCAGTCGTTCCTCACCGTCCCGATGAAGAACCATGAGGACGAGATCATCGGCGTCCTCCAGCTCATCAACGCCAAGGACCGCGTCACCGGCGCCATCGGGCCGTTCAGCGAGACGGACCAGCGCCTGGCCGAGTCCCTCGCCTCCCAGGCCGCCGTCGCGCTGACCAACCGCCTGCTCATCTCGCAGCTGGAGGCGCTGTTCGAGTCCTTCGTCCAGCTGCTCAACAAGGCGATCGACGAGAAGTCGCCCTACACCGGCGGGCACTGCCACCGCGTGCCCGTGCTCACCATGCTGCTGGCCGAGGCCGTGCACGAGGCCAAGGAGGGGCCGCTCGCCCTGTGGCACCAGACCGACCGCGACCGCTACGAGCTCAAGATCGCCGCGCTCCTGCACGACTGCGGCAAGGTCACCACCCCCGTCCATGTCGTCGACAAGGCCACCAAGCTCCAGACCATCTTCGACCGCATCGCCCTCATCGACACCCGCTTCGAGATCGTCAAGCGCGACGCCGAGGTCGCCGCGCTCCGCGCCGCCGCGGCGCCGGGGGCCGACGCCAAGGCGGTCGACCAGTCCTACCGCGGCCGCCTCTGGGACATCCAGGAGGACCGCGAATTCCTCCGCCTCTGCAACATCGGCGGCGAGGCCATGACGAACGAGGCCCAGGCCCGCGTCCGCGAGATCGCCACCAAATACCGCTGGCGCAACCCCAAGGGCGAGGAGGTCGATTTCCTCACGGCCGACGAGATCGAGAACCTCACCATCCGCGCCGGCACGCTCACCGCCGCCGAGCGGCAGGTCATCAACCACCACATCAACGTCACCATCCAGATGCTCGAGGCGCTGCCCTGGCCGCGCCACCTGCGGAATGTCCCCGAATACGCCGGCGGCCACCACGAGCGCATGGACGGCAAGGGCTATCCCCGCGGCCTGACCCGCGACCAGATGTCGGTGCAGGCGCGCATCATGGGCATCGCCGATATC
>Ga0228698_1001740_pt1 | contig 10122 bp, 9 predicted proteins | sample McNCre117_Aug_MG_FD_178015 | JGI IMG/M metagenome (GOLD analysis project Ga0228698, IMG submission 178015) | Freshwater microbial communities from McNutts Creek, Athens, Georgia, United States - 1-17_Aug_MG | ecosystem: Environmental > Aquatic > Freshwater > Creek | place: USA: Georgia...
TGGTGCGCAAGCTGCAGATGGTGCTCGACCGCGACATCCCGATCATGATCCTGGGCGAGACCGGCACCGGCAAGGACATCCTGGCGCAGGCGATCCACAACGACTCCGCCCGCGCCAGCAAGCCCTTCGTGTCGGTCAACTGCGCCTCGATCCCCGAGACCCTGATCGAGTCCGAACTGTTCGGCTACGAGGAAGGCGCTTTCACCGGCGCGCGCCGCAAGGGCTCGCCGGGCAAGATCCTGCAGGCCAACGGCGGCACGCTGTTCCTCGACGAGATCGGCGACATGCCGCAGGCGCTGCAGGCGCGGCTGCTGCGCGTGCTGCAGGAGCGCCGCGTCGCCCCGCTGGGATCGACCAAGGAACACGAGGTCGATGTCACCATCATCTGCGCCACCCACCGCGACCTCAAGCTCGCTATCGGTCGCGGCGCCTTCCGCGAAGACCTCTACTACCGCCTCAACGGCATGGTGGTCAAGCTGCCCGCGCTGCGCGACCGCAGCGACTTCGATGTCGTGGTGCAGAAGGTCCTGGGCAGCCTGTGCGACCATCAGCAGCGGGTCGGCATCGCCGACGAGGTGCAGGCGCTGTTCCGCCGCTACCACTGGCCGGGCAATTTCCGCCAGTTGCACAACGTGCTGCGCACGGCGGTCGCCCTGCTCGGCCGTGACGCGGTGATCCGCAGCGAACACCTGCCGGATGACTTCCTCGACGAAATGAGCGCCGTGCTGGCGTCCGTGCGTACCCGCCCCGAGGCCGGATCGACGCCGCAGGCGGGCATGGTCTACGTGCCGCCGTCATTCCAGGCCGGCCCGGACATCCGGGCGCAGCTCGCCGCTGAAACTCCGCCCACGGACAGCGCCGCCCCGGTCGCGCCACCCCAGCTCGAATCGCTGGCGGCGAGCCGGCGCATCCACGACGTCACGCTGCAGGCGATGGCCTCGGCACTGCAGCAGTGCCGGGGCAATGTCTCGGCCGCCGCCAAGCTGCTCGGGGTGTCGCGCAACACGATCTACCGCAAGAAGGACCTGCTGCCGCCCGAACTCTGGGCCTGAGCCGATAGCGCCCGCCGATCGTCACTCGGGCAGTTCGCAGGCCGGCACCGCATCGCGTATCCACAGCGGCTCCAGCTCGCGCCAGGCGCGCTGGACATTGAAGCCGTTGCGCTGGGCGTAGCCGGCCCAGCCAGCAAAGGCCGGCAGGCCGATCTGCTGGACCTCGGTCACCGAGCGGCCGGTATCGAGCGCCCGCACCACGGCCCGGCTCAGCGTGCACAGATAGCGGTAGGTGTCCTCGATGCCATCGCTGGCCTGCGGTCCGGTCGTAGCCAGCGGCAGATTGCCGACCACCCAGGCGGGTCGCAGCGGTCGCAGCGCCGCCAGCGCGGCAATCCAGCCGACCACGCTGCCCTGCGCCAGCTCGGGCAGGCGACCGTGATAGACCAGTCCCGGAGCGACCAGCAGCCGGTGGCGCTCGTTCCACAGCGCCAGGTCACTTTCGGTGTGCGCCCAGCGGAATTCCAGCACCCGCCAGCCACCGGCATCGCTGTCCCAGTCCTGTCCGGCTTGCAGAGTCGGCTGCGGCAGCACGATCCGGGTGCCAGCCATCGGCTCCGCCCCGAGCGCCTGGAGCATGGCCGCCAGACATTTGGGACAGCGCGCGGCCATCGCAGCCCGGGTGTCGGGCAGGGCTTCCAGCAGCACCGGATCGCCATCGAAAGCGGCGTTGCCGAGCACGTTCTCGGCATGGGCGTGGCTGTCGAGCACGCGGTTGATGGCGAGCCCCAGCTCGCAGCGCGCCGCGCGCCGGGCCGCCAGGCCATGGGCGCGGCTCGGACCGGGATCGACCAGGATCGCTGCAGTGCCCTGGCCGATCAGCACCTGACTCGTGACCTGGCCGCCATTGTCCGGGTCGATGTCCTGCGCCACGCCTGGGCGGACCCAGACCCCGGGCACCAGAGCCTGCCAGTATGGCGGTGACGCGCGCAGGCAGGCAGGATCCACGTCCTGGGCGCGCGCGCCTGTCGCCACGGCAAGCGCGGCGACCACGCCGAGCCAGCCGGCGCCCAGCGCTCGGCTCATCCTAGCCACCGGACACCGCCGCCTGGATCGCGCGCCCGTTGGCCGGCTCGGTCGCCAGATGCCCGGCCGGCGTCAGGACCAGGCGCGACGACCCAGCGCCCGCCAGCCGCGACAGGCTGTCGTGCGAGGCCCTGCTGTTGCCAGGCGGACAAACCGCGTCGAAGCGGCCATGAATCCAGGTCACGGGAATGCGGTGGGCAGCAACGACGCGCAGGGCCGCATGCCACTGACCCGGCGCCAGCCCGCAGCGATGCGCCAGCAGGTGCGACTGGATGCGGTATTTCTGCCACAAGGCCTGCTGATCCTGAGCTGGCCGCCACCCGGGCTGTTGCAAGCAGCGGCGCAGCCGCGCTGGCCCCAGCGCGCGCCAGGCCGCGCGCAAGCGGCGGCGCTCCTCGGGCAGATCCGCCTGCTGCCAGGCCCGGCGCATCCCGTGCAGGGCCGCCGCCTGCTCCATCGCCTGCCAGGCCGATGCGACCTGTTGTGTGACACGTGACACTGTTGCTTTGCGAAACACCTGTGACAGCCCTTGCAACACCCGGCCAGCCTGCACCGGACGCAGATGGCGCGGGCTCGCGATCCCGATCACCGCGCGGGCCGCGCCTGGCAGCGACGCCGTGCCGGGCCAGAAGCGGCGCAACAGCCGGATCACCTCGCCCCGGCTGCCCTTGAAGCTGCCGCGCAATACCAGCGTCTCCACCGCCTTGGGATGGCGCGCGGCGTAGAGCAGCGCCAGCGTCGCGCCCCAGGAGCCGCCCAGCACCGGCCAGGATGCCAGCCCGAGCGCACGGCGCAGGCGCTCCAGATCCGCGATCAATCCCCCCAGGGACTGCCCTCTGAGACTGCCCCTGGGCCGGCTGCGGCCGCTGCCGCGCTGATCGGGCGCAACGACGCGCTGGCGCCGCAGATCGAAGTCCCGCCACAGGCCGGGATTGGCGCCGCTGCCGGGGCCGCCGTGCAGGGCGAGCCAGGCCGGGGCCTGCGAAGCGCCGAGCAGCCGGCTGGACATCATCTGCCCGCCCGGCAGGGCCAGGTGCCGGATACGCTCAGCCTGACTAGGGTAAATACTGATCATGCGAAACCTCTCGATTGGCATCGTTATTGCGTTCAGGTAAAGCGGCTGGCACGGAAGCGGCCGGAATGTCACAGACCGTGAGACTCCGTGCCAGATCCGTGCCAGTCAGACCCCAGCAACTTTTCAATGGAGATATCGATCATGGAATGGACCGCACCGAGCTTCACCGAAATGCGTTTCGGCTTTGAAATCACGATGTACATCGCCAACCGCTGAGGCACCCGGGGCCCTGCGGGGCCAGCGACAGCAAAAGCGGCGCGCCCGGTGAGGCCGGGTGCGCCGCGATTTTCCCTCCATCACCATGCGCACAGCTTCAACGACGCGCCTGCGCGTCCTGGGATCCTCCGCCGGCGGCGGCTTCCCGCAGTGGAATTGCAACTGCACCAATTGCGCCGGCCTGCGCGCGGGCACGATCGCCGCGACGCCGCGCACCCAGTCCTCGGTCGCGCTGACCGCCAACGGCCGCGACTGGCTGCTGGTCAATGCCTCGCCCGAGGTGCTGCAGCAGATCCGCGACACCCCGGCCCTGCAGCCCGCGCGCCAGATCCGCGACAGCGGCGTGGCCGCCGTGCTGCTGATCGATGCGCAGATCGACCACTGCGCCGGCCTGCTGATGCTGCGCGAGCGCCCTTCCCCGCTGCCGCTGTACGCCACGCCCGAAGTGCTGGGCGACATCAGCGACGGCCTGCCGCTGACCCGGCTGCTCGGCCACTACTGCGGTCTCGACACCCGGCCGATTGCCTTCGACGATCAGCCGCTGGAACTGCCGATGCTCGATCAGCTGGAGGTCCGCGCCGTGCCGATCGCGAGCCAGCCGCCACCATACTCACCATTCCGTGGCAAGGCGCGGCCCGGCGACAACATCGGCCTGCTGGTGCATAATCCGGCGTCCGGGCGCCGCCTGTTCTACGCGCCAGGCCTGGGCCAGATCGACGAAGCCACGCTGGCGCTGATGCGGCAGGCTGATGTCGTGCTGATCGACGGCACGTTCTGGAGCGAGGACGAGATGATCCGCCTCGGCCTGTCGCGCAAGCCGGCCGCCGAGATGGGCCATCTGCCGCAAAGCGGCCCCGGCGGCATGATCGAGGTGCTCGACACCCTGCCGGCCGGCACCGAGAAGTGGCTGATCCACATCAACAACACCAACCCCATCCTGCGCGCGGACTCGGCCGAGCGCGCCGAGCTGACCGCGCACGGCATCCAGGTGGCCTACGACGGCTTGGAGATCGCACTATGACATCGGGCACCGCAATCAACGAAGCGCCCTGGGACCGCGCCGAATTCGAGCGCCAGCTGCGCGCCAAGGGCGCGGGCTACCACATCCACCACCGCTTCAACGTGCGCATGAACGGCGGCCAGTGCACGCCGGACGAGATCCGCTGCTGGGTCGCCAACCGCTTCTACTACCAGATCTGCATCCCGCGCAAGGACGCCGCGATCATGGCCAACATGCCCGACCGCGAGCACCGGCGCAAGTGGGTCGACCGCATCCTCGACCACGACGGCTGCGGCGACTACCAGGGCTCGAACGCCGGCGGCATCGAGGCCTGGACCCGGCTCGGCGAGGCGGTCGGGATTCCGCGCGAGGAACTCTGGTCGCTGCAGCATGTCGTGCCCGGCGTGCGCTTCGCCTGCGATGCCTACGTCAACTTCGCAACCCACGCGCCGTGGCAGGAGGCGGTCTGCTCGTCGCTGACCGAGATGTTCGCGCCCCAGATCCACAAGGACCGGCTCGTCACCTGGCCCGGCCACTATCCCTGGATCGAGTCCGAGGGCCTGCAGTACTTCCGCAGCCGCATTCCGCTGGCGACGCGCGACGTCGAGCACGGGCTGGCGGTCACGCTGGAGCATTTCAATACCCGGGCCGCGCAGCAGCGCGCGCTCGACATCCTGCAGTTCAAGCTCGACGTGCTCTGGAGCATGCTCGACGCGATCGAAAAGGCCTGCACCCATGACTGAGGATGCCCTGCCCCTGCCGGCGCTGCCGGCCTGCCCCAAGCTGTCGCGCCTGTTCCGCCTCCAGTACGAAAGCGTGCAGGAAGCCTGGGTGCTGCTGTACCCGGAGGGCATGGTCCAGCTGAACCAGAGCGCGGCCGAGATCCTGCGCCGCTGCGACGGCCGCCGCCAGCTGGCCGACATCGCCAGCGAACTCGAAACGCTGTTCCAGGTGGAGGGCATCCGGCCGCAGATCGACGCGCTGGTACAGGAAGGGGTCAGGCGTGGCTGGCTCAGCTGAGACCCCGGCGCCGCCCGCGCCCCCCCCCGGCCCGCCACTGTGGCTGCTGGCCGAGCTGACCTACAAGTGTCCGCTGCACTGCGTCTTCTGCTACAACCCGATCGACTACGGGCGCTTCCAGCCCGAGCTGACCACGCGCGAGTGGGTCGATGTGCTGACGCAGGCGCGCGCGCTCGGCGCGGCGCAGCTGGGCTTCTCGGGCGGCGAGCCGCTGCTGCGCGATGATCTGGAAGAACTGGTGGCCGAGGCGCACCGGCTCGGCTACTACACCAACCTGATCACCTCGGGCGTCGGGCTGACCGAGAAGCGCGCGCGCGCGCTCAAGGATGCCGGGCTCGATCATGTCCAGCTCTCGTTCCAGGACTCGACGCGCGAACTCAACGACTTCCTGACCCACACCCGCACCTTCGAGCTGAAGCAGCGGGTCGCGGCGCTGATCAAGGCCCACGACTGGCCAATGGTCATGAACTGCGTGCTGCACAAGCACAACCTGCCGCACGTTGACAAGATCATCGAGATGGCGCTGGCGCTCGGTGCGGAATACCTGGAACTCGCCAACACCCAGTACTACGGCTGGGCGTTGCAGAACCGCGCGCAGCTGCTGCCGACCCGGGCCGAACTCGAAGCGGCCGAGGCGGTCGTGCAGGGCTACCGCGAGCGCATCGGCAACCGCTGCCGGCTGCTGTTCGTGGTCCCGGACTATTTCGAGGAGCGGCCCAAGGCCTGCATGAACGGCTGGGGCAAGGTGTTCCTGTCGATCGCGCCCGACGGCACGGCCATGCCCTGCCACAACGCGGGCGACCTGCCGGGACTCGACCTGCCGAACGTGCGCCAGCAGTCGCTGGCCAGCATCTGGCGCGACAGCGCGGCCTTCAATGCCTTCCGGGGCTACGGCTGGATGCAGGAGCCCTGCAGCAGCTGCGACGAGAAGGAAAAGGACTTCGGCGGCTGCCGCTGCCAGGCCTTCCTGCTCGCGGGCGACGCGCGCGCGGCCGATCCGGTCTGCTCCAAGTCGGCGCAGCACGAGCAGGTGGTGCAGATCGTGCGCCGCGCCGAGACGCCGCAGCCGATCTCCCAGCCGCTGGTGTTCCGCAACGATGCCGAATCGCGCCGGCTGAGCGCCGCCAGAACCATCCAGGACTGAAGCGACCAACCCCGGCCCGCCAGCGCGGCAAGTCGGGGTGGCGCGCACCGTCTCGTATGGGCGCCCGCGCGGGCGGCTCAGGCTTACTTCTCGGCCTTGCCGTGCATGACCATGATGGTCTGCTGCATCAGCGCACACGCGGTCTCGCGGCCGTCCTTGACCGCGAACACCTCGGCCTGGGTCACGATCAGCGTACGGCCCGGCCTGACCACGCGGCCGCGCGCGATCAGATGGTCGCCATCGGCCGGCGCCAGCAGGTTCATCTTGTACTCGACCGTCAGCACCGAGGCGTTGGCCGGCACCAGGGTCATGGCCGCATAGCCGGCGCAGGAATCGGCGATCATGCCGACCACGCCGCCATGGACGAAGCCGTGCTGCTGCTCGACGCCCTCCCAGTGCGGCAGGTGGATCTCGGTCACGCCCGGCCCGATCACCGGCAGGCTGGCCCGGATCAGGCGCATCGCGTGCTGGCGATCGAAACTGGCGCGGACCCGTTCAGCGATGTCCGGATCGAAAATCTGTGTCATGTTCTCAGTTTCCTGCGGTTTTGCCGAATTCGTAGCGCAGACCGACCCAGATCATGCGCGGCGCGCCCGGCGTGTAGAAGCTGGTTCCCATCGTATCCGTGTTCTGGTAGCCTGTCGGAGACACGGCATAGGGGCCGAGCAGTCCGGCCGTGTAGTAGCGGCGGTCCAACAGGTTCTTGACGCTGGCGAACAGCCTGAGGCTGGCGCTGTGCTGGTACTGCGCTGACAGATTGAAGATCGCGTAGCCCGGCAGACGGCCCGAGCCGAAGGTGTTGACGCCATCGGGCGCATGGGCGTTGTTCTCGTTGCCGCGCACGAAGCTGCCCGCCACCGCCATCATGTCCAGTCCGGCCGTGACGTCGCGCGTGAAGGCATAGCCGACGCGGGCCTTGAGCATCTGCTGCGGGATCAGCGGGATGTGGTTGCCCGGGTTGATGGCGATCTGGCCATTGGCGTCGGCCGTGCTGTTGTAGTCCGAGCCGACCAGCTCGTGGCTCTGGTAGGTGGCGTTGAGCCAGGTGTAGTTGAGTGCATAGCTCAGGCGACCGGACTTGCTGGTGAAGCCCGCCTCCAGGCCGGTGCGGCGGGTCTGGCCGAAGTTGCGGAAATAGCCGGTGGCGGCCGAGTTGGCAACGAACAGGATGTCGTCGTGGTTGTCGCCCCGGAAGACGCCGAGGTTCCAGTGCGTGTCGCGGTCAATCTGGCCCCGGATGCCGGCCTCCCAGGTCTTGGAGACCACCTGCCTGAGCGCCGGGTCGCCCGCCATCGAGTTCGGCAGCCGGCAGCCGAAGTCCGGGTCGGCGCAGCCGAGTTCGATCGAGGTCGGGGCGCGGCTGCTCTCGCTGTAGCCGGCGTAGAGATTCAAGGCCCGGCTCGGCACGAAGCTGACGCCGAGCGCGGGATTGAAGCGCCGGAAGCGGTGGTCGCCATCGAGCGAGCCGCGCTGGCCGTCCGGGTTCTGGATCGTCGCGTTGTTGTAAGGATAGAGCAGGTCGCGGTTGCGCAGACGGGTGTCGTTGAAGCGCCCCGAGGCGCTCAGGTGCCAGCGCTCGTCCAGGCTCAGCGTGTCGCTGCCGAACAGGCTCCAGGTCTGCACCCGGCCATCGAGATCGACGCGCTGATCGAACGCGCTGGCCGACTTCTGCGTGCCATCGGCCCAGGCGTTGACCGGCGTCAGGCTCAGGTCCGGATTCAGGTAGGCAAACTGGCTGGCCTGGCCGAAGCGGACCCGGCTCGCATCGACGCCGCCGCCGAAAACCGCCTGGTTGCGCCAGCCCGATCCCTCATCGAGCCGGGTCAACTGGCCACTGAAGCCGAAGTTTTCCTGCCGGGTGCTGGTGGTGTTGATCAGTCCGGTGCAGTTCTCGTTCGGCATCTGGCCCGGACCGGCTTCGGCGATGCAGCGCAATCGCGGAAAGACCCCGGCGCTTTCCGCACCGGAATAGATATCCAGGTTGCCAAGCGCATTCTCGTTCAGGTCGCCGTTGAAGGTCGAGGTCCGGGTCTGGCGGTAATAGGTGTTGCCCGACAGCAGCAGGCTGTCGCCGAGGGCGGTCTTGCCGTCGAGGTTCAGGAAACTGCCATTGTTCTTGGTGGTGTCGGGCCGGGTATAGACGCTGGCGTAGTCCTTTGCCAGCAGCTGCTGGCTCTGGGCGCCGTTGCCGTTGAGCTTGTTGTCGGCGCGGCCATACGACAGATTCAGCTCGGAATCCGCGCCGCGCCAGCCGACCTTGCCGAAGAACTGCCCGAGCCGCGACGGCGAGGCCTCGCGCCAGCCATCCTCGCGGTAGCCGTTGCCGAGCAAGTACCAGTGCAGGCCCTGGTCGTTGGAGCCGCCGTGCTCCAGCTGCACCTGGCCACGGCCGTAGCTGCCCAGGCCAAGTTCGAGCGCGGTGCCGGGGTTCTTGCGGCCGTCCTTGGTCTGGAACGACAGCGCTCCGCCCAGGGTGTTGAGCCCGAACAGCGGATTGGCGCCCGGGATCAGCGTCGCGCTGCTCAGCGCCCCCTTCGGGATCAGATCCCACATCACGACATCGCCAAGCGGCTGGTTCAGCCGCACGCCATCGAGATAGACCGACAGACCCTGCGGTGTACCCAGCAGCGGCGAGGCGGTGTAGCCCCGGTAGCTGACATCGCTCATGAACGGATTGCCCTGCACGTCGTTGACATGCACGCCGCTGAACTGCCGGTTCAGCGCATCGGACAGCTCGGGGCTGCTGCCGAGTTCCAGCTGTTGCGCCGTCGCGGTCTGGACATGGGCCGCCATCTGCTCGCGCGGCTGGTCGATGCCGGGCAAGGGCGTCGAGCCGACCACCACCACCTCGGCCAGTTCGGGCGCGGCATCGGCTGCCGCGCAGGTGCCGGCGGCCAGCGCCAGCCCGCCACACAATCCGGCCTGGATCCAGACCGGCAGACCGCGAGGCGTGGCGCTTGAACCAGGCTTGATCGGATTCATCATCACCATCATTTAATCATCATTAAAATGATGATGATAGGTCACTCAAAGTTTCTGCGACAGCACCCAGGTCGCCAGCTCCTTGAGGTCGCCGGCCGAGAGATTCGGATGAGGCGGCATCGCGGCGCGGCCCCACTTGCCGCGCGAACCGTTCTGGATGCTCTGCATCAGCGTGGCAACGGCGTCCTTGTCGCCGGCGTACTTCTGCGCGACGTTCTGGAATGCCGGACCGACGATCTTCTCGTTGACCGAATGGCAGGATGCACAGCCGTTGGCCTGCATCAGAGGGGTGAAGCTCGACTGGTCCGGCGTCGCCTGCGCCAGGCCGGCGGCCGACGCGATCAATGCCCCCAGCACCCACTGGCCTCGTACCCATTTTTTGCTTTGCATATCATCTCCTTGCGCGCGGCGGGCACCCGCCGCGCCTATCCGTCATCGGGGGCTCATCACCCCCGCCTGACTCACTTCATCAGCTTGAAGGTCCAGACCGAGCCGCCCTGCTCGAGGAAGTTGACCTTCTTGGCGACTTCGCCACCCCACAGCGGCACCGCGCCGCCCCAGCCCGAGACGACCGAGACATACTGCTCGCCGTCCTGCTTCCAGGTGA
>Ga0228698_1001742_pt1 | contig 10112 bp, 9 predicted proteins | sample McNCre117_Aug_MG_FD_178015 | JGI IMG/M metagenome (GOLD analysis project Ga0228698, IMG submission 178015) | Freshwater microbial communities from McNutts Creek, Athens, Georgia, United States - 1-17_Aug_MG | ecosystem: Environmental > Aquatic > Freshwater > Creek | place: USA: Georgia...
TGGGCTCGGCCGGCTCGGCAGGCAATTCCAGAGACACCGTCTCCAGAAACTTGCGACTGGCTTCGTCCACAGGGGGGGGCTCAGGGCGTTTTCGGGTGGCCAGCAGGTACAGCACGATGGCCACCGGCACGCCAAGCATCAGAGGGACCAGGTAATGGTTCAGTGCATCTTGCAACTGGGTGAGCATGGATGGGTTCCTTGGGCGCGCTGGCACGGCCAGCAGCGGGCGCCCTGCAGCGGAATCTCGCCACAGGCCTGAGGGCGGTCAACCGAACCGCTGGATGCCCGCCCACGCCTTGTAGGAATTTACCTGACAAGCCCCCCGGCAAAACAGGGACTCAAGAAGGCGAATTGCGCCGATGTTGCCGCCTTGTTGCGATCACTACAGTTCGTTTCACACCAGTCACACAAACCACCACTACCCAACAGGACGACACCATGAACACCGAACAGATCCTCGCTGAAATCCGTGAAGCCAACCTGTCGTACCTGATGTTGGCCCAGACCCTGATCCGCGACGACCGCGAACAAGCCCTGTTTCGCCTGGGCCTGAGCGAAGACAGCGCCGCCATGATCGCCGCCCTGACGCCGGCCCAGATGATGAAGATCGCCTCGGGCAACACCCTGCTGTGCCGCATGCGCTGCGACGACGACATGGTGTGGGGCCTGCTGACCAGCCACGGCAAGAGCGCCGCCAACGAAAGCGTGTCGCGCCTGCATGCCTCGATCCTGATGGCGGGGCGCCATCAAGAAGCAGCATAACCGGACGGCCCCGGTCGCCTGGCGACCACCCCCTAGGGGTTGACCAGACCCGACCGGCGAAGCCGGATCGAGTCTGGCGGCTTCGATAGAGGCCGCTCCCCTGATCGCCTTTGGCGATCTGTCCCTCGGGACCAAGACAAACTACTGGAGAGAGAACCATGTCGCGTACCAAGAGCATCCTGACCGAAGCCAAGCAGATCGACACTGCGGTGGAACTGATCCGCCTGGGGGCCCGCCTGCAGGTGCTGGAGAGCGAAACCGACCTGAGCTACGAGCGCCTGCTGCGCTTGTACAAGGAGGTGGCCGGCAAGAGCCCCAGCAAGGGCCAGCTGCCGTTCTCGACCGACTGGTTCATGACCTGGCAGCCCAACATCCATGCCAGCCTCTTTCTGAATATCCACGAATACCTGAACAAGGTGGCCGAGCTCGACGAGATCGACACCGTGATCAAGGCCTACAAGCTGTACCTGGAGCAGGTGGGCGCCCAGGAGCTGGAGCCCCAGTTGTCCATCACCCGCGCATGGCGTCTGGTGAAGTTTGTTGACAACGGCATGCTCACGATGACCAAATGCAGCAAGTGCGGCGGCCACTATGTGACCCATCCCCACGAAATCGCCCGCCACTATGTGTGTGGCCTGTGCAACCCCCCGGCGCGTGCCGGCAAGGGCCGCAATGCCGGTGCGATTCGGCTGCCTGGTGTGCAAGATTGCCTGGTTGACTGAGCGGTTTGAGCGTATCTTGAGGGCGTCAACGCAGTCGGACTCGAGCCCCGGCGGCGCTTGGCGACAGGTTTGGTGATCGATGGAATGGTTTGATTTTTTCTTGCTTGTCTCCTCCTAGCACATCCCCTTGTGCTTTCTGGGCGGCCTCCTTTCGAGACCGCCCTTTTTTCTGGGCGCTTTTCAGCCGATGCCCGGCGCCCTGATCGCCCACACTGTTGCGATGTCTGCCCGGTCGGCCCCTTCGGCTTCTGATGCCTGCGATTCGCCGCAGCGCGCACGCGCGCGCCTGCCCTGGCCTGCGCCCGCACTGCTGGCCTGGCTGGGCGCATGGGGCCTGACGGTGCTGAGCCTGCCCCGGCTGGCGCAGTGGGGCGCATCACCCATCTGGGCCTGGGCCGCAGGCGCTGCGCTGGGCGCGGTGGTGGCCGGCGCCATGCGCCGCGCCAGCGGCCTGCGCCGGGCCATCGTGGCCGGCGGCTTTCCGGTGTCGGCCCTGGCCAGCGGCGCGGCGGCGGCGGTGCCAGCCTGGGTGTGGCTGCTGCCCCTGGCCCTGCTGTTGGCGGCCTACCCCTTGCGCGCCTGGCGCGATGCACCGCTGTTTCCCACGCCGGCCCGTGCGCTGGCTGGCCTGGCCGCGTTCATCCACCTGGCGCCGGGCGACCGCGTGCTGGATGTGGGCTGCGGCCTGGGCCATGGCCTGGCCGCGCTGCGCAGCCAGTGGCCGCAGGCGCGCATCGAAGGCGTGGAGTGGAGCAGGGCGCTGCGCCTGGCGGCCGCCCTGCGCTGCCGCTGGGCCACGGTGCGGCGCGGCGACATGTGGGCCGACCACTGGGGTGACTACAAGCTGGTGTACCTGTTTCAGCGCCCCGAAAGCATGGCCCGCGCCTGGGCCAAGGCACAGGCCGAGATGGCCCCTGGCAGTTGGCTGGTGAGCCTGGACTTTGAAGTGCCCGGTGAATTGCCGATAGAGGTGTTGCGCCCGCCCGGCGCGCAGCCTGTGTGGGTGTACCGGGTGGGTCAGACCGCTCGACGCGACCGCTGAGCACTGTTCCGGTGCGGCGCGCATCGGGCCACTCAACCTCAAGCCCGACTGGCCGATAACCCCAGCAAGAAGTTGGCTCATGTGGGCCGACACAGCCTTGACTTCACCCCCAAAAAACCATGTTCGTCATCGTCGGTTGGGTACTCGCACTGGCCTGCATCTTCGGGGTGTACGTGGTGCACGGCGGCAACATGGGCGTGATCATCCACGCCCTGCCATTTGAATTCATCACCATCTTCGGATCGGCGTTTGGCGCTTTCCTGGCCAATAACCAGATGAAGGTGGTCAAGGCTTCGCTCAAGGGCCTGGGCCAGTGCTTCAAGGGCAGCCGGTTTTCCAAGGCGCGCTACATGGAGTTGCTGGCGCTGATGTTCGACATCCTGCAAAAGGCCCGCAAAGAGGGCCTGATGTCGATTGAAAAGGACGTGGAAGACCCGCACAGCTCGGCCATCTTCCAAAAGTACCCGGTGGTGGGCAATGACCACCATGTGGTCGAGTTCATCACCGACTACCTGCGCATGATGGTGTCGGGCAACCTCAATGCCCACGAGATCGAATCGCTGATGGACAGCGAGATCGAAACCCACCACCAGGAAGAACACTCGGCCGTGGCCGCCATCGGGCGCCTGGCAGGCGGCCTGCCGGCATTCGGCATCGTGGCCGCCGTGCTGGGTGTGGTGAACACCATGGGCTCGGTGGGCCAGCCCCCGGCGGTGCTGGGCGGCATGATCGGCTCGGCCCTGGTGGGTACCTTCCTGGGCATCTTGCTGGCCTACGGCTTTGTCGAACCCCTGGGCGGCCTGCTGGAGCAGAAGGTCGAAGACGCCGGCAAGGAGTTCCAGTGCATCAAGACCACCTTGCTGGCCTCGATGCAGGGCTACGCCCCGCAAGTGGCCATCGAGTTCGGCCGCAAGGTGCTGTTCTCAGGCGACCGCCCCAGCTTCAGCGAACTCGAATCCCACGTGAAAAAGAAGTGATCCCTCGCGGCGCCTGACTGGATCAGGCACGCCTTGGCAACCTGACTTCACAAAGCCCCAGCCTCAACCGATATCCCAGTGATGCAAACAGCGTTCACGACGCCAATTCCGGCCCATCAAGCGGCCGCCGTGGAACCGGCTCCGCCGGGCCACAGGTGGCCTGCCCCCCTCGGGGGGGTGGCGCCGAAGGCGACTACGGGGGGGTGCCATGTCAGGTGATGCAAAAAAGCTCCAGCCGATCATCATCAAGAAGATCAAGAAAGGCGGCCATGCGGCGCATGGTGGTGCCTGGAAGATCGCCTACGCTGACTTCGTGACGGCCATGATGGCCTTCTTCCTGCTGATGTGGCTGCTGGGCAGCACCTCAGAGGGCGACAAGAAGGGCATTGCCGATTATTTTCAAAGCCCGCTGAAGGTGGCGCTGCTCAATGGCGGCTCGGGATCGGGCGATTCGTCGTCGGTCATCAAGGGTGGCGGCCAGGATCTGACCCGCTCGGGCGGCCAGGTCAAGAAGGGTGATGTCGAGGCCCCGCGCAACACCGTGAACCTGCAGGCGCTGCGTCACGAGCAGCGGGTGGCCGAGGCTGCCAAGCTGCAGGAAATCTCCGAGCAGGTGGCCAACGAGCTCAAGAACAACCCCAAGCTCGCCCAGTTCGCGTCGCAGATCAAGCTGGACATGACCCGCGATGGCCTGCGCATCCAGATCGTGGACGAGCAGAGCCGGCCCATGTTTGACAGCGGCAGCGCGGTGCTCAAGCCCTACACGCGCGACCTGCTGCGCGCCATCGGCAGCGTGCTGATCGAAGTGCCCAACCGGCTCACGCTGGAAGGCCACACCGACGCCACGCCGTTTCCGGGTGGTGAGCGCGGCTACAGCAACTGGGAGCTGTCGGCCGACCGGGCCAACGCCTCGCGCCGTGAGCTGATCGCCGGCGGCCTGACCGAAGAGCGTGTGCTGCGGGTGCTGGGCCTGGCCAGCAGCCAGCCCTTCAACCGGCAAGACCCGGCCGATCCGCAAAACCGGCGCATCAGCATCATCGTGATGAACCGTGACGCCGAAGACCGCTTCTACCGGCCTACGGCCGACATGTTCGACCCCAATTCGCCACCCCCGAACGTGGGTGACGTGTCCATCCGGCCCGAAAAGCCCAGTTTGGGTATCAAGTAGCCCGGCGGCCGGCCGATAAGCCGATATCGACCTGCGTCGCCCCCGCCCGTTTTCCCACCCTTGCCCCAGCCCCGAGGACAGACATGAGCAATCCAGCCGACCTCAAGTTTCTGGTCGTTGACGACTTCTCCACCATGCGCCGTATCGTGCGCGGCCTACTCAAGGAGATGGGCTGCAACAACGTCGAAGAAGCCGAAGACGGCGCCATCGCCCTGCAGATGTGCAAGAACAACCGTTATGACTTCGTCGTGTCGGACATCAACATGCCCAACATGAACGGCTTTGATTTCCTCAAGGCGGTGAAGGCCGACGACACCCTCAAGCACATCCCCGTGCTGATGGTGACCGCCGAAGCGCGCAAGGAAGACATCCTGCTGGCCGCCCAGAGTGGTGCCGCCGGTTACGTGGTCAAGCCTTTCACCAAGGCCACCCTGGAAGAGAAGGTCACCAAGATCCTGCAGAAACTGGCCGCCACCGCCTGACGGCTGGCAGGGAGCGACACCATGAAAATGGAAGACATCGGCGCGCTGGCGCTCGAGCAAGGCTTGCCCGCCTCACCGGAGGTGTTCCAGCAACTGGGCACCATCACCCGCCTGCTGCACGACACCCTGCAGCAGTTGGGCGTGATGCCGCAGCTGCAGATGGCAGCCGATGGCATTCCGGATGCACGCAGCCGCCTGAACTACATCGCCCAGAAAACCGCTGCGGCCGCCGACAAGGTGCTCAATTCGGTTGACCAGGCCAAGGCCGAGCACCAGGCGATCGCCGATCACACCCGCGAACTGGCCGCCGCGCTGGTGGCCGACCCGGTCAAGGCGGTGGCGTCAGGCGCCGTGTACAACTTTGTCGACGAAGTCGAAGCCCGCACCAAGGTGATCGACAGCCACCTGACCGACATCATGATGGCCCAGGACTTCCATGACCTGACCGGCCAGGTGGTGGCCAAGGTGGTCACGCTGGCCAACAACCTGGAAGACAGCCTGGTCAAGCTGCTGGTGCAGGTGGTGCCCCCCGATCAGCGCGAGAAGGTCGACCTGACCATCCTGCACGGCCCGGTCGTCAACCCCGAAGGCCGCACCGACGTGGTCAACAACCAGGGCGAAGTGGACGACCTGCTGGCCAGCCTGGGCTTCTGAGGCCCGCACGCCGGCTTGGCAAGGGCCGGTGGCCACAGGCAACAACAAGCGACCCGCGGGTCGCTTTTTTCATGGGCTGCCAAGCCCGATAAACGCGGCTTAAAGCCAGCTTATGCGGCCCTTGCATCGGGGCAGCACCTCCAACAATCGACAGGCCGAAGACCTGCGCCTGGAGACGCCATGCCCGATGCCGTTTTGAGCCCCCCCCCTGAATTGACACTGGCCGAGCTGGTGTCGGAAGCCCAGCGCCTGCAAACCGCCGGTCAGGTGGAAGCGGCCGTCGTCCTGTACCAGAAGTGGATCGAGAACGGCCCGGTGGGCATGCAGCATGTGGCCTGCTTCAATCTGGGCGCCTTGCTGGGTGGCCTGGGCCGCAACGACGAAGCCGAGGCCGCCTACCGCCAGGCCGTGGCCCTGCAGCCCACGTTTCCGCATGCCCGCCTGAACCTGGGGCATCTGCTCGAGCGCGCCGGCAAGCCCGACGAGGCGCTGGCCCAATGGCAGGCCGTGCTGGACACGCCGCAAACGCCCGATCTGCATGTGCACGCCTGGAACAACACCGGCCGCCTGCTGGAGGTGCTGCGGCGCTTTCCCGAGGCCGAGGCGGCCTTGCGCGCCAGCCTGCTGCTCAACCCTGATCAGCCCAATGTGGTGCAGCACTTTGTGCACCTGCGGCAAAAACAATGCGAATGGCCGGTGTACGAGCCCTTTGGCCAGCTCACGCCCAACCAGCTGATGATGGGCACCTCGCTGCTGGCCATGATGAGCGCCAGCGACGACCCGGCGCTGCAACTGCTGTCGGCCGTGCGCTTTGCCAACGAGCGGGTGCCCAAGGCCCAGCCCGTGCCCCTGCACAGCCTGATGCCGCCGCGCACCGGCAAGATCAAGATCGGTTACCTGTCGGGTGACCTGCACATGCATGCCGTGGGCCTGCTCACGCCCGAGCTGCTGGAGCTGCACGACCGCAGCAAGTTCGAGGTGTGGGGCTTTTGCTGGACACCCGAAAGCCGCATGCCCCAGCGCCTGCGCCTGCTCAAGGCCATGGACCACCATGTGCGCCTGGGTGGGGTGGACGACGCCACGGCCGCCAAACTGATTGCCCAGGCCGGCATCGACGTGCTGGTGGATCTGCAAGCCCTGACCAGCGGTGCGCGCCCGGCCATCCTGGGCTGGCGTGCCGCGCCGGTGCAGGTGAGCTACCTGGGCCTGCCCGGCACTTCGGGCCTGCCGGGGGTCGATTACATCCTGGCCGACCACTATGTGATGCCGCCCGAGCTGGAGATGTACTGCACCGAGCGGCCCATCCGCCTGCCGCACTGCTACCAGGTGAGCGACCGCCAGCGCGAGGTGGCGCCCAAGCCCGAGCGCAGCACCTACGGCCTGCCCGACGACGCCTTTGTGTACTGCTCGTTCAACAACAACTTCAAGTTCACGCCCGAGGTGTTTGGCGCCTGGATGCGCATCCTGCAGCAAACGCCCAACAGCGTGCTGTGGCTGCTGGCCGACAACGACACCGCGCAGGAAAACATGCTGCGTTGCGCCGACGCGCATGGCGTCACGCGTGATCGGCTGATCTTTGCGCCCCGCGTGGCACCGCCCGAATACCTGGCGCGCTTCCAGTGTGCCGACCTGATGCTGGACACCTTCCCGTACAACGCCGGCACCACCGCCAGCGATGCGCTGTGGATGGGCCTGCCCATCGTCACGCTCAGCGGCCGCAGCTACATCTCGCGCATGGCCGGCAGCCTGCTGACCGCCGTGGGCCTGCCCGAGCTGGCCACCACCAACCTGCACGACTACGAGCAACTGGCGGTGACCATCGGCCGCCAGCCGGCACGGGCGGCCTCGTACAAGCGGTATCTGGCCGAGCACGGCCGCACATCGCCGCTGTTCGACATCCCGCAACTGGTGCGCGACATCGAAACCGAATTTGAACGTCTGGCCCTGGCCCACCGCCGCTGAGGCCGGCAAGCCACCCCCACCCCACCCGGATTGCCCTTGCGCAAGCGCCTGTGAGTCAACACCAAGATCCCGAGATGGACGGCGGCCAATCGGCCGGCCCGGCGCCGCCCGGGCTGGAGCACGACGCATTGGCCCATGCCATGGTGTGGCTCACCCGCCACCATGGGCAGGAGCGCTCCATCGCCTCCTTGCTGGCCAGCCAGCAGGTCGAAGGCGCGCTGGGGCCTGACCAGGCCTTGCGCGCGCTGCGTGAGGCGGGCTGGAACGCCGGCCTGTCACAGCGCGCCATCGTCGACATCCCCGATGTGCTGCTGCCCGTGGTGCTGCTGCTGCACAACGGCGACGCCTGCGTGCTGGTGGCCCGCGAGCGCCAGGCGGGCGGGGTGTCGATGTGCAGCGTGGTGATGCCCGGCCCCGAGCCCTTGCAGATCACGGCCTCGGATGCCGAGCTGAGCGCCGAGTATTCAGGCGTGGCCCTGGTGGCCACACCGGCCGCCCATGCCGCGCCCACTTCGGGGGCCTCGCTGGAAGACGGCGGCATGCTGCGTGATCCGCGCAGCCACTGGCTGTGGGGCACCATCCGCCGCTTCATCCCGTATTACCGCTCGGCCCTGCTGGCGGCCCTGCTCAGCAACCTGCTGATGCTGGTGACCGGCCTGGTCACCTCGGTGGTGTACGACAAGGTCATCCCGCACCAGGCCTTTGCCACGCTGTGGGCGCTGGCTGCTGCCGGTGGCCTGGCACTGATCTTTGACCTGACGGCGCGCCAGTTGCGCGCCTACCTGATCGACCTGGCTGGCAAGAAGGCCGACCTGCTGGTGGGCACCATGCTGTTCAGGCAAAGCCTGGGTGTGCGCATGGAGCACCGGCCCGAATCAGCCGGGGCCTATTCGCACATCGTCAGCCAGATCGAGCTGGTGCGCGAGTTTTTCTCGTCGGCCACGCTGTCGGTGGTCAGCGACTTGCCCTTCATCGTGATCTTCATCGGCATGACGTTTCTCATCGGCGGGCCGCTGGGCTGGGTGATGGTGCTGGCGGTGCCCATGATCCTGGGCGCGGCCTTTTTGATCCAGGCCTCGCTGCGCCGCGCCACCAGCGCCAACATGCAGCACCACGCCGATCTGCACGGCCTGCTGGTTGAGGCGGTGGAAGGCATCGAAGACATCAAGGCCACCGGCGCACAAGGCCGCTTTCTGCACCGCTACGAGCAGACCACCGCACAAAGCGTGCTCACCCAGTTGCGTAGCAAGCGCATGACCACGCTGACGATGAACCTGTCGACCGTGGCCCAGCAGCTGATCACGCTGGTGATGCTGGTGTGGGGCGTGTACCTGATCGACGCCAAGGTCATCACCGGTGGCGCGCTGATGGGCGCGGTGATGTTTGCCATGCGCACCATTGCGCCGCTCACCTCCATCGTGATGCTGACCACCCGTTACCAATCGGCCCGGGCCGCCATGCGGGCCCTGGACAAGGTGATGGCCCAGCCCACCGACCGCGAGACCGGCCGCAGCTACATCCCCATCCGCCAGCTCAGCGGCCGCATCGCGCTGCACGATGTGAGCTTTGCCTACCCGGCGGCCGATGGCCAGCAGGCACCGCGTGTGCTCAAGAACGTCAGCCTGGCCTTCGAGCCCGGTGAGCGCGTGGCCATCCTGGGCCGCATTGGCAGCGGCAAATCGACCATCCTGCGGCTGATTGCCGGCCTGTACCGGCCCAGCGACGGCATGGTGGACGTGGACGGCATCGACTTGCGCCAGCTCGACCCCAATGATTTCCGCGCCGGCGTGGGTTATGTGCCGCAGGATTCGCGCCTGTTCAATGGCACGCTGCGCGACAACGTGCTGCTGGGCCGCGCCAGCGCCGAAGCCCACCGCCTGGCCGAGGTGGCCAAGCTCACCGGCCTGGCCCGCGTGGCCGAGAACCACCCCATGGGCTGGGATTTGCCAGTGGGCGAATCGGGCGGCCTGCTGTCGGGCGGCCAACGGCAACTGGTGGCCTTGACCCGCAGCCTGATCACCGAACCCAGGATCCTGCTGATGGACGAACCCACCAGCTCGATGGACGCGCAAAGCGAAGTGGCCTTTTTGCGGCAACTGCGCGAGGCCGCCTCCGATTGCACGTTGATCGTGGTGACCCACAGGCCCGCCGTGCTGGAGATGGTGCAGCGCATTGTGGTGATCGACGCCGGCCGCGTGGTGATGGACGGCCCCAAGGCCCAGGTGCTGGCGGCGCTGTCGGGTGTCAAGCCCACGCCGGCCGCAGGGCAGGGTGGTGCACCCACCAATGTGCACCGCCACCCCAGCACGCAGCCGGCCGACAGCCGGGCCGCGGTATGAAGCA
>Ga0228698_1001744_pt1 | contig 10090 bp, 9 predicted proteins | sample McNCre117_Aug_MG_FD_178015 | JGI IMG/M metagenome (GOLD analysis project Ga0228698, IMG submission 178015) | Freshwater microbial communities from McNutts Creek, Athens, Georgia, United States - 1-17_Aug_MG | ecosystem: Environmental > Aquatic > Freshwater > Creek | place: USA: Georgia...
GCGGCGGCGCATCTCGTCGGCCAGCGCCAGCAGGCCGGCCTGGGCCGGGCCGCGCGGGGCGAACACCAGCAGCGGGTAGCCGTCGTCCACCAGGGCCATGGGGCCGTGCTTGACCTCGGCGCCCGAGAAGGCCTCGGCCTGGATACCGCAGACTTCCTTGAACTTCAGCGCCGCCTCCATCGCGATGGCCAGGCCCGTGCCGCGGCCGATCACGAACAGCTTGTCCGCCCCCACCAGCGCGTCCACCAGGGGCTGCCAGTCGGCATGGGTGGCGCGCTCCAGCGTGGCGGGCAGCGCGTCCAGGCCGGCCAGCAGCGCGGGGTCGTCCTGCCAGTGGGCCACGATGCGGGCGCCGGCCACCAGCTGGGCGATGTAGCTCTTGGTCGCGGCCACGCTGGTCTCGGCCCCGGCGTGCAGGGGCAGCACCCATTGCGCGGCCTGGGCCAGCGGCGACGCCGCGTCGTTGACCACGGCCACGGTGCGCGCGCCACCCTCGCGGAAGAAGCGCGTGGGCGCCACCAGATCCGGGCTCTGCCCCGACTGCGAGAAGCCCCAGGACACCAGGCCCTCGCAATCGAGCTGCGACTGGTACAGCGTCACCAGGGACATGGGCAGCGAGGTGACCAGGCGGCCCAGCCGCGCCATCACCAGGTAGGCCATGTAGTGCGCCGCATGGTCCGAGCTGCCGCGGGCCACGGTCAGGGCCGAGCGCGGCGGCTGCTCGCGCAGCTGGCGGCCCAGCGACAGGTAGGCACTCAAGTCGGCCGCCATCAGGCGGGCGACCGCGATCGGGGCCTCCCGGGCTTCCTCACTCATCCGAGAGCTCAATCGGGTCTCCTTCGACATGGACATGGGTCAGTTGCAGATCGGGGTCCAGCACCACCAGGTCGGCACGCGCGCCCAGGCGCAGGCGGCCGCGGTCGCTGAGCCCCAGGAAATCGGCCGCGTGGGTCGACACCCGGCGCGACGCGTCCTCCAGGCTCAGGCCCAGGCTGACGAGGTTGCGCAAGGCCTGGTCCATGGTCAGCGTGGAGCCGGCCAGGGTGCCGTCGGCCAGGCGGACGCCGCCCAGGCACTTGGTGACGCGGTGGCTGCCCAGCGCGTACTCGCCGTCGGGCATGCCCGCCGCGGCGGTGGAATCGGTGACGCAGTAAAGGCAGGGGATGGCGCGCAGCGCCGCGCGGATCGCCCCCGGGTGCACGTGCAGCAGGTCGGGGATGATCTCGGCGTAGCGGGCATGTGCCAGGGCCGCGCCGGCGATGCCGGGGGCGCGGTGCTGGAACCCGCTCATCGCGTTGAACAGGTGGGTGAAGCCGGTGGCCCCGCGCTCCAGGGCGGCCACGCCGTCCTCGTAGGTGCCGGCCGTGTGGCCGATCTGCACGTGGAAGCCGGCCGCGCGCAGCGGCGCGATCAGGTCGAGGTTGCCGGGCAGCTCGGGCGCCAGCGTGATCAGCCGGATCGGCGCGATCGCGTGCAGGGCCTTGACCTCGTCGACCGAGGCCAGGCGCGCGAAGTCGGGCTGCGCGCCCAGCTTGCCCGGGCTGATGTACGGGCCTTCCAGGTGCACCCCCACCACATGGGCACGGCCGGCGCGGTGGATGCGGCAGGTCTCGCTCATCGCGGCCATGGCCGCCGAGATCTCGGCCAGCGGCGCGGTCATCGTGGTGGCCAGCATGGACGTGGTGCCGTGCCGCGCATGCAGGGCCGCGATGCTGGCCACCGCGTCGCCGCCTTCCATGGTGTCGCGGCCACCGCCGCCGTGCACGTGCAGGTCGATGAAGCCGGGCAGCACCAGGGGCTCGCCCGAGCGCCGGGCTTCGCCCTCGCTGACCGGCTGCCCTTGCAGCTGGGTGATGCGGCCGCCCTCGAACTCGATGAAGCCGTGCACGAAGCCTTGCGGCGTCAGCACATGGCCCTGGATGCGGTGCCGGGCGGCTGGCGGAATGTGCGGAGCTTGCGGACGGCTCATGCGACCGCCTCCTTCATCTGTTGTCGCACCAAGCGGTGCGCGCCGTCGACCGCGTCGCCGGCCGGGCTGATCAGGCGCTGGCGCAAGCCGGCCGGCAGGTGCTCGGCCATGCGCAGGCCGATGCTGCCCAGCAGCACCACCGGCAGGCCGGCCTCCGGGTCCAGGGCCCGGGCCATGTCGTCCATTTCACGCGCCACGGCGGCCACCAGGGCCGCGGCCGCCGGATCCTGCGCCGCAGCCTCGAACACCAGGGGCGCCAGCTGCGCGTAACCGTTCTGCCCGGCCTGGCCACACCAGGCCAGCAGAGGCTCGCGGCGGTCGGCGGTGCGCGCCCACACGGCGCGGGCAAGGGCCCCCACCGGGGCACGCCCGTCCAGCGCCCGCTGCGCCAACTGCATGGCCTGCAGGCCCAGCCAGGCGCCGCTGCCTTCGTCACCGACCGGGAAGCCCCAGCCGCTGACCGCCAGGCGCCGCCCATCCACGTGCAAGGCCTCGCCCACCGCGCCCGTGCCCACCGCGATCACCACGCCCGGGCCGCCCTGGTGGGCACCCATCAGGGCGGTGCGGGCATCGGTCTCGAGCACGATCAGCGCGTATTCGGGCGCCGCGCGGAAGAACGCCGCGGCCAGATGCGGGGCCACCGCCCCGGCCAGCCCCAGGCCCAGCGCGCACTGCGCAGGCGGCGCCAGGCCCAGACCGGCCGACTGGAAGGCCCGCGCCACGGCCTCGCCGATGTGGCGCCAGGCCTGCTCGATGCCCTGGGCCAGGCCCGAGGGGCCGGATTCGCCATGGCCGATCAGGGCCCCGCTGCGGGTCCACAAGCGCGCCCGCGTGCCCGTGCCGCCACCGTCCACGCCCAGCGTGTAGCGGATGTCGGCCAGGCCAAAGGCGGGATGGAAGCAGGTATGGCTCATAAGTTAGATACCACTATAGAACCATCTCCTGCCCGCTGTCAAACGCGCCAGGCGCCCTTCCGAGGCCCTTTTTGACCATCAATGCCCGGAAAATGCAGGTGTTTACCCGTGGTTTTCGCATGTCGGCGTGGCTCGCCGGGTCATGACCACTGGTAATACCAATGATCGCCGCCGGGCGAACACCCGCCCCGGCTCAGGGGGCGTCGGGCGTGCGCCGCCGGAACATGCCCCAGCCTTCCATCGACATCACCACCACCCCGTCCTGGTTGCGCACCTCCCAGCGGGAGCGCGACATGCCCACCGTGGGCCGGCTGTTCATCACCCGGGTCTCGACCACCTCCATGCGGGCGCTCAGCGTGTCCCCGGGGTAGACCGGCTTGTGCCAGCGCAGGGATTCGATGCCGGGCGAGCCCAGGCCGGCGGAGTCATTGAGGTAGCCGTCGCACATCAGGCGCATGGTCATGGCCGCGGTGTGCCAGCCGCTGGCCGCCAGGCGCCCGAACAGCGAGGCCTCGGCGGCCGCATCGTCCAGGTGGAAGGGCTGGGGGTCGAATTGCCGGGCGAAGTCGAGCACGGCCTCGCGTTCGACCACGGTGCTGCCGAGTTCGAACACGCGGCCGACCGGCAGATCTTCCCAATACCAGCGCGGTTCGCGTGGTGAGGCGGGGGCGGCGGGGGAGGGCTTGGCGTCAGCGTTCATCGTGGTTGGGGGAGGCGCGGGCCTCCGGCAGACGGGGGGATCCCCAGCATAGCCGCGCCGCCGGGTGCCGGCCTGTCACCTGGGGGCGGGCCCGAGTGCCGCCCGGCCAGGGTGGCGTGGCATCATCCCCGCATGACCCTCCTGTTGCTTGGCCTGGCCCTGTTCATCGGCGTCCATTCGGTGCGCATCGTCGCGGACGACTGGCGAGCCCGCGTGATCGCCGCGCGCGGCCCCGGCGCCTGGAAGGCCGGGTACTCGCTGCTCGCCGTGGCCGGCTTCGTGCTGATCTGCGTGGGTTTCGGTCAGGCCCGTGCTTCGGGCGCCAACCCGGTGCTGTGGGTGCCGCCCACCGGTCTGCGCCACGCCGCGGCGCTGCTGACCTTGCTGGCCTTCATCCTGCTGGCCGCGGCCAAGGTGCCGGGCAACGGCATCCGTGCCCGCGTGGGCCACCCCCAGGTGCTGGGCGTGAAGCTGTGGGCCGGCGCCCACCTGCTGGCCAATGGCGGCCTGGCTCAGGTGCTGCTGTTCGGCAGCCTGCTGGCCTGGGCGGTGCTGGATTTCCGCGCCTCGCGGCAACGCGACCGCGCCGAGGGCGTGGTGCGCGCCCCGGGCCGCGCCGGGGCCACGGTGCTGACGGTGGGCGCTGGCACGGCCGCCTGGGCGACCTTCGCGTTCTGGGCGCACGGGGTGTTGATCGGCGTGCGGCCCTTGGGTTGAGGCGGGAGGGTGTTGGGCCGGGCCGGGCCGTTCACTCCGCGTCAGCGACCGGAACGGCTGGGGACCCGTCCTCGGCGGCCACGACCCGGCTGCCCGTGAGTGCGGCCGGCAGGATCAGGCCCGCGCCCTCTTCGCGTGAGCGGCCCACGGCGCGGTCCACCGGCCAGGCCTGCAGGCCGGTGTCGGCGTGGGTGCGCAGCAGCGGCTGCCAGTGGGCGGGTTCGGCCTGGTCGCGGGCCAGCCAAGCCGCCCAATCGGGCGCGTCCAGGATCACCGGCATGCGGTCGTGGATGGGCGACATCACGCCGTTGGGGGCGGTGGTCAGGATGCAGCAGGTCAGCAGCCAGGCGTTGTCGTCGGTCGAGCCCTTGGGGCGCCAGGCTTCGAACAGGCCGGCGAACGCGAACAGCGGCGCATCGGTGGGGCTGATGTACCAGGGTTGTTTGAACGCCTTGCCATCGTCGCCATTGCGGGCCTGCCATTCATAGAAGCCGCTGGCCGGAATGATGCAGCGGCGGCGGCGCACCGCCTGCCGGAACGAGGGCTTGTCGCCCACGCCTTCGGCCCGGGCGTTGTTGAGCCGGGCGCCCACCGAGGGGTCACCGGCCCAATGCGGCACCAGCCCCCAGCGCATGTTCACGGCCACGCGCTCGCCTTCGCGGGTGTCGTAGACCACGGGCACGTCCGACTGCGGGGCCACGTTCCAGCGCTGCCCGAACGGGTCGACCCGGCCCAGCTGGAACGCGCTGACCAGGGTGTCGGGGTCGTAGGCCACCACATAACGTCCGCACATGATCGACTGGCTCCTTCACATCGGGGGCCGCGGGCCCGGGCCCCGGCATGCGCGCAGTGTGCCTGCGGCCGGCCCGGCCGGGGGGGCCCACCGGTCAGCGGGGCGCCGGAACGCCCGCAACCCCGTCCAATGCCGCCGGGGCCGGCACGACCAGCCCTTCGGCCGCCCGCCGCGCGTCGTGGTGCATCTGGTGCCGGGTGTACGGGTGGGGGTGCCCCGACAACCACAGCGCCAGGCGCTGCACGCCTTCATGTGTGCGGGCCGGCGGCGCATGCAGGGGCAGCACGGTCAGCCAGGCCAGCAGCGCCAGCGGCAGCCACAGCGGCGGCCGCACGCCCTCGGCGCGCAGCCAGGGCCGCACCGTGTACGCGGCCACGGCCGCGCCCAGGGCCGCACCGCTGAGCGCCTCGCTCCAGGAATGCGCGCCCACGTGCACCCGCGACACCATCACCAGGGCAGCCAGCAGGCTGCCGGCCAGCGCCCCGGTGCGGCCCAGCACCAGGGCCGCCAGCATCGGCAACAGCGACGCCGAGAACATCGCGTGCCCCGAGAACCCGGTGAAATCGAGCGCGGCCACGCCGTAGCCCCACCCGATGAAGGCCAGTTTGGAGGCCGTGGTCACCGTGGTGGCCACGGCCACGCCGGCCGCCCAGCGCCCGGCCGCGGCCCGCCCCGGGTGGGCCAGGCCCGCCTCCGGCCCGCGCACGGCCACCAGCCACAGCAGGGCGGCCAAGAAGGCGGGCAGCAGGATCTGCGCCTCGCCGAAGCGGGTCACCGCCATCCAGAACCACCAGCGCGCGGTGCCGCCGTCCATCCATTCCATCGTGTCGAGCCTGTTGCCCCGGCGCCGGGCCGCCGGCCGGTCGCGGGAGTCGTGTTGCAGAGGGCGGGGGCCGGCCCCCCGCAGCGCGGCGCCTGCCGCAAGCCGGATCATCGCCGACGCTGCAGGGCTGATCCGCCGGAACAACGGCAGGTTCCGCATGTCGCCACCGACACATCGGGAACTCGCCGCGCCGGGCCGCTCCAAGGGGTGGGAAAGCCCCGCCCAGCCCCCTCGGGAGGGCCCGGGCAATAGTTGGGTAACATGGAGGGTCGCATAATGTGCGATTCAGATGGCAGGCGCTTGCCTGGAAAGTGGAGTTTCTTGATGAAAAAACGTGAGTTCCTGGCCCTTGGCGGCGCCGCGCCCCTGATGCTTGCCGGCTGTGGCAGTTCGTCCAGCGGCTCGTGCAATGTCCGTCTGGTCAACGTCAGCGTGGGCTACCCGACGCTGGACCTGTCGGTGGCCGACACCTCGACCGACACCCCGACCTCGGTGGTCACCGGCGTCGCCTACGGCACGGTCAGCGGCTACAAGTCGGTGACGGCCAAGACCCAGTCGACCATCCTGGTCGACTCCACCGCCTCGCCGTCGGTCAACGTGTCCCTGCAGACGCGCACCCTGGTCAAGGACACCGACTACACCCTGGTCGCCTACGGCTACCAGGACTCGGCCAAGTCGGTGCTGATCACCGACAACCAGGACGCTCCGGCCACCGGCTACGCCAGCATCAGCGTGCTGAACACGGCCACCGATGTGGGCGCCGTCGACGTCTACTTCACCACCTCGGCCGACATCACCAACGCCACCCCGGCGATCTCGCGCACCTCGGCCGTTTCGGCCAGCGCGTTCACCGCGGTGTCCAAGGGCACCTACTACGTCACCGTGGTCGCCTACAGCGCCACCGGCGGCACCAAGGACGTGCGCCTGCAGATCCCGGGCGTGACCCTGGCCGACGGCCAGATCGCCACCCTGATCATCGCCCCGGGCTCCGGCGGCGTGCTGGCCCACGCCGTGCTGCTCAACAAGGGCGGCGCCGCGGTCAACTACCGCAACACCCGGGCCCGCGTGCGCGCGATCGCGGCCACCGGCGACGGCGGCACCATCAACGTCGACGGCGTGCTGGGCGACACCCTGGCCCCGGGCTTCAGCGACTACCAGCTGATCGCCGCCGGCGGCCTGCCGGCCATCACGGTCGAAGGCGCCACCGTGTCGTACCCGAACGGCACGGCCAACCTGGTGGCCGGCGCCGACTACACCATCCTGGTGTACGGCCCCAAGGCCGCGCCGCTGGCCAAGCTGGTCATCGACGACAACCGCCTGCCCTCGAGCTCGACCAACGCCAAGGTCCGCCTGCTGCACGCGGTCTACAACGCCACCTCGCCGCTGACCCTCAAGGTCAACTCGATCACGGTGGCTTCCAGCATCGCCTACGGCGGCGCGTCGACCTTCACCGAAGTCACCGGCTCGACCACGCAGGAAGCCAACATCGACGTCAAGGCCGGGTTCACCTCGGTGCTGTCGACCTCGCTGAACGTGCAACCGAACAAGATCTACACCATGGTCCTGGCCGGTTACCAGGTCGGCACGTCCGACTTCACCAACGTGGTCAGCGATTTCTCGGCCGCCCGTCTGGTCTGAGCTCGCTCCCCCGGGCTGCGCCGGCCACGCCGCGCAGCCCCACGCAAAAGGCGCCCTGCGGGGCGCCTTTTGCGTGGGGCGGGCCGCCGGGCCCACCTGACCCATCGTGCCCGGCGCGTCAGAACCGCCCGGCGCGGAAGTCTTCCACCGCCTGGAAGATCTCCGCCTGGGTGTTCATCACGAACGGGCCGTACTGGGCGATCGGCTCGTTGAGCGGCTGGCCGGCGATCAGCAGCGCCCGAGTGGGCTCGGCGCCCGCCTGCAGTACCACGCCGTCGCTGCCGGCGGTGTTGGCCAGCACCGCCATGCGCTGGATCGGCACCTCGGTGCGCCCACCGGCCGCCTCCACGGCCAAGGCGCCGCGGTACACGTAGACGAACGCGTTGTGCGAAGCCGGCAGCGCCTGCTCGAACCGCGCGCCCGGGGCCAGGTGCAGGTCCAGGTACAGCGGCTGGGTGGCGTCGCGCTGCACCGCCCCCGACACGCCATGGCTCTGGCCGGCGATCACCCGCACCGTCACGCCGGGCTGCTGCAGTTCGGGGATCTCGCCCGTGGGGATGTCGCGGTACCAGGGCGCCTGCATCTTGTCGCGGCCGGGCAGGTTCAGCCACAGCTGGAAGCCCTCCATGCGGCCTTCCTCCTGCTCGGGCAGTTCGCTGTGGATGATGCCGCGGCCTGCCGTCATCCATTGCACGCCGCCGTTCTCCAGCAGGCCTTCATGGCCGGCCGAATCACGGTGGCGCATGCGGCCGGCGATCATGTAGGTCACGGTCTCGAAGCCGCGGTGCGGGTGGTCGGGGAAGCCCGCGATGTAGTCATCGGCCACGTCCGAACCGAACGCGTCCAGCATCAGGAACGGGTCCAGCCGGCGCTGCAGCGTGTGCGTCAGCACCCGCGTGAGCTTGACGCCGGCGCCGTCGCTGGTGGGCTGGCCCGTGATCAGGCGCTCGACGCCGCGGGGCTGCAGGACCGGGGTAGCCGGGGTAGCCGGGGTGGTCGGGGTGGGCGAAGCGGGCAGGGCGCTCATGGAAAACTCCTCATCAGTGGCGCCTGGCACCCGGGCCAGGCATGGGATGAACTGTAAGGAGCAACAGCGACGACAACCAGTCGCCCAACCTGGTCAGTTTGTTCCACAGATGGAACAATCAGGCATGAGCACCGATGCCGACGACCTGCTGATCTTCGCCCGCGTGGTCGATTGCGGCAGCTTCAGCCGCGCCGCCGAGCGCCTGGGCCTGCCCAAGTCCACCGTGTCCCGCCGCTTGGCTGCGCTGGAGCGCCGGCTGGGCGAGCGCCTGCTGCAGCGCAGCACCCGGCAGCTGAGCCTGACCGCGTTCGGCCAGGATGTGCTCGATCACGCGCGTGCGGTGGCCACCGAGGTCGACGGCGCGCTGGCCCTGGCCCTGCACCGCCAAGCCCGGCCCAGCGGCCGGCTGCGCGTGTCCGTGCCCGGGGATTTCGCCAGCCAGGCCCTGGACGGCCTGCTGGCGCGGTTCGTGGCCGACCACCCCGACATCACGTTGTCGCTGGACCTGTCGCCCCGCCGCGTGGACCTGATCGCCGAGGCGGTGGACGTGGCCATCCGCTTCGGCGAACTGCCGGCCGACAGCCTGCTGGCCGCGCGCCAATTGGCCGTGTTCGGCGTGGGGCTCTACGCGGCCCCTGCCTTGCTGGCCCGGCACGGCGTGCCGGCCCACCCGGACGCGCTGCGCCAGATGCCCGGCCTGATGACCGCCGCCGCCGGGGAAGACGCCAGCCCCTGGCCCCTGGTGCGCCAGGGTGCACCGCAAGAGCGCTGCGAGGTGCTGCCCGAGCCGCGCCACACCGCCAACTCGCCCGAGCTGCTGACCCGCCTGGCGCGCCAGGGCACGGGCGTGGTGGCCGTGGCGCATTTCCTGGCCGAGCCCTGGCAGGCCCGGGGCGAGCTGCTGCGGGTGCTGCCCGACTGGTGCCTGCCCGACACCACGGTCTGGGCCCTGTACCCCGGCCGGCGCCTGATGCCGGCGCGCACCCGGGTGTTCATCGACCGCCTGGCCGCGGCCCTGGACGGCCCGGCCAGCCTGATCCGTATGCCGCCCTCGGACTCAACGCCTCCTTGAGCGTTCGACGCGGATCTCAGCAGGGCAGGGCCGCTCAATGCGGCAGCCGCGTCATCGCCCGCTGCAAGGCCCGCGCCGCGGCCGGCTCGGCCACCGGGTGGCCCGAATCCGGCGCGGTCCAGCCTGCGGGCAGCTCGCGCAGCACCTGGGCCGCGTCCAGCGAACGGATGGCCACCGTGGTGTCGGCCGGGATGCGCCCGCGTGCCACCAGGGCTTCGTAACGCAGCGCACTCACCCGCAGGAAGGACGTGAAGTTGCCCACGCCGCCCCGCTCGGCCACCAGTTCGTCGTAGAGCTTCTCGATCAGTTGCACCACGCCCAGGCCGTCGCGCCGGGCGATCTCGTCCAGCACCTCCCAGTAGAGCTGCTCGAGCCGGATGCTGGTGACCACGCCGTGCAGGCGCACCGAGCGGGTGCGGCTTTCGTAGCTGGCGGGG
>Ga0228698_1001745_pt1 | contig 10089 bp, 7 predicted proteins | sample McNCre117_Aug_MG_FD_178015 | JGI IMG/M metagenome (GOLD analysis project Ga0228698, IMG submission 178015) | Freshwater microbial communities from McNutts Creek, Athens, Georgia, United States - 1-17_Aug_MG | ecosystem: Environmental > Aquatic > Freshwater > Creek | place: USA: Georgia...
TGAGCACCATGTCGTAGCCCTGGGAAATGCACTTCTCGGGCGCCGTGACCATCCAGTCTGCGTGGCCTTCCTTGGGTGCGGTAAACGGGTGGTGCACCGCGGTGTAGCGGGCGTTTTCTTCGTCGAATTCGAACATGGGGAAATCGACCACCCACATCGGACGCCAGCCGGCAGTGAACAGGCCGTTCTTCTTGCCAAACTCGCTGTGGCCGATCTTGATGCGCAGCGCGCCGATGGCGTCATTGACGATCTTTTCCTTGTCCGCGCCAAAGAAAATCAGGTCGCCGTCTTGGGCGCCGGTGCGCTCCAGAACGGCTTGCAGCGCTTTGTCATGGATGTTCTTGACGATGGGGCTTTGCAGGCCGTCGCGGCCTTTGGCCAATTCGTTGACGCGGATGTATGCCAGTCCCTTGGCGCCGTAGATCTTGACGAACTCGGTGTAGGCATCGATTTCGCCGCGGCTGATGCCAGCGCCTTCCTTGGAGCCGCCGGGCACGCGCAGCGCCACTACGCGGCCACCCTTCATGGTGGCGGCGCCGGAGAACACCTTGAAGTCCACATCGGCCATCACGTCGGTGAGCTCGGCAAATTCCAGATTGACGCGCAGGTCGGGTTTGTCCGAGCCATACAGGCGCATGGCGTCCTGGTAGGTCATCACCGGGAACTCGCCCAGATCCACACCGATGGTGTTTTTGAACACGGTGGTGATCATGCCTTGGAACATGGCGCGAATGTCTTCCTCGGTCAGGAACGAAGTTTCAATATCGATCTGGGTGAATTCAGGCTGGCGATCGGCGCGCAGGTCTTCGTCACGGAAGCACTTGGTGATCTGGTAGTAGCGATCAAAGCCGGCGACCATCAGCAACTGCTTGAACAACTGGGGCGATTGGGGCAGCGCGAAGAACTGGCCATCGTGCACGCGACTGGGCACCAGGTAATCGCGCGCGCCTTCGGGCGTGCTCTTGGTGAGCATAGGGGTTTCGATATCGACAAAACCGTTGGCATCCAGGAACTTGCGCACTTCCATGGCCACGCGATAACGCAGCATCAGGTTGTTTTGCATGTAAGGGCGGCGCAGGTCCAGCACGCGGTGCGTCAGGCGGGTGGTTTCCGACAGGTTGTCGTCGTCCAGCTGGAACGGAGGTGTTACCGACGGATTGAGCACCTTGAGCTCGTGGCACAGCACTTCGATCTTGCCGCTCTTCAGGTTCTCATTCACCGTGCCCTCAGGACGCGCCCGAACGAGACCCTTAATCTGAACGCAAAACTCATTGCGCAGGTCTTCGGCTTCCTTGAACATGTCGGCGCGGTCGGGGTCGCACACCACCTGCACGTAGCCTTCGCGGTCACGCAAATCAACAAAGATCACGCCACCGTGGTCGCGCCGGCGATTCACCCAGCCGCACAAAGTAACAGTTTGACCCATCAGGCCTTCGGTCACGAGACCGCAATAGTGAGAACGCATTGCCATAACTTGCTTTCTGGAGCACTGCACTGTCGGCAGTAGGTTAAAAATTTATTGGTTGGAAGGGGCCGGTTTCTTCGGGAGCTGCGGATGCTCCGCAGGTGCAACCGAGCCCATTGAAATGACGTAAGTCAGTGCTTCGTCCACGCTCATGTCCAGTTCGATCACTTCCGAGCGCGGCAGCATCAGGAAAAAACCACTGGTCGGGTTCGGTGTGGTCGGCACATACACGCTCACAAAGTCGGTTCCCAAACGGTTGGCAACTTCGCCGCCGGGCACACCGGTTTGAAAGGCAATCGTCCAGCTTCCAGCGCGGGGATATTGCACCAGCATGGCGGTGCGAAAAGCGTTTCCGTTGCTCGAGAAAAGCGTGTCGGATACTTTCTTGACGCTGTTGTAAATCGACTTAACGATGGGAATATTGGTAAACAAACGGTCCCACTGGCGCAACCACCAGCGCCCCGCCACATTGGAGACCAGTGCGCCCGTTACCAGCAAGGCGGCTGCAACCAGCACCACGCCCAAACCGGGGATGCCGTGCAATCGGTCAATCAGCGGGCCGAGCGCTGCGGGTGAAACCGCCGCAATCCCCGACAGCACGGAAAAAAACACCGCATCCAGCGTGCCAACCAGCCATAGCAAAACCCAGATGGTGATGGCCAGTGGCAGCCAAACCATGAGGCCGGTGAGCAGGTACTTTTTGAGTGGCACGATAACTCCGGTAATGCAGCCGCGTATCAGGTGGCTGCAGGCTTGGTGGCAGGCGCGGCGGGGGCTGCGGTATCTGTTTTTACGCTCGACGGGCCTTCAGAAGTGGACGCCGAGCCTGTAGCAGCAGCTCCTTCGCTCGCAGCGGGCGCCGTGGCTGGCGCAGACGTAGAACCGGAGGTGCCTTTGAAATCGGTGACATACCAGCCCGAGCCCTTGAGCTGAAAACCGGCGGCGGTGACCTGCTTTTGAAAGCTGGCTTTCCCGCAGCTGGGGCATTCCGTCAGCACGGGATCGGAAATTTTTTGCAGCACGTCCTTGGCAAACCCGCAGGACTCGCACTTGTAAGCGTATATGGGCATTAAATATTGGCTCTGACCGGTGATTGCAAAGCCTTCAATTATAAAGGCCCGCCTAGAAAGGCCTTACCCGCATCCATAGCAGCATCAAGCCCATCCCGATACAGGCACCGAAGAAGAGCGATATGAGCAATTGCAGCAGGCGATTGGTGCGCTGCTGCTCCTGCAGCAACTCTGCCACCAGCTTGTCAGACAGCGCATCCTGCTCGCTTCCCCTCTTGAGAAAGCTGTGCACCAGCATGGGCAATTCGGGCAGCAGCTTGGCGTAGTAAGGCGCCTGCGCCTTGAGTTGCTTGACGAACCTTTGCGGTCCAACTTGCTGCAACATCCACTTTTCAAGAAAAGGCTTGGCGGTTGCCCAGAGGTCCATGTCCGGGTCGAGTTCACGCCCCAGACCTTCAATGTTGAGCAAGGTCTTTTGCAACAGCACCAGTTGCGGCTGAATTTCCACCTGGAAGCGGCGTGACATCTGGAACAGTCGCATCAACAGCAATCCGAGCGAAATTTCTTTCAGTGGCCGGTCGAAATACGGCTCACACACCGCCCGCACCGACGCTTCCAACTCATCCACGCGCGTCGCCGAAGGCACCCAACCCGATTCAATATGCAACTCGGCCACGCGTTTGTAGTCGCGGCGGAAAAAAGCAACAAAATTCTGCGCCAGGTATTCTTTGTCCACCTCGGTCAACGTGCCGACAATTCCAAAATCCAGCGAGATGTAACGCCCAAAAGTCTTGGGATCCAGACTGACCTGGATGTTGCCCGGGTGCATGTCCGCGTGGAAAAAACCATCGCGGAACACCTGCGTGAAAAACAGCGTGACGCCATCGCGCGCCAGCTTCGGGATGTCCACACCGGCCGCGCGCAAGCGCTCGATCTGGCTGATAGGAACGCCCACCATGCGCTCCATCACCAACACTTCGGTAGTACAAAAGTCCCAGAGCATTTCCGGAATCAGGACCAGTTGCAGGTCTTCCATATTGCGACGCAATTGCGCCGCACTGGAGGCCTCACGCACCAGATCCAGTTCATCGTGCAGGTATTTGTCGAACTCGGCCACCACTTCGCGCGGCTTCAGCCGCTTGCCGTCACCGGACAATCCCTCCACCCAGCCCGCCATCATGCGCATCAGACTCAGGTCCTTGTCTATGGTGGACAACATACCCGGGCGCAGTACCTTGACCGCCACCTCCCGTTCACGCCCAGTGCGGTCTTTCACGACGGCAAAGTGCACCTGCGCGATCGATGCGCTGGCCACCGGAACCTGTTCAAAAGACACAAAAATATCTTTAAGCGGCTTGCGCAGGGCGTTTTCAATAATGGCGACCGCCTGCTGTGCGGGAAACGGTGGAACCCTGTCCTGCAGTTTGGCCAGTTCGTCGGCAATGTCGACCGGCATCAAATCGCGCCGGGTGGACAGAACTTGTCCGAACTTTACGAAAATAGGGCCCAGACGCTCCAGCGCTTCACGCAGGCGTTGCCCGCGCGGTTCGTCGCGTCGCCCGATCGACACCATGCGCGCGATCCAGTGCAGCCACGGCTTTTGAAAGCTTGTGAGTACCAATTCGTCCAGGCCATAGCGCAGGACGATCCAGACAATAAACAGGCCCCGACCCAGCCGACTCATGTGGGTGTGCCGCTGGTGTCCGTGCCGGACTTGGACTTGATTTTTTGCCCCAGGAAGTCACGCAGCCCGCTGGTCAGTTTGCGCCCCACTTCCATCAGCATGTGCGAGGGTGCATCACCGATGACCCGCGACAGATCTTCCTCTACGTCCCAGCGCACGTTGTCGGCAAGCCAGTTCACTTCAGCGGCAAGCTGCACATCGCCTTCAATCCGCACCGGAGGTTTGTCACCCTGCACCAGATGCTGCGCCAGCGCAAACGGGGACTCTTCCGTGAGCACCAGCGTCAAATCGGGCACTGCGCCTTCACCGGCCACATCCAGCAAGCCGGCAGGGGTCACTAGGACCGTAAAAGTCACGCTGCGCCACTGCGCCAATACAACGCGGCCAGACTGCCTGACCAAACGCTGCATGGCTTGCGGTTCCTGCATCAACACATGGTTGAGCACGAGTACACATTTGCGATGCGCTTCTTCGACGGCCCAAGCAGGCGGCGCGGGAAAAGTGAAGTTCTGGAATAAACCTTCCAGAAAGGAGAAAGGGGACTGTGTTGCCATAGTCCCCTATTATCAGGCCCGCCACAGTCGATTCACCGGTGCCTCGTGGCTAGGGACCTTACCGCCCCCCGGAAGTTTCGCGTTATTGCAGCGCCTGAACGCCCGCAACCAGCCAGCCCCCGCCACTCTTAGGCTTGGTCATGTTCCAGACTTCACGGAACGGCGCAGGTCCAGCAGATGCATCTTCGCGGATCATGCCCGAGAACTCCACACTGGCCATGTATTCGGCTGGCAGCTCTTCGATACCCAACAAGTGCGCTTCGATCATGACCACTTCGGTGTTATTCGGCGCGGTGCCGGTGTGGGCCTCACGCTCGGCCAACTGGGTACGTATTTCGCCCAACATTTCATCGGTCATCATGGCGCGCAGTGCCGGAATGTCAGACCGGTCCCAGGCAGCCTGCAGGGTGACGAAGTTGGTCTTTGCCGCATGCAAAAAGCCTTCGGTATCAAAGCCCGCTGGAATACCCCAAGTCTGAGATCCTGCCAAAGCGGAGCCGATCATGGAGCCGCCGTTGCTCTCCAGAGGGGACAGGCCGCTGCGCTCAAACGGTCGCGCAGACGCGTCGTTGCCCACATTTTCCGGCCGATAGGTCCGTGCCGCTGGCGCTGCAGCACCGCCACCAGCACCTTGAAATGCAAACGGACTGCTCGGCTCTGGATTGCTGCGCTTGCGCATGAAAAATCCAATGAGCATCATGACACCCATCGCCAGCACTGCAAACATCAGCACCTGTCCAAACGCCTCACCCATGCCCAGCGAATGGGCGAGCCAAGCCAGCCCCAGGCCCGCTGCCAGACCGCCCAACATCGCGCCCCAAGGACGACGCGGTTGCTGCACAGGCGCGGGCGCCGGAGCAGCCGGTGTTGGCTTGGCCGCCGCGTTATTCACCCCTTGCGATGGCCCAGCGGGTGTTGCCGGCGGCGTACTGCGCTGCGCGACGTTGCTGGACTGTTTGCCAAACGAACCACCGCCGCCCAGGCGCTTGCCGGCTTCTGCGCTCATGCTGCCAAAGGCCAATGCCACGGATAAAACTACGACTGACCACTTCATGATTGCTCCCAATAATTCTTGCTTAACACTTGATTCCAACATGCAAGGCGGCAATGCCACCAGTCAGGTTGTGGTAGTCCACATGGCCAAAACCACCTTTGTGCATCATGGCCTTCAGCTCTTGCTGGCCTGGGTGCATGCGGATGGACTCCGCAAGGTAGCGGTAGCTGGCATCATCACCCGCGACGATCTTTCCCAGACGGGGCAAGACTTTAAAGGAATACCAGTCGTAGACCTTTTCCAGCGGCTTGGCCACCTTGGAGAATTCCAGCACCAGCAATTTGCCGCCGGGCTTGAGCACCCGGTTCATTTCGGCCAATGCGATGTCTTTGTGGGTCATGTTGCGCAGGCCAAAAGCCACGCTGACCAGATCAAAATAGTTGTCCGGAAAAGGCAATTTTTCCGCATCACACACGGTGGTAGGGAGGACGATGCCCGCATCAAGCAACCGATTACGCCCGGTGCTGAGCATGGCCTCGTTGATGTCGGTGTGCACGACCTGACCGGTCGCGCCCACTTTTTTGGAAAAAGCCATGGCCAAATCCCCGGTTCCGCCAGCTATGTCCAGTGCCCGATCACCCTCTTTAAGGTTGGCAACCATCACGGTGTAAGCCTTCCAGGCGCGGTGCAGGCCGGCCGACATGAGGTCGTTCATCAAGTCGTACTTGGGAGCAACTGAGTCAAAGACACTGCGGACCTTGCGTGCCTTTTCCGCCTCGTCAACGGATTCAAAGCCAAAATGGGTTGTAGTCATGCACTGATTTTATGCAGTTCATTGGAATGCACAGAATTAATGCGGGCTTATCCGCACTTGCAGTGCCTGTGCGTTGCATTTGTGCACGTCAAAGTGCACGACTACGGGCAAATCAGTGACTGGCGCAACTATGGCCCGACTTGACGGGCATCGGCGTATCGCGGTTCAGTCCCGCGGCCTGCAACTTTTGCTCGTATTCTTGCCAGAGCTGCTCTTGCTGCGAACCCAAGAAATACAGGTAGTCCCAGGTGAAGATGCCGGTGTCGTGGCCATCTGAAAAGCCGGGTTGGACCGCGTAATTACCCACCGGCTCCAGTCCGGTCAACGTCACGTTGCGCTTACCGGTTTGCAGCGTTTCCTGCCCCGGACCATGGCCCTGGACCTCGGCCGATGGCGAGTACACGCGCATCAATTCAAACGGTATTCGAAAGCTTGCGCCGTCTGAAAAACTGATTTCCAACACGCGCGATTGCGCATGCACCGTAAGCGCCTGTGGAGTGGGCGATCCTTGTTGTAGTCCAGCCATGTGCGAATTGTACGAAGTGCCCTAAGCTGCGGCGCCGGTAGGGGCTTGCCCCTTACACCAGCACCCGCTCGATGCCGCCGGCATTGGCCTGCTCCACATAGGTCGGCAGCCACTCCTTGCCCAGTATCTGGTTGGCCATTTCAACCACCACATAGTCGGCTTCGAGCAGACCGTTGTTCAGGTCATTGCCGTAGCGGTTCAGCCCTTGCAGGCAACTGGGGCAGCTGGTGAGTATTTTCAGGTTGCTGTCCGGCTTGGCGTCACCGCCATTGGCGGCCTTCAAGGCGCGCAGCGCTGTTTCCCCTTTGCGCAGCTCCTCTTCTTTGCGGAAGCGAACCTGCGTGGAAATGTCGGGGCGACTGACACCCAGTGTGCCGGACTCGCCGCAGCAGCGGTCGCTCTTGAGAACGGCATCCCCCACCAATGCCTTCACGGTTTTCATGGGGTCCTGCAGCTTCATCGGGCTGTGGCAGGGGTCATGGAACAAATAGCCTGCGCCGGCCCCGCCGCTGGGCACAAGCGTTATGCCTTTTTCGAGCAGGAACTCGTGGATGTCGATGATGCGGCAGCCGGGAAATATCTTGTCGAACTCGTAGCCCTGCAGCTGGTCGTAACAGGTGCCGCAACTGACCACCACGGTCTTGATGTCAAGATAGTTCAAGGTGTTGGCCACCCGATGGAACAGCACGCGGTTGTCAGTGATGATTTTCTCGGCCTTGTCGGCCTGCCCCGAGCCGCGTTGCGGGTAGCCGCAGCACAGGTACCCTGGCGGCAAAACGGTCTGAACACCGGCGTGCCAGAGCATGGCCTGCGTGGCCAAACCGACCTGGCTGAACAAGCGCTCGGAGCCACAACCCGGAAAATAAAACACGGCCTCGGTCTCGGCGGTGGTGGACTTCGGATTGCGGATGATTGGAACGTAATCGGCGTTCTCAATGTCCAGCAAGGCACGGGCCGTTTTCTTGGGCAGGCCGCCGGGCATCTTCTTGTTGATGAAGTGAATCACCTGCTCTTTGATCGGTGCCATACCCACCGTGGCCGGCGGCTTGGCGGTTTGGGCCTTGGCAGCCAGGCGCAACACCTGATTGGCAAAACGCTGGACTTTAAAGCCGATCCCCACCATGCCAGCCCGCATGAATTTAATGGTCTCGGGGTTGGTGGCGTTCAAGAACAACATGGCAGCCGCGTTGCCGGGGCGCCAGCTTTTCTGCCCCATTTTGCGCAGCAGATTGCGCATGTTCATCGTCACGTCGCCAAAGTCAATTTTCACCGGGCATGGCGAGGCACATTTGTGGCACACCGTGCAGTGATCGGCCACATCTTCGAACTCTTCCCAATGGCGGATGCTGATCCCGCGCCGGGTTTGCTCTTCGTATAAAAAGGCTTCCACCAACAGCGACGTTGCCAAAATTTTGTTGCGCGGGCTGTACAGCAAATTGGCGCGCGGAACGTGGGTGCTGCAAACCGGCTTGCATTTGCCACAACGCAGGCAGTCTTTGACCGAATCGGCAATGGCGCCAATATCGCTTTGCTGCATGATCAGGGACTCGTGCCCCATCAAGCCGAACGACGGCGTGTAGGCGTTGGTCAGGTCAGCGCGTGTGTCCGGGCCGCGAAGCAACTTGCCCTTATTGAAGCGACCTTCTGGGTCAATCTTGGCTTTGTAAGCAGTAAACGGCGCCAACTCGGCATCGCTCAAAAATTCCAGCTTGGTAATGCCAATACCGTGCTCACCCGAGATCACGCCGTTGAGCGAGCGCGCCAACACCATGATGCGTTTGACCGCACCGTGTGCGGCTTGCAACATGTCGTAGTCGTCGCTGTTGACGGGAATGTTGGTGTGCACATTGCCATCACCGGCATGCATGTGCAGTGCCACCCAAACGCGGCCTTTGAGCACGCGCTGGTGAATAGCTGTCACTTCATTGAGCACCGGCTCAAAGGCACCGCCAGTAAAAATGCCTTGCAGCGGCTGGCGGATTTGGGTCTTCCAACTCGCCCGCAGATGGTGGTTTTGCAGCTCGGGAAACAGGCTTTGAACCCCATCAAGCCAGCCCTGCCATTGCCCGCGCACGTCGGCCACCAGGGCAAGTGCCTGCTCCACTTTTTCTTGCAGCAGCTCGGGTTCCGGTACGTCGCTGGCGTCACCGGTTTTGCCCAGCGGCAAGTTGCCATTGCGCAAGAACTCGGTCAGTGCGTCGCACAAGGCCAGCTTGTTTTGCAGGCTGAGTTCGATATTGATGCGCTCGATACCGTCGGTGTACTCGGCCATGCGCGGCAATGGAATCACCACGTCTTCATTGATCTTGAAGGCGTTGGTGTGGCGGCTGATGGCGGCGGTCTTCTTGCGGTCCAGCCAAAACTTCTTGCGCGCCTCGGGGCTGATGGCGATGAAGCCTTCGCCGGAGCGCGAGTTGGCGATACGCACCACCTCGGACGTGGCACGGGCCACTGCGTCTGCATCGTCGCCTGCGATATCGCCAAACAAGGCCATCTTGGGCAGGCCGCCGCGCTTGGACTTGGTGGCGTAGCCCACGGCCTTCAGGTAACGGTCATCCAGGTGTTCAAGCCCGGCCAGCAGCACGCCCGAGCGCTTTTGCTCGGCAAACATGAAATCGATGATTTCAACAATGCTGGGCACCGCCAGTTTGGCATCGCCAAAAAACTCCAGACACACCGTGCGGGTGTGTTTGGGCATGCGGTGTACCACCCAGCGCGCGCTGGTGATCAGACCGTCACAGCCTTCTTTCTGGATACCGGGCAGGCCGCTCAGAAACTTGTCGGTGACGTCCTTGCCGAGACCTTCTTTGCGGAAGGTGCGGCCCGGAATATCCAACCGCTCGGTGCGCAGCTTGGTCTTGCCGTCGGCCTTGAAGTACTGGAGTTCAAAGCTGGCCACATCGACGTCATGGATCTTGCCCATGTTGTGGTTGATGCGGGTCACTTCCAGCCACTCGGCCTGCGGCGTCACCATGCGCCAGCTGGCCAGGTTGTCCAGCGCCGTGCCCCACAGCACCGCCTTCTTGCCACCGGCGTTCATGG
>Ga0228698_1001746_pt1 | contig 10077 bp, 7 predicted proteins | sample McNCre117_Aug_MG_FD_178015 | JGI IMG/M metagenome (GOLD analysis project Ga0228698, IMG submission 178015) | Freshwater microbial communities from McNutts Creek, Athens, Georgia, United States - 1-17_Aug_MG | ecosystem: Environmental > Aquatic > Freshwater > Creek | place: USA: Georgia...
TAGGGGCGCACGTCAGGCACCGTGCCGGTCACGCAGACAGCATCGCCGGCGAGCGCCAGCACGGCCGGCGTCGGGCTGCGGCCGACGATGTGAAAGCGCAGCGCCGGAAAACGGGCGCGCAGCGCCGGCAGCATGTCCTGGGCAAACCACATCACGGCGTCGACATTGGGCCAGTAGTCCATGGCCCCCGTGAAGACCAGCGGCAGCTCGCCTTCTGCAAACGGGCTGGCGCGCTGCGCATCAGTGGCGAAGAACTCCGCGTCGACCCCGTTGCCGAGCGCCGCCAGCTTCAGCGCCGGCCCGGGGCTCAGCTCGCGAAACAGGGCCACCTCGTTGTCCGTCACGAAGAAACTGCACGCGGCCTCGCGTGCGACACGCTGTTCAAAGGCCAGCAGCTTCCGGAACTCACGCCGATACAGCCAGGACATCGGCCAGGCGTGCTCCGGCGCATAGTCGCGCCACTTGGCGGAGTCCACGTCGACGAAATCGACGAGCGTCTTCACGCCGTTCAAGCCGCGCGTGTACTGCGCCATCGCACCGCTGAAGACGATGACGGCGTCAAAGCCAACGGCGCTTGCGGAAGACGCCACCCAGGCCTGCAGGCCGGCATCTCGGTAGTAAGGCAGGCTCAGCGCCTCGCCGGTCAGAAGGCCGCGCAGGCTCAGCAGCTTGGCGCTGCGCGGGTTCAGTCGCGCAACATGCAGGCCGGTGCAAAGCTCGCGCACGCGCGGCAGGTGCTGCTCGTCATCCGGATCGTCGATAAACGTGCCCAGATGAACCTCATGCCGCGCCGCCAGATGCCTGAGCAGGTGGTAGGACCTGACCTTGTCGCCCTTGTTGGGCGGATACGGCAGGCGATGGACGAGGTAGAGGACTTTCATGACCCGGCGCTCAACCGAGGTTCTTGACGATGAAGGGCCCCAGCCAGTTCGCCACGCCGATGGGCAGCTTGCGCCAGGCCTTGATCATGAGCTGGTACTTCGGGTTGTTCGGGTTGTTCTGCGGCACCGCGTCGCGCTTGAAGAGGCGGTACTCATACGACAGGGGCTGCGGCTCGAATCCCCAGTTCTTCTTGAACGCGTAGGAGCCCGTGCCCTGCTTGCTGCGGCCGTAGTCGAACACCTTCAGGCCGCGTGCGCAGGCGCGCCGCATCAGCTCCCAGTACTTGAAATCGTTGGCGGCCAGCTCGCGCGCGGCTTCGTCGTCGCCGGCGTAGTACGGCAGCACCTCGTCGCGGAAATAGAAGCTCAACACCGTCGACAGCGGCCGGCCGTCAGGGCTGCTCACCGTGAGCACCTCGGCGTCCGCACCGAATTCGTCGAGCAGCGCCTGGAAGTACTTCTTCGGCATGGCCGGCGTGCCATGGCGGTGCACGTTGTCGGCGTACAGCGCAAAGAACCGGTCCACGCCCGCATCGATGTCGGCCGCCAACGCGTTCTTGATGCCCTTGCGCACCATGGCCCGCTGCTTGCGCGGGATCGCCAGCATGTTGGCCTCTTCGTCGGGCAGGATCTCCTTGCGAAAGGTCACGTAGAGATCCTGGCGCGGCCAGTCGGCATGGCGGGTGGCACCCAGGTTGCGGTACTCCAGGTGATCCGCGCCCTGCCCGCACGCGATCGCCTCGGCTTCGGCCTCCAGCGCACGGGCGGCTTCGTCGTTCAGCGCCAGCACGCCACCGTAGACGGCGAACGGCAGGCTGGACACCGAGTGCCCGAACAACCGGCTTTTCACCTCCACCAGCGGCAGCACGCCTTCGATGACACCCTCGCGCTCGGCGCACAGGAAAAAGCCTCGGTGGCCGAAGCTCTTCTCGATGACCCGCAGCCAGCCGCTGCGATGGAAGAACGTGGCCTGCGGATGGGCCAGCACAAAGGCATCCCAGCGGGCCGACAAGGCTTGATCCTGCGCGGCCAGCCGCGCAATTCGGAGAGCGGAGGTCATGTCAGGGCTTTCTCGCGGGCAGAGCGCTGGGCCGCTCCCGAGCCGGTCCGCACTGGCGATGTGCTCGCGGCTCGAAGCCGTGAGCATCGCCGTCCCCACGGGGGACCGACCAGACTTGCTCGCGTTCAGCGATGCGAGGGTGGGCGAGGGGTAGATTCATTCAGGCCGGGCTCAACGTGGGCTCGACGGCACGAGCACTGGCCTCGCGGCCGAGGAAGATCTCGTCCATGCGCCCCCAGCGGAAGTCCTCCAGCAGCCGCGCAATGCGGCCGTGGGTGCGCGCAATGTTGACGTAATGGCGGAAGCGCGCCTTGGCATCGATGCCGGCCACGCGAGGTTGCCCCGGGTCGATCTCCCAGGGATGGAAATAGAAGACCGCCGATTGGCCGTCCACCTCGTTGACGCGGCGGATCATCCAGCGCGACAGCGCATAGGGCAGCAGGCGGAAGTAGCCACCGCCGCTGCTGGGCAGATTCTTCGAGCCCATGCGCAGCGTCGTCACCGGGATCTCCAGCAGCCCGTCCCTCACCGGGTAGGCGAAGCGCGGCGAATCGGGCATGCCGTAATGGTCGTGCGCGATCGGATAGACGCTGGACGAGTAGCGATACCCGGCCTCGCGCAGCACGTCGAAGGCCCAGAGGTTGCCTTTGCCGATGGAGAAGCTCGGCGCGCGGTAGCCCACGACCGGAACGCCGCCGAGGTCTTCCAGCAGCCGCTTGGCGCTGCCGATGTCGGCAAGGAAGGCCTGCGGGGTCAGGTCGCTCGCGCGCTCATGACCGTACCCATGGCTGGCCAGTTCGTGCCCGCCGGCCACGATGGCCTTGACGACCTGCGGGTAGCGCTCCGCGATCCAGCCCAGCGTGAAGAAGGTGGCCTTGACCTGCTTGTCCGCCAGCAGCGCAAGGATGGCGTCTATGTTGCGCTCGACCCGGCATTCCAGGCCGTTCCAATCCTCCCGGCGGATGTAGGGCGCAAACGCGGAAACCTGGAAGTAGTCCTCCACGTCAATGCTCATCGCATTGCGCAGCGTCAGGTTCTTGGTGGGCATCAGCATGGCTACCTCGGCACGCGTCAGTGCTGCTTGACCGCGTCGATCAGGCGCTGCAGCAGCGTCAGCGTCTGCAGGTTGATGCGCTCGAGCCGCATCATGCTGCGCTCAAGCCGCTGCAGCCGGTCGGCGTTCTGGTCGGCGCTGAGCGCCGCGAGATCGGCGGACAGGCCGTCCATGTCGGTCACGCCCAGCTTCAGCCGCGCGACGTCCAGTGGGCCGAGGCTGCTGTCCAGCGCGGCGGGGCGACTGTCCAGCGGCGCCGGCCGGCTGTCGGGCGAGCGGCCGGGGGCGCTGTCCAGCGGGTGGCCATCGCTGGCCTGCGGCGTCTCGCCTTCCTGGGCCAGGTCGCGCAGCACTTCCTTCACGTCAGCCAGCGTCAGGTGCGTGCGGCCCTGCATGAAGCCCAGCAGCAGCAGGCGGTCGCACAGCCGGTTGATGCGGCGCGGGATGCCGTTGCTCGCCTTGTGGATGGCCGGAAAGGCATCGTGCTCGAACGTCGGCTTGCCGGTGGAGCCGGCGCATTTCAGCCGGTGCTCCATGTAGCGCTGCGTCTCATCCTCGTCCAGCGGGCCGATGTGGCAGGTCGCCGCCACGCGCTGGCGGAACTGCTCCATCTCGGGCTTTTGCAGGATGCCGCGGAACTCCGGCTGGCCGACGAGGAAGGTCTGCAGCAAGGACTGGTTGGCGAACTGGAAGTTGGACAGCATGCGCAGTTCCTCGACGGCACGTGCCGTCAGGTTCTGCGCTTCGTCGACGATCAGCAGGCAGCGCTTGCCCTGCGTCACCTGGTTGACGAAGAAGGCCTCCAGCGTCATGAGGAGTTCCGACTTGGGCGCGTCCTTCACCCGCACGCCGAAGGCGGCACCCACCATGCGCAGCGTGTCCTCGGCATCGAGCTGCGTCGTGACGACATTGCCGATGACGACATTGCTGCGATTCAGGCTGTCCAGCAGGCCGCGCAGCAGCGTCGTCTTGCCCGCACCGATCTCGCCGGTGATGACGATGAAACCGTCGTTGCGCAACACGCCGTAGTCCAGGTAGGCCTTGGCACGGCGATGCTGCTTGCTGCCGTAATAGAAATTCGGGTCCGGGCTGAGCTGGAAGGGCTTGCTGCTCAGGCCATAGAAGGCTTCGTACATGGTCAGTGGCTGCCGCGTCGTTGCATGTCAGAACTGTTGGGTCAGACTGGCGTAGACCGCATTCTCGGTGTAGGGCGTGACGCTGTCGAAGCGGCTGTGACGGCCGCCCACCAACAGGCTCAGACGTGCCGCCAGGCGTGCATTCCAGGACGCCAGCAGGCTGGTCAGCCGGGTGCTCTGGCTGCCGAGATCGCCCGTCGTTTCCTGACGTGACAGCGACAGCGACAGCCCCGCCAGCGGCGTCAGCTGGTGGCTGGCGGTCAGCGAATAGGAGCGCTGCTCCACGCGCGACGTGTCGGCCAGCGTGCCCTGGTTCAGGTTGTCGCCCAGGCGGCTCGTGACAGTGCGGCTGACGAGCGCGGCCAGCGTGCTGCGCACGCCTTGAAGCGTGACGGCCAATTGCTGGCTGTGCAGGCGGCTGGGGCCCGTCGACAGGAACCCGCCGGAGACCAACGCATTCGGCGACAGCCCTGCTGCCTGCAGAGAGGCACGCACCGCAGCGTCGAGCTTGACCGGATCAATGCCGGGCAGCGACAACGCAAGCTGCTGATAGTAGAAGTCGTAGTAGGTGCTACCGCCGCCTGCGGCGCCCGTGTTGCCGAGCGTGGTGGAGGTCGAATCGGACAGGCTCCACACCGAGCGCGCCATGCGATGCACAAAGGTCACGCTGTGGCTGTTGCCATACGTGTGGTACTGCCAGTCGGCCGCCAACTGGGTGCGCGGCGTGGGCACCCACCGCGTGGCCACACCGCCCGTGTTGCCTTGCTGGCTGCTGCCGCCCAGGAAGTCATTGCGCTCCCGGCCGCCATTGAGCGTGAAGCTCCAGTCAGGATCCGGGTGGTAGTCCAGCCCCAGCTTCACCGAATCATTGCGGTTGGAGGCCGCCGTCGAGGACTTGACCTCCTGCGTGCTCCCGAGCAGCCACCACCCGGTGACGCCCGCGTTGGCCTCGTTGATGCGCAGCGAGCCCCCATGGCTGCGGCTGTCACCCAGGCTGGTGCCGCGCGCCTCGGTACGCGCGACGTCACCACGCAGCTCATAGGTTGCCACGCCCGCGAGTTGCCCGCGCAGCGAGGGCGACACGACCAGCGTGCCGGTCTCGTGCTGGTTGGGGTTGGCCAGGCTGTCCACCGAGCCTCGCGAACCCAGCGTCGGGGCACTTTGCAAGCCGAAGGCGGACGCGCTCTGCTGACCGATGCTGGCTCGCACATCGACGAAGAGCGTGCGGCTGATCAGCTCGGCCTGGCCGTTGGCCGCCAGCGAGTTCTGCACGCGCGACGGCTGGTCCGACTTCACGTAGACGATGCCATTGAGCGCGTAGTCCAGGCTGCCCCGCACCGCACCGCTGTTGCTCACCACGCGCAGGCCCGGCGAGACCGTGGTGATCAGCGCGGCATCCTTATTGGCATCGCCCAACCGGAGGTTGTCCGTCCAGGTCTCCATGACATTGACGCTGGTCTGCACCAGCATGCCGGGCTGGCCGTTGCCGCCCTCCTGCTGGGCCTGGGCCGCCACGGCACAAACGGCCAGCGCGAGCGCCAGGCGGCGCGGCTCAGCGCTGCGCCGAGTCATTGCTGCCGTAACCGTAACCGTAGCCATACCCGTAGCCATAGCCATACCCGTAGCCATAGCCACCGGCAGCATTCGGGCTGGCCTGGTTCAGCAACATCATCTTCACCGGGCAGGTCTCGATGGCGGCCAGCGCCTGCTGCACCGCACTCTGAGGCGTCTTCTCGGCATGCACGACGATGATGATCTGGCCCATGTGCGAGGCCAGCACGCGCGACTCCGTCGTCAGCAGCAGCGGCGGCGAATCGAAGATGATGATGCGGTCCGGATAGCGATTGGCCATGTCGTCCAGCAACTGGCTCATCGCGTCACTGGCGAGCAGCTCCGTCGCGCGCGGGTGCGGCGTACCGCTGGGCAGCAACGTCAGCTTCTCGACATTGGTGCGCAGCAGCACCTCCGACATGTCCACCCGGTCCTCCAGCACGTCGAGCAGGCCCGGCCCCTGGGGCAGGCCCAGCATGCGCAGCACGGATGGCCGCGCCACGTCGGCATCGACGAGCATGACCGTGTTGTCCAGCTCGGCGGCGATGCTCAGCGCCAGGTTGATGGACGTGAAGCTCTTGCCCTCGCCCGCCAACGCACTGGTCACCATCAGCAGGTTGGCATGGTTGATGGTGGCCGCGCCCTTGCCCATCGCGTTCTTGATCAGCGGCCGCTTGATGACGCGGTACTGGTCGCCGGTCTGGGACCGCGGCGTGTCCGGCATCAGGAAGCCTTGTGCGGCCAGCGCGACGACGTCGAGCTCGACACGCTTTGACGACGGATGCTGGCCATCCTCGGCGAGCGAAATGCCGACGGCAGGCGCCGGTGCCGCGACCACAGCGGGCGCGGCAGCCGCTGCGACCGCTGCAGCCGCGACAGGCAAGGGTGCGGCCACAGGCGCCGCAGGCCCCGCAGCCGGAACGCCCTGTTCATCGCCAGGCAACACCACGCCCGCCTGGCGCAATTGTTCGAGCCGCTGCGCGGCTTGTTCGATCAAGCTCGTCATGTCAAACCACCTGCCGGCTCAGTTGCACCGCCAACACCGTCAAGGCAATGGCAAACATCACCAGCAGCCCGCCGGCCCCCGCTGCGAAGCGCATCAAGTCCACACGCATCCGGGCCCGATCCGCATCCGTCACCAGCCGCGTCACCACGCCCAGAATGGGCAGCTCGACGCGTGCGCGCAGATCGTTGGCATCATGAAAGACCGGGCGCAACTGGCTGGCCGCAAACGTCGTGAACAGACCGATGCCCAAGGCCGCAGCCATCGCCCCGGCCAGCAGCAGCAGCCGGTTGGGCGCCACGGGTTTCGGGTTGGCTCGCGGCGGGTCGATGACACGGAAGTCCGCGACGCCCGACGCCACATCCAGTTCGCCCGAGATGGCGGCCTGCTCGCGCCGCTGCACGAGATCCTCGTAGTTCTTCTTGTTGATCGCGTAGTCCCGGTTCAGCTGAGCGGCTTCCGCTTCTACCTGCGGCGCCGTCTTCAGCGCCAACATAGCCTGGCTGTAGCGCGTCGAGTACTCGTCCACGCGGGCTCGCAACGACGCCACCTGCACTTCCGTCGTGGCCAGGATGCGCACCAGCTCCTGCATCGCCATACTGCCACCGCCCTGCGCCACGCTCACGGTCGGCATCGCAGCCGCAGCCTTGCGCAGATCCGCGATCTCACGCTTGCGCTGTTCTTCCAGATCCTTGATGAGCTTGCGCGCCGAAATGATGTCCGGGTGCTGCTCGGTATAGCGTTGCAGCAGGCCGTCGAGATTGCGCCGCAGATCGGCGAGCCGCGCATCGAGCTCCGGCGTGGCGACATTCGCGTTGGCCTCCTGCATCAGGCTCTGCGTCGTCGTCTGGGCGCCGCCGCGAGCCCTTTCCGCATCGAGCTGCGCCTTCGCCGCGTCGCGTGCGTTCAAGGCCTCGCGGTATTCCAGGCGCGCGCGCTCCAGCTGGGTGCCGATTTCGGCGATGTGCGAGGCGGAGTCCTTGCCCTCCCCTGCCATCGACAGGTTCTTCAGCCGGAACTCCTTGAGCCGCGTCTCTGCCTCCTCGAGCTTGGCCTCGTAGGTCTTGATCTGTTCGTTGATGAAGGTCGTGGCCGTCGACGTGCCCTGGCGTGTCTGACCCAGGCTGGACTCCACGAAGATCGACACCAGCGACTGCACCACCCGCTTGGCGGTTTCCGGGTCGCTGTCCCGGTAGCCCAGCACATAGAGGTTGTCGCGGCCGCTGCTCTGGATGGACAGGCTGCCGGTCACCGACTCGATCGTCGCTTCCTGCTGCGCCTTGGACTGGTTCTTCAAGTCCAGATCGGCCATGCGCACGAGCTTCTCGACGTTGGGCCGGCTGATCAACGTGCGGCTCAGCATCGTGACCTGCTGCTCCACGTTGGGCTGCACCGCGAGGCCGGACATCAGCGGCTTCAGGATGGACTGCGTATCGACGTAGATGCGCGCGCTGGCTTCATACCGGTCAGGCAACACGAACACCACGACGGCGCCGACCACGCCGGTCACCCAGGCCACGATGAGGCCGACCCAGCGGTACTTCCACATGCGCCGGACAATCACCAGCAGCTGGGCAATCAGCAATTCCATCGAAAACGATCTCGGTTAATGCAGACGCATGATGTTTCAGCCGCCGGCCGAAGTCATCGGGCGTCAGAACAAGCTCTGCGGAATGATGAGGATGTCGCCCGGGCGCATCTCGACATTGGCCGACACGTCACCGCGCTTGATCAGATCCTTGAGACGCACGGAATACTGCTTGTTGCCTTCGGCCGTGCGCAGGATGGTCGCGCTGTTGCCGGCCGCGAAGTCGGTCAGGCCGCCCACGGCGATCATCACGTCAAGCACGGTCATCTTCTGCCGGAACGGCAGGAACTGAGGCTTGGCCGCCTCGCCGACGACACGGATCTGCTCGCTGAACGGCCCGACGAACGACGTGACGATCACGGTGACGACCGGGTCACGCACGTACTTGCTGAGTTGCTTCTCGACCTCCCGCGCCACTTCCACCGAGGTCTTGCCCTGGACGAGCATTTCATCGACCAGCGGCGCCGAGATCTTGCCGTCGGGCCTCACGGGCACCGACATCGACAGTTCCGGATTGCGCCAGACCTGGATGCTGAGGTTGTCCCCCGCTCCGATCACGTAGCTGTAATCACCCGCGCCGACGCTCGCGGGCGCGGGAGGGAGGTTCGGGCCTGCACACCCGACCAGGACGGCAGCGCCAAACGCCGCCACCGGAGCGATCAGAATCGCTCGCATTCCACGGCGGCAAGATTCAAGAACGCCACCGAACCGCATGGGTTGTGCATCGCTACGAGTTGAAGCATGGGTGGTATCCAAGGCATGTCCTTTGTGGATCTGTTCATCAGGGGCGCATAACGACAGCCGTCTCGCCACGCCGCAATGGGCGCGCGCATGATGCCATAGGGAGGACAACCGGCCAGACGCGGAATCAGGGGGGTTGTGCACCGGATGCGACGTGCAATTTCACCGCTATTCATCCCACCGCCGACACACGCCGACACGATTTCAACGCGGTTTGGCGCGTCCTTCAAGCAGCGGGCGAATCAGCAACAACATCAGCTGTTGAATTGGATTGGCGTTACCAAAGGGTCGCCAGGTGAATTTCAATCGCTGATGGAAGGCATCGAAATGCATACCCCAGGGCGCCGCCTTCAAATTGCCGCGCCCGAGCAGCACCTTCAACACGGAAACACCCATGACGCCCGCACACAGGTCGCAGGCCATCATCGTCGACGGGCCACGCCGCTCCTGGAAATTCACCGCCTGCGGCGCCACCAGGTAATCTCGCTGCAGCATGGCCGGCGACAAACCCGCGATGAATCTCGCGTACTGCTCGTTTTCACTGCGCCCCTCAACCTTGAAATACTCTTCAAAGCTCATGCCGCCGGGTCGAAAATAGAGCAATGCCACCCCCATTCCCAGCGGCGCCGCCGTCAACGCCGGAATTCCACGCTCATAACAAGCCTTGAACAGCATGCGGCGAGCGGGCAAGGCGAAGAAATCGATTCCGTCCACATACACGTCGACATCGCGCAGGAACTCATCGATATTCGCCGACGTCACGCCTTCTGGAAATTCGCGGATTTCCGCCTCCGGGTTGATGTCACGCGCCATCCCGGCCAGCACCGACACTTTTGGGCGGTCCATCGTCGACATGAACGCCCCGACCTGCCTGTTCATGTTGTGGACGCCGAATTCGTCGAAGTCTGCAATATGGAAGCGCGCAACACCCAGGCGGCACAGTGTCAGCAGGTGCGCGCCGCCCACGCCCCCCAGGCCGGCAATGGCCACGCGCGCGGACCTCAGTTTTTCCTGCTCTGCCGCCGTCACCCAGCCGACATTCCTGGAAAATGCCCGCTCGTAG
>Ga0228698_1001747_pt1 | contig 10074 bp, 9 predicted proteins | sample McNCre117_Aug_MG_FD_178015 | JGI IMG/M metagenome (GOLD analysis project Ga0228698, IMG submission 178015) | Freshwater microbial communities from McNutts Creek, Athens, Georgia, United States - 1-17_Aug_MG | ecosystem: Environmental > Aquatic > Freshwater > Creek | place: USA: Georgia...
ATGCCGTCTTCGCTCAGATGCTCCAAGTGGTCACACGACAGAGCGCCAAATTCTGCCGCCAGCGCCGCCCCGCCCTGGTCGCTGAGCTGTTCGGCATGCAGCTTGACCGGCAGGCCCAGCGCGCGTGCGGCCTCAAACACGCGCCGCGTTTGGGCGGGTGTGAAGCCAATGTTTTCGCAGAACGCATCCACCGCATCCACCAGGCCTTGTGCATGCAGCGCGGGCATCCAGGCGCAGACGGAATCCACATAGTCGTCGGTGCGGCCCGCAAACTCGGGCGGCACGGCGTGTGCGCCGAGGTAGGTGGTGCGCACGCTCAAGGGAAGCGCGTCGCCCAGCGCGCGCGCCACGCGCAGGCAGTGCGCTTCGTCGTGCGCGCTCAGGCCGTAGCCCGATTTGATTTCCACCGTGGTCACGCCCTCGGCCATCAGGCTGTGTGCGCGGCGCGTGGCACTGGCCAGCAGCGCCTCGTCGCTCGCGGCGCGCGTAGCGGCCACGGTGGAGCGGATGCCGCCACCTGCGAGGGCAATTTCCTCGTAGCTCGCGCCCTGCAAGCGTTGCTCAAACTCGGCAGCACGCTGGCCGCCGTAGACCAGGTGTGTGTGACAGTCCACTAGGCCGGGGGTCACGAGGGCGCCACCGAGGTCAATGTCTTTCTGTATTTGGGCGGTGTGTGCAGCAGGCAGCTCGGCCAGCGGGCCGGCCCACACGATGCGTTCCTCGTGAGTGAGCAGGGCGCCGTCCGGCACCCATCCCCACGGGTTGGGGCCCGCCAAGGTGGCCAGGCGGGCGTGACGCCACAGGGTGAGGGCGTTCATGCGTGAGCTCCTATCGTGAGGCTGGCCGGTGAGAAGCCCAGCCAGTAGGCACAGGCGGGTTCGCCTGCATCGTCAGCTACAAACTGCCAGGCCGCACCGCGTGGCGCCGGGTGCCAGAGCAAGGTGTGGGCGTCTAGGTGGTGCTGCTGCACGCCATCGCTCCAGGTGCCGGCATGGCAGGTATACACGCCACAGGCGCTGAAGGTGGCGGTCCACGCTTGCCCCGGGCGCACGGTTTGCATAAAGCCCCGGCCCTTGCGTGCCATCAGGTTCAGGTCCTGGGTGGGGCCATCCAGCAGGCGGCAGGCGGGGGCAACCGCACCGTCAAAACACAGGGGCGAGTCCCCTTTGCGGATTTTTTGTTCGGTGCCGAGTTGCAGGGCGACGCCCGCACCTTCCAACACGGCAAACCAGCGTTGCACATTGGGGAAGGCGGAAAACGGTCCGTCGCGATCAATATCCGCGCGGCTGATGCGCAGCTGCCAGTCACCTACCGGTGGCCAGGTCAGCAGTTCGCGTGTTTGCCCGCCGCCGTTGCGCCAGGCTTGGGGTGCGCAGTCCTGCGCGTGAATGCGTTGCGGTGTCATGGTTTGAACTGCCCGTGAATCTGGTAGCGCGTGCCGGGGTGCACCAGGCGTGCCAGGGTGATGGGCACATCCCGGTTCATGGTGCGGCGCACGACGATCAGGCAGGGGTCTGCGGTGGTGATGCCCAGCAGCTCGGCCTCGTGTGGACTGGGCGGACCGGCCTCGATGGAGTACTGCGCTTCCCACAGGGGTGCCACCTCCAGCAGGTAATGGGTTGGGGTGGTCTGGGTGAAGTCCACCGCCAAGTAATCCGGCGCACAGGCCGGGTTCACATAGCGATCTTCGCATTGCAGCGGCACCCCGTTCTCGTAATGCACGATGAGCGTGTGGAACACCGGCGCGCCCAGCGGCAGGCCCAGTTGCTGGGCCAGACCGTCGGTGGTGGCCTCTTCGCACGACAGCACCACGCGCGCCTGGTGCTGGTGGCCGCGCGCAAGGATGTCTTCGTGCAAATCGGTGATGGTGAGGGTGGACGACACGCGGGCCAGGTGCGCGGCGAAGGTGCCCACGCCTTGCACGCGGGTCACCAGCCCTTCGGCCTGCAGCTCGCGGATGGCACGGCCCACCGTCATGCGGCTGACCTGGAACTGGCTGACCAGCTCGGACTCGGAGGGCATTTGTGCCCCCGGCGTCCAGCGGCCATCCGCTAGGCCTTGTTTGATGAAGTCTTTGACGCGGGTATAGGGTGCTTGTGCCATGGGGGTAAATTCTAGTTGCATAGACATGTCTAGGCAAGTAGACTTCGCCGCATTCTTTGTTCAATGTTTGTCGTTTGTGAGGAAACATCCCATGTCATCCACCCCTACACCTGCCCAGGCCCGTCCCGTGCGCGCACCCCGCGGCACCGAGCTGCACTGCAAGAACTGGATTACGGAGGCGGCCTATCGCATGCTGCAAAACAACCTGGACCCCGAAGTGGCTGAGAACCCCGACGCCCTGGTGGTGTACGGCGGCATTGGCAAGGCCGCGCGTAACTGGGAGTGTTTTGACGCCATCTTGTCTTCCCTGCGCACGCTGGAAGACAACGAAACCCTGCTGGTGCAAAGCGGCAAGCCGGTGGGCGTGTTCCGCACCCATGCGGATGCCCCGCGCGTGTTGATCGCCAACTCCAACCTCGTGCCCAAGTGGGCGACCTGGGAGCACTTCCACGAGCTGGATAAAAAGGGCCTGATGATGTACGGCCAGATGACGGCGGGCAGCTGGATCTACATTGGCAGCCAGGGCATTGTGCAAGGCACCTACGAGACTTTTGTGGAGGCCGGCAAGCAGCACTATGGTGGCAGCCTGGCCGGGCGCTGGATCTTGACTGCAGGCCTGGGCGGCATGGGTGGTGCGCAGCCGCTGGCGGCCAGCTTTGCGGGCGCGTCTTCGCTCAATATCGAATGCCAGCAAAGCCGCATCGACTTCCGCCTCAAGACCCGCTATGTGGACGAGCAGGCCAAGGACCTGGACGATGCGCTGGCCCGCTTGGCCAAGTACACCGCCGAGAAGAAAGCCGTGTCTATCGCCCTGCTGGGCAATGCGGCCGACATCCTGCCCGAGCTGGTCAAGCGTGTGAAGAATGGTGCTACCGGTGGTGTGCGCCCCGACATCGTGACCGACCAGACCTCGGCCCACGACCTGGTCAACGGCTACCTGCCGAGCGGCTGGACGGTGGAGCAGTGGCGCGCCGCGCAGGCGGACGACACCCAACACGCCGCGCTGCGCCAAGCTGCCGCGCAAGATTGCGCCGTGCATGTGAAAGCCATGCTGGACTTCCAGGCCATGGGCATTCCCACGGTGGACTATGGCAACAACATCCGCCAGGTGGCGCTGGACCAGGGCGTGAAAAACGCGTTTGACTTCCCCGGCTTTGTGCCCGCCTATGTGCGCCCCCTGTTCTGCCGCGGCAAGGGCCCCTTCCGCTGGGTGGCGCTGAGTGGCGACCCGGAAGACATCCGCAAGACCGACGCGAAGATGAAAGAGCTATTCCCCGAAGACAAGCACCTGCACCGCTGGCTGGACATGGCCGGCGAGCGCATTGCCTTCCAGGGCCTGCCCGCGCGCATCTGCTGGATCGGCCTGGGCGAGCGCCACCGCGCGGGCCTGGCCTTTAACGAGATGGTTAAAAACGGCGAGCTCAAGGCCCCCATCGTCATCGGCCGCGACCACCTGGACAGCGGCAGCGTGGCATCCCCCAACCGCGAAACCGAAAGCATGCAGGACGGCAGCGATGCCGTGAGCGACTGGCCGCTGCTGAACGCACTGCTCAACACTGCGGGCGGCGCCAGCTGGGTGAGCCTGCACCATGGCGGCGGCGTAGGCATGGGCTACAGCCAGCACAGCGGCGTGGTCATCGTGGCCGATGGCACAGACGCAGCGGCCCAGCGTCTGGAGCGCGTGCTCTGGAACGACCCTGGCACGGGCGTGATGCGCCACGCCGATGCAGGCTATGACATCGCCGTACAGTGCGCCAAAGAGCAAGGCATGAAGCTGCCCATGATCACCAAATAATCACAACAACAAGAAAGCTACCTGCATGACCTCTCTCGTTCTCAACCCTGGCAAGATCACGCTCGACGAGCTGGACCAGATCCACGCGGGCGTGTGCCAACTCAGCCTGCCCGAATCGGCCCGCGCGGCCATGCGTGCGTCGCATGCGCTCGTCAAGGCCGCGGCCGACGGCGACGCGCCGGTGTACGGCGTCAACACCGGCTTTGGCAAGCTGGCCAACAAGCGCATCAGCAAAGACCAACTGGCCACGCTGCAGCGCAATCTGATTCGCAGCCACAGCGTGGGCGTGGGCGAACCGCTGGCCGCACCCATCATGCGGCTGATGATGGCGACCAAGGCCGCCAGCCTGGCGCGCGGCTATTCCGGTTGCCGCGAGCTGGTGGTGGACACGCTGCTCGCGGTGCACAACGCGGGCCTGGTTCCATGCGTGCCTTCGCAAGGCTCGGTGGGCGCATCGGGCGACCTGGCGCCGCTGTCCCACATGACACTGGCGCTGATGGGCGAGGGCGACATGCTGGTGAATGGTGAGCGCGTGCCCGCGCTGCAGGCCCTCAAGGCGGCCGGCATCACCCCGCTGGAGCTGGAAGCCAAGGAAGGCTTGGCGCTCATCAACGGCACGCAGACCTCCACCGCGCTGGCGCTGCACGGCCTGCTGGCGTTTGAGCCCGTGCTGGAGGCTGCCTTGCTGATCGGCGCGCTGACGCTGGACGCCGCACGCGGCAGCGACGGCCCGTTTGACCCGCGCATTCACGCTGTGCGCGGCCAGCCCGGCCAGATTGATGTGGCGCAGTACTACCGCGAGGTGCTCAAAGGCAGCGCCATCCGTGCCAGCCATGCCGAGGGGGACGACCGTGTGCAAGACCCGTATTGCCTGCGCTGCCAGCCGCAGGTGGTGGGTGCTTGCCTGGACCAGCTGCGCCACGCCGCGCGCGTGCTGCTGATCGAAGCCAATGCGGTCACCGACAACCCGCTGGTCTTCCCTGATGACGGCGCGATGATCTCTGGCGGCAACTTCCACGCCGAGCCCGTGGCATTGGCTGCAGACGGCATGGCCCTGGCCATTGCCGAAGTGGGCGCCATTGCCGAGCGCCGCATTGCCATGCTGATCGACAGCGGCGTGTCGCGCCTGCCGCCCTTCCTGACCGCCGACGCGGGGCTGAACAGTGGCTTCATGATTGCGCATGTCACCGCCGCTGCGCTGGCGTCGGAAAACAAATCCATGGCCCACCCGGCCAGTGTGGACAGCCTGCCCACCAGCGCCAACCAGGAAGACCATGTCTCCATGGCCACCTTCGCGGCGCGCCGCCTGCAGGGCATGATCCACAACACGGCTCACATCCTGGGCATTGAACTGCTGGCCGCCGCGCAGGGCATTGAATTCCTGCGCCCGCTGCAAAGCTCCCCTATGCTGGAAGAGGTGCACACGCTCCTGCGCAAAGACGTGCCCGCCCACCATGTGGACCGCTACCTGGCACCCGACATCGCACACGCCACGCAACTGGTGCAAAGCGGTGCAGTGGCCAAGCTGCTCAAACCCTTTGGCGGTTTGCCCACGTTGTGGATTCCGGGCTGACATCGTTTCTGACAGGGCGGGGGAGGGGCGCGGCTGGATAATGGGCAGGTCCACCAAGCCGCCGCGCGACCTGATGGCATTTTTGTATTCATAGACGGACTTCCCCATGCCAAGCAACACCCCCTACGTTTCCAACAGCGCCACTTCTGAAGCCCAAGCCTGGGAGGCCCTCAAACAACTGGGCGATGCCGCACTGGCGCAGGGCGGCTTGCAAGCCGTGCTGCAGATGTTCGTGGGCACGCTCACCGGCGCCGAAGAAGTGGCCCGCGTGAGCGAGGACGCCGGCCATCCCGACAGCCTGACGCCCGAGGTGATCGCCCAGTGGATTTACACCGACTACGCCCCCGGCATGCAGCAGGCGCTGGCGCAAGGTGGGGCAGAGTAGCGCGCGGAGCACACCAGCCATGAGCGACTACACCTTGCCCCCCGCCACCGTGCAGGACTACGCGCGCCAAGGCGCTGTGGTGCTGCGTGGCGTGCTCAGCCCCGACGAAGTGGCCACGTTGGCGCGCGGCATCGAGCACAACCTGGCCCACCTGAGCCCGCTGGCGCTGGTGGCCAGCCAGGCCGATGATCCGGGCAAGTTTGTCGAAGACTTTTGCACCTGGCAGCACAACGCCGACTATGCGGACGTGATGCAACACAGCGCCTTGCCCCGCGTGGCCGCGCAGCTGATGCAGAGCGACACCGTGCGCATCTACCACGACCACCTGCTGGTGAAAGAACCCGGCACGCGCCAGCCCACGCCTTGGCACCAGGACCAGCCCTATTACAACGTGGCGGGCCAGCAGAACGTGAGCTTCTGGATTCCGGTAGACCCTGTGCCGCTGGAGAGCACGTTGCGTTTTGTGGCCGGCTCGCACGCGGGCACCTGGTACATGCCGCGCACCTTTCGCGACCAGCAGGCCAAGTGGTTTCCTGAGGGCGCACTGGCCGAGCTGCCGCAGATTGACGCGCACCCGGAGCAGTTTGAACAACTGGGCTGGGCGCTGCAGCCGGGCAATGCCGTGGCCTTCCACATGCTCACCCTGCATGCCAGCAACGGCGTGGGGCCGGGCACGCGGCGCCGCGTGTTCTCGGCCCGCTACCTGGGCGATGACGCGCGCCACGCGGTGCGCAGCTGGCGCACGTCGCCGCCGTTCCCCGGCCTGCCCGACCGCCTGCCCGATGGTGCGGTGATGGACGACGCGCTGTTTCCCTTGCTGAACTGGCGCTAAGGCGCATGGAGCTGCTGCCGCACTTGCGCTTGCTGCGCGCCCTGGCGGCCGTGGCGCAGGCGGGCAGCAGCCAGCGGGCGGCCACGCTGCTGCACGTGGCGCAGTCGTCCGTCGTCCGCGCGGTGCAGCAGCTGGAGGCCGCATTGGGCAGTCCGCTGTTTGAGCGCGTGGGGCGTGGCATGCAGCCCACCGCACGCGGCCGCCAGCTGGCGCTGCGGGCCACGCGGGCCCTGCAGTTGCTGGCCGATGCGGACCGGCACCGCACGCGCGGTGCGACCGCAGCCTGGACCGGCAGCCCGCTGGCGCTCGGTGTGGCCGCACGCCACCTGCAGGTGCTGCAAGCGCTGGTGGACACGGGCAGTGAAGGGCGTGCCGCCGCGCAGCTGGGCGTGAGCCAGCCGGCTGTGCACCAAAGCCTGCAGCAGCTGGAGCACATGGTGGCGGCACCATTGTTCATCCGCGCGCGCAGCGGTTTGCGCCTGGACGATGCGGGCGAGGGCCTGCTGCTGGCCAGCCGGCTGGCGCAGGCCGAGCTGCGCCAGGCCGTGGACGAATGGCCAGAGCCCGGCGCGGCCCTGCAGGGGCGGCTGGTGATTGGCACGCTGCCGTTTTCCACCACCATGCTGCTGGCCCCGGCGGTGGAGCAGCTGCTGGCACAGCAACCCCAGGTGCAGCTGGTGCTGATCGACGGCACCTTTGATGCACTGGTGGCGCAGCTGCGCCATGCAGAGCTGGATTGCATTGTGGGCGCCTTGCGCAGTACACCGCCATCGGCAGATTTGAGCCAGGAGGTGCTGTTTGAAGACCGCCTGGCGGTGGTGGCGCGCGCCGGCCATCCGCTGGCGCAGCGCCGCCGCCTGGGTTGGGTGGCTCTGCGCACGGTGCAGTGGGTCATGCCCATGCCCAACACCCCGGCCGAAAAGGCATTTGCACAGATGCTGCAAGCCGCAGGCCTGCCACCAACCGACGGGCAGGTGCGCGCCAACAGCGCGCTGATGATGCAGGCCATGCTGCAGGACAGCGACCGCCTGGCGCTGATGTCGCCCCGCCAAGTTGCGCGCGAGATTGCGGCGGGCCTGCTGGTGGAGCTGCCACTGCCGGTGCAGCACGCACAGCGACAGATCGGCGCCATGTGGCGCACCGGCTACCTGCCCACACCGGCTGCGGCACAGTGGCAGGGCATCTTGCGGCAGGTAGGTGAAGCACTCGGGGGTAGTACGTAGGTATAAGCAAATTGCATAGGTCAGCAGGCCTTTGCATTGGACGCTGCTGCATAGGAATTGCACACTGACGCCGGACACTAAAAACCGGAGACAAGCCATGCAAAAACGTACCTTCATCCGCACCGCGGCAGTTACCGCGCTGGCCGCCAGCGTAGGGCTGGCCTGGGCGCAAGACAACACTTTCAAGATCGGCCTGCTGCTGCCGCTGACCGGCCCTTTTGCCTCCACCGGCAAGCAGCTGGAAAACGCAGCGCGCCTCTACATCGCCCAAAACGGCGATACGGTGGGAGGCAAAAAGGTGCAGTTGATTGTGAAAGACGACACCGGCGTGCCGGATGTGAGCAAGCGCCTGGCGCAGGAGCTGGTGGTGAACGACAAGGTGAACGTGCTGGCCGGCTTTGGCCTCACGCCACTGGCCATGGCCAGCGCCCCGATTGCCACCCAGTCCAAAACGCCCATGGTGGTGATGGCCGCCGCCACCTCCAGCATCACCGAGGCCTCGCCCTATGTCGTGCGCAGCAGCTTCACCGTACCGCAAGTGGTGACCATTCTGGCGGACTGGGCCATCAAAAACAACATCCACAAGGTCGTGACGCTGGTGACCGACTATGCGCCGGGCGTGGATTCCGAGACTTGGTTCAACCAGCGCTTTGTGGCGCAGGGTGGGGTGGTGGTAGAGGCACTGCGCGTGCCGCTGCGCAGCCCGGACTTTGCGCCCTTTCTGCAAAAAGTGCGCGACGCCAAGCCGGACGCGCTGTTCACCTTTGTGCCTGCCGGTGTGGGCACCGCGCTGATGAAGCAGTTTGCCGAGCGGGGGCTGGACAAGGCGGGCATCCGTGTGATTGCCGAGGGCAGCGTGACGGATGACGACATTCTGGACGCTATGGGCGATGTGGCGCTGGGCGTGGTGACGGCCCACCACTACTCGGCCGCGCACAACTCCGCGCTCAACAAGCGCTTTGTGGAAGCCTACGGCAAGGCCAATAGCGGCTTGCGCCCCAACTTCATGGCGGTGGGCGCCTATGACGGCATGCGCGTGATTTACGAGGCTGCCAAGGCCACGCAAGGCGCGGGTGGAGATGCACTTTTGCAAGCCATGAAAGGCCAGAGCTTTGAGAGCCCGCGTGGCCCTATCAGCATCGACCCGCAGACGCGCGATGTGGTGCACAACATCTATGTGCGCAAGGTGGAGAAGGTGGGTGGCCAGCTTTGGAACACCGAGGTGCAAACCTTCACCACCGTCAAAGATCCGGCCAAGGCGGGCAAGTGAGCATGACAGACACAACGCTGGTGCTCTTGCCGGGCTTGATGTGCGATGCCGCCGTCTGGCAACCTGTGCTGCCGGGGCTGCCGGCCGGGTGCAAACTTTGGGTCGCGGACTACGGCTTGAGCCGCAGTTTGAGCGGCATGGCGGAACTCGTGCTCGCACAGGCACCTACCGGGCGCTTGGCGGTGGCGGGCCATTCCATGGGCGGACGGGTGGCGCTGGAGGTGCTGCGCCTGGCGCCCGAGCGGGTCAGCCATGTGGCTTTGCTGGATACCGGCCATTTGCCCCGCCCCGCCGGAGAATCCGGTGCGCAAGAGACTGCCAAGCGCCACGCGCTGCTGGAGGTAGCCCGCAAGCAGGGCGTGGCGGCCATGGCCCATGCTTGGGTGCAGGGCATGGTGCACCCCGATCGTCTGCAAGACGCCGCCTTGCTGGACGCGGTGATCGCCATGTTCGCCCGCAAAAGTGCAGACGTGTTTGCGGCACAGATCGAAGCCCTGCTGAGCCGGCCGGATGCCAGCGACGTGCTGCGCAGTTTGCGCATTCCCACCCTGTTGCAGTGCGGTGCGCAAGACGCCTGGTCTCCGCCCGCACAGCACGAAGCTATGCGCGCACTGGCGCCCCATGCCGTGTTGGATGTGGTGGCCGATGCCGGCCACATGGCACCCATGGAGCGTCCCGAAGCCGTTGCGGCGAGTCTGGTGCGCTGGCTCCAGCGCGAGCCGGCCGTATGAGCACGCCCGCTGTGTGGGCGGCGCGCGCCGCCTGCTGTGACCTGGTACAGCAAGGGGCAGACGCTGTGGACGCGGGCCACGCGGACGCCTTTGCTGCGCTCTTCACCTCTGATGGCAGCTTGCAGCGGCCGGATGGCACGGTGCTGCAAGGCCGCGCTGCCA
>Ga0228698_1001748_pt1 | contig 10056 bp, 9 predicted proteins | sample McNCre117_Aug_MG_FD_178015 | JGI IMG/M metagenome (GOLD analysis project Ga0228698, IMG submission 178015) | Freshwater microbial communities from McNutts Creek, Athens, Georgia, United States - 1-17_Aug_MG | ecosystem: Environmental > Aquatic > Freshwater > Creek | place: USA: Georgia...
CTGAAGATCGTCCGTGTAGTAGGCGACCTCCTCTGGTTCACCCTTAGGGCATAGGCGGTAGTCATCTCCAGTCCATCGAAGAGTGAACCCTTTGGACTTGAGAAGGGCTGTTGCGTCCTTAACCGTGAGCCCCTTCTTATGACTAGGCGATGCGTGCGTGTAGAAAGAGTCTGGTTGTGTGTGTGACATGATTGTCATCCCAGTTGGTTGTTAGTGAGTCCACTACACCATTATAATGGACTCTGCTGTTGTGTCCCTATATTAGTAGGGTGTTTATTGGACTCGCGAACTTGATCGATAGTCCATAGGATGGTAGGGATCGTTACTAGACCCACTACCAGACCTATGATGAACCATCGAAGTAGTCTGACCATTAGTAGTTGTACTTACTTGGTCTCTACTTCGATCACAGTCTTCTTAAGAGGCTGTGTAAGGACATTCCGTACATGTTGATACCGAATGTTCAAGAACTTAGCGATCGCTGAACGAGAGTGGCCCTCACTGTCGAGGTACCTGATCACTGCTGACTTAGTCTTAAGACCTTTAGACTCGAGTTCCTCCATCGATGGCATTACCTTAGTCTGTGGAGCAACGATAGCTTCCGTTGCTTCGATGGTCTTTGTGTTCTTCTTAGACATGATAGTTCTCCTTGGTTGGTTGTTGTTACTTATATAAGTTCGTGATCGTTTGTTACTCTCACTTCCTTATGTATTAAATATAGATCAACTCCATTTATAACGCAACAGCTATTTTCGCTTGGCTGCCAAGCTAAATTATTAGAGCTCATTACTCCTAGTCGAGGAATTTTCACCTACGGATTGTAGGACTTGAGTCCTAGCGTCACTCAGAGTCCTATAATCCTAGAAAATTTTACTAAAAACCTGCAGGCACACATTTCATCTTAGCAATAGTTTTCACCTAATACACAGTGTTCGGTGTTTTGACGTACTTCTCCAAAGCAACTAGTTTATGAAGCACTTCAAGTTGAGCTTGAGCTTGAGCTTGAGTTTTCCTAGTCATCGATCCGATTACATTGTGTAGAACCGTAGAGTGGTGTTCAGGACGCATCGCTTAACACAGAACCAATAAAATGATGGTCTCTAAAAGATTCCCTATTGATTTCCGTGTTCGACTTATATATTATATTGTCAAAGGTGGTACCATGGACGATCTGCAATGCGTTCAAGATACTTCGAGCGGTTCTGACCTTCCAGATTTGCCGGGTAATCTTACATTCGAAGAACTTCACTCAGCACAAGAGCGTGTCAAATCTCGCCGTGAAGTTGTTGCTGTTGCTAATGATATCATTGCAAAGCGAGATTCATCAAAGAAAACCAAGGCTTCGGTATATCAGGCTGAAGCAGCTAAGATTCCAACTAATGATCTTGGTCTTCCAACCTACATCTATCGTCCTGATATCATCCCAACTGACCTGAATACTTATACTCCAGAACAGCGTACTGCAATTCTTCAAGCAGCATCTGTCCCAATTCAATATGATGGAGGCATTCCTACATTTGAGTCAGGTGCTCATTTCTGGTCTCAGTTCGCTTGGGAGCCTGGGGACGCATATATTGACTTCCAACGCTATGTCGATATGCCGACTTTGGATGCTAATGTTACGAACGCTATTTCTGGCTCGGTAGATTCCAAAGCTTCGGATCGTGCATCTATTCAAATCTCAGTCCGTGATCTAAACTCTCTTGCAGAGCTTTATCCTTCACAGAATGGCCTCTCAACATATGAACGCGCTGAAACGCTTCGTGAAACCGCGATTCTTTATTGCTGGCATCAACGTGTTAAAGCGTATGACCTATTTATCGCTGCGGCATATCGTAAATGGCGTGAGCAAAAGGTATATTCAGTAGAGCAATCTCACTTCCGTATTGCCGAGACTATCATCTCCAAAGCGAACCAGGCTTTAATGGCTCGTTTTGAGGATCCTGATCTCATTAACGAGATCAAGTCAAAAGACCTTCTCGATATGCTCAAAACCATGATTACTGTTCAGCGTGAGTCAGTTGGTTTGACATCAGCCGCTAGGGCTGGCTCAGGTGATGCAGATGCTCCTAAGAATGCATCCCTAGAAGTAACACTTCGTTCTATTGCTAAAGGGGCTGGTGAAGAATCCAAGAGCTTCCAGGACGATTCCAAAATCCAAGAACTTCTTGATGATCCTGATTCCCTTTTCAAAGCTCAGGAATTGATCATCAAGATGAACTCCCGTTAGATCGAATCCCACATACATTGAACACCCAGTACCTACTCGCACCTACCTAGTTCTGTCCCGATAAACGAAGAAAAGGCCATCAAGTAAATGTTTGCAGAAGAGCAACTTCGAGCGCTAGGTAGTAACTATCGCTTGACTCCTGCAACACTTGCAGTGAAATTGGATAAAGATTGGATCCCTGCAAAGCATCTCCAATACATCTCCGCCAAAGTAGCACATGCTATTTCGAAGGGAAATGGACGTCTTATTATTTCAGCACCTCCTAGGCATGGCAAATCACAGCTGATTACACGAACGGTTCCAATATGGATCCATGAACGCTTTGGGAACAAAGAAGTTGTGCTTACAACATATGGTGGTGAGTTGTCGGCAGACTTTGGCCGTGAAGTGCGTGACACAATTATCAACAACCCCAAGATCTTGACCTCTCGGATCCGCAGAGACTCCTCTAAAGTCTCTAACTGGATGACAGAACAAGGTGGATCGATGCGATCTATCGGTATCGGTGGTCCAATTACAGGCCGTGGTGCTGATATTCTGCTGATCGATGACTATATCAAGGAAATCAAAGAAGCGTATAGTGTTACTTATCGCGATTACATCTGGAATTGGTTCGTAACAACTGCGTTTACACGTATTGAGCCTGGTGGTACATGCATCATTATTGCAACCCGCTGGCATCATGATGACTTAATTGGGCGTATCCTCCGTGCTAAGGATCAGTTAGGTGATTGGGAATACATACGTCTTCCAGCAGAAGCAGAAGAAAACGATGCTCTCGGTAGGGCGGTTGGTGAACCCCTATTCCCTGAGCGCTATCCACTTTCTGCTTTGCAAGAACGCAAAGCGCTCCTAGGTACTTTCTTTTATAATGGTATGTTCCAACAGGATCCTCGAGACGATACCTCTGCACTCACTGATCCTACCTGGCTCAAATATGTCGATAGACTGCCGCCGGAAGATGATATTTCATTTGTCAGGGTTTGGGATCTTGCAGCGACGGCCGACGGTGGTGACTACACTGTTGGATCATTGCTAGGCTATTCTAGGAAGCGTCAAGAAACGTACATATGCAACGTTGTTCGTAAACAACTTAGTCCTGGATCAGTGGAAGCACAAGTTAGGGCTACCGCACTTGCAGACGGTGTTAATACCAAGATTTATATCGAGCAAGAACCCGGATCTGCTGGCAAATCCTTAATCCATATGTACAAACAGACTGTTCTTCCGGAATACGACGTTGAGGAAGTACCGGTTGTAACGAATAAGCTTGTACGGGCGCAGCCTTTCTTAGCTGCGTGCGAGGCTGGTCGAGTATACTTACTTAAAGGTACTTGGAATGCAGCGTTTGTAGATGAGTTTACATCGTTTCCGCATGGACATAACGATGATCAAATTGATACTGTGGGTGCTGGTTACGAGAAACTAGTGGGTAAGCGTACACTATCAGCAATCTGGGGTCGAGGAATGGGAAGCGGCTATACGCGTACCGATTCGGGAATAATTATCCCGAATAAGGGACATTTTGCAAAGAAATCATCCGGAATTACTTTCGGAAGGCATCACTAAGTTTGGAATACATTAAGAAAGGCTCGAGAATATGGCAAGTCCAATGAAAGCACTCTCATCTCTCCTACAAAGGTCTGGTCTAGCAAACGTATTAGGCATGTCGTTTGGTGGTAAACGAAGCCTCTATGACGTATTCGGATATTCAAAAGTACTTAGGTTTGATGACCTCCTTGCAAAGTATCATCGTCAAGACATTGCAGCACGTCTTCTTGAAGCGCCATCAGCAGCAATTTGGAGTAACCCACCCACGGTTACAGCAACTGATGAATCTTGGAATATCGCCTGGAATAACTTGATACAACGCCATAATCTTTTCTTCGTTCTTAACCGCCTCGATAATCTAGCTGGTTTGGGTCGTTATTCAGTGTTGTTTGTTGGCTTCACAGGGGAAGGCCTCAAAGCAAACTACGAAAAGCCTATTTCAAGGGGCTCGAGCACCACACCACGAGAGGTTTTATACTTTCAGCCGTATTCTGAGCCTGCAGCACACATTGTAAAGGTTGTAGGTGAGCGTTCAGATCCTCGTTTTCTGATGCCGGAGCTTTACGACCTAAAGCCCTTTATTAATCAGCCTGCTGTTCCAGGACAACCTACTATTGCCCAAGCTTCCTTTAGAGTTCATGCCTCTCGTTGTTTGCATATTGCGGAAGGCGCTCTAGAAGATACTCTGATCGGTCGTCCACGTCTTGAGCGTTTGAGCAATCGACTTGACGATATGGAAAAGATCTCAGGCGGTACTGCGGAAACATACTGGCTATCTGGTAATCGTGGTATGCAGGCAAACATCGATAAAGAGATGGATCTCACTCCTGATGATGAGAAGGCTCTTACCGATGAGTTGGAAGAATACCAACATCAGCTGCGCCGTTGGATTCGTACACGCGGAGTAGAAATTAAGAGCCTTGGTGAAAATTCTCCTGATCCTCGAGGAGCATTTGACGTTACTCTTGCATTGCTTGCAGGTGCGTCAGGCCTTCCACAACGTGTTATGACTGGTGCTGAAGCCGGTCAACTTGCGTCTGCTCAAGATCGTGCAAACTGGGCTGAGCGTATTGAAGAGCGCCGTAAGTTGTTTGCAGAACCGATTATTCTGTGGCCTCTTATTAAAATGCTTACAGAAGCTGGGGTTCTCCCACAGCCAGAGAACCTTAAGATTACGATTGACTGGCCTACTGCATTCAGGTTATCACCACTTGAGGAATCTTCTGCTCGAGCACAGCAAGCTCGATCTGCTGTTAATTTGTCTCGTGCATTGACCGATAACCAAACACGTGCTAAGAATGCTAACACTAAACAAGTCATTCCAGGTACTCAGCAACCAATTGATCCGGGCGCAACTGGCTCAGAACCGGGCAGTATCGAAGGTACTCCAGCATCTAAGAATGCTAAGAACAAACCTAAAACGAAGGCTCAAGCATTCCCTGTGCCAGCACCTATGACTGGAGAAACGCAAGATCCTTCACAAGCCGAGAAAGATTTGGGTGATGTTTTTATTACCATTCCAGAAGCAAGGCACTTCATTGGACTCGAGAAAGCAACACCTACATTTGATCAGGCTGGCGATGTTGGTAAAGATAAGGGAGCTAAATAATGACTACTACCGCAAATCTGGTATTGCCAAACATTGATGCCGCGCAGTCACAAAAGCATGTAACGCATAATGCAGGTCTTCAGATCCTGGATATGTTAATTCATGCAGCTGTTATTAGTCGTGTGATTACTACACCACCCGGATCTCCTACAGAAGGTGACAGGTATCTTGTACCTGCAAGTCCGACTGGTGCTTGGATTGGGCATACAAACCATGTTGCAGGCTTTTATGGCGGCGGCTGGATCTTTGGTATCCCTAAGGTTGGTTGGCGTATTTGGAGTGTCGCTGATTCAGCGTACTATTCCTATAATGGATCAGCATGGGGCCCAGATGGTGCAACTGGTTCATTCTCTATTCTGGGTGTCAATGCCACTGCTGATGCAACAAATAAGCTTTCGGTAAATTCATCCGCGATCTTACTCAATAACATCGGTAACGGTATTCAGGTAAAGTTGAATAAGAATGCCCTTACTGATACTGCGTCATTCTTATTCCAAACAGGTTTTTCCGGTCGCGCGGAATTCGGTACTACGGGCGATGATAATTTCACATTGAAAGTAAGTGCCGACGGGTCTACATTCTTCACAGGTTTAAAGATTTTAGCGGCGAATGGGCGTGTCGCCAAAAAAGCTATTGCTGTAGGGCTTACAGCTGCAGGCACTACACAAGCTACGGCGCTTGCATTGACCAATTCAATTAATGAGTTCACCACTGTTGCAGCTGGTACTGGCGGAATTCTTCCAACACCTGAGCCAGGAGAAGACACGTTTGTAGCGAATGCAGGTGCAAATGCTCTATTGATTTACCCACCAGTCGGTGGTTCCATCGATGCTCTTGCGACGAATGCAGGCTTCTCTGTTCCAGCAGGTACTCGGAATATCTTTACTGCAACTTCTGCGACCAAGTATTATAGTAAGTAATCTGAAACATTCCGACCGACAAAAATAAAATAGAGTCCTCTTGATTTTTATTTTGTTCCAAAGTATAATGGGAAAAAGGGACAGTGATCTGACAAATGGCTTCACCAGACATCATCGAATTGGACCTCTTCAAGTATCGCAGTGAAGACTTCGACCTTAGTCTTCCGGTTTTGAACCTCGATGGAACTCCCTATAATTTCATTAATGGTACTCAGGCGAAGTGCACGCTAACAAAAACGTCCGGCGATGGTACTTTGACTTCCTACACCTTTTCAACTGCTGCTAGTACTATCACGATTTCAGGTAACATCATTGCGCTGAAGGCCGATCATAGTGTGATGGATGGTGTATATGGTGATTACACTGGAGAAGTTCTAGTGAATATACCACCGTCAGATGTAGATGTTGTGTTCTACATTCTGAACCTTGAGTGTTGCGATGGTAATACGGTGAATAATACATGGTAACAATTCTTGCAACACGATCCAAAGCAAGAGTTAAGCAGCGTAAACTGCGTAAAGGGGTTACCAGCGCTCCAGTAACCTTCGGTCCGAGTATTTCACCTGTAAGTGCGATCACCGCAGGTCCAGTGGTTTTAAGCGGCGGCAATTCAACATATACTTTCACACAATCAACTGCAGCAACCACTTGGACGGTAGCACACAATCTCGCAAGAAAGCCGCATGTATCTGTACGAACACCTGGCGGGATTGGTGTGTTAACGCCGGATATCCAGCATTTGAACGCAAATACACTCCAACTTACATTCGACATCCCTTTTGCGGGTGAAGCTTATTGTTCTTAACTAATATCAGGAGACTACCATGGCAGTACCAGTCAAACGTGCATTAGACTTTGAAAACCGTAATGGCATTACTAATTTGGCTGTTGCAGTCGCTGCTGGTCAGCCGGTAGTATTCGAGCAGATGAATGCTCTTATCCAAGGCCTCGCATGGAAAGATAACGTGCGTGTCGCTCTTGGTACAAACATTACTCTTTCTGCTCCTGGTGCTACGATTAACGGTATCACTATGGTAGCCAACGATCGTTTCCTTGCACGTGGTCAAACAACCACCACGGAAATGGGTATCTACCTTTGGAACGGTGCTGCAGTCGCTGCAACTCGTACTACAGATGCTGATACCTTTGACAAACTTGAATCTGCTGTGGTAACTGTTGACGAAGGTACAGATGCTGGTGTGACATATCGTCAAACACAGGTCAACGGTGTTTTGGGTACTAACTCGCCGGTGTTTACAGCATTCGGCACCTCAGCACCGGTATCATCTGAAGTCACTTCAGGTACGATTCGTACTGCAACACAGGCTGAAACAGATGCTGGTACACTCGATGTTATTGCTGTATCACCTCTTAAGCTTAAAACTTGGTCTGGAGCTTTGAAGCGATTCAGTGTTAACGTCGGTGATGGTTCGTCCACCTCAATTGTAATCACCCATAACCTGAACACAACTGATACTGTCACGACCTTGCGTGAACTTACTGGTTCACTTCGTGAAGTGTCAACCGAAGTGCAGCATACATCAGTAAATACTTCAACAGCGTTGTTTGATGCCGCCCCTGCTGCAAACGCTCTTCGCGCAACAGTCCTTGGTTAATAACTTATAACTAAGATAGCAGGTAGAATAAATGCAAATTGCGAAACAGGGTATTCAAGTTCCAAAGCTCGGGGTTAATACTGACCCCGATGCGACTAACCCTGTTTCGATGGTTATTAATAAAGCACTATTCGCTGCAAAGACTGTTGCGGCCGGTGGTAATAGTAATATGCAGTATACCCTTTCTAAGGAAACGGCCGCTGCAACCCTTTCGCTCTTGATGCAAGACAATTTTTCGTCAAGAGCGGAAATGGGTCTTCTGGGTAACGATGATTTCACGCTGCAAGTGACTTCAACTGGTTCAAGCCCTATCCAAGCACTTATTGCACAAGCAGCAACAGGTTTTGTTCTTACACCACAAGCACTTGGTATTAACGCGACACCAGATACGACGAACAAACTACTCGTCAATACTTCAGCAGTGTTATTCAATAACATCGGTGCAAGCATCCAAACAAAGCTGAATAAAGCAGCTGTTGCGAATACTGCATCATTCTTGTTCCAAGATGCGTTTTCAGGCCGTGCTGAATTTGGTTTGATCGGTGATGATAACTTTACACTTAAAGTGTCGCCTGACGGTTCTACGTTTAACACCGCTCTTGTTGTAGATAAAACTACTGGTACTGTAACGTTTCCCAACACAACATTTGGTGGTGGTGGGTTGGTTATTACTTCAGTAGACCTCGATTTTGGAACTGTGCCAACACAAGCTAAGAAATTCTTCATTACCGACGCTTCCGCAACAGCTACAACTAAGAAAGTAGTCATGGTTGCAAGTGCTGATGTTAGTGCATTGGGTCTGATGGCTGATGAACTTGAAATGGATGGATTCAATTGCGCAGCACGTGTTTCCAGTATTGGCTCTGTAGAAGCTGCAATCACAACTAATACATTCGTAACTGGTGTACGCCGGTTCAACTACTTCATGGTTTAAGGATTTATCATGGCACAAATCGTCTCAGGCGCAACATCAGATATCCTCACAGTCGATCCAACTTCTAAGGCAGCTCGCTTTTCATATTATGGGTCAGAAGGTGTTGAACTCGCACGTAAACACGGTGAAGCTATCCCCACCAATCAGAGAGCACTTCTTCTCGCGGGTATGAACGATAGCAATGCAAGGCATTTGCGTACAGATCGTCTTGGTTCGATGTCTCTTGGTTACCTTACACCTTTGTTCTATGAACCTTTCGAAGGTACTGTAGTCTCTGCACCTAATCGACTCACAGTCAACAATACTACGATGACCGCCACGCAGGCTGACGTACAAGGTTTGCTGATTAACTCTGGTGCTATCACAACCATCAATACAGGTTATCTGATTACATCTAATAAACGGTTCTCCAAACAAGCAAGAGCTCCTTTGCAACACCGCTCTCGAGCACGAATGATTCCTCAAACAAATGCTGTTATGGAAATCGGTTTTGGACAGCCTGCAACATTTAACGGTGCTAATACAGTAGGTGCATACTTCCAAGTCACTACAGCTGGCGTCGTACAAGGTGTAATGACTTTCAATTCTGTAGATACCACTACAACAGCGATTACTGGTTTGTCAGCAACTGCATATTACATCTGGGATGTGTTAATTGACGATGATTTTATCATCTTCACAGTGCAAGACTCTTCAACAGGTTTGATTGTCGCAGAGCGCACTCTCCAGATTCCATTGACACAGCCAAGAGCTTTGGGTGTATCACACATTGGTTACTTTGCACGTGTATACGTTTCAGGTGTAGCACCCGCAGCAGCTCCTCAAATGCACGTCACTGATGCGTATGTGGGTGCTTTGGATACTAACTATAACATTGACTGGCTAACGAATGCAGCTATTCTTGGTTTAGATGGTATTTACAATCCAACAACCTTTGCACAGACAGAGCAATTTGCAAACTCAGCAGAACCTGCATCAGCAACTCTATCCAATACTGCAGCAGGTTATGCAACTCTTGGAGGTAAATTCCAATTCGCAGCAGTTGCAGGTGCAGTAACAGACTACGCATTGTTTGGGTTCCAGATTCCAGCACCTTATCAATTTCTTTGCACCGGTATTGATATTGATCTTTGGGTTACTGGTGCGGCGTCCGCAACTACCCCAACACTTTTGCACTGGTTCCTCTCGACTCAGGG
>Ga0228698_1001750_pt1 | contig 10051 bp, 6 predicted proteins | sample McNCre117_Aug_MG_FD_178015 | JGI IMG/M metagenome (GOLD analysis project Ga0228698, IMG submission 178015) | Freshwater microbial communities from McNutts Creek, Athens, Georgia, United States - 1-17_Aug_MG | ecosystem: Environmental > Aquatic > Freshwater > Creek | place: USA: Georgia...
CAAGCCCTTGCGCGATCAGTCCTTCAAACCCGACTTCGCCGAGTTGGCGGCGGTCACCGCGACGACCTTGTCTGCCCTGAGTGCTGCACCGAGCTCAACCGCGTTGCTGACGGAGGAGGCGCGCCTGAGCAAGCAGTTGTATCGCCTTGCCTGTCGAGCGACCGGCTACGGGGAGTTCACGCGGGCCAAGCGCGGTGAGGGCACGGACGCGGCCAACCAGTTCCTTGATCACGGCAACTATCTGGCCTACGGCCTTGGCGCGACCGCAGCTTGGGTGCTGGGTCTGCCTCACGGCTTGGCTGTGCTGCATGGCAAGACGCGCCGCGGGGGTCTGGTGTTCGACATTGCCGATCTGGTGAAGGACGCCGTGATCCTGCCGCAGGCCTTCGTCTCGGCAGTGCAGGGCCATTCAGAGCAGCAGTTCCGCCAGGCTTGCATCGAGGCATTGACCCGGTCGGAATCGCTCGATTTCATGATTGATACGGTCAAGGCAATCGCTGATCGCTTCGGCAGCACGGCCCGACTGCCGTCTCCTGGAGCCAGCGCATGAACGTGCTGCTGATTTCGCAATGCGACAAACGCGCGCTGGTCGAGACGCGCCGCATCCTGGACCAATTCGGGGAACGACGAGGCGATCGGACTTGGCAGACTCCGATCACGCAGGACGGCTTGGACACCCTGAGGCGGCTACTGCGCAAGACCGCCCGCAAGAACACGGCGGTGGCCTGCCATCGCATCCGGGGCGCGGATCAGTCCGAGTTGATGTGGGTGGTGGGCGACCGTCGCCGGTTCAATGCCCAGGGGGCGGTCCCCACCAACACGACCACCCGCGATGTGCTGCGGGCGGCCGATGAGAACCAGTGGCACGCTGGCGAACTGATCCAGTTGCTGACCGACCTGTCGGGGCTTCTGCATGATCTGGGCAAGTCCATCGATCAGTTCCAGCAACGTCTGCGCGCTGAATGGCAAGGCAGGAACGCGATCCGCCATGAATGGGTGTCGTTGCGGCTTTTTGAGGCTTTTGTCGGTGCGGATGGCGATGCCGCCTGGCTGGCGCGCTTGGCCCAGCCGACAGCTGACGATGATGCCCGGTGGCTCTCGGCACTGAAGCGGGACGGGATCGATGCTGAGGTGCCCTCGCCGTTCCGGTCGCTTCGCCATGCTCCTCTGGCGTCGGCCATCGGTTGGTTGGTGGTGAGTCACCACCGGCTTCCCGACCCAGGCCACCAGAAGGCACTGCCCTTGTCGGAATTGACGGACCTCCTGAGCCAAGCGCAGCCGACTTGGATTGAGGAGGCCTATCACAAGGCCAAGGAGGAGGACGCGTCGCTCCAACCCTACTGGTCATTCCCGCAAGGCCTTCCGGTGACCAGTCAGGCCTGGCGTCGTCGGGCTTCACGCGTGGCTCGTCGCCTGGGTGACTGGTTGGCCAGGCAAGGCGAAGGGGTCGAAGTCTCGCCCATGAGCGAGCCCTTCGTGATGCACCTCAGCCGCCTCAGCTTGATGCTGGCCGATCACCACTATTCATCGCTGCCTGCAAGCAGCCGGGAGCGCGTGCTGGGAGATGCCGGGTTTCCTCTGTGGGCCAACACCGGGCCTGGGGGGCGTCCCAATCAGTCACTGGACGAACACCTGGTGGGTGTGGCCCAGCATGGTGCCGAGGTGGCCCGGTTCCTGCCCCGGGTCGCGTCTGGGCTGCCGGGCTTGGGTCGGGTCGGCAGCTTGCGCAAGCGTTCGACGGTCGAGCGCTTTCAATGGCAAGACCGGGCGGCGGACCTAGCCACTGGCTTCCAGCCGCGTGCCGCCGTGCACGGCGCGTTCATCGTGAACATGGCGTCCACCGGCTGCGGCAAGACCTTGGCCAACGCCAAGATCATGAGCCGATTGGCCGACCCCGATACGGGCTGGCGGTGCGCCTTCGCCCTGGGCTTGCGCACCCTGACACTGCAGACGGGCAAGGCGTTCCGGGGGCTGATGAAGCTTGACGATGAGGAGTTGGCCATCCGGGCAGGGGGCTCGGCCAGCCGGGCGCTGTTCGAGTACCACCAGGCGAAGGCCGAGGACACAGGGTCCGCCTCGTCCCAGAAGATGCTGGACGAGGATGCCCACGTCGATTTTGATGGCGATACGGAAGGACACCCCTTGCTGCGGCGAGCCGTCGCCGACCCGGACATCCGCCGCCTGCTGGTGGCTCCGCTGCTGGTCTGCACCATCGACCACCTGACGCCGGCCACAGAAAGCCTGCGCGGAGGGCGCCAGATTGCGCCGATGCTGCGGCTGATGAGTTCCGACCTGGTGCTAGATGAGCCGGACGACTTCGACTTGGCGGACCTGCCGGCGCTCACTCGCCTTGTTCATTGGGCAGGCTTGTTGGGGTCTCGTGTGCTGTTGTCGTCGGCCACCTTGCCGCCAGCCCTGGTGCAGGGCTTGTTCGAGGCCTACCGGGATGGCCGCACTCACTTCCAACGCCATTGCGGTGCCCGTCCTGAAGGGGCGGGTGCGCCGCCGCAGATCTGCTGCGCTTGGGTGGATGAGTCCGAGCAAGTGGCCCACGACTGCCCGGATGCGGCCACGTTCGCGCAGGCGCACGAACGATTTGCCGGTCGACGGCATGCCTGGTTGGCCGCCAAGGCCTCGGACTCCAGTCGCCGTGCAGCTTTGCTGGTGGCGCCGCCCGCGCCCGTCGCGCGTGCGGGCGCGCGACCCGATGTGCGCGAGCTCGCGCAGGCCTGGGCGGCCTGCCTGCTGGACGCCGCCGTCGACCTGCACCGCAACCATCACGACACGGATGCCCTGAGCGGCCGGCGCGTCAGCTTCGGCTTGATCCGCTTGGCCAACATCAGCGTGATTTTCGAACTGGCCTTGGCCATGTTCAAAGCCAACATCCCTGAAGGCGTGCGCATCCACTTGTGTGTCTATCACTCCCGGCATCCCGCCTTGGTGCGCTCAGCGCTGGAGCGGCAGCTCGATGCCGCACTCACGCGCCACCAACCGGATGCGGTGTTCCAGCTTCCCGAGATCCGGGAGCGCGTGGCCACAGGCACCGAGCAGGATCAGATCTTCATCGTGCTCGGGTCTCCCGTCACGGAAGTAGGTAGAGACCACTGCTACGACTGGGCCGTGGTGGAGCCCTCGTCGATGCGTTCCTTGATCCAACTGGCTGGACGGGTGATGCGGCATCGACAGGCCAAGTCTGCGATGAGTGCGCCCAACGTCCTGGTGCTGGATCGCAATGTGCGGCACTTCACGCAGCCTGGGCGTGCGGCCTTCTGCCGCCCCGGCTTCGAGTCCGAGGATCCAAGGTTCCGCTTGGCGTCGCACGATCTGCATCAGCTGATCCGGGAGGACGAGCTGCCGGTCATTGATGCACGGCCGCGGCTGGTGCCGGCGTCGCCGTTGATGCCCAACCAGAAGCTGTCAGACCTGGAGCACGCGCGGCTGGCGGCTTTGATGCTGCAGCCGGTGGCGCGGCCGGTGGCGGCCAGAACGCAAGGGTTGGTGAGCCGCGCGCGGCGTCAAGAAGCGTCATCACCGGTGGTGGATGTGCTCAATGCCGCAACCTGGTGGCGGGGTCCCGCGGGGGTGACGTTGAGTGCCGCAATCCAGCGAGCGCAGCCGTTTCGGGAGGAGCAAGGGCCGGCGGACGTGTGTCTGGTACTGCTACCGGACGAAGACGAGGAGGAGTGCGTGATCCACGGGGTGATCGAGCAGGGCCGGCGTGGCGAGAAGCTTTACGTGACAGCGGAGTCGCGGGTGAAGCGGCTGCCGGACAGTGAAGTGCAGGGCGTGCGCATCCAGGCCTGGACGGCGAGCGACTACATGTCCGAACTGCGGCCATTGGCCGAGGCTCGGGGCATGTCCTTGCGAGTTTGCGCACAACGGCTCGGCACTGTGGACGTCCCCGAGGACCTCAACGGCTGGCGCTATCACCCAGTGCTTGGGTTTTCGAAGGTGGCGCGAGCGTGACTGGGGCCAATGCAGGTGGGGCCGGGTGGCGCGGCGCTGCCTGTTCGGCAGTGGAGTGGGGCCGGCACAAACCAAGGCTCAATCTGCTGAGCTGCCTCACGGCAGTGGAACCGTAGGATACGCAATGGAAAAATCGGAACTTACAAAACAAAGTTCAATGGTATAAAAGTCTGCTAGAGTTCATTTCTGTGCCCCGGACGCTCGACGTCCCAGTCGTCGACACGACGGCGACCAGCACATCAACCAAGCAACACCAGGGAGGTGTCATGTCTGCTAACGCCCAGCGGCGTCAGTTGGAGCTTGGCGCGTTGATTTCGGGCTTCCTGTCCGAACGATTGACCGCGAAGCTCGAAAAGCTCAAGGACGACGACGAAGACTTGGCCAAACGGGCCGAGTTGGTGTCGCAATTCAATCCGGCCGATTGGTTGGAAGATGCTGCACGCCGGGTGCAGCAGATCCAGGCCGTCACCCACTCGCTCAAACCCATCCACCCGGATGCAAGAGGCAGCAGCCTTTTTTGTGATCCAAGCCGGATGCCGTCACTGGCTGAGGTGGGCAGCCATGCGTTGGGCGCCCGCTTCGATGTGGATGTGGTCGGCAACGCTGCTGCCTTGGATGTCTACAAGTTCCTGCGCCTGACCCATGAGGGGCGCTCGCTGCTGACCTTGTGCGAGGCCGGGGACGAAGACCTTGCGCAGGCGTTCAGTCGTGACGCCAATCAGGCGGCGGTATGGATGAAGGCCTTTGCCAGCCTGTCGGCAGCGCCCGACGCCATGAGCTCGCACACCCTGGCCAAGCAGGTGTACTGGCCGTTGGGGGGTGATCCGCAGGAGGCCGACAACTATCACCTGCTGGCCCCGCTATACCCGACCTCGTTGGCCCACCGGTTGTTCCAGACGCTTCAGGAAGATCGCTTCGGGGACGAAGCCAGAGCTGCGCGCGACGCGCGCCGCCACGATCGCTGGCATGCCCGACCGGTGCACGAATATCCCAATCTGGCGATCCAGAAGATGGGAGGCACGAAACCCCAAAATATCTCGCAATTGAACAGCGAGCGGCGCGGCGACAACGCGCTGCTGGCATCCGTGCCGCCGGTCTGGCGCTCGGCCGAGGTCCAGGCCCCGTGGGGTGTCGACAACGTGTTCAAGGCCTTCCGGCGTCGGCCCGAAGTGCGGCGGCTCACTCAGCTGCTGCGTCGCTTCCTGCAGAGCGACCCTGCTCGCAATCAGGACACCCGCCGCCGGCGCGACGAATGGGTGGTTGCGTTGCTGGACGAATTTGTGATGTACGCATCCGAACTGCAGTCCCTGGCGCCCGGTTGGACGCAGGATCCCCGTTGCCTGTTGCCGCAAGCCCAGCGTCAGTGCCTGGACCCTGAGGCTCAGGTCATCCCGGGGGGCGAAGCCGACATGGCCGAGGCGTTGGCACAGGACTTCGCTGCCTGGCTCAACCACGAGTTGCGCGACACCCTGGCGCTGGGTGATGACGAATTCCGTCATTGGCAGGCCGCGGCCTTGGAACTGTTCAATGACCTTCAACGGGAGGGCGCATGGTGAGCATCCAAGAAATGAGCCACCGCGCCGTGCTGGTGATTCCACGTCTTCGCATCCAGAACGCGAACGCCATCTCCAGCCCGATGACCTGGGGCTTCCCGTCCATCACGGCGTTCACCGGCTTGATGACGGCACTGGAGCGTCGCCTTGGTCCAGAAGCCGGCGTGCAATTGATGGGCGTGGGGGTGGTGTGCCACGCGTTCGAGGCCCAGGTCACGACCGAGGGCTACACCCGAGCCTTCCACCTGACCCGCAACCCCGTGCTGCAAGACGGCAGCACGGCGGCCATCGTGGAAGAGGGGCGTGTCCATCTGGAAGTCAGCTTGGTGTTCCAAGTGCAACTGGCGGATGCTCACCGGGGCGAGCCCGAGCGTGAGGCCTTGGCGTCTCGCGTGGCACAGGAATTGGCGGGCATGCGGGTGGCCGGTGGCAGCGTGATGCCGCCGCTGCCGGGCGCTCTGCGTTCGGCTCGCCGCCCCATCCTGTGGATGCTTCCCGATGACGATCAATTCGACGCCCAACGCAAGTTGATGCGCCGCTTGGCACGCGGCCTGATGCCCGGCTTTGCCTTGGTGTCGCGGGACGATCTGCTGGCGCAGCGCCTGCAGGAGCTGCGCCAGGCGAACCCCGAGGCCTCCGTGTGGGATGCCTGGCTGGATTGGTGCCGATTGACCTCACGTCCCGCGGCCGCCGAGGCGCCGATGGCGGCCGATGGCCAGCAGCCAAGTCCGGACGGAGAGGGCACGGCCGTGGAGTGGATGACCGAACGCCGGCCCGGCTGGATCGTTCCGATCCCGGTGGGCTATGCGCCACTGAGCCCATTGCAGCCGGCTGGCAGCGTGAGGGGGGCTCGCGACATGGTCACGCCTTTCCGCTTCGTCGAAACCGTGTGGTCCATCGGACAGTGGATCAGCCCGCACCGTTTGCGAAGGTTGGGCGATTTCATCTGGCAGGCCGGAGCCCAGGGGGATCCTGACCAACCGGACGCGCCATCCCTCTATCGCTGCTTCATCGAACAACCGGCCGATTCGGCCTTGACCCTCTGACCTCAGGGAGAACAACATGGCTACCAAAGAAACCTCGCTCAAGACCGCTTCCGTCCTCGCTTTCGAACGCAAGTTGGATCCGTCGGACGCGCAACTGTTTTCCGGTCTGTGGGCCGATCGTTCGTCGACTGCGGCATGGGCTCCGGTGTCGATCGGCGACAAGTCGGTTCGGGGCACCATCTCCAACCGCCTGAAGACCAAGGACCAGGACCCGGCCAAGTTGGATGCGGCCATCGAGAACCCCAACCTCCAAACAGTTGATGTGGCCGCCCTGCCGGCCACGGCCGACACGCTGAAGGTGACCTTCACCCTGCGCGTCCTTTCAGGCACGGGCAAGCCCTCAGCCTGCAACAACGCGGACTATCAAGCCAAGCTGCTGGCCACGGTTCAGACCTATGTGGACGTCCATGGCTTCGGCGTGCTGGCCAGCCGCTACGCCCACAACTTGGCCAATGGCCGGTTCCTGTGGCGCAACCGGGTGGGGGCCGAGCAAGTGGAAGTGCAGGTGGCCCATCTGGTGCAAGGCCAGGCTGCCCGCACCTGGACCTTCGATGCCCTGAGCTTGGGCTTGCGTGACTTCGCAGTGCCTGCCGCTGCGCAGGCCGATCTGGCTGGCCTGGCCGAGCTGATCGCCCAGGGGCTGGGTGGTGGCAGCCACGTCCTGCTGCAAGTGACGGCGTTTGCACGGCTCGGAGCGGGGCAAGAGGTGTACCCGTCGCAGGAACTCATCCTGGACAAGGGCGCGAGCAAGAAGAGCAAGACGCTGTACCAGGTCCAAGGGGTCGCCGGCATCCACTCGCAGAAGCTTGGCAATGCACTGCGGACCATCGACACCTGGCACCCGGATGTGGCCGAGTTGGGCCCCATCGCCGTTGAACCCTACGGTTCGGTGACCACGCTGGGCAAGGCCTGTCGCAAGCCCACCGACAAGATCGACTTCTACAACCTGCTCGATGGCTGGTTGCTGAAGGATCGGCTGCCCGCGGTCGAACAACAGCATTTCGTGTTGGCAACGCTGGTCCGCGGCGGTGTGTTTGGCGATGCCGGCAAGGATTGATGCGCCATGCAGCACTACCTGGACATCCAACTGATCCCGGATCCTGAGGTGGCCTTGCATGAGCTGATGTCGCACCTGTACGGTCGGCTGCATGTTCGCTTGGCCCAAGGTGGCTTTCAGTGCGTCGCGGTGAGCTTCCCTGGCTATGAGGCAAGGAGCCGCAGCCTCGGTGCGATTCTGCGACTGGTGGGCGCCAGCGCCGATCTTGACGCGGTGATGCGCGAAGACTGGCTGCGTGCAGTGCGTGACCACGTGCGCGTGGGCACTGTGCAGGCGGTGCCCGGGCACGCACGCCCTGGCGCGTTGCGGCGGGTGCAGGCCAAGAGCAGCCCCGAGCGTTTGCGCCGACGGCAGATGCGGCGGCATGGGTTGACGGAAGAACAGGCGCGTGCGCGCATTCCTGGCGATGCAGGGGCGCGGTTGAGCGAGCCGTTTGTGATGTTGGCAAGCGGCAGCACGGGGCAGAAGTTCCCGCTGTTTTTGCGGCTGACGACAGGGTTGATCGAGAGCGTTCCGGGGGCGTTCAACGCTTACGGGCTGTCGACGGAAGCCACGATTCCCGTGTTCTGACCCTTTTTTCGGCACCTGTTGCAAGCTGTTGATTTTGAAGGCCCTTCTGCGGCGTGCTGCGGAAGGGCCTTTTGCCGTTTGTTGGGAAAAGTCCAAGTGGGACAACGGGTTAGAATTTTCTGGGCTAGCTCACTGCCGCACAGGCAGCTCAGAAGTGACCCGGGCGGCAGCGCTTTACAGCGCGGCTGCTCACTGCCGCACAGGCAGCTCAGAAGAATCGTTGGCGGCCTCGGACTCGTCGGGTGTTGCTCACTGCCGCACAGGCAGCTCAGAAGACGTAAACGCGCGCCAGCCGTAGGGGGCAGAGTGCTCACTGCCGCACAGGCAGCTCAGAAGATGCAGACACGCCATGTTCAGCGCCGCGACCGGCTCACTGCCGCACAGGCAGCTCAGAAGTCAAACACGGCCCGAACGGCTGCCGCGTGCGCGCTCACTGCCGCACAGGCAGCTCAGAAGGGCTGGGGACATTTGCGGCACGCATACGCTGCGCTCACTGCCGCACAGGCAGCTCAGAAGTCGTTGCAGCCCGGAGAGTGGCTCCGGGTAGAGCTCACTGCCGCACAGGCAGCTCAGAAGTCCCGGCGGGTTTGCGGGTTGGCCCAGAATTTGCTCACTGCCGCACAGGCAGCTCAGAAGGATCCGTCACCCGCCCCCACAATCGCAATCACGCTCACTGCCGCACAGGCAGCTCAGAAGATTCGCTGATCGGGATCTTCTGCTTTGCGGCCGCTCACTGCCGCACAGGCAGCTCAGAAGTGATCGCAGCCCGCGCCGCCATCGCCGCCCTGGCTCACTGCCGCACAGGCAGCTCAGAAGTGTTCGTGGTTCACCAAGCTCGTTGCAACGTTGCTCACTGCCGCACAGGCAGCTCAGAAGTCAGCGCGCATGAGCTCAGCGCTCACCACCCCGCTCACTGCCGCACAGGCAGCTCAGAAGCTGACCAAGGGCACCAGCTCCGGCGTCTGCTCGCTCACTGCCGCACAGGCAGCTCAGAAGGTTGAGCGCGTCGCTGATCGCCTTGCCGATGTGCTCACTGCCGCACAGGCAGCTCAGAAGTGATGGCCGTGTCCTCACGCTCGGAAGCGTCCGCTCACTGCCGCACAGGCAGCTCAGAAGCGACCTGCGGCCCGGCGGGATGCGGCCCGACCGCTCACTGCCGCACAGGCAGCTCAGAAGGCAGCCTGCTGAACTGGATAGCACGCGCCCGCGCTCACTGCCGCACAGGCAGCTCAGAAGACGTCATCATCCCGGAGGGGATCTAACCATGCGCTCACTGCCGCACAGGCAGCTCAGAAGGCAGCGTTGTCCCAGATCCGCTCAGAGCCAGCGCTCACTGCCGCACAGGCAGCTCAGAAGTGTTCGAGGAGTTCCGGGCCGCACGCGATGCCGCTCACTGCCGCACAGGCAGCTCAGAAGACGGCACGCGAGCAGGTGATTTGGTATGAATCGCTCACTGCCGCACAGGCAGCTCAGAAGAACGATTGGAACGGAACCCAATCGCTCTTGATGCTCACTGCCGCACAGGCAGCTCAGAAGGTCCGCGTCCGGATTTACCGGGATGACGGCATGCTCACTGCCGCACAGGCAGCTCAGAAGACACCACGACACCTCAACAGCGCCAAAGGTCAGCTCACTGCCGCACAGGCAGCTCAGAAGTTCAGCATGGCGTCGGCGAGCGTGTAGGCATCGCTCACTGCCGCACAGGCAGCTCAGAAGAATCGTTCACGGATTGGTGCGCCGACTACGGAGCTCACTGCCGCACAGGCAGCTCAGAAGGTGAACAGCGCGGCCGCGCGGGCCGCAGCATCGCTCACTGCCGCACAGGCAGCTCAGAAGGGGTACAGGCGGTCAAACTCGCG
>Ga0228698_1001751_pt1 | contig 10045 bp, 7 predicted proteins | sample McNCre117_Aug_MG_FD_178015 | JGI IMG/M metagenome (GOLD analysis project Ga0228698, IMG submission 178015) | Freshwater microbial communities from McNutts Creek, Athens, Georgia, United States - 1-17_Aug_MG | ecosystem: Environmental > Aquatic > Freshwater > Creek | place: USA: Georgia...
AAACATCATGTCCAGCGCCAATGCCAGATACAAAAGGGCCGCCACATTCCAGCCCACCAGTGCCCGTGTCACCGCTGCGTGGATAAACGCGTCGGGCATGGACGCAGTGCAAATCACGCCAACCCCCAGGCTGATGAACAGGCGCGGACGGACCAGCAAGGGGTGCAGCAAAGAAGGCTTGGGCATGGACACACTATAGTGTTTGCATCCAGAGACTGTTTTGAAATGCCATGACCGATACACCTGTTAGCGCCCCCCGTTTATTACTTTCACCTGTTGAGGCACGTGTGCTTGGCACCTTGATGGAGAAGGCGCGCACCGTGCCGGACAGTTACCCGTTGTCGCTCAACTCCCTGATGCTGGGCTGCAACCAGAAAACCAGCCGCGACCCCCTGATGGAATTGGACGAATCCCAGGTGGCCAGCGCTACCGAACACTTGCGCGAACTCGGGCTTGTGCACGAAACCACGGGTGGTCGCACGACGAAATTCACCCACAATTTTCAGCGTGGCGTGGGCGTGTACGAACAGGCGGCTGTCCTGCTGGGCATGTTGATGTTGCGGGGGCCGCAGACTGCCGGCGAGCTGCGGTTGAACACCGAGCGCTGGTACAAGTTTGCCGACATTTCCTCGGTTGAAGGATTTCTGGAGGAGCTGCAGGAGCGTGCCGAAGTGAAGGGCGGACCGCTGGTGGTGAAGTTGCCCCGTTTGCCGGGCACGCGCGAGCAGCGCTGGGCGCATTTACTGTGTGGCGATGTGGATGTGTCGACGCTGGATACCGGTCGCTCCATTGCGGGCGGCGTGGGGGCCACCGAGCGCATTGAAAAGCTGGAGCAGGAGGTGGGCGAGCTGCGTTTGTTGGTGCAAAAACTCTGCGCAGAATTGGGCGTGTCGCCAGAAATCGAAAAATAGGTCGCGTGCCCGACAGACTTTTTTGAATGCCTTGAAACGGCCGGAAAAACGCACCCATCGCGGGCGAAAACCAAGGGTTAACACGCTACTTTTTCAGGCTTGCATCTTGCATAACCTAGGTTCCGTTTTGCTTTACTTTTAATAGAAAGTTGGTACCTATGAAATTCAAGATGCTTCCCCTGTCCTTTGCCGTCATGGCGTTGTCGATTGGCGCCGTGAGCGCGGTGCATGCCGAAGACCTGGTCGTCAAGATCGGCCACACCGGCCCCCTTTCTGGTGGCGACGCGTATGCGGGCAAAGACAATGAAAACGGTGTGCGCATGGGCGTTGAAGCCGTCAATGCACAAAAGCTGACCGTGGGCGGCAAGACGCTGAAGTTTGAACTGGTGTCTGAAGATGACCAGTGCGACCCCAAAGCAGGCGTAGCAGTTGCACAAAAGATGGTGGATGCCGGCATCAAATACGTGATGGGCCCGTATTGCTCGGGCGTTGCGATTCCCGCATCCAAGGTTTACAACGAAGGCGACGCCATTCTGTCCACCGTGGGCAGCAACCCGAAAGTCACCATGGGTGGCTACAAGAGCGTGTTCCGCCTGGTGGCGGGCGATAACCTGATTGGTACTTCGATGGCGCAATACGCTTTCAACACCATGAAGGCCAAGACAGTTGGTGTGATCGACGACCGCACCGCGTTCGGCCAGGGCCTTGCCGACGAGTTCATCAAGGAAGCCAAGGTGCTGGGCCTGAACATCGTTGGCCAGGAATACACCACCAAACAAGCCACGGACTTCAATGCCATTTTGACCACATTGAAGTCCAAGAACCCCGACATCATTTTCTACGGTGGCTATGCCGGTCAGGCGGGCCCCATGGTCAAGCAGATGAAGGGCCTTGGTATCAAGGCCAAGCTGCTCGGCGGCGATGCCATCTGCACCTCTGAGACCGGCAAACTGGCAGGCGATGGCGTGAATGACACCGTCTATTGCGCCATGGGCGGCGCCATTCTGGACAAGGTCGCGGCGGGCCCTGCGTTCAAGGACGCGTACAAGAAGAAGTTTGGTCAAGACCCCGATGCCTACGCGGCGTCTTTTTATGACCAGACCATGTTCATTGCAACCCTCATGGCCAAGCTGGGCACGGTGGACTCCAACAAGATCAGCGCCGAGCTGCACAAGGCAAGCTACAAGGGCATCGTGACCACCTACGCCTACGACGACAAGGGCAACCTGCAAAAGGCCCCGATTACCGTTTACGGATTCAAGGGCGGCATCCCGGTTCCTCTGCAGTAAATCAGGAAATAAAAAAGGGGGGCTTGAAGCCCCCCTTTTTTTATGCGCTGAAAACTCAGGCCAGCGCCTTGTCGATCAAGGCGTTGAGTGTGGCGCTGGGGCGCATGGCCGCAGTCACCTTCGACTTGTCAGCCAGGTAGTAGCCACCAATATCAACCGGTTTGCCCTGCACGGCTGCGAGTTCGGCAACGATGGTCGCTTCGTTTTCAGTGAGGCTCTTGGCCAGACCGGCAAACCTGGCAGCCACTGCTGCATCTTCGGTTTGTGCAGCCAACTCTTGCGCCCAGTACATGGCCAGATAGAACTGGCTGCCACGGTTGTCGAGCTGGCCGGTCTTGGGCGATGGGCCCTTGTTGTTGTCAAGCAGTTTGCCGGTGGCAGCGTCCAGGGCCTTGGCCAGCAGAACGGCTTGTTTGTTGCCCGTCTTCAGACCCAGATCTTCCAGTGACACCGCCAGCGCCAGGAACTCGCCCAGGCTATCCCAGCGCAGGTGGTTTTCTTCCACCAGTTGCTGAACGTGCTTGGGAGCTGAGCCACCGGCACCGGTTTCGTACATGCCGCCGCCCGCCATCAGCGGAACGATGGACAGCATCTTGGCCGAGGTGCCCAGTTCCATGATGGGGAACAGGTCGGTCAGGTAGTCGCGCAGGATGTTGCCGGTCGCGCTGATGGTGTCCAGACCGCGCACCACGCGTTCCAGCGTGTAGCGCATCGCACGCACCTGGCTCATGATCTGGATGTCCAGACCGGCGGTGTTGTGCTCGTGCAAGTACATCTTGACCTTGGTGATCAGTTGGGCTTCGTGCGGACGGTACTGGTCGAGCCAGAACACCACCGGCATGCCGGAGTTGCGTGCACGGTTGACGGCCAGCTTGACCCAGTCGCGGATGGCCGCGTCCTTGACCTGGCACATGCGCCAGATGTCGCCTTGCTCCACGTTTTGGCTCAGCAGCACTTCACCGGTGTTCAGGTCGGTGATGTTGGCAACGCCGTCTTCGGTGATTTCGAAAGTCTTGTCGTGCGAGCCGTACTCTTCGGCTTGCTGGGCCATCAGGCCGACGTTGGGCACGGTGCCCATGGTCTTGGGGTCGAATGCACCGTTCCATTTGCAGAAGTTGATCATCTCCTGGTAGATGCGGGCAAAGGTCGATTCGGGCATCACAGCCTTGACGTCCTTCAGGCGGCCGTTGGCATCCCACATCTTGCCGCCGTTGCGGATCATGGCGGGCATGGAAGCATCCACGATCACGTCATTGGGCGAATGGAAGTTGGTAATGCCCTTGGCCGAGTCGACCATCGCCAGTTCCGGGCGGTTTTCGTGGCAGGCGTGGATGTCACGCTTGATCTCGTCCTGCTGGCTTTGTGGCAGCGTGGCAATCTTGCCGTACAGATCGGCCATGCCGTTGTTGACGTTGACGCCGAGTTCCTTGAACGTGGCACCGTGTTTCTCGAACGCATCTTTGTAGAAAATCTTGACGCAGTGGCCGAACACGATGGGGTGCGACACCTTCATCATGGTGGCTTTCACGTGCAGCGAGAACATGACGCCGGTCTTGCGTGCGTCTTCGATTTCGCGTTCGTAGAAGGCCAACAAAGCCTTCTTGCTCATGAACATGCTGTCGATCACTTCGCGGTCCAGCAGCGACACCTTGGGCTTCAAGACAATGGTCTGGCCGCTCTTGGTGATCAGTTCCATCTTGACTTCACGGGCGCGGTCCAGGGTAATGGACTTTTCACCGTGGTAGAAGTCGCCACTGTGCATGTGGGACACGTGGCTGCGCGATGCCTGGCTCCATTCGGCCATGCTGTGCGGATTCTTGCGGGCAAATTCCTTCACGGCCTTGGGGGCGCGGCGGTCCGAGTTGCCTTCGCGCAGAACCGGGTTTACGGCCGAGCCGATGCACTTGGCGTAGCGGGCGCGAATGGCCTTTTCCTCGTCGGTCTTGGGCGCTTCAGGGTAGTCGGGAATGGCGTAGCCCTTGCCTTGCAGTTCGCGGATGCAGGCGATCAACTGGCCCACCGAGGCGCTGATATTGGGCAGCTTGATGATGTTGGCTTCGGGCTTGAGCGTGAGCTTGCCCAGCTCGGACAGGGTGTCGGGCACACGCTGCTCTTCTTTCAGGTATTCAGGGAAAGAACCCAGGACGCGGGCAGCAACCGAAATGTCGCTTTCGGCCACATCGATACCTGCGGGCGCCGTGAAGGTGCGGATGATGGGCAAAAACGAGCACGTTGCCAGGAAGGGGGCTTCGTCGGTCAGCGTGTAAATGATTTTTGACTTTTGTGTCGTCATTTGTGTCCTCTTGTGCTATTGGGATAGGGGTTGAAAGAAGAATGCCGTTGAATGGTGTTCAGCCGCCTATTATCCGACCCAAAACCTGCGTGGCTCTGACAGTTGGGACATGGAATTAAAGAAATCTTTGGCCGCAGGGTGCAGGGCGTATGCTCGGCATCGCACCAAGAATATGGAAAAAGAGCCGGACCATGAAACCACGCGCGATCTTCCCTATGGACCGTTCTCGGCCCAATCAATTCGTCCTTCATTTTGCAAAAAATGACTTGCATCAATTTGGTGTGACGCAGCAGGGAGTGGCAGCATGAACTTATTTGTATGGACCGATGCGCTGGCCACGGGAAGCGCCTTTATTGATCAGGATCACCACGAGTTGGTGCGCCGGGTGAACGCAGTGCTGGAGGCGATTGCGGCGCAGCGCGGTGCGCCGGCGCTGAGAGAGTCCTTGCATGCGTTGGTGGATTTCACCCGCGCCCACTTTGCGCGCGAAGAGGCCGAGATGCAGCGCATCGCCTTTCCATCCACGGTCGAACACCAAGCGGCGCATGCCTTGCTGCTGGAGCAACTCGATGGAGTGTGCCAGACGCTGGAAAGCGATGGTCAGGTGGCGGAAATGGACCTGTACCACTTTCTGACCTGGTGGGTGAAGGACCACATCCGCGATGTGGACACGGAATTGGCCGCGGCCATTGCCGTGTTTCGAAAAACATAAATCCGGCGTAAATGGATGCTATGCAGTGGATGCCAGGCTGGGCAGTCGCCGCTGCTCTTGCTGCCGTGTACGCACCTTGCTGACCTAGCGCAAACGGCCCGCTACCAAAAGGCCGAAAATGGTCCGGACGGTGTTCAAAAGCACACGTCCGGGTGCGCCTGTGCCCCTTTATACGAATAACTGAAAGATTTCTTCCATGAAACGCGACCGCTCCAATCGAAATACCGTACACAACGATGTGCAGCCCATCAGCCACGATGTATTGAAAGAGAAATACCTCAAGCCCGGCGAAACCGGCTACGAGGATGTGTTTTTGCGGGTGGCGCGCTCTTTGGCCAGCGCTGAAAAGGAAGAAGACCGGGCCCGCTACGAAGCCGTGTTTCTGGAGAACTTGTACGCCGGCGCGATTGGCGCTGGCCGCATCATGAGTGCCGCCGGGACGGATATTCAGGCCACCTTGATCAATTGCTTTGTGCAGCCCGTGGGGGACTGCATTCAGGGCGCAGACGACGCGGGCTACCCCGGCATTTATGAGGCTTTGCGCGAAGCAGCAGAAACCATGCGCCGCGGTGGCGGTGTGGGCTACGACTTTTCGCGCATCCGCCCCAAGGGCGCGGAAGTCAAAGGCACGCATTCCATGGCCTCCGGCCCGTGTAGCTATATCAATGTGTTCGACCAGTCCTGCTCGACGGTTGAGAGCGCCGGCGCCCGCCGTGGTGCCCAAATGGGCGTCTTGCGCATTGACCACCCGGACGTGCTGGAGTTCATCACCGCCAAGCGCACGCCGGGGCGCTGGAACAACTTCAACGTGTCGGTCGGAATGCCTGACAGCTTCATGCGCGCGCTCGACGAAAACGCCCCATGGGAGCTGGTGCACCGCGCCAAGCCGGGCGCCGAGGCCATGGCGCAGGGCGCCTACCAGCGCGCCGACGGACTGTGGGTTTACAAGACCTTGCCGGCGCGTGAGCTGTGGGACACGGTGATGAAGTCCACCTACGACTTTGCGGAGCCCGGCATCCTGTTTCTGGACCACATCAACCGCGACAACAACCTCTCCTATTGCGAAGACATTGCCGCCACCAACCCCTGCGGCGAGCAGCCCTTGCCGCCTTATGGATGCTGCGACCTGGGCCCCATCATCCTGACCCGTTTTGTGCGCCATGCGTTTGGTTTTGACGGTATTGCGGCATTCGACTTCGAGGCGTTCGCCAAGTCGGTTGCCACGCAAGTGCGGGCGCTGGATAACGTGCTTGACGTCACCTTCTGGCCCCTGCAACAGCAGCGCGACGAGGCCGCCGCCAAGCGCCGCATCGGCGTTGGCTTTACCGGCATGGGCAACACCCTCACCATGCTCTGTCTGCGTTACGACTCGGCTGAAGCGCGTGACATGGCCCAACGCATCGCAACCTGCATGCGCGACGCGGCCTACCGCGCCTCGGTGGAACTGGCGCAGGAAAAAGGCGCCTTCCCCAAATTCGATGCCGTGGGCTACCTCAAGCCGGGCACCTTTGCCAGCCGCCTGCCGGCCGATATTCAGGAGGCCATTCGCACGCACGGCATCCGCAACAGCCACCTGCTTTCGATTGCCCCCACCGGTACGGTGAGTCTGGCTTTTGCCGACAACGCGTCCAACGGAATTGAGCCCGCTTTCTCCTGGATGTACCGCCGCAAGAAACGTGAAGCCGACGGCAGCACCAGCGAGTACGCCGTGGAAGACCACTCTTGGCGTCTGTACCGCGAACTCGGCGGCGACGTTAACCAGTTGCCGGACTATTTTGTGTCCGCACTGGACATGGCGGCCAGCGACCACATCGCCATGATGGAAGCGGTGCAGCCGCTGATTGACACGGCCATTTCCAAGACCGTGAATGTGCCGGCTGACTATCCGTACGACGACTTCAAGGGCCTGTACCAGCAGGCCTGGCGCGCCCGCCTCAAAGGGCTGGCAACCTACCGCCCCAATGCCATTCTGGGTTCGGTGCTGAGCACTGAGGCGCCCAAGCCGCCGCCCGCCGCCGATTCGCTGGCGGCACCCGCCGACCCGATGCGCACGGTGATTGAAAAGCGGCCCAAAGGCGCTTTGTCCGCCGTGGCAGAAAAAATTGAATACTGGACGCAGGAAGGGCACAAGACGCTTTACATCGTGGTTTCCTTCCTGCCGGTTCCGACGGCGGATGGAAAAGGGGTTGTCCAGCGGGCCATTGAATTTTTCATGCCGTTGGGCCAAAGCGGCGAGTCGCAGCAGTGGATTACTTCCAGCATGCGTTTGCTGTCGCTGGCGGCACGCGGCGGTTTTCTGGAGCGTGCCCTGCGCGATATGCGCAAGGTGGCCTGGGACCGCGGCCCGGTGCGTCTGGGGACTTACCAAAAAGCCGATGGCGGGCTGGTGCCGCTGTGGCACGACTCCGAAGTGGCGGCCATTGCCTACGCCATACAGCAGTTGATTGCCCACCGCAATGAAAGTGCCGCCCATGCGCCCGTGCCAGTCACATCGCCCACGCCGGCCGATGTACCGAAAGTTTCAACGCCCCCGGCCATGGTGGGCAAGAAGTGCGGCGAGTGCGGGGCTTACGCAGTCATCCGAAAAGACGGCTGCGACTATTGCACCCAGTGTGGGCACGTAGGTACTTGCGGCTAGATTTGGCTCGCCACCCCGGTGACCGGGTGGTGCACCAAGCCAGCAGGCCGGACAGCGCGAAGCAAAGATGTCCGTTGCCGGGCTAGGCTGGCGAACGCAGAGCAAAGCAAAGCAGAGCAAAGCAAAGCAGAGCAGAGCAGAGCAGAGCAGAGCAGAGCAGAGCAGAGCAGAGCAGAGCAGAGCAGAGCAGAGCAGAGCAGAGCAGAGCAGAGCAGAGGGCGGCACGGCATCGCTGGCTGCGTGTCCCGCATCGAACGCTGGCGGTTTGATTTTTATCAATTCGCCGAAATTTTCCCCCTTCATAATGGGCCCGTGATTTTCTTAAGAAAAGTTAAGAAACTGCCTTGGGCGGATCGGTGCCTCGGTTACAGTGCACACAAATAATGAAGGCGGGAGAGGCGATGTTTACAGACCATGTCGTGGCCAGCGAACGATTTACGACGCTCTTGGAGTGGGCGTTGGCGCTGGAAAAGCGATACACCAATGCGTTTCATACGGGTTTGATTCAGATTGAATACAACCGGCGGGATGTGATTGATTCGTCATTTGGTGTGGCGGATGCCGCCAATCGTCTGGGTGAGGTCATGGATTGCCTGGAGCAGTGCTTCCGCGATACCGATGCCATAGCCCGTTTCGGCACCACCTTCTGGGTTTTGGTCCCGATGACGCAAGCCGACCCCGTTGCGGCGAAAGTTCAAACCATCATCGATACAGCCAACAAAGGCGGCCTCAACATCGGCCGCGCCGATGTCCGCGTCCATATGTTGGGCGAACACATCGACTGGCTGAACAAGCGGGGCTGCGACCCGCACCGTTTCATGACTTACCTCGGCACTTTGCAGGCGTCCGAAGCCCATGTTTAAAACCAGTTTTATGGGCTTGCTATGCAGTTGTTTGCATAGCAACGCTTACCCTGCCGACGGGTAAAAAGCATCTTTCGATAAATATAATAAATATACAAAATTAATATATTAGGGCGTAACTTATGGGGTTAAGGAGTGCCTTGGGCGGGTTGTGGCAAAAGCAATCTGCGCCAACGGAGGTGAACCAGTGTTGCGTTAGCCTGCAAGAGGGGCAACTGACACTGGCGCTGGTCTCACACGGGGCGGAACGCCCGACTCTGCTTCAATATGCCAGCCTGAGCGCACCCCAGGGACTGACCGCTGAAGTCTTTACCCAACTCGCACAGACAGTGGACCTGTCCGCTGCCCAGCTTGGTTATGTACTGTCGCAAAATCAGTACCGCATGCAGTTGACCGACTTGCCCAATGTAGCGGCAGCAGAGGTCCGGCAAGCCCTCAGCTGGCGACTCGCCGATTTGTTCACGGACCACCACGATCCGGAAATCCCCGATCCCGCCAACTTCACCTTTGACCTGTTGCCCCTGCCTTCTGCGCAGGCCGGACTGCCCGCAACGCAGGGCCTGGTGTTTGGCTTGCCGAACCGTATCTTGCAGCCCTTGCAAATGTCGTTCCATTCGGCGGGTTTGCGATTGCGGGTGGTGGACGTGGCCAATCAGGCGCAAAGCCATTTGTCGGCGCTGGCCGAACCCGATGGACGCGGTCTGGCTGTGTTGTCTTTCAACGCCCACGGCGGCTTGCTTACCGTGACACAGGGTGGTGCGCTGTACATGACACGGCACCTGGAAACTTCATTGCCTCAGCTCATCCAGGCCGACGATTCCAGTCGCGTCATGTTGCTGGAGCGCGTTGCGCTGGAGGTGCAGCGATCGCTGGATGTGTTTGACCGGCAATACCAGGCGCTGGGCCTGTCCAAACTGTTGCTGGCCCCGCTGCCGCCCATGCCGGGCCTGTTGCAGACGCTCGCCCAAAACCTTTTTTTGCCGGTGGGCTGGTTTGATCTGGAGTCACTGATGGAACTGCCGGCCAGTGAACCCGGCTGGACCTATTGGCCGGTCTTGGGCGCTGCCTTGCGGGCACCCGCAGCCGAGGCGGTGGCATGACCCAAAAGACCATCAACCTGTTCAATCCGGCCCTGCTGCCGCCCAAGGTGGTGTTGCCAGCGCGCTGGTTTCCGTGGGCGCTTTGTGCCGGCGTGATTGCCTGTTTTTTGCTGGCGCAGGTGCAAGCCATGCAGTCCCGTGCTGCTGCGGCGCAAGCGCAGTCGATGCAGGCACAAATGGTGCCGTTGCAGGCCCAGTCGAATGACTTGCAAAAGCAACTCGACAGCCGCAAGCCGGAC
>Ga0228698_1001752_pt1 | contig 10044 bp, 19 predicted proteins | sample McNCre117_Aug_MG_FD_178015 | JGI IMG/M metagenome (GOLD analysis project Ga0228698, IMG submission 178015) | Freshwater microbial communities from McNutts Creek, Athens, Georgia, United States - 1-17_Aug_MG | ecosystem: Environmental > Aquatic > Freshwater > Creek | place: USA: Georgia...
TCGGGGTGTGTGCGCGGTGTCAGCGGACTGATCTCAGGTTGATCGCCAAGAACATCTGTGTGGGGTGTCAGAATCGGGCCTACGAGTGGGTCAAAGGGCGGAATGCAAAGGGGAAGTTTCCCGCGAAGCACCCGCCCATGGCTGCGCGACGGGTGGCTGTTGCTGCTGGCGGGGTGGCGAGGGTGGTGAGACGCGAGCTGACGGTTTCGACGCTGGAGCTGGTGGTCGAGGTGTTGCGGGATTCTCCGCAGCGGGCGGTGTTCGGGTTTGGGATTGGGAGGGTCTATGGGCAAGGGTGAGACGATAGATTTGTTCGATGATGGTTCGGCTACCTCGAAGTCAAATCGTCGGAATGTCCTAGAAAGCCTGAGCGTCGCCCGCCGGGCCCGCCAAAAGCCGCAAAAAACGCGCGTGCGGGCGACCCCAGACGCAAGTTTCTCGCTCGAAGACCACGTTTGCCGCGTATGCTTTGCGCGGCTGGTGTCCGAGGCTGTCGGTGGCAAGCGCCGCCGGTACCTCTGCACCAACTGTGGGGCCGAGGCGTCTGGCACCACGCCCGACGTGCTCTGCGCCTGCGGGCTCCGGCTCCGCGCTTCCGGGTCTGGCGATGGGACCGTGGACGCTGGCCTGCGCTGCCAACCCAACCCCAAGCCCACGCCTGAATTCCCCTCGCTGGTGGTGGCCGGTCCGCTGCCATCCTGATTGCCAATCTGGACGTCACAGCCCGCAGACCGTTGACACGTCTCGGGTTTCTGCTGGCCTTGCTCCGGTAGGGCGCACACAGGGCGCAGCTCCGGCCTTTTTTCGCGCCCTGCCGACCATTCCACGCCCGGCTAGTGTAAAATTTTCGCTGTATGCAAACCTCCGCCGCTTCCCCGCTCCCTGATGGCTGCCTCGGTTGCGCCCGGCTTGAAAACCCGGAAAGCAAGACCGTGGTGCTGCTGTCTGGTGCGACCGTGTGCACCTACTGCCCCGCGTGGCGTCAGGAGTGCCTCGACCGCCAGAACGAGGCCACCATGGTGCTCGGGTTCCGTGACCGCGATGCCCGCCGCGCCCACCTCGCCAAGTGCGAGGCCCGGTTCGGTGCCGAGTACCGCAAGCGGCTGGAGGCTGTGATCCTGTCAACTTGGGAGCGCCGCCGCGCTGCCGCCTCTGGAGCCTCAAATGCCTGACTTCCCCCGCCCCATGACGATCGACCTCGTGGAGCCCGACGCACCCGCTCCGGTGGGCGACCGCGTACCGTGCCACTTGTTCATGCCCGAGGTGGCGTGGCCTGCCACCCTGCCGCCCGTGCTCCGCGCTCCGCTGCGCGAGCTGCACCTCGTGGACTTCGAGCCGTGGCGACCCGTCTTTGACGAGGATGGCGAGCTGACCGACGAGGCGTGGTACCGCGTGCTGTCGGTCTTCGCGCTGGGTGTGGTGCTGGCTTCCCTGTTCCTGCTGGGCATGATCCGATGACCGCCCCGCGCTGGCTCCCTGCTGGCGTTGCTGCCGTGGCCGCGTTCGTGTCCGGCTGCGTGGTCATGGTGCCCGCCAACCCGCCCCACGCCGTCGTCATCCCGCGCCCGGTCGTCTACGCCCCGCCGCCCGTCTACGTGCCGCCGCCCAAGAAGGCCGTCTTCCTCGCCCCGCCTGCCGTCCCGTCTCCCATGCGCCCGGTGCGCTGCGCCCGGACCCCGCTGGGCCACTGCGAGGTGCGCCGATGACGCCCGGCTCCCGATCCTGCATCCCGCGCTGGTGGACCACTGCCGTCTTCCTCCACCGCCCGCTCCGTGGTGGCCTGACCCGCTCCGCCACCCGGCTTGCCTTCGCCCGGTCCGCCCGCATCCTCGCCGCTGCTGACCGTCGCTCGCTGCCGTCCCTCAACCCGCTATCCGGCCCGCTCCTATGACCCGCCCTCGCTCCCTTCTCGTTGCAGCCGTGCTCGGCCTTGCTGGCGCTTCCGTAGCCATGGAGGCCGCCTACGGTCGGCCGCCCCGGTCCCGTAGCCTCGCCGCCCCACGCACTCCCACCGACGCCGACCGCGCCCGTCTGGCTGCTGCTGCTTCCCGTCGCGCTTCCCGCGACGCCAAGCGTGCCGCCCGGCAACGTGGGGCTGCTCACTGGGGCTGGCTGGCCCTGCTCGCCCTAGCCGCCTCCGCCGCCCATGCCGCTGTGGTCGTCGTCCCCGCCCGCGCCATCGTCGTCCCCGCCCGCGTAGCCCCGGCCACAGCTCGCCCGGCTGCCCCAGCCAAGGCCGCGCCTGCTGAGCCGTCCCACGCCGCCCCGGTTGCGCCCGTGGTGCCTGCTCGGCCCGCCTGCCCCCCTGAGCGCCACGCCCGTGGGGAGTGCTGAGGCATAATCCCGGCCATGCACCCATGGCTCGCCCCCGACGCCCGCCCTTGGCTCTCCGCCCGCTGGCGCGTCACCCTGTACCACCACGCCTGCTCTGTCGGCCCGCGCGGTGAGCTGACCCGGTGCACCAAGACCCCCACCGCCAAAGCCGCCCGCCTGCTGTGCGAGCTGCAAGGCTCCGGCCCGCTCGCGTCCGCCGCGCTCTGGGCTCTCCGCCACCCGACCCATGCTCGCTGACTTCGCTGCCATCTACCTCGCCTGCGCTGCGTCCATGTTCCTGATCGGGCTCGTCTCCACGCTGGCTGACCTGCTGGACCCTGACTCCGAGGAAGCCTGCGACCTGCGTGCCGAGGTGCGCCGCTCCGGCCTGCCTACCCCGGTCTGCTGGTGCCTCACGCTGGTGGCGATGGTTGCCGCCCTCGCTATCCGCTCGGCTGGCTGGCCCTCGGTGCTGGTGCGCTGGCTCCGCTGGCGCGCGCGCTGACCCATGGCCGTCCTGAACCGCTACCACCACGGTGGCCGCGTTCCGCCCGGTGCCGTGAACATCATGCGCCCCGGACCGTGGGGCAACCCGTTCGAGATCGGCACCCATGGCGACCGCGCCGAGGTCGTCCGCCGGTACCGCTCGTGGCTCTGGTCCCGCCTGCAAGCCGACCCCGACTTCGCCGCCCGCGTCCGCGCCCTCCATGGCCGCGACCTGTGCTGCTGCTGCGCCCCTGCCGCCTGCCATGGCGACGTGCTGGCCCGCGCTGCCGAGTGGCTGGCTTCCCGCCCCGTCCCGTCTTCTCCCGGCAACCCCGCCCCATGCTCGGCTGCCTCGCGCTAACCTTCTCCGGCGTCACAACCGGGGGGCTTGCCGTGCATGTGCTGATCGCTGGTCTGTATGCGTGCCTGCTGTGGCTCTCGCTGATGGCCTACCTTGTCATCATCGACGGGGCGTGGTTCCCGGCGCTGGTGCTGTCTCCGGTCATCATCTCCGCCGCGATACTGGCTCTGATCTTGCTGGAGGCCCTGCTCGCTGGGGCGCTCTGGTTGTGGCGCAGCCGTGCCACTTGGCGATGGTGGCGATCTGTAACCCCTGACCGGGGGTGATCCGGTCCATTCCTCCCTACTGAGCCCCGGGCCGCCACACCCGGGGCTTTTTCGTGCCCGCCCGCCCCGCTCGCCCGGCAACGCTCGGTCGTGACGCCATGCTCGCCCCATGAGCACAACTCCCGCTCCCCGCCGAGGTGGCGCTGGCCCACGCAAGGCTGGCGGCGCTGCCGTCAAGGGGCACACCAAGAACCTCCCCGGCCAGACCGAGGCCCCGCGTCCTGAGCGCAAGGCCGCTGCTCGCGCCATGTTCGAGGGCGTGCCCGGTGCGACCTGCGAGACCGTGGCCGCCGAGGTGGGGGTTCCTGTTGGGACGATGAGGCGGTGGAAGGCCGAGGGCAACTGGGTGCCCGCTGTGAAGTCCCTGCCTGCAATGAGCGCCCGCGCTGGTGCGATGGCGGATTCTTGGAAGCTGAAAATGTCTGAAATTGGAAGACCCCTCGATGATGAGGTCGCGGCTGCTGAGGCTGCCCGCGACGTGGCCGTGGACCTCGCGGTGGATGTGCGTGCGCAGGTCATTGACCGGCACCGGAAGGAGTGGGCGGCTCCGCGCAAGATCGCCTACGAGGCCATCCAGAAGGGCGACTTCGAGCGGGCCAAGCTCGCCAAGATCAGCGCTGAGACCCTGACCCTGATCCAAGCGGGCGAGTGCAAGGCGTTCGGCATCACCCCCGACTCCAAGGGCGCGGACGGCCGCACCGTGGTCGTGGTCGAGCGGGAGGCTGCGTCGCCCCAGATCGAGGCGACGGCCATCTCCGATTCCTCCGACGAAGGGGAGTTCTGATGGCTGGGCTGCGACTGGCTGACCCGGCGGACTCTGGCCCCGCCCAAATGGTCGACGGTGTCCGCATGCCGACTGAGGTGCGGCTCGTGGACGTTGCCGCGCTGCTGCCGTATGCGCGGAACTCGAAGAAGCACGACGCGGCTCAAGTGGACCTGATCTCGCGTTCCATGAAGGACGTCGGCTTCACCAACCCGCTGCTGATCGCGGATGGCGGCATCCTCGCCGGCCACGGACGCTTGCTTGCTGCGCAAAAGCTCGGCCTGACGCGTGTTCCGTGCATCGACCTGTCCCATCTCTCGGAAGAGAAGCGGCGAGCCCTCGTAATTTTTGACAACCGCAGCCAAGAAATCGGGGGCGGATACGACCTCGACATGCTGCGCATCGAGACCGACTACCTGCGCTCGGTCGGCATGGACCTTGAGTCGTCCACCGGCTTTTCGGAGGAAGACCTCGCCAAAATGTTCGAGGGGATGGAAGAGCCCGACTTGGGCGGCGGCGGACCAGACCCGGACGACGTTCCCGACGTTCCCGTTGAGCCTGTATCTCGGCTTGGTGATGTTTGGGTGATCGGCGACCATCGGGTGATGAACGGGTCGTCGCTTGAGCCGAGAGACTGGTCTGTTCTGATGGGGCAGGAAGAGGCGGACCTCGTGTTCACCGACCCGCCCTACGGCGTCAGCGTCGGCGAGAAGAACGACGCCATGGCTAAAGCTCAGGGCCGCAAGAACAAAACCGGGTCAATTTTGAACGATGAGCTTCAGGACGAGGACCTCTACAAGTTCCTGCTGCCTGCCTTCAAATGCTTGCACGATGTGATGAAGCCGGGGGCGTCGATCTACGTCTACCATGCTGATTCGCAGGGGCTTGCCTTCCGCATGGCCTACCGCGATGCCGGGTTTCACCTGCAGTCCATTCTGCAGTGGCGCAAGAACACGTTTGTGCTGTCTCGCTGGGATCATCACCCCATCGCGGAACCTGCAATTTTTGGATGGAAGAAAGGGGCTGCGCATCGCTGGTTTGGCGGGCGAAAGCAGCACACGTTTCAGGAAATTGACGCGGATGTTCCTGCTGAGAAGCTGCCGGACGGTCGATGGGCGATTCGCGTCGGCGATGACGTCTTGCTCGTGTCCGGTGATGCCGTCCTCGAACGGGCTCCCACATCCGTTCTCCGCGAGCCAAAGCCAGCCCGGTCCGAGCTCCACCCAACCCAGAAGCCCGTGGACCTGTGTCGCCGCCACCTTCGCAACTCTGCCCGGCCCGGCAATCTGGTCGTTGATGCCTTTGGCGGCTCTGGCAGCACCGCTGTCGCGGCCCATCTGGAGCGCATGAAGTCCTGCCTCATGGAGCTGGACCCCAAGTTTGTGGACGTGATCGTTCGCCGGTTGCAGTCCATGACGGGGCTCCGCGCCTACCACGCAGTAACAGGCGAAGCATTCCCAGAGGATGGCATGCCTCGTGGCACGCCAACAGTTGCTTCTGAGCAACCAGAGGACGACGGCGAACCGTTCTAACCCTCCGCATCGGAGCTAACATGCACCCTCCTTACTGGAGGTTGTATGAAACGTGTTGATCTTTCGGGTTCTCGCTTTGGATTGCTTGTCGTGAATGCTTACGCTGGTCTTGACTCGGGCGGAAACGCATCATGGTCATGTCTTTGCGACTGCGGCTCTTGCGTCGTTGTCCGAGGCAGTAGGCTTCGGGCGGGCGAGACGGCCTCGTGTGGTTGTCTGCGGTCGAATACTGCCGCGCGATCTGGAGTTGTTCGAGGCGACGGTACGCTTGGCAAAGGCGATGCTCGCCGGTCAATTTACAGCACATGGACGGCCATGAGGGCTCGGTGTTCCAGCCCCTCTCACCCTGCCTACAAGTCTTACGGCGGTCGAGGCATAACAGTCTGCGAGAGGTGGTCGTCTTTCGAGAACTTCTTGGCAGATGTGGGTGAGCGCCCCTTTCCCGGCGCTGAGCTGGACCGAATCGACAACAACAAAGGCTATTCGCCAGAAAATTGTCGATGGGTCGATGTAAAAACTAACAGCCGTAACCGTCGAAGCGCGAGAATGATCAACACTCCGAAAGGTGAGATGCTTCTTTGCGAGGCTGCAGAGCTGAGCGGAATAAGCGCCCAAGTTCTCGCGTCTCGCATTCGTCGCGGATTCCCAACCGAGAAGCTGTTCGACCCGGTTCGGGTTGAGGCATAATCTCTACCTCATCAATTTTTTCGAGGCATTCTCATGTTCAAGTTCACCCTGCCAAAAGGCGCAGCCCTGCACGTTGACCTCCCCACCGGCGGCTCCGCCATCTTCGTGCACGACGGCGACGGCAAATTCCTCTCGACCGTTCCGCCTCTGGTGCTGGTCGGCATGGACCGCGACACCGAGCAGCACGTCTCCGGCCTGCCGGTCGAGTGGGACAGTTCCAAGTTCCAGCTGTCTGGCGATGCCAAGGCTTGCGTCTTCGAGTTCGATGCCGCGTCCGCCCAGCAGGCCGTCGAGACCGCTGCCGCTGCCGGCGACGCTTCTGCCGCCACCATGCTGGAGCGCATCAAGGCCGCCGAGAAGCAGCTCGACCTGCAGCGCAAGGTGGGCCTCGTTCCTGCCGACAACGCCTGACCGCAACGCAACCCCGGCACATGACAATGAGCAAACTACTCCCCCACCAGCAGCGCGTCGTTGAAGAGCGGTCGGCCCTGAACACCCGTATCGCTTCGCTGCACAACTTCATCAACAGCGAGACATTCCCCCAAGTGGACCGCGCCGAGCGAAACCGCCTGATCCGTCAGGAGGCAATCATGATCGAGCTGTCGCAGGTGCTCGCTGAGCGCATCGCTGCGTTTGAGGCGGCTGCGCCTGCCGAAGACTTCCCACTTGGCAAGGCCTGCGACCTGTCCGGCGAGGGGACTTGCGAGGCGTGCCAGTAATGTGGCCCCCACTCGCCCTCTACCTGTTCTGGGGTGCCATGTGGCGCGCGTGGGGCTCGCTGTGATGCACGACCCCCGCGACGCCGAGCCCGACATGCTCGCCAAGGTGCAAACCCCCGGCGAGCCACTGGTTGCCACGCACTGGACCTGCCCGCACTGCGGCTTCACAAAGCGCGGCGGGCCTCCGCTCGTGTGCGCCTCGGACGATCCTGACTGCCCGGTGGAGGCCGCCCGTGGCTGACAGCCTCGACACGCTGTCCGCTGCGACCGGCATCAACCGGGACGGTATGCTCGGCCTCTGGGCTGAGGTGAAAGCCAACCACGCAAAGCTGGAGTCATGCCACGAGCACGACTTCGGCGACGACCCCGGCAGCGATCGACTGTTCAGTCGCAAGTTCTTCTGCCGCAACTGCGGCGGCTGGGCCGACTCCCACGCCGTCCACTGGTACCAGAAGGGGCTGGCTCATGGCCGACGCGGACAAGGCTGAGGCCAAGAAGCGCCGCCGGTACCCGCTGGTGTTGGTGGCGATCCCCGGCTGGCCCACGCAGGACCCCGGTCGTCGCATGGTCTATTCAATCCGTCCTACACCCCAGAAGGCGGCGCGGATGGCAAAGAGGTTGAGGAAGCAGCTCCCGGAGTTTGTCTGGACGACCGACAACCTTCTGGCCGATGAAATTCGCGGGATCAGAAACGCGCCATTCGTTGTGAAGGATGGATTGTTCACACCCGTGAAAGTGCAGCTTGCAAGAACAAGGTGGATGATCACACCTGTCGAACCAGAGGTAAAATGAAATCAGGCTAGGGTGGCCCCCCGAAGAGCGATCTAGTCCATCGCCTGCCTGCTTTCTTGTTGGACTTCTGCCTTGGACAGGTATGGAAATTATTTCAAAAGCCGAAGCAATTGCTTCTGGCAAACAATTTTACTTTACCGGATTGCTCTGCAAGTTTGGGCACCTCGACCGACGCCGGACAAATTCAGGTCGGTGCCAGTCCTGCGAGCGGATGAGGGGGCTCGCTCATTATCGAGAGCACGCCGAGGAAATAAAGGCGAAGCGTCGTGTTCCGAAGAAAAACGCTGACGAACTTGCCAGAGAAAAAAATCTGCGTGATGAAGCTGCAAAAATTCGCCACCGAGAACGATCTAGGGCTTACTACCACGCAAACAAAGATCGGGCCAAAGCCACTCAGGCGAATTACCGCGCCAACAACAAGAAATCAATTACCGAGACCAAAAATCGCCGAATCAAGGAAAGACTCAAAACTGACGCCCTGTTTTCAATCAAGCACAGAGTTAAGTGCTTAATACGCAATTCGTTCTTGAAGCGCGGCTTTGGGAAGTCTGGGAAAACCGAGAGCATCATCGGCTGCACTTGGCCCGAATTCGCTGCCCACATCGAGCGCCAGTTTTTGCCGGGCATGACGTGGGAGAACCGGCACCTCTGGCACATTGACCACATCGTGCCGCTTGATACTGCCGAAACCGAGACGGATGTTCTGGCTCTGAACCACTTCACCAACCTTCGCCCGTTGTGGGGCAAAGACAATTTGGCAAAGAGCGCCAATGTTACGCACTTGATCTGACGCAGACGCAGGTCGTGAGGCCAAAATCCGGGCATGTCTACCATGCCCGACACCAATATCCGCCTCTTGCTTCTGAAGTCCGGCCCCGGCTCCGGCAAGAAGATCGCGCACCAGTCTGGCATGGCTTTTTGGGGTGGCCGTTGGCACAAAATTACCCCTGACAAGCCAGCCCCTCACGGAGCGCCCGTCGCCCACCATCATGAGGCCGCTGGCAAGTTTTCGCCAGCCAAGCATTTCTCCGACGATGAGTGGGCCGCGCTGAAGCTGCCAGCGTCGAACACAAACGCGGATAGCCACAACAAGAAGATCGACCAAATCAAGGAACTGAGCGAGGGCGGGCATGTCACCGGCCTGCTTGGGCTTGGTCTGGGTAGCAATACGTACTCAAAGAAGCAGGCGCTCGTAATCAACCACCTGCTCGCCCTGCACGGCTCCACCCACACCGTGACCGCTGGGCAGAAGGCTGGGACGCATGGCGCGGTGCAGGCCGGGCCCGCTGCTGGCGTGCAGTCCATGGTGGAGGCGATCGCGCAGTCGGACGCCGCGCCGGAGCACAAGCAGGCCGCCATTGATGCGGTGGTCAAGCAGCACGCCAAGACCGAACCGGCTCCAGCGCCAGCCAAAAAAATCACATCCGTCGGCCCGGCGCTCGACTTGGACGCTGCCTCCACTGCAACAAAGGACGAAATTGTTGCGGGCAAAATCAAGAACCTGAAGTTCGATTCCTCGCTCAAGAACGAGGCCGAGGCTGGCTTTGGTTCCGGCGTCATCCGTGTTGGCGAGAAGTTCTTTGCTCTTGAGCCGATCGCCCGCAAGCACGTCCTTGCTCACGAGCAGGCCCACTACGACGCCGACAAGATCGGGCTGTCCACGTCCATCGACCTCGCTGACGCTGGCGTGTTCGGCAAGCAGTCAGCGGACGGCTCGCTGGCCGACGGGCCCGGCGGGCAGTGGAAGCCTGACGAGGCGCTGACCGAGTCCCTCGCGCTGTACCAGACCGACCCTGATCACCTGAAGCAGAAATACCCGGACGCCTACGCGGTGGCCGAGGCCTACTACGAGACCGGCAAGCTGCCCCAGTCCGTGGTGGACAAGGTCGAGAAGGTGAAAGCAAGCAAGGCTGCATCGGCGGATGCTGCTGGTGCCAAGTTCGACGCAGCCGAGAAGGCTATCAAAGCCAAAATCGCGGGCGCTTCCTCCGTGGAGGCCAAGGCAAAGCACCAGCAGGAACTGAAGGACCTGCTGGTCAACGACATTTACCCCGACTGGCTGTCCGCCGCCGGCCCCCTGACCATGCCCGAGTTCCAAGAGGGCAAGACCACCACGGGCGTGAAG
>Ga0228698_1001755_pt1 | contig 10038 bp, 10 predicted proteins | sample McNCre117_Aug_MG_FD_178015 | JGI IMG/M metagenome (GOLD analysis project Ga0228698, IMG submission 178015) | Freshwater microbial communities from McNutts Creek, Athens, Georgia, United States - 1-17_Aug_MG | ecosystem: Environmental > Aquatic > Freshwater > Creek | place: USA: Georgia...
CCGCTGGGCCGCGAGCCGGCCCCGGTCGTCGTCGTCGACGAAGGCCCGCTGGTGCTGGTCGAGACCCGCAAGGACCTGAGCCAGGTGAAGCTGCCTTTCGAGGCCTGACCACCACGCGCTCACCCGTGCCTGAACGCCGCCGGCCACCCGCCGCGCGGCGTTTTTTATTGCAGTCAGCAGTCTGGCAGTCCGGCGGCCGGCGCTGCCTTCGGTGCCGATGCCGTCACTGCGGCCGGCTTGGGGCTGGCCCGTGCGTCAAGGCCGCAGGGCCCACGCCCGGCACGCGGAAGCTGCTGACCACCCCGGCCAGCCGGGTAGCCTGCTCGCGCAGGCTGATCGCGGCGGCTGCCGATTGCTCCACCAGCGCGGCGTTCTGCTGCGTCATCTGGTCCAACTGGCTGATCGCGCCGTTGACCTGGGCGATGCCCGTGCTCTGCTCGCCGCTGGCCACGCTGATCTCGCCGATGATGTCGGTGACCCGCTGCACGCTGGAGACGATCTCGCCCATGGTCTCGCCGGCCGTCGCCACCAGGCGCGAGCCAGAATCGACCTTCTCGACGCTGGTGTTGATCAGCGTCTTGATCTCCTTGGCGGCCTCGGCGCTGCGCTGCGCCAGGCTGCGCACCTCGCCGGCAACCACCGCGAAGCCCCGCCCCTGCTCCCCGGCGCGAGCGGCCTCCACGGCCGCATTCAGCGCCAGGATGTTGGTCTGGAAGGCGATGCCGTCGATCACGCCGATGATGTCGCTGATCTTCTTCGAGCTGGTGTTGATCTCGTCCATCGTCGAGACGACCTGGGACACCACCTCGCCGCCGCGCCGGGCCACCTCCGTGGCGGAGTTCACCAACTGGTTGGCCGTCGTGGCGGAGTCGGCGGTGTTGCGCACCGTGCTGGTCAGCTCCTCCATGCTGGAGGCTGTCTGCTGCAGGTTGCTGGCCGTCTGCTCGGTGCGGCTGGACAGGTCGGTGTTTCCGGTCGCGATCTCGGTGGAGGCGGTGGTGATGCTGTCGGTGGCGCTGCGCACGCTGCTCACCGTGCGGGCGAGCGACGCGTTCATCTGGCCCAGCGCGTTCAGCAGCTCACCGAACTCGTCCTGGCGGTCGGCGCTCATGCTGCGTGTCAGGTCGCCCTCGGCAATGGCTTTGGCGAAGTCGACCGCCGCCTGCAGCGGCTGGCGGATGGCGCGAACGAGGGCGGCCGCCACGAACATGCCCAGGCCGATCACCACCAGCGCGCCCAAGGTGCTCCACAACAACAGCCCTTGCTGCGCCTCGGCCGCCGCCGCCTCGGTTTGTGCGCTCTTGTCCTTCTGCAGCTTGACGAAGTCCTCGATGGCGCCGAGATAGGCGGCCACGGAGGGCACGTATTCCTTCAGGATCACGTCCCTGGCGGCGTCCCGGTCACCGGCAGCGCCGAGTTCCCTGGCCTTCTTGCTGGCGGCCAGCAGCACGCCGCCGTTGGCCAGGATCTTCTTCAGCTGGGCCTGGTCCGTCGGCGTCTTCGCCAGTTCGGTGATCTGCTCGCGCAACTTGACGATGCGGGCCGTGTCGTTGGCGAGGTTCTCCTTGAACAGTTCGCCCACACCGGCATCGCTGCTGACCGCCGCCGCCATGCTGCGGGTCACGGCCGTTTCGGTCATGCCTTTCCAGACGGCCGATTTCTCGATCAGGTCGTGGCTGGCGTTGACCGCCACCATCGCCTCGGCATGCACGCTGTTCACACGCTTGAGCGTGATGCCGGCGATCAGCAGCATGGCCATCAGCAGCAACAGGATCGCTCCCCAGAGCTTGCTAGAGACGGGCAGGTTGTTCAGGTTCATGGGTCTGGTCTCCGTCAAACGGTGCCGGCGGCACGGTCACTGTCTCACGCCCCGGCCGTCCTGTCTCCCGCAGTGTTGGCCGATGCCGACCGGCAGGACGGTTCACGGCGGCAGAGCGCAGCGGGTGAGATACGCTCGGCGGTTGGACCTTTCAACACCCGACGCCGCACGGCCAAAAGCCGGCGGCGTCATTGCATCCAGCGCCCAACCCCAAGGCCCCATGACGACCACCGCCTACCCCGACACGGCCAGCGCCTCTGCGCCCGCTGCGGCCAAGATGCCGCCGCAGATTCCCTACATCATCGGCAACGAAGGATGCGAGCGCTTCAGCTTCTACGGCATGCGCAACATCCTGACGGTGTTCCTGATGACCAGCCTGCTGCTGGCCATTCCGGAGCCGCTGCGCAAGGCCGAAGCCAAGGAGGTGTTCCACACCTTCGTCATCGGCGTGTACTTCTTCCCGCTGCTGGGCGGCTGGCTGTCGGATCGCTTCTTCGGCAAGTACAACACCATCTTCTGGCTGAGCCTCGTCTACTGCGTGGGCCACGCCTGCCTGGCCATCTTCGAGCACAGCATCCGGGGCTTCTATGTGGGCCTGTTCCTGATCTCGCTGGGCTCCGGGGGCATCAAGCCACTGGTCAGCGCCTTCGTCGGCGACCAGTTCGACAAGAGCAACCGATCGCTGGCGCAGAAGGTCTATGACGCCTTCTACTGGATCATCAACTTCGGCTCGTTCTTCGCGTCGCTGCTGATGCCCGTGGTGCTCAAGCATTGGGGGGCCAGCTTCGCGTTCGGCCTGCCCGGCGTGCTGATGGCGCTGGCCACGCTGATCTTCTGGAGCGGCCGCAAGAAGTACGTGCACCAGCCGGCGCGTGGCGCCAACCCGCACAACTTCCTGAAGGTGGTGTGGACGGCGCTGAAGGCCGGCAACCTCGGCCTGGGCATTGCGGCGGTGGGCATGCTGGCCGCAGCCTACAGCCTGAGCCGCATGGGCGACCTGGGCTTCGTCGCGGCGGTCTGCCTAGCGATGGTGCTGGTCATGGGTTTCGGCGGCGTCGGCGCGTGGCTGCAACTGGAGCGTGCGCGCGGCATCCACCCTGACGAAGCCGTCGATGGCGCCCGCGCCGTGCTGCGCGTGCTGGTGCTGTTCGCGCTCGTCACGCCGTTCTGGTCGCTGTTCGACCAGAAGGCCTCGACCTGGGTGCTGCAGGCCGACCAGATGAGCAAGCCCGAGTGGTTCCAGTCGTCCATGATGCAGGCGCTCAATCCGGCGCTGGTGCTCATCCTCATCCCGTTCAACAACCTGGTGCTCTACCCGCTGATCGCGAAGGCCGGCGTGCGCGTGACGGCGCTGCGCCGCATGGGCGCCGGCATCGCGATGGCGGGCCTGGCGTGGATCGTCGCCGGCACGCTGCAGCTATGGCTGGATGGCGGCGAGACGGTCAGCATCGTCTGGCAGATGCTGCCGTACGCGCTGCTGACCATGGGCGAGGTGCTGGTCTCCGCCACGGGCCTGGAGTTCGCCTACAGCCAGGCGCCGCAGTCGATGAAGGGCACCATCATGAGCCTATGGCATCTGTCCGTGACGGTGGGCAACCTCTGGGTGCTGCTGTCCAACGTCAGCGTGAAGAGCCCGGGCGCGATGGCCGTCATCCACAGCACCGGCTACAGCGAAACGGCCTGCCTGATGTTCTTCTTCGCGGGCTTCGCGCTGGTGGCCGCAGCGCTGTTCGGCCTGGTGGCGCGGCGCTACCCGATGCTGAACAACTACCGCGAATGACGGCTGCGGTGAATAGCACCGTCAGCCAGCGCGGCTTTCGTCAGTAAGCTGCGCCCGCCATGACTGACGCCCGCGCCCCCCGCCCCTACGTCGACCCCACGCTCGTGGACTACCACGCGCCGGCCGCGCCCGCCGCAGCACCCGAGCCCGAGCCCTGGCAGCAGGCCTCGCAGCGGCCGCGCAGCACGCCCGCTCGCCGCGCGCGGCCGCCCCGCGTCGAGAAGACGGGTTATTTCAAGGCGCACTGGCGCGGCGAGCACAGCCTGGTGCGTAGCTACTGGGTCAACAGCTTTTTCGTCGCCACGCCGCTGGCCCTGGCGCTGACGGGGCTGATGGGCTGGATCGGCGCCAAGGGCGACTCGCTGCAGCTGTTCTCCATCGTCATCCTGATCGGCTTTCCGTTGCTGATGATGCTGGATGTCTGGTGCATCGTCGGTGCATGGCGCGCGGCCGCGAACTATCTGCGTGAAGGCGGTTCGGGCCTGTGGGGATGGCTCGCCCGCCTCACGCTGGCCTTGAGCACACTGCAGCTGGCGGTGTCGGTGCTGTTCGGCTTCCTGCCGGACGTGGGCGAGTTCTGGCAGATGGCGCGCGGCATCGACCCGATCGGCCAGGCGACCTTCACCTTTTCTGCCGACGGTCGCAGCCTGCGGCTGGACGGCGTCATCGGCATGGGCGATGGCCAGCGCCTGAAGACCTTGCTGGCCAGCGAGGCGGCGCGGCAAGTCAAGCGCGTGGACCTGTCGTCGCCGGGCGGGCGCGTGCGCGAGGCCGAACGCATGGTTGCCGCGATGAAGGAACACCGGCACGAGGCGCGCGCCGTGGGCACCTGTGCCAGCGCCTGCACGCTGGTCTTCCTGGCCGGCACCCCCCGCCAGCTCGCGCCGGAAGCCCAGCTGGGCTTTCACCGCGCATCCACTGGCACGTACAACCCGGTCTTCGAAGAGCTGGCCAACCAGCACCTGGCCAAGATCTACCGCGAGCTGGGCCTGCCCCAGCCGCTGATCGACAAGACGCTGCGCACGCCGTCGCGCAGCATCTGGTTTGCCCCGCGCGACGAGCTGCAGTTGTATGCACTCATCGCGGCGGCCCCGCGCACGCTGGCGATCACGCTGCCCGCAGCCGGCGCGCCGCTGGCGGATTTCGACGACGCGCTGCGCATGCATCCCGTGTGGGAAGCGCTGGAGCGGCGTCAGGAGGGCACCATCGCGGCCGTGGCCCAGGGCATGCTGGATGCGCGCACGGCCGGCGGCAGCGACGACGACGTGCAGGCGAGCGTGCTGCTGCCGCTGGCCGCCCAGATGCCGGCGCTCATCAACGCCGCCGAGCCCGCGCTGCGGCGCCGCTATGTGCAGCTGGTCGGCGATCAGCTCAGGTCACTGCGCGCGCCGCCGAAGCCCGGCACGCGCCCGGCCTGCCGCGACCTGCTCGATGGCCGCCTGGCTGTGCGCCAGCAGCTCCCGGACGAATTGCAGGTGCGCGAGACGCAATGGCTGTTCGAGGCGGCGGGCAGCCCGCCGGCGCGCGGGGCCGGCAAGCCGCCCACAGCACTCGAAATGGAAGTGCTCGAACGCACCGTGGGCACGACCGCGCAGGGCATGCTGGCGCAGCTATGGAGCGACGCCGCCGAGACGACGGCCGTGGGCGCACCCTGCGAGCCCGTCATCGCCATGCTGGACCGTCTGCCCGGCCAACCTCCGGTCCGCCGCGAGCTGGTTGAAAAACTGATGTTCGCGACGCGCTGACGGGCGGGCGCCGAGACGCGCCCCGAGACGCGCTCCTAGGCGCCGCGCTCGACGACGACGAAGCTGACCGCGTAGTCGCTCTCATCGCTGAGTGTCACCAGCCCGCTCAGCGCACGCTCGGCAAACCACGCCGCCAACGGGCCGGCGAGCTGCAGCACCGGCTTGCCGCTGGCCTCATTGAGGATCTGGCAGTCCGGCAGCCGCATCGGCAGGTGCAGGCCCAGCCCGATCGCCTTGCTGAAGGCCTCCTTGGCCGAAAAGCGCGTCGCGAGGTAGCGCACGCCCCGCGCTTCGGAGCGCGCGCGACGGGCGAGGAAGACGCGCAGCTCGTCCGGCCCCAGCACCTTCTCGGCGAAGCGCTCGCCACGGCGTGCCAGCGTGGCCTCGATGCGGCGGATGTCGCAGATGTCGGTACCGATGCCGTAGATCATGGAAAGGCGAAAACCAGGTTGTCGATGGCTTCGCCATCCAGGATGAAGTGGTTGCGGCCGATGACCGTCGCCCCTTCGCGTTGATAGAAGCGCTGGGCGCCATCATTGCCCACCCAGACCGACAGCCAAAGCGGCCGGCCCGGCCACGTGTTGCGCGCCGCCGCCAGCAGCTCCCGCCCGAGGCCCCGGCCCGTGCAGGGCGGTGCCACATACAGGCGCTCAAGTTCGATGTCCGGCTGCGCGCCCGGCACCGGCGCGGGCACGCCGCGCCGCAGTTGCGCGAATCCCGACAACACGCCCGCGTCGTTTTCCAGCACCCACAGCGCGCATGCCGGATCGGCCACCAGCTGCTCGAAGACGGCGGGCGTGAACGCGGCCGCCAGGTAAGCCAGGGCCCGGCGGTCCACGCCGTCAAGCGCATAACTGTCCAGCCACACCCACCGCGCCAGCGACGCGATCAGGTCCGCATCGGCCGCGCGGGCGCGCCGCAAGGTCATGCGTAAGCGGTCGTGATGGCGCGCTGGTAGGCCTTCACCGTCTCGGCATAGCCCAGCTCCAGCGCATCGGCGATCAGCGCGTGGCCGATGGACACCTCCTGCACGCCCGGCACGGCCTGCAGGAAAGCCGTCAGGTTGTCGCGGTTCAGGTCATGGCCGGCATTGATGCCCAGTCCCACCTGCAGCGCCGCCTGAGCGGTTGCCGTGAACCCGGCCAGCACATGGGCCGCCCGGTCGGTGCCGAACGCGCTGGCGAACGTCTCGGTGTAGAGCTCGATGCGGTCTGCACCCAGCTCGGCCACGGCGGCCATCGCGGCGGGGTTCGGGTCCATGAACAGGCTGACGCGCACGCCCAGGTCCTGCGCCTCACGGATCAGCGGGGCCAGGCGCCCGGCATCCTGCGGCAGCGTCCAGCCATGGTCGGACGTGAACTGGTCTTCGGAATCGGGCACGAAGGTGACCTGGTGCGGCCGGTACTTGCGCACGAAGTCCATCAGGTTCTGTGTCGGGTTGCCCTCGATGTTGAATTCGGCCTGCGGCCAGTCGCGCAGAAACGCCGCGAGGTCGTCCACATCGCCCGGCCGGATGTGCCGCGCATCGGGCCGCGGATGCACCGTGATGCCCTGGGCACCCGCCAGCAGGCACAGCTCGGCGGCGCGCAGCACGCTCGGGATGCCGAGGTGGCGGGTGTTGCGCAGCAGCGCGACCTTGTTGACGTTGACCGACAGCGCGCAGCGCGCGCCGGCGTGGGCATAAGGGTTCATGGGATCAGGGCTCGAGCAGTTGTTGCACGTCGACCATCAGCGCACGCGTGCGCAGCGGCTGATGCCCGAGATGGTAATGAAGCAGGCCGCGCAGCGTGGTCTTCAGCGCGGGCGGCGCGGCCGCGCAGGCCTGGCGCAACGCGGCCATGCTGCCGTGCAGCAGCGCGGCCTGCAGTTGCACGAGCAGCGCACCAGGCAGGCTGGGATCGGCCGCCGGCGGAATGACCCCCGACTCGGGCGACAGCTGGTAGCGGCGCTCCGGGCCGACGTGGGCCTGTGTGGGCGTGACGACGCTCAGGTCGGGCAGCAGGCCCAGCTCGGAGAGCAGCTTCAACTCGAAGGCACGCAGCACCTCGTCGCCTTCGCGCAGGTGCGCCAGCGTGTCGGCATAGGCGTCGAACAGCGCCGGATGCGGGTCGTGCCGGGCCAGCAGCTTCAGCAGCAGCTCGTTGAGGTAGTAGCCCGAGAACAGTGCGGCGCCGGCAGGCAGCGTGGCGCCACCGCCCCATTCGGCCGTGCGCAGCGTCTGCACGTCGCCGCCATCGGCCTTGGCCGGCTTGCTCAGCGACACGGTGATGCGCTGCAGCGGCAGCAGCACCGCACGCAGCTGCGAGTACGGCCGCTTGGCCCCCTTGGCGGCCACAGCCACCCGGCCGGCCTCGCGCGTGAACAGGTCGAGGATGAGGCTGGTCTCGCTCCAGTCGTGCTGGTGCAGCACGTAGGCAGCCTGGGCCGCCGGCGGGCGGGTCAGCCGCATCGGCTCACCACCCGGCTTGGGGGCGCGCAGGCGTCCCCACCGAACCGGGGAACTTATTCATAGCCGTAGCTGCGCAGATGCTCTTCGCTGTCGGCCCAGCCCGAGCGCACCTTGACCCACAGTTCCAGGAACACGCGGCCATCCATCAGATGCTCCAGCTCCTGGCGCGACTCCGAGCCGATGCGCTTCAGGCGCTCGCCACCCTGGCCGATGATCATGCCCTTGTGAGCGTCGCGCTCGACGACGATGCTCGCGCTGATGCGGCGCAGCTCGCCCTCGTCTTCCCACTTGTCGATGATGACGGTGGAGGTGTAGGGCAGCTCGTCGCCGGTCAGGCGGAACAGCTTCTCGCGAATGATCTCGCTGGCGAGGAACTTCTCGCTGCGGTCGGTCAGCGCATCCTCGTCGTAGAACCAGCCCTGCTCCGGCAGATAGGGCTTGAGGATCTTGAAGAGGCGGTCGACGTCGGCGGCCTTCTTGGCCGACAGCGGCACGAACTCCGCGAAGTTGCGGCGCTCCTGCATGCCCTTCAGCCATGGCGCCAGCTCGGCGCGGCGGTGCACGGCATCGAGCTTGTTGGCGATCAGCACGACGGGCTTGTCCTCGGGCAGCAGGCCCAGCACCTTGGCATCATCCAGCCCGAAGCGGCCGGCCTCGACGACGAACAGCACGAGGTCCACATCGGCCAGCACGCCATGCACGGTGCGGTTCAGTGTGCGGTTCAGCGCGGCGTTGTGCTTGGTCTGGAAGCCCGGCGTGTCGACGAACACGAACTGCGCCTCGTCGACCGTGCGCACGCCGGTGATGCGGTGGCGCGTGGTCTGCGCCTTGTCGGAGGTGATGCTGACCTTCTGGCCGACGAGGGCGTTCAGCAGCGTGGACTTGCCGACGTTGGGGCGGCCGACGATGGCGATGAGGCCGCAGCGCTGGGCGGGGCCGTCAGTGGGAGAGGCAGCGGGAGAGGCGGCAGGAGGAACGGCGTCGGTGGTCATGGCTTGCCTCGTTCGGCGGTGGGTCGGTGCTGGAGACGGTCGAGCAGGCGGCGTGCGGCTTCCTGCTCGGCGGCACGGCGCGAGCGGCCCTCGCCGAGTTCGGAGACCTCCAGGGCCGGCACCGCACACTCGACCTCGAAGGTCTGGGCGTGCGCCTGGCCGCGCGTGGCGACGATGCGGTAGCTGGGCACGGCGATGCGTCGGGCCTGCAGCCATTCCTGCAGCGCGGTCTTGGCGTCCTTGCCGAAGTCGCCGCTGCTCGCGGCGGTGGCGATGGTCTCGGCGAGCAGGCGGCGCACGATGGCGAGTGCCGCGTCGTAGCCGGCGTCGATGTAGGCCGCGCCGAGCAAGGCCTCGACGGCATCGGCCAGGATGGACGGACGATGCGCGCCACCGCCCCGGGCTTCGCCGTCGGACATCTTCAGCACGGCCGGCAGGCCCAGCGTGAGCCCGAGGCGGTGCAGGCTGTCCTCGCGCACCAGGTGGGCGCGCACGCGCGTCAGGTCGCCCTCGTCAGAGCCGGCATAGCGCTCGTACAGCAGGCTGGACACCGCCAGGCTCAGCACGGCGTCGCCCAGGAACTCCAGGCGCTCGTTGTGGTCGGCCCCGTAGCTGCGGTGCGTCAGCGCCCGCGCCAGCAGTTCGGGGCGCTGGAAGCGATGGCCCAGACGATGCTGCAGGGCATCAAGAGCAGCGGCATTCATCGTCCGGGCGCCATGGGCAGCGCAATCAACGTGACTTGCCCCGGTACTTGATCAGCAGGTAGACCGGACCGAAAAGATCGATTTCCTTGTCCCACGAGAACTCGATGACGACCTTGTCGTTGCCATCTTTGGTAACGATCAGGTCGGAGCTCTTGATGCTCGCGATGGAATATTCGGTCAACGTAGCGTGATCGAACTGCTCGCGCACCTGCGGAACGGTCGCGGGGTTGGCGGCCGCGATGCGGTCCACCACGCGCTGGACCGTGTAGAACTCCAGCACGGTGGGGAAGACCTTCATACCCACCACCGCCGCGCAGGCGATCACGGCGCCCCAGAACAGGAGGCCGATCAGCGACAGGCCGCGCTGACGGCGACGGGAGGTGGACAACGGCAAACGGCTGCAACGGTTCATGCTGGGTATCAGTCGAAGAAGGTACCGACGCGCTTGAGATTACCGAAATTCATCCAGACCAAGAAGGCCTTGCCGACGATGTTCTCGTCCGGCACAAAACCCCAGTAGCGCGAATCCCGCGAGTTGTCGCGGTTGTC
>Ga0228698_1001756_pt1 | contig 10022 bp, 9 predicted proteins | sample McNCre117_Aug_MG_FD_178015 | JGI IMG/M metagenome (GOLD analysis project Ga0228698, IMG submission 178015) | Freshwater microbial communities from McNutts Creek, Athens, Georgia, United States - 1-17_Aug_MG | ecosystem: Environmental > Aquatic > Freshwater > Creek | place: USA: Georgia...
AACCGGCAGTTCGGCATGCACCTCTTCAGCCGCCACCTTCGTGATGACGATGCCGAGGTGGCCGGGCAGATGGCCGACCCCGGCCTGGTTCAAGCGTGCGCTGTCGAGCATGGACTCTCCTGATGAGGCGGCGATCGTAGCGACAACGCCCAGGCCGGCCTGCCGGCCTGGGCTGCGCACGCCGGGGCGATCAGCTGCGCGTCAAGGTGGCCTTGAGCATGCTGTCCAGCAGGTCCTGCGTCTCGGCCAGGTGGGCGCGGGTCTCGATGGACAACCCCGGCTTGGCCGAGGCAGCGCGCAGGTCGCGGGCCAGCTGCGTGGCGTGCCAGCGGGCCATCGAGAACGCATCGGCGTAGACGGTGGCGCCGTTGGTGGCGCGGTTGAGCTGGGCCTGCAGGCGGCGCAGGTAATCGCGCTGCAGGCTGCGGCGCATGCGGTCGATCTCGGCGCCCGTCTTGAGCTCGCTGAAGATCGCGCCCTGCAGCGCCCCGTACACCTCGCCGAGCGACACGGCGCTGCGGCGCTGCGACTCCGGCAGGTAGGCGGCCTGCTCGATGAGGCGGCGCGCCGTGGCGGGCGACATCAGGCGGTCCAGCACGCGCCCCTGCAACGCCGCCACGGCGTCGGGAATGGCCATCGGCAGGCCGCGGTCCCACTCGTTGTAGTCCAGCGTCTGCGTGACGAGGAACTCGGGCTTGAACCGGAACGAATCGCTGGACAGCAAGCCGCTGGCGATGAAGCGCAACGCCTCGCGCTGCTGCGCGCTGTCCACGGGCTTGAAGGCCGGGCCCGTCGTCACGCCCGGCACGACGCGCTCGGCCAGCAGGCCGCCGACGTATTTGCTGACCGTGGTGGCGGACACGTCCAGCTGCCGGAACGCAGCGCCGATCGAGCGGCGGTTGCGCAGCGGGTCGTCGCCCACGGCGGCCGGGCGCGCCTGCACGCGGTCCCACAGCTCCTGGCTGAGCTTCAAGCGGCGCTTGGCATAGGCCAGCGGGTCGTCGCCCAGGTCGAACTGGTTGGCGCGCGGGTCGAAGCCGTCGTAGGGGCCACCAACGCCCTGGTCGAAATCGTCGCCGAAGGCAAGCTGCGGGTCGCTCGAGCGCGCGGCGATGCGGGCGAGCTCGGCGGCCTCCTGCTCGGCCGGGAAGGTCTTGTACGCGTACTCGATCGCCCAGTAGTCGTAGGCGCCCAGCGTCGTGTTCGTGAGGCTGGACCTGGCCTCGCCCTTGAGCGGCAGGTTGTAGGCGTTGTAGTCCATCACCGAGTTGGAGATGCCGTGCGCCTCGGTCCAGGCCTTGTCGCGCAGCTGCGCCTGCGTGACGGTGGTGGAGGCCTTGAAGTTGTGCTTGAGGCCCAGCGTGTGGCCCACCTCATGCATGATGGTGTCCTTCACGACGGCCTGGGCCAGCGCCTCCGCCTCCGGGCCGTTCATGTCCATACCGTCGCGCAGCGCCAGCAGGTCCAGTGCGAACCCCAGCTCACGGCCCTGCTCGGCGGCATAGCTGCAGGACTGCTCGGCCAGCAGGCGCTGGCTGCGATCGCCGCCCCACGCGCTGACGCTGCCTGCCGGCTCGTGGCCGTGCAGGCCCAGCACGTCGTCGGTGGCGAGCCGGCGCGTGCCGCGGCCGAACACGTCGCTCATGCGGATGTCGGCGTCAAGGATCTCGCCGGTGCGGGGGTCGCGGGTGCTGGGGCCCTGCGCGAAGCCCACGTCGGCACCAGTGAACCAGCGGATGGACGCATGCGTGGCGTCCATGTTGTCCCAGTCGGCGTCGTCGGGCTGCTGCTGCACGACGATGGCGTCCTTGAAGCCGATCTTCTCGAAGGCCTTGTTCCACTCCAGGATGCCGGACTTGACGGACTCGCGGTACTTGGCCGGGATGTTCTTGTCCAGCCAGTAGACGATGGGCTGCACCGGCTCGGACAGCGCCGCCGCCGGGTCTTTCTTCTCCAGGCGCCAGCGGGCGATGAGGTGAACGCGCGGGTTGACCTTCAGGTCGTCGCTGAGGTTGGTGTAGCTCTCGGTGAAGTGCCCCAGCCGCGGGTCCGCCGCGCGCACCGGCGCCGGCACCTCGGGCAAGGCGCGGAAGTTGTAGACCAGGCTGAAGAACATGGAGCGCGGGTCCGGCGTGGCCTGCGGCGGCGTGGGCACCGGAACCGGCACCGGCACCAGCGGCGGCGCCGGGATGCGCGGCGTGGCGAAGTGCACGCGCGCCGTCAGCGTGGTGAGCTGCGTGTCCGCCCGCGTGGCCTGGATGAACGAGTTGCCACGATCGGGCGCGTAGGGCAGCCGGTAGACCTGCTCCAGCCGCGTGGACAGGCCCGGGATGTCGCCCAGCAAGAAGCCGCTGGCATCCACGAGCAGCGACTTGCGGTCCGGGTGCTCGGCGCTCGCCATCGGGCCGCCGGCGATCAGGCTGGGCGAGAAGGCCTGCTCCACGGCCAGGCGGGCGATGTCGTTGTCGGCCCGGAACTTGGTGTTCAGCGCGATCAGTTGCACCTGGTTGCCGATGCGGCGCCACTCGGCAAGCTCGTCCCCTAGCATCTCGCTGGCATACAGGCCGCGCTCGCCAATCGAGTTGGCGGCGTTCACGCTGAACAGGAACGGCTTGTTGAGGGCTTCCTTCGGAATTTCGATCCAGACCTTCTCGTCCTTGCGCCAGACCGGGAACAGGCCGGGCTGCTCCTTCGCGCCCCGGATGACCTCGAGGAAGGGCTTGGGCGCCGACGGATCGACCGGCGGCCGTGCTGCGGAGGGCGCGGACGCACCCGTGACTGGCGCGGGCGGCGTCTGGGCCAGGGACAGCGCGGGAGCCAGCAGCAGCAGCGCGGCGGTGGCAAGAGCAGTGCGAGGCATGCGAATCATGCGGAGCGTCCGGTTAGGAAATGAAAAGCGGCGACTGTGTCCGGCGGTGACACTCGCGTCAATTGGATTCCGCCAGCGTCGCGTCGCCGCGAAGCTTCCCATCGAAACTTCCGTCATGGCACTGACCCATCTCATTTATTTGCACGGCTTCCGCTCGTCCCCCGCGTCCGCGAAAGCGCGGCGCATGGCCGCGTGGGCGGCCACCCAGCCCGGGCTGACCTTCGCCTGCCCGCAACTGCCGCCGTCGCCGGCCGAAGCGATGGCGCTGGTCGCCGCCCAGGTGGCGGGTTGGCCGACGCAGGGTGCGGCCGTCATCGGCAGCTCGCTGGGGGGCTTCTACGCGACGTCGCTCGCAGAGCAGCCGGCCCACCACGGCTGGCGCGTCGCCGTGCTGAACCCGGCCGTGAACCCGGCGCGCGACCTCGCCGGCCACATCGGCGAGCTGAGCGCCTGGCATGACCCGACGCTGAAGTTCGACTTCTGCGCCCGCCACGTGGCCGAGCTGGCAGCGCTTTCCCCGCCGGCCCGGCTCACGGCGCCCAGCCGCTACTACGCGCTCATCGCCCAGGGCGACGAGCTGCTGGACTGGCGCGAGATGCAGGCACGCTACGCCGGCTGCGCAGGTGAGGTCGTCGAAGGCAGCGACCACGGCCTGTCGGACTTCGACAACCACCTCCCCGCGCTGCTGGAACACCTGACGCGCTGAGGGAGAATCCCCTTCTTATGTTTGCGCTGTTTGATGACGCCGGGAAATTTCTCGCCGGCCGGGTGATGTCGGAGGCCGATGCCTCGCTGCAGGTCGAGCTGGACTCGGGCAAGCGGGTGAAGGTCAAGTCCGCCAACGTGCTGTTGAAGTTCGAGCAGCCGGCGCCAGCCGTGCTGCTGGCCGACGCACGCGCGCTGGCCGACGAGATCGACCTGGACCTGGCCTGGGAATTCGCCCCCGAAGGCGAGTTCGGCTTTGCCGACCTGGCCCGGGACTACTTCGACGCCAAGGCCGGCACCGTGCAGCAGGCGGCCGCGCTGTTCCGCCTGTACGACGCGCCGCACTATTTCCGCCGAGCCGGCAAGGGCCAGTTCAAGAAGGCGCCCGAGGAGACGGTCAAGGCCGCGCTGCTGGGCATTGAGCGCAAGCGCCAGCAGGCGCTGCAGATCGAAGCCTGGGCGCAAGAGCTGGTGGCCGGCACCTGCCCGCAGCCCATCCAGGACCAGATCTACAAGATCCTCTTCAAGCCCGACAAGAACGGCCCCGAGTACAAGGCCGTCGTCGAGGCGAGCAAGCTCGCGCACAAGGCGCCGCTGGACCTTCTTCAGGGCGCCGGGGCCATCACCAGTCCCTACCAGTTCCACTGGAAGCGCTTCCTGTTCGAGAACTTCCCCAAGGGCGTGGGCTTCCCGGCCCTCACGGCGCCGGAGATCAAGGACGAACTGGCGCTGAGCCCGGCACGCGCCTTCTCCATCGACGACTCGCAGACGACCGAGATCGACGACGCGCTGTCGGTGCAGGGCCTGGGCACCGGCACCGTCACCTTCGGCGTGCACATCGCAGCACCCGGCCTGGCCATCACGCCGGACTCCGCCGTCGACAAGGTGGCCCGCGAGCGGCTGTCCACCGTCTACATGCCGGGCTGGAAGCTGACGATGCTGCCCGACGACGTCGTGCAGACCTACACGCTCATCGAGGGCCGCGACTGCCCCGCCGTGTCCATCTATTTCACGATGGACGAGGCCACGTTCGAGATCAAGGCGAAGGAAACCAAGCTCGAGCGCGTGCACATCGCGTCCAACCTGCGCCACGACAAGCTGGACGGCATCGTCACCGACGCCACGCTGTCGGGCGAGGCGCCGGCCGACTACCTGTTCGCGCCGGAGCTGGCGTTCACCTGGCGCCTGGCCAAGCACCTGAAGGCCCAGCGCGAGGTGGTGCGCGGCAAGCCGGAGAACTTCAACCGGCCCGACTACAACTTCCGGCTGGCCGGCGAGCGCACCGAGGCCCCGAACGGCAGCGAGACCGTCGAGATCGGCGTGCGCGCCCGCGGCAGCTCGCTGGACCTGATCGTGGCCGAGGCCATGATCCTGGCCAACTCCGCCTGGGGCGGCTGGCTGGCGGAGCTGGGCCTGCCGGGCATCTACCGCAGCCAGGCCAGCCTCGCGCCCGGCATCAAGGTGCGCATGGGCGTGAAGGCGCTGCCGCACGCCGGCATGGGTGTGGCGCAGTACACCTGGGCCACGTCGCCGCTGCGCCGCTACGTGGACCTGGTCAACCAGTGGCAGATCATTGCCTGCGCCCGCCATGGCCGCACGGCGGCGCTCGTCGCGCCGTTCAAGCCTAAGGACGCGCAGCTGTTTTCCATCATCTCGGGCTTCGAGTCCGCCTACGCGGCCTACAACGGCTTCCAGAACGGCATCGAGCGCTTCTGGACACTGCGCTGGCTGCAGCAGAACGGCCTTGCCAATCACGGCGAGCTGACGGCCACCGTCATGAAGGAAGGCCTGGTGCGTGCGGACGACCTGCCGCTGGTCTTCAAGGCGCTGGGCTGCGAGCCGCTGCCACGCGGCAGCCATGTGAAGGTGCGCATCACCGGGCTGGACGAAATGACGCTGGACGTGCACGCGACGCTGATCGAGCGCCTGGATGGAACCGCCGCCGAAGCGGAAGCCGACGGCGACGACGATGACCTGGCGGCCGCCGCGGCACCGATCGCGCTGGCCATCGACCTCAACGACGGCGGCGATGCCGACGCCGCCCAATCTGCCACCCTGGCCACACAGAACTAAATGCGCCGCCTCAGCATGTTGCAGATCGCGCTGGCGGCTTCGCTGGGCGTCCATGGGTTGTTGCTGGCCTGGCGAGCAGGCTCGCCCGACTCGTTCAACCGTGTGTTCCAGGAGACGCCGCTGGAGGTGGTGCTCGTCAACACCCGCTCCAACGAGTTGCCGACCAAGGCCGCGGTCCTGGCCCAGGCCAACCTGGCCGGCGGTGGCGACGCCGAGGCCGGCCGCGCGACGTCGCCGCTGCCGCCCGCGCGGCTCAACGAGATCGGCGACGCCGCCGAGGCGCAGAGCTCGCAGATCTCGCAGCTGCAGGAGCAGCAGCAGCAACTGTTGACGCAGATTCGCCGGGAGCTGGCGCTGATGCCGCCACCCGACCCGCGCCGCGAGAAGACCGACGCCATCGAGCAGGCCCAGGCCGAGCGGCGCCGCCAGCTCGTCGACCTGCTCGCCGAGATCGAAAAGCGCGTCAACCTGGAGAACGCGCGCCCGCGCAAGCGCTACGTGAGCCCGGCGGCGCGCGAAGTGGTCTACGCGCAGTACTACGACGTGCTGCGTCGGCGCGTCGAGGAGCGCGGCACCCGCGACTTCCCGACCTTCCGCGGCAAGAAGCTCTACGGCGAGCTCATCATGAACATCCACGTCGACCACAAGGGCCGCGTCATCGAGACCGAGGTGGTGTCGCCCAGCGGCAACCCGACGCTGGACCGTCGCGCCATCGCGATCGTGCGGGCCGCATCGCCGTTCGGCAATTTCACGCCGGACATGCTGCGCGGCGCCGAGGTGCTGGTCATCACGTCGCGCTTCAAGTTCACGCGTAACGATGGCCTGGAAGCCACGCTGGCGGCGCAGGAATGACGGACCGATACGCGGTGGTCGGCAACCCGGTGGCGCACAGCCGCTCGCCGGCCATCCATGCGCTGTTCGCCGCGCAGACCGGCCAGCAGCTCGCCTACGACCGGCTGCTGGCACCGCTGGACGGCTTCGAGGCCGCGCTGCGCGCGTTCGCGGCATCGGGCGCGCGGGGCTGCAACATCACCGTGCCGTTCAAGTTCGACGCCTTCGCGCTGGCCACCCGCCGCACGGAGCGCGCGCAACTGGGCGGCGCCGTCAACACGCTGCGCTTCGACGCTGACGGCTGGGTGGGCGACAACACCGACGGCGCGGGCCTCGTCAACGACATCCAGCGCAACGCCGGCCGCCCGCTGGCCGGGCTGCAGGTGCTGCTGGTGGGCGCCGGCGGCGCGAGTGCCGGTGCGCTGGGTGCGCTCATCGCGGCCAGGCCGGCGCGCATCACCGTCGTCAACCGCACGCTGGACAAGGCCCAGGCCCTGGTGGCCAGCCACGCGCAGGCCAGCCACGGCGCGGCGGTGGAGCTCGCCGTCGCGACGCTCGCCGACGCGCCGGCCGCCCAGGACATCGTCATCAACGCCACCAGCACCAGCCTGGCCGGCGCCGCCTCGCCCGTCGAGGCCCGGGTGCTGAAGCCGGGCAGCCTGGCGCTAGACATGATGTACGGCCCGAAGGCCCAAGGCTTTCTCGACTGGGCAGCCGCCCACGGCGCCGAGCCGCGCGATGGCCTGGGCATGCTCGTGGAGCAGGCCGCCGAGGCGTTCTTCTTCTGGCGCGGTGTGCGGCCCGAAACGGCACCCGTGCTCGCCGCCATCCGCCGCGAACTCGCGGCCGCGCCGTGATGCGCCACGCCGCACGGCTGCTGGGCGTGCTGGTGCTGGCGCTGCTGTGCCTGCAGCTCTGGTTCGCCGGCCGCATCGCGCTGATGAACTGGGTCGCGCCGCAATCCACCAGCTTTCAGCGCAGCGAAGCCCTGCGGCTGCTGAAAGAGAAACACCAGGTCGCGTGGGCACAGCAATGGGTCGACGACGACCAGTTGCCGCGCAACCTCAAGCGCGCCGTCATCGCCAGCGAGGACGATTCCTTCGCGCAGCATGGCGGTGTCGACTGGGACGCGCTGCAAGGCGCCTGGCAGAAGAACGAAAAAGCCCAGGCCCGCGCCGCCGCGCGCGGCAAGGCAGCCAAGGTCATTGGCGGCTCCACGATCACGCAGCAGCTGGCCAAGAACCTGTTCCTGTCCGGCGAGCGCACCCTGCTGCGCAAGGGCCAGGAGTTGATCGTCACGCTGATGCTGGAGGCCTTGCTCGACAAGCCGCGCATCCTGGCCATCTACCTGAACAGCGTCGAGTGGGGCGAGGGCCTGTTCGGCGCCCAGGCGGCGGCGCGACACTATTTCCGCACCGACGCCGCGCGGCTGGGCGCCTACGAGTCGGCCCGGCTGGCCGTCATGCTGCCGGCGCCCAAGCGCTTCGAGCGCCAGCCCGCGTCGCCCTACGTGCTGGGCCGCGCGAGTCTGATCCTCGGCCGCATGCCCACCGCCGAACTGCCATGACCGCCACCGAGGAAATCGCCGCCGCCGCCGCCCGCCTCATCGTCGATGAGGGCATGGACTGGGGCCCCGCCAAGCAGCGCGCCGCCCGCGACCTGGGCGCGCCGCGCGCCGCGCTGCCGGGCAACGACGAGGTCGAGGACGCCGTGCGCGAGCACATCGCCATCTTCCATGCCGACACGCAGCCGGCCGAGTTGCGCGCACTGCGCGAGCTGGCCGCCGTGTGGATGGCGCGCCTGGCCGACTTCCGCCCCCACCTGACCGGCGCCGTCTGGCGCGGCACGGCCACGCGCCTGTCCAACCTCCACCTGCAGCTCTACTGCGACGACAGCAAGGCCGCCGAGATCGCGCTGCTCGACCGGGGCGTGAACTTCGACGTCGCCGAGACCCAAGGCCCGAGGGGGCGCACCGTCGACATGCTGGTGCTGGACGCGCCCTGCCCCGCGCTGCAGGAGCGGGTCACGGTCTGCCTGACCATCCTGGACTTCGACGACCTGCGCGGCGCGTTGAAGCCCGACGCACGCGGCCGGACCGAGCGCGGCGACCTGGGCGCGCTGCAGGCCTTGCTGGAAGCCGACGCATGAGCCCCGTCTCTCGCCGCCTCGTGCTGGCGGGTGCCGGCCTGGGCGCTGCCGTCATCGGCGGCGCGCTGGCCTGGCGCCGGGCCGGCCCGACAACGCCATCGCCAGCCGCCCAGGCTTTCTGGGCACGGCGCTTTCCGGGGCTGGATGGCCAGGACCTGGCCGTCGCCCCCTGGCGCGGCAAGCCCTTGCTCGTCAACTTCTGGGCCACCTGGTGCCCGCCCTGCGTCAAAGAGCTGCCGGAGATCAACCAGTTCTACGGCGAAGCCAAGGCCAAGGGCTGGCAGGTGCTGGGCCTGGCCGTCGACCAGGCCGAGCCAGTGAGCGCCTTCCTGAAGAAGACGCCGCTGGACTTTCCCGTCGCCCTCGCCGGCCCGCAAGGGCTGTCGCTCGTGCGCGAGCTGGGCAACCCGGCCGGCGGGCTGCCGTTCTCCGTCGTCTTTGATGAGTCGGGAGACATCACCTGGCGCCGCATGGGCGTCAGCCGGCTGGAAGACTTGCGCCAACTGATGTCGAGCTGAGAATTTCCACGATCCTGCGGAAATCGTCCTCAAAACGCGTAAAGTGCGCCCTTCCTCAATTTAGTGGCGGTTCTCTAGACCTCTCGGGGCCGACGTCCACCACGCGTTTGATGCAAATTCTCGTCCTGCATGGCCCCAACCTCAACCTGCTCGGCACCCGCGAGCCCGAGGTGTACGGCGCGCAGACCCTGGCCCAGATCGACGCCGAACTGAGCGCGATCGCTGCACAAGCCGGCGCCCGGCTGCAAAGCTTCCAGAGCAACCATGAAGGTGCGCTGGTTGACCGCATCCAGGCCGCCCGCAGCGATGGCACGCAGGTCATCGTCATCAACCCGGCGGCCTACACCCACACCAGCGTCGCGATCCGCGACGCGCTGGCGGCGGTGGCACTTCCATTCATCGAAGTCCACCTCTCCAACATCCACCGCCGCGAGCCCTTCCGCCACCACAGCTATCTCAGTGACCTGGCCGTGGGCGTCATCTGCGGCCTGGGCGCAAGCGGCTACCGGCTGGCCGTGCGCCACGCCCTCGAATCGTTGGGAGACGCCACCCGCGCCTGAACCGCGCGGCGGCCTCCTGTTCCTTCCTTGACAACTACAACACCGCCTGGAGCCATGATGGACCTGCGCAAGCTCAAAACCCTGATCGACCTGGTCTCGGAGTCGAACATCTCGGAACTCGAAATCACGGAGGCCGACGGCAAGGTCCGCATCGTCAAGTCCGACCCGGCAGCTGCCGTGGCGGCGCAGCCGGTCTACACGACCGCAGCCGCCCCCGTTGTCGCCGCCGGCGCGCCCGCTGCGGCTGCCGCCCCCGCCGCAGCCCCCGCTGCTGCCGCCGTCGAGACCGGCCACGTGGTGAAGTCGCCCATGGTGGGC
>Ga0228698_1001757_pt1 | contig 10019 bp, 6 predicted proteins | sample McNCre117_Aug_MG_FD_178015 | JGI IMG/M metagenome (GOLD analysis project Ga0228698, IMG submission 178015) | Freshwater microbial communities from McNutts Creek, Athens, Georgia, United States - 1-17_Aug_MG | ecosystem: Environmental > Aquatic > Freshwater > Creek | place: USA: Georgia...
AATGGTGCGCCAGCCGGTTCGCGCGCGCATTCAGCTCGCCGTAGGTCAGTGCTTGGTCCCCGGACACCAGCGCCAGCGCCGTCGGGTTGCGCGCGGCCTGCTGCTCGAACAGCTCGTGGAGGCACTGGTCACTCGGGCATGACGCCGCCGTGTCATTCCACCCGGACAACAGCTGATCCCGCTCAGGCGCCGTCAGCAGCTCCAGCTTGCCGATCGCGCACTCGGGATCGCGCACCAGCGCGCGCAGCAGTATCTCCCAGTGCCACGCCAGCCGCTGCACCGTCGCGGCATCGAACAGGTCGGTCGCGTATTCGATCATGCCGTGGAGCTGGCCGTCGCGCTCGACCATGGTGAAGCTGAGGTCGAACTTGGCCGTGCCGGTGCAGCGGGCCTCGACCGTCGCGGACGCCAGGCCTTCGAGGTCCAGGCGCTGCCCGCCCTGCGGCCAGCCGTTGAGCATGACCTGGAACAGCGGACTGCGCGCCGGATCGCGCACGGGGCGCAGGGCCTGCAGCAGCTGCTCGAACGGCAGGTCCTGGTGCGCATAGGCCGCGCGCGTCACCGCGTGCGTGCGGCACAGGAAATCCCTGAAGCTGGGACTGCCGTCGAGATGCGCGCGCATGACCAGGGTGTTGACGAACATGCCGACGGTAGCGTCGAACTCGCCGTGGCGCCGGCCGGCCACGGGCACGCCGACCGCGAAATCGTCCTGGCCACTGTAGCGGTGCAGCAGCACCTGCAGGCCCGCGAGCAGGACGGTGAAGCGCGTGGTCCGCTCTTGTTGCGCCAGCGCGGACAACCCCACGCTCAGGTCCTGGTCGAGCACGAAATGGTGGCGCCGTCCCCGGTGGCTGCGCAACGGTGGACGGCGGCGGTCGGTCGGCAGCTCCAGCACCGGCAGACCGGCCAGCGCCTGCCGCCAGTAGGCCAGCTGCGACTCGATCCGGCGGGCATCGAGCCAGTCACGCTGCCAGCGGACATAGTCGGGGTATTGCGAAGCCGGCGCGGCCAGCGCGCGACCCGGGCGGCTGGCGGCATAGAGCGCCTCGATCTCGCGGCAGATCAGGCCGAACGACCATTCGTCAGCCACAAGGTGATGGAAGGTCAGCAGCAGGCCGTGCTCGCTCGGTGCCAGGCGCAGCAGGCGAACCCGGAACAGCGGCCCCTGCTCCAGGTCGAAGGGCATGCCAGCCTCCTCATTGGCACGGCGCTGGAATTCGGCCTCGCGGGCCTGCGGTTCAAGCCCGGACAGATCCTCGAACTCCAGGTCCAGCGGGACCGTGGGCAGGATTTCCTGCAGCGGGCCGCAGGCCGATGCCACAAAGCGGCTGCGCAGGGCCTCGTGCCGTTCCAGCAAACCCTGGAGCGCCTGCCGCAGCGCTGCGACGTCGAGATCGCCCGCCAGACGCACCACCTTGGCGATCTGGTAGACGGTCTTGAGCGGCAGCAGCCGCTCGTGCAGCCACAGGCCCCGCTGCACCGGAGCGAGTTCGAGCCCCGCCATCACCGCGCCCCTGGCCCCGAACAGGCGCGCTGCAGGACTTGGGCCGCCCTGCGGCCGGTCGAAACCGGGACATGGCGGTTCACACTGGTCAGGACGCCGTCAGTATCCATACCCCCCCCTTTTGGGAAAATGATATTGGATTAATCAGGCGGGGTCCACACTTTCCAACCAGGCCATCACCAAGACAATTATCCCGATGAGTTTGATTCAATAATCATTTAAGGCAAGAAAAAAGGCCTCCGCAGAGGCCTTGCCTTATGCCACCGAAGCGGTCATGCCGCGACGGATCGGCGCGTGCTCTCAGGCGCGCTCGGCGACCCAGCCCGGCACGCTCGCCAGCGCCTCGGCCAACTTGCTGGCATCGGTGCCGCCGGCCATCGCCAGGTCCGGCTTGCCACCGCCCTTGCCACCGACTTGCTGCGCGACGAAGTTGACCAGCTCGCCGGCCTTGATTCGGCCCGTGCTGTCGGCGGTCACACCGGCGGCGAGCTGGACCTTGGCGCCATCGACCGCGGCCAGCACGATGGCGGCGGTCTTGAGCTTGTCCTTGAGCTTGTCCATGGTCTCGCGCAGGGTCTTGGCGTCGGCGCCTTCGAGGCGCGCGGCCAGCACCTTGAGACCCTGGATCTCGACCGCCTGGCCAACCAGCTCGTCGCCCTGGGCCGAGGCCAGCTTGCCCTTGAGCGCGGCGACTTCCTTCTCCAGCGCCTTGATCTGGTCCTGCGCCTGCGCGATGCGGTGAGTCAGCTCGGACGCCGGCGCCTTGAGCGCGGCGGCGGCGGTGGCGACGGTGGTTTCGAGCGACTGCAGGTAGGCCAGCGCGTTGGCGCCGGTGACGGCCTCGATGCGGCGCACGCCGGCGGCCACGCCCGACTCGGCCACGACCTTGAACAGGCCGATGTCGCCAGTGCGCTGCACATGGGTGCCGCCGCAGAGTTCGCGGCTGGAGCCGATGTCGAGCACGCGCACGGTCTCGCCGTACTTCTCGCCGAACAGCATCATGGCGCCGGTCTGCTGCGCGCTCTCGATGTCCATCACGCGCGCCTGGGCAGCGGCGTTGGCCAGGATCTCGGCGTTGACGATGGCCTCGATCTGGCGGATCTCGTCATCGGTCACGGGCGCGTTGTGCGCGAAGTCGAAGCGGGTGCGCTCGGGCGTGACCAGCGAGCCCTTCTGCTGCACGTGGGCACCGAGCACCTCGCGCAGCGCCTTGTGCATCAGGTGGGTCGCGCTGTGGTTGCGCACGGTGGCGAAACGCTGATCGGCATCGACCTCGGCCTCGACATGATCGCCAACCGCGAGCGTGCCGGTTTCGAGCATGCCGTGGTGGCCGTAGACGTCGGCCTTGATCTTGAGCGTGTCGGCGACCGCGAAGCGCGCCGAGCCGCTGGTCAGCAGGCCCTGGTCGCCGACCTGGCCGCCGCTCTCGGCATAGAACGGCGTGCTGTCGAGCACGACGACGCCGGCCTGGCCGCTCTTGAGCTCGGCCACCGGGGTGCCGTCGAGGTAGAGCGCGACCACCTTGGCCTGCTTCTGCAGCTGCTCATAGCCGACGAAGGCGTTGCCGGCGCCGCTGTAATCGAGCGCGCGGTCCATCTTGAACTTGCCGGCCGCACGGGCCTGGGCCTTCTGGCGCTCCATCGCGGCCTGAAAACCGGCCTCATCGACGCCGAGGCCGCGCTCGCGGCAGACGTCGTTGCTCAGGTCGAGCGGGAAGCCGTAGGTGTCGTGCAACTTGAACGCGACGTCGCCCGGCAGCTCCTTGGCGCCACCAGCGAGCGCGGCGTCGAGGATCTCCATGCCGTTGGCCAGCGTCTCGTAGAAGCGCTCCTCCTCGGCTTTCAGCACCTCGGCGATGCGCTGCGCGTTGGCGGCCAGGTTCGGGTAGGCATCGCCCATCAGCGCGACCAGATCGGGCACCAGCTTGTGGAAGAACGGCGTCTTCTTGCCGAGCTTGTAGCCGTGGCGGATCGCACGGCGCACGATGCGGCGCTGCACATAGCCTCGGCCCTCGTTGGACGGCAGCACGCCATCGGCGACCAGGAACGAGGTCGCGCGCAGGTGGTCGGCGATCACGCGCAGCGACGGGTTGGCCAGGTCGGCGCAAGCGGTTTCGCGCGCGGCGGCCTTGATCAGCGTGTCGAACAGGTCGATCTCGTAGTTGCTGTGGACATGCTGCAGGATGGCGGCCAGGCGCTCCAGGCCCATGCCGGTATCGACGCAGGGCGCCGGCAGCGGCGAGACCGAGCCGTCCTCGGCCATGTCGAACTGCATGAAGACGTTGTTCCAGATCTCGATGAAGCGGTCGCCGTCCTCGTCCGGGCTGCCCGGAGGGCCGCCGGGGATGTGGTCGCCGTGGTCGTAGAAGATCTCGGAGCACGGGCCGCACGGGCCGGTGTCGGCCATCATCCAGAAGTTGTCGGACTTGTAGCGCCCGCCCTTGTTGTCGCCGATGCGGATCACGCGCTCGGCCGGCAAGCCGATTTCCTTGGTCCAGATGTCGTAGGCTTCGTCGTCCTCGGCGTAGACGGTGGCGAGCAGGCGGTCTTTCGGCAGCTGGTAGACCTCGGTCAGCAGCTCCCAGGCCCACTTGAGCGACTCGCGCTTGAAGTAGTCGCCGAAGGACCAGTTGCCCAGCATCTCGAAGAAGGTGTGGTGGCGCGCGGTGTAGCCAACGTTTTCGAGGTCGTTGTGCTTGCCGCCGGCGCGCAGGCAGGCCTGCACCGAGGTGGCGCGCACGTAGGAGCGCTTGTCGCTGCCGAGGAACACGTCCTTGAACTGGACCATGCCCGAGTTGGTGAACATCAGCGTCGGGTCGTTGCCCGGCACCAGCGGGCTGCTCGCCACGACGGTGTGGCCCTTGGCGGCGAAGAAGTCCAGGAAGGTCTTGCGGATCTCGGCCACGGAGGCCACGGGGGTTGCGGTGTTCTGGGTCATGGGGTCTGGCGTTGCGTGACGCGGGGTTGCGGACCGGGGTCCGGCCAACCCCCGATTTTAAGGGCGATGCGCCTCTTCAGACCACCAGCGGCGTCAGGCCGCCGTCGAGCGTGAGCACGGCACCGTTGACGTAGCTCGCGCGTGCCGAGGCCAGGAACACGACCGCGTCGGCGATCTCGCCCGGCTCGGCGATGCGGCCCATCGGGTGGCGCTGGTTCACGCGCGCGAGCGCCTCCTCGGCGCTGATGCCCTGCAGTCTGGCCTCGGCCTGCAGGCCCTGGCCGAGCCGCTCGGTGCGGGTCTGTGCCGGATTGACGACGTTGACCCGCACGCCGCGCCCGGCATAGGCATTGGCCAGGCCGGCGCTGGCCAGCATCAGCGCCGCGTTGGCCGAGCCGCCCGGCAGGTGGATCGGACTGGCGACCTTGCCGCCGGTGCCGACCACGTTGACGATGACGCCGCGCCCGCGCTGCGCGAACTGCTTGATCAGCGGATCGATCACGTGGATGTAGCTGAAGAACTTGGCCTGCATCGCGGCGTGCCACGACTCGGGGCCAAGCTCGTCGGGCGGGCTGCGGCGGGCGGCGCCGGCGCAGTTGACCAGCACGTCGATCGGCCCGAGGCCGTCAGCGGCCTGCGCGCGCTCCAGCATCGCGAGCGCGTCCGGCGCCTGGCACAGATCAGCGATTTGGGTGCGGACCGCGTCGCGGCCCGGGTGGAGCGCGGCCAGGGTCACCTGCGCGGCCTGTAAACGGGCAGCATCGCGTCCGACCAGGGTGACGCGGGCGCCCTCGGCCAGGAAGCGGTCGGCGCAGGCGTAACCTATGCCACGGCTGCCGCCGGTGATCAGGACATGCTGGTCGCGAAGCTGGAGATCCATGAGGTTGCACCTTTGCCGAAGGGTTGAAAAAAAGTCATTGCCATCCGATGCGCCGATGGAACATCGGCATGAGGAACATCGATGCGCGCGCGACAGTCCTGGGGTGCCACCGGCCTCAGTCGCCCCATCCCCGGGCCAGCTCGCGCGTCAACTCGGCCGCCGGCATGGCGCGCGCCAGTGGTGCGCCCTGCCCGGCCCACAGCGGCGTGAAGTCGGCGCTGCCACGGCCCTCGGCCCAGGCACGCAGCGGCGCTATCGCGCCGGTCGCGAGCGGGAACTCGGGTGCCAGCGCGCTGATGCAGCCGCCAGCCTGCCCCAGCTCGCGCATCACGCGGTTGACGATACCGCGCGCGGGCCGGCCGGTAAAGACATTGGTCAGCGCGGTGTGCGCGGCCGCTGGCGACTGCAACGCGACGCGGTGCAAGGCGCTGGTCGCAGCCTCGGGACAGAGCAGGTAGGCGGTGCCGACCTGCACGCCGGCCGCGCCCAGGGCGCGCGCGGCCGCGACGCCGGCCGCATCGGCGATCCCGCCAGCGGCGATCACCGGCACGTCGAGCGCACGCACGAGTTGGGGCAGCAACGCCAGGGTGCCGATCTGCGTCGTCAGATCCTGGCTCAGGAACAGGCCGCGGTGGCCGCCGGCCTCCAGGCCCTGCGCGATCACGGCGTCGGCCCCGTGGGCCTGCAGCCAGCGCCCTTCCTCGACCGTGGTCGCACTCGATAGCACCCGGGCGCCCCAGGACTTGACGCGCGCGAGCAGATCCGGCGCCGGCAAGCCGAAATGGAAGCTGACCACCGGCGGGCGGAACTCGGCCAGCAACTCCAGCGCGGCGGCATCGAACGGCGAGCGGCCCGGCTGCAATGGCAACGCCGGTGGCGTCAGGGCGGCCTCGTCGTAGTGGGGCGAAAGGGCGGCCAGCCAGGCCGACTCGCGCGCCGGCTCGGATGCGGGCGGCTGATGGCAGAAGAAGTTGACGTTCCAGGGCCCGCGCGCGCCGTCGCGCAGCCGCCGCAGCTCGGCGCGCAGCGCCTCCGGCGCCAGCGCGGCAGCCGGCAACGAGCCGAGGCCGCCGGCGTTCGTGACCGCCAGCGCCAGCGCGCTGCCCTGCGAACCGGCCATCGGCGCCTGGATGATGGGCAGTTCAAGCCCGAGCAGTGGTTGCAGACTGAGGGTTTTCATGCTGCCATTCTGCCGCCTCCGCGTGCCGAATGGAGCGCGCCGCCAGCGCGCGGCGCATGGGACAATCGCGCCCATGCGACTGAACCTGATTTACGCCCGCGCCGCCAACGGCGTCATCGGCAAGGACAACGCCATGCCCTGGCATCTGCCGCCAGACCTCGCGCACTTCAGGCGCCAGACCCAGGGCTGTCCGGTCATCATGGGCCGCAAGACCTGGGAGTCGCTGCCGGCCAGGTTCCGCCCGCTGCCCGGGCGCCTGAACCTGGTGCTGACGCGCGACGACGCGACCGCCGCGCGACTGCGGGCCGAGGGCGCCGTGGCGCTGGCCGGCATCGAGCAGGCGCTCGCGCACTGCGCCGCGCTCGCCGAGCCACCAGCCGAACTCTGGGTCATGGGCGGCGCGCAGATCTACGCCCAGGCACTGCCGCTGGCGCGGCGTGTGCTGGTGACCGAGATCGCGCGTGACTACGAAGGCGACGCCTGGGCGCCGACGCTGGGCCCCGAGTGGCGCGAGACCGCGCGCGAGCACCACGACAACAGCGACGGCCCGGCCTTCGACTTCGTGGCTTACGAGTGCTGATGGAAGGCGCCGGGACGGCGCCGCATTGATCAGGCCGCCTGCTCGACCGGCCGGTCCTGGAAGCGCATCGAGAAATCGACCGCCTGCACGTCCTTGATCAGCGCGCCGATCGAGATCCGGTCCACGCCAGTCTCGGCCAGCGCGCGCAGGTTGTCGAAGGTCACGCCGCCCGAGATCTCCAGGCTGATGCGGCCTGCGGTGAGCGCAACCGCCTGCTCCAGCATCGGCACGTCCATGTTGTCGAGCAGCACCATCCTGGCGCCGGCATCGAGCGCTTCCTGCAGTTGCTTGAGTGTCTCGACCTCGACCTGGATGAAGGCGGCGCGGTCGGCGAAGGCCTCGGCCGCGCGCAGCGCGTTCGTGATGCCGCCGGCGGCCGCGATGTGGTTTTCCTTGATCAGGATCGCGTCGTACAGGCCCATGCGGTGGTTCTTGCCGCCGCCGCAGCGCACCGCGTATTTCTCGGCCACGCGCAGGCCCGGGATGGTCTTGCGCGTGTCGAGGATGGCAGCACGGGTGCCGGCGACTTCCTTGACGTATTTCGCGGTCTTGGTCGCGACCGCGCTGAGCGTCTGCAGGAAGTTCAGGCAGGTGCGCTCGGCGGTCAGCAGCTCGCGCGCGCCGCCGGTGATCTCGACGATCTTCTGGCCCGGCTCGCAGCGCCCGCCCTCCTCGACCAGCCAGTTGACCCGTGCGCCGGGCGCGACCTGGCGCAGCACCTCATCGACCCAGGGGCGGCCGCAGATCACGGCCGCCTCGCGGCAGATGATGGTCGCAGTGACCTGGCGCTCGGCCGGCACCAGCTGCGCGGTCAGGTCGCCGCTGCCGACATCCTCGGCCAGCGCGCGTTTCACATCGTCGGCCACGGTCGCGGCCAGGTCGTAGTTGCTCATGGTGTGATTCCTCGTGCGCGGCGGTTCCCGCCCCCGGGCCGCCAAAGGGCATGATGATACGCTCGGCGGCGTTCAGCGCCGATGTGCCCCGGACCGCAGCACCAGCAGCGCGAGCGCGCCCGCGACCATGCCCCAGAAGGCCGAACCGAGACCGGCCAGCGTCAGGCCCGAGGCGGTCACGAGAAAGGTGATCAGCGCCGGCTCCCGCTGGCGCTCGTCGTGCAGCGCGGCGGCCAGGCCGCTGCCCAGGGTGCCGAACAGCGCCAGGCCCGCGAGCGCGAGCACCAGCTCGCGCGGGAAGGCCGCGAACAGCGCCGCGACGGTGGCGCCGAACAGCCCCAGCAGCAAATAGAACAGGCCGGCGAACATGCTCGCGAGGTAGCGGCGGCGCGGATCCTCGTGCGCCTCGGGGCCGCAGCAGATGGCGGCGGTGATGGCCGCGAGGTTGATCGCATAGCAGCCGAACGGCGCCAGCAGCAGGTTGACCAGGCCGGTGGCCGCAATCACCGGCGAGACCGGCACCGCGCCATAGCCCGAGGCGCGCAGCACCGCGACGCCGGGCAGGTTCTGCGAGGCCATCGTGACCAGGAACAGCGGCAGGCCGACGCCAAGCAGCACGCGCGGATCGAACTCGGGCCAGGTCGGCACCGGGGCGGCCAGCTCCAGCCGCACGCCGCGCAGATCGACCAGGCCCTGCGCCGCCGCGACCACCACGCCGACCAGCAGCACCAGTGCCACGCAGTAGCGTGGCAGCCAGCGGCGCGCGAGCAGGTAGGCCAGGAACATCGCACCGCCCAGCGGCAGCCGGTCGCCCATGACCTGGAACGCCTGCAGGCCGAAGCGCACCAGCACGCCGGCGAGCAGCGCGGCCGCCAGCGCCGGCGGAATCCGGCCCATCAGGCGCTCGAACACGCCGCTGGCCCCCGCCAGCAGGATCAGCGCCGCGCTGAACAGGAAGGCGCCGGTCGCCTGCGCCAGGCTCAGGCCCGACAGCGCGCTGACCAGCAGCGCCGCACCCGGCGTGGACCAGGCGGTCACGACTGGCGCGCGGTAGCGCAGCGACAGGCCGATGCAGGTCAGGCCCATGGCCAGCCCGAGCGCCCAGATCCAGGAGCCGGCCTGGGCGGCCGAAGCTCCCGCCGCCGATGCAGCCTGGAACACCAGGGCGGCCGAACTGGAAAAGCCGACCAGGACGGTCACGAAGCCGGCGGACAGCGGCGGCAGCAGGGAAAGCGGGAAGCGCGGCATCGGGGCGAAGGCAAGAGCGACCGGAGGCCAGACTGAAACGGCACGGACGGACAAGGGAATGAGAGTCATGCCCGGGGATCTGCAGGGATGAACCCGCCTGCGGCAGACGTCACACGGAACGACTATCGGCCCACGATACCAGGACTCTGCTAGTATCTCCCTCTGCATATACCATGGGACATCCACGGTCTTCAGCTATGCACAAGATCTCTGCATAACTTTCGCTGGTCACATGCGGCGCTTTCCGGCCCTTCTGCCCTTGTCTGGCACCCTGGCCGATGGTCATGGATTCATCCCGGCATTATGACGGTCTCCGCCATCATGGGCGCACTGCCTGAACTGCCCCGCAGAACCGGCCCGATCCATTGCCGGCGAACATTCGCGATTCAATTTCATCACCCACCACCACAAGGAATCTGATCTATGTCCGGACACGGTTTTCACGTCCATGGCCCGCATGACCATGAACTCGAACACGCCATCGAGCATGCCCATCATGACGACAGCGGCATGACCAACCAGATCGCCATGTTCACGGCCATCATTGCCACGGTGGGCGCCATCTTTGCCTACATGGGCGGCGCCACCCAGGCCAATGCCGGCCTGTACAAGAACAACGCGGCGATCAAGAAAACCGAAGCGTCCAACCAGTGGAACTACTTCCAGTCCAAGAGCACCAAGCAGTCGCTCGCCGAAATCTCGCGCGACCTGGCCGCCAAGGAGTCGGATCGCGAGAAGTACCAGTCCAAGGTCGACCGCTACGAAAAGGAAAAGAACGATATCAAGGCCGTGGCCGA